>Ga0102924_1004127_pt1 | contig 14836 bp, 11 predicted proteins | sample PaiPotPPM11metaG_FD_80116 | JGI IMG/M metagenome (GOLD analysis project Ga0102924, IMG submission 80116) | Iron sulfur acid spring bacterial and archeal communities from Banff, Canada, to study Microbial Dark Matter (Phase II) - Paint Pots PPM... ... | reverse complement strand
TCTTCCATTTGCGACAGGTGCGACTCGAAGAGTTGCAGCGCCTGACGCACCGGCTCCGGCGAGGTCATATCCACGCCGGCCTTCTTGAGCAATTCGATACTATAGTCGGATGAGCCTGAGTGCAGGAAGTGCAGATAGCGATCCACGGCGGGTTGTCCCTCGTGGAGGATCTGCTGCGCCAGGGCTGAGGCCGCCGAGATGCCGGTCGCGTACTGGTAGACATAGAAACTGCTGTAGAAGTGCGGGATACGCGCCCATTCGATATCGATCAGTTCGTCGATGGTGGTTTCCGCGCCGTAGTAGTACTCTACCAGAGTGTGATAGAGCGCGCTGAGCGAGTCAGCGGTCAGCGGCTCGCCCTGTTCCGCCTGGCTATGCGCCTGTTGCTCAAACTCGGCAAACATAGTCTGGCGATAGAGCGTGCCGCGGAATCCCTCCAGCGAGTGATTGAGAATGGACAACCGCCGGCTGCGGTCGGTGGTTGTCCGCAGGAGGTACTCAGTCAGTAGGGCTTCGTTGAGCGTCGAGGCCACTTCCGCTACGAAGATGGTGTATTCGCCGTATTGGTAGGGCTGGCGCGAACGCGTGAAGTACGAGTGCATGGAGTGGCCGAGTTCGTGCGCCAGCGTGAACATGCTCTCGCGGTCGCTCTGGAAATTGAGCAGGATGAAGGGCTGGGTGCTGTACGCGCCGCCGCTATAGGCTCCGCCGCGCTTGCCGGACGTCTCGTAGACGTCGATCCAGCGCCGCGTGAAGCCATTCTGCAGCGTGGTCACATACTCATTACCCAGCGGAGCCAGCGCCGCCTTCACCGTCGCGCGCGCCTCGTCATAGCTCACATCTTCGGATGTCTCTTCGACAATCGGCACGTAGAGATCATACATGTGCAAATCGTCGAGTTGCAGAATGCGCTTGCGCAGTTTGAGATAGCGATTGAGCAAGGGTAGAAATTCGTGAACGGTTTCTACGAGCCTATCGTAGACGGAAACAGGAATGTTATAGCGCGCCAGTGCCAACTCGCGCGCGGAATCGTAGCGGTGCTGGCGGGCATAGAAGATGTCCGCTTTCACCTGCGCGGCCAGCGTAGCCGCGATAGTATTGCGCTGCTTGAAGAACGTGCCGTGCATGGCCTCAAAGGCAGCTTTGCGCACTTCGCGGTCTTTATTGCGAATGAAAAGCTGATAGTTGCCCTTCGTCAACTCAACCGCGTTACCATGCTCATCTATGATGGTGGGCAACTTCAAGTCGGCATTATCGATCATGGTAAAGATGCTGCTGGGGCTTTCGGCCAATTCGCCTGCCGCCGCCAGCACGGCTTCTATCTCGGCGGAGAGAACATGCCCGCGCTTGTGATTCAACTCATCCAATTGCTGCCGGTACAGCCCCAGTTCCGGCGCTTCCCGGAAAAACTGGTCGATGGTGTCCTGGGACAGCGCCAGAATCTCCGGCTCGATGAATGAAGCAGCAGTCAAGAGACGCACATACAACTGCCCGACGCGGTCGGCCATGCCCTGGTACAGGCTGCTGGTAGTATCTTCATCTTTGCGCATTGAGGCGTAGACAAATAAGCGTTCAAGCTGCTCGAACAATTCGTCACGCTTTTGTAAGACAAGCCAGAAGGACTGTCCGCTCTGGGCAAGCGTTCCTTGCAACGCTTCAAGTTCGGGAACGCGCTGCTGGAGGCTCTGGAAATCGCTTTCCCAATCATCATTGCTGGGATAGATGCTTTCGAGGTTCCAGGTATATTCGACAGGAATATCACTACGACTCTTTATGGTCTGCACGGTTTGCAAAGGTTTGGCTCCTTCTACTGGAAAAAGTTATAGCTCGTAACGGGAGCTTAGTTATCTGAATATATCACCACATTCAGGAAACGAGCAAATCTTCTCTATCGCCCCATTTGCCAAGAAAGTGATAGAAGTTGCGTTTGGTCAGGCGCGTGCGCTCGGCATCCGATAGCCCGGTGTCTTGCAAGGCGGGAGAGGAATGCACCGGCAAGGAGGGCGTGACCACGACACTGGCCCCGCTATCGCGCACCGCGAAGTTAAAATCGACATCCATGTAGGACGGGTAGCGATAACGTTCATCGAACAAGCCGACTTGGTTCAACAGCGCGCGGCGAAAAGCCATGCAGCGCCGGTCGATAGCCTCGACTTCGACCTGCTCGCTCTCTTCAAAGTGGCGCAGATCGCTCGTCGTCAAGCCATGCAGGCCGGTAATACCGATATGCTCGTCGGCCAGCGTTGCCGCCAGCGGCGTGAAGAGATCGCCCATCAATTCTATATTGCAATCGAGCTGGAGGATATACCGTCCCTGGCTACATTTGAAGCCGGCATTGCGGGCTTCCGCTTCGCCTATTGCCCGCGAGATGCGCAGGTAATGCACGCAAGGTTGGGCAGTCCGCAGCGCCGCGGCCCAGGCGCTCAACTCGTCCTGCGATCCGTTATCGACGAGTATCACTTCGACGGCGCTGTCTTGCGCGTAATGCAGCACGCTTTCGACGCAGCGCCGCGTTTGTTCAAAGCTATTCCGCGCCAGGATATTGACGGAGAACAGGCAGGTATCCGCCTCGTTCAGCAGCGACGGAACGTGTCGCACCGTGCGATAGAACGTCCCATCGAACTCGATGCTGGGTAGTATGCTTAAATGCGCCCCACGCGGGTTATCTTTAATTGCATACCCGGCCTCCTCGATCTTGCGTTTAAGAGCATCAGCGCGCGCATACTGTCCTCTGCGGCGCATGATATCTCGCTGGTGAGAGAGGGCCAGGATGTCATCGGGGATGGGATGATACGAAGATTGTGTCGTCATAGCGTCTATCCTTCTTTTATATATACAAAAGATCTCGATACAAAAATGTTGGATCACCAGCCAGGCCCAAGACCGTGCAGTGTGATCCAACGGCTCCTTCAGAGACACGCGACAGCCAGCTCATGGGTGCGGGAAACTATAACACGAAAACTGAGCGCGGGCTGTTTGGGAATCATAGCAGGAGTCTCCATTTCTTTCATGACGCGGCACTCTCTATTCAATGACTCTGCCCATATTATAGCACACATGATAATCGTTGGTTTCTCGATAGGACATGTGATATACTGTCAGCCAAAACAATATCATCTTGGAAGGAGTTCTCATGCAAACTGCTTTAAGCCATTTCAGGAACACCATTTATAGCCCTGGAGAACCAGCGCACGTTAGCAACAGCGAGCTACAACAATTCACGGAAAATTGTGTGGTAGCCTTAGCTGTAGGCGGCGAGGGATCGCGACTCAAAGCTGTAACCGACTCTCAGCAAGTCCATAAATCCGCATTACGCCTGCCGAATGGCGAGACCATGACCGAGCGCACCATTCGCATCTATAGAGAGGCGGGGTTTCGCGAATTCGTGGCTCTGGTCTTTCATCATGCGCAATCCGTCGTTGACGTCCTGGGTGATGGCAGCCGCCTCGGCGTCCATATCACCTATAGTCATGATCCGGAGCGGCCCGTTGGTAGAGGCGGCGCTGTGCGCAACGCCCTCGACAACGGTTCCATACCCCGCACGAAAAATCTGATCGTCCATAATCCTGATGACCAGATTATCAGGTACGAGGGCAGCTTTCCGCGAGATATCGTCGCGGAACACCTGGCGGGGACGCAACGGGGAATGCTCGCCACAGCAGTGGTAGTAGATGGCACGCCGTATACCTACACCGGCATGAAGATTGATCGCGGCGTCATAGAGCAAATCGAGATGTATCCGTATATCCCCATTCCAACGCATGTGGGCGTTACTGTCTTCTCGCCCGGCGTCTATGACTATTTTATCAGGCTGTTTGACCTCACGAAAAAGATCGACTTCGAGAGCGTGCTTTTCCCTCTGCTGGCCCAGGAAAGACGGCTTTATTCCTGCATGATTCCAGGGAGATGCTGGCTATCCGTCAATGATCCGAAGGCGCTGGCGCAACTGATCGAACTGGTGCAACACGAATAAATTGAAAATGGGTTGAGCATACAAAACAATCCGCGCGCCGACCGGCGCGCGGATTGTTTTGTATGCTCAACCCTTATGAATCTTTAGCGCGGACCGGCGCTGCGCACATCATCGCCGACATCAAAGAATTGCTTGAAGTTCTTCTTGAAGTCAGCGGCCAGACCAGTTGCTGTGCGGTCGTAGGCTTCCTTATCCGCCCAGGTGTTGCGCGGGATGAGTACCTCGCGGGGAACATCCGGGCAGGAAGTCGGCGCTTGCAAACCGAAGACGGGATCGGTGTAGGTTTCAACGCCATCCAGCGCGCCGGTAATAGCCGCTGTGACCATGGCGCGGGTATAGTTGATGTTGATGCGCTCGCCGACGCCGAAGGGACCGCCCGTCCAGCCAGTGTTGAGCAGGTAGCAGCGCACGTTGTACTTGTTGATTCGCTCGCGCAGCAGATCGGCATATTCGGTGGGCGGCAAGGGCAGGAAAGGCGCGCCGAAGCACGAGCTAAAGGTGGCTTCCGGCTCCGTCACCCCTGTCTCTGTACCCGCTAGCTTGCTGGTATAGCCGGACAGGAAGTAGTACATGGCCTGCTCGGTGGTCAACAGCGAAACCGGCGGCAGGACGCCAAACGAATCGGCGGTGAGAAAGAGGATCGCGCTGGGATGCCCGGCCATGCCCGACTCGACGACATTATCGATGAAATCGACGGGATAGGCGGCGCGCGTGTTCTCCGTCAGCGAATCATCTTCATAGCGCGGGTCGCGCGTCTTCGGGTCGAGGACGACATTTTCGTAGACGCAGCCGAAGCGCATGGCGTTCCAGATCTGCGGCTCGTATTTCTGCGAGAGGTTGATGCACTTGGCATAGCAGCCGCCCTCGAAATTGAAGATGCCGTTCTCGCCCCAGCCATGCTCGTCATCGCCCACGAGATGGCGCGTGGGATCGGCTGACAGGCTGGTTTTGCCCGTGCCGGACAGCCCAAAGAACAAGGCGACATCCCCGTCATCTCCGACATTGGCCGAGCAGTGCATCGTCATCACGTTCTCCGCCGGGAGCAGGTAGTTCAGGACGGTGAAGATGGATTTCTTCATCTCGCCCGCGTACTCCGTACCAGCGATCAAGGCCATGCGCTCTTCAAAGTCGAGGATGACGACCATATCCGAGCGCGTGCCATGCACCCGCGGGGTCGTGTGAAAGTGCGGCACACAGAGAATGGTGAAGCCAGGGCGCGCCAGGGGCGGATCATTCTCGTTCACGCGCAGAAACAACTGGCGCGCGAAAAGATTGTGCCAGGCCAGTTCCGTGATAACCTGGATCGGGATGCGATACTGCGGGTCAGCGCCGCCAGCCGCGTCCAGCACGTAGACGTCGCGCCCCTGCAAATAGGAGGCGAGACCGGCGCGTATCACCTCGAAGTCTTCGCGCGAGACGGGGTGATTGATGTCGCCCCACCAGATTTTCGAGGCGTAATCTTCACTAGACACGATAAACTTATCTTTCGGCGAACGGCCCGTGTGCGATCCGGTGGTCGCGGCAAAAGCGCCATTCGACGCGAGCATTCCCTCGTTGTGGGCCAGGGCATGTTCCATCAACTGTGCAGGCGGCAGATTCCAGTAAACCGTTCCCAAATTGACCAGCCCATAGCCTTCCAGGGCGGTATTACTCATTATCATAGACATACAGAATCTCTCCTTCGAGACTTGTCGTTACATTCTAATAAAGACGACACTAAGAAATGTCGGAAATAGACCTTCATACAGTATACAATACGGATGGCTGGTTTGCGTAGATGCACAATTTCGTTATTCCTTCGGCAATTGCCGTACATAGGCGACAAACTTGTCGCCGCGATCAAATTCGTTGAGGAACATGCCGAAGCTGGTGAAGCCGGGCGAGAACAGCAGCGTATCGCCCGGACGAGTCAGCGCGACCGCTGCGTCCAGCGCTTCCTTGAAGTTACTGAAGACGCCGCGCACCGGATTGCTCACCTGCGCTTGTGCCGCCGCTGCCTGCACGGCGGGCAACAGTTCGTCAGTTCCCGATCCAGCGAGCAGAACAACAGCGCGGCAGCGCCGGGCAATCGCCTCCGGCCAATCCTCCAGGGGCAGATGCTTGGTGTTGCCGCCCGCGACCAGCACGATTGGCCCGGAGAACGCCTCGATGCCGACGCGCCCGGCCACCGGCGAGGTGCTGGCCGTGTCGTTGATGTAACGCACTCCCCTGACGACGGCGACTTCTTCGAGGCGATGCGCCACGCCGCGAAACGCCCGCACGGCTCGCGCGATGATCTCATCGGGAATGCCGAGCAGGCGCGCCGTAGTAGTTGCCAGCAAGATGTTTTCCAGGTTGTGTCTACCGGCCAGGGGCGTATCGGTAAACGCGAAGGGGATCAGATCTTGCGCGCCGCGCTCAAAGTAGCCGCCGCGTTCCAGGCTGGCATACCACGTTTTGCCAGGAGCCTCCTCGCCAAAACGGCGCGTCCAGGGATTGTCATAGTTGAAAACGGCCAGGTCGGTTGGGCGTTGAAAGCGATAGATGCTGGTTTTGGCATGGGCATAGGCTTCCATGCTGTCGTAGGTGTTGAGGTGATCGGGATAAATGTTAGTCATCACGGCGACCGGGGGGCTGATCTCGTGCGGAAACAGCCCTTCGAGTTGCCAACTCGACAACTCCAATACGACCAGCGTTTCAGGCGTGATCTGCGGCAGCAGAGACAGCGTTTCGACGCCGGCCACATTGCCGCCTAAGACGGTCTGCGCGCCGCTCGCGCGTAGAATCTCGTAGATCAACGCAGACGTGGTTGTCTTGCCGCGCGTGCCGGTAATGCCGACGATGCGCGCCGGGCAGGCGAGAAAGAACAGCGCGATCTCCATTTCGACGCGCGCGCCATGCTGGCTGGCAAGCTGCAAATACGGCGACGACAGGGGAACGCCGGGATTGCGAATGACGATCTCGGCCCACAGAAAATCCTCTTCGCGATGTTCGCCCAGAATAAATTCAATCGGCAACCCGGACAGCGCCTGCACGCTCGGCGCTAATACCTCCGGCGCTTTCAGGTCGGTGACGCGCACGATTGACCCCTGCTGTGCGGAGTAGCGAGCCGCAGCGATCCCCGATCCTTGCAGGCCCAGGCCCATAACCAGCACTCGTTTCCCGCGTAAATCCATTCTATACGCTCCTCGTTATCAATAAATTGTCACGTTGGAGATAATCTTAACAGAATAATGCGAAAGGCACAAAGCAATCACGTCACCGATCTGTCCTTCATTGGCCGGAAAAACAGGGTATAATAAGGATAGGTTCATTGCCAGCCAATCATGCGAGTTGGGAAACATGCGTCTCCCGGATATCTAGAAACAGAGCCATATGCAGCCAGGGCCTTTTATACAGCTTGATCCGATTTTACAACACATGTCGGTGGGCATTGTTTTGCTCGATTGCGCCGACTTGCGCGTGAGGTATGCCAATCCCTACCTGCTATCGCTGCTAGAAAAACGCTGGAGCGCGGAAGACGTCGTGCATCGCGCGGTCGAGGAGATCATCCCCGAAGAGTTGCGCGATCTCGCCCTGCCGATCGTGCGCGAAGTGTGTATGACGGGCCAACGTATGAGTTGGAATGACCTTGCCTATGAAGGTTTCCTGGCGGCTCGCGGTCGCACCTCCTGGCGCGTCTCTGTTGAGCGCATTACGCCGGCAGAAGCGCAGCAATATCTTGCCGGGTCGCGGGAAGAAGCGGCGGAGGATATGCTGCTGGTGACGATAGAGGATGTCACCGAACTGGCCCGCTCGCGGCTGTACGTCGATGCCATCCAGAGCATTTCGTCGGCCATTGTGGGGCCATTCGCGCTGCCCCTGGTGCTGGATCGCATTCTCCAGGCCGTGCAGGAAATGGTTGGATCGACGCGCTGCGCCATCATCTTGATCGAGCGTTCGGTCTCCGGCGTCGATTTCGACGTTCAGGAGCCATATCAGGCCACCCCGGCCATCAGCTATGACCAACCAATCACTGGCAGGCCACCGACCGCCACCATCGCCGCGCAGAAGGGCGTCCACCTGCGCTCGCAAGACTGGCACCCGCGCCTGAGCGAGCAGCTGCTGCTGGCGTGGGCCATGCGGGAGCAGCAATCGATTGTGATCTCGGATACCAATAAGTGGCCCGAACTCGATCTGCCGCTGCTAGACGATGCCGGGACGCCGCGCCGCCCCGGTTCCGTCCTGTGCATCCCAATTTTTGATCCGATTGACGTGGGAGAACATGTTGCCTCAAGTTTCACGCGCGGCGAAAAAAACGGCGCTGAGACGCGCAAAGGCAAAGTGATCGGCACGATCGAGGTTTATCACCGGCGCGCGCGCGGCTTCCCGGCTGAAGAAATTGATCTGCTGGAGCAATTCGCCCAACAAGCAGGGTTGGCGATTCAAAATGCGCGCCTGTTCTTGCGCATCAACCAGTTGGCGCGCGATGCCAGCCGCAACCTGCGCCAGCGCGAGCACATCATGCAGGCAATCCCTGATGGCGTGATCATTTATGACTCGCGCTGGCGCATCGCCGATGCCAACCAGACCATCCGCCTCCTGCTTGGCTGGTCAGATGATATCCTCGGCCTGCATGTCTCCGAGGCGCTGGCGCGCAGCATCGCCACGTTCCCACCAGATTTCCAGATGGTTCCACTTGCCCTGGCGGACATTGATCACCATATCTCTGAACGAGTCATCGACGAATTCAAGCTGATCGGAGCCGACGGCAATCACTACTCGATTCGGCGCTCCTTCGCGCCCATTCAGGATGCTCTGGGCGACATCTTTGCTTACGTCGCTATTTATCACGATGTCACCGAAGCGGTAGCCGCGCGCGAGCGCATCGAGGCCGAAGTAGTTCACCGCACGGCAGAGTTAGCCCAGAGGAATGTCGCGCTAGCGCTGGCAAAAGCCGCGCAGGAGTTGGCGAATGCGCGCATGAAGCTCCTCCTGGAACGCTTGCCGTCGGGCGTCATTCTGGTCTCAGCCGAGGATCAGCGCATCGAACTGATCAACCGCCAGGCGACCAGCCTCTTGCAAAGCATCGGCCTATCGCTCGATCCAGGGGATGATCCGGATCAGGCAGCCCTCGGCGCTATTGGGCGAAGCGCCGAAGAACTTTTCCGCACCCCGATCATCTATGCCGCCTCCGGCTCCGTCGTACCTTACGCGAAACAGCCGCTGGCGCTGGCCCTCTATCAGGGCGAGGCCAGCGAAGCGGAACTACACATCCAACAAGCCGACGGCCAGATGCTCTACCTGCTTGTCAGCGCCGCGCCGCTCGTCGCGCCAGATGGAGGAATCACCAATGTCGTGCTGGTGCTGCACGACATCAGCAAGCTCAAAATGCTGGAACGCGCCCGCGAGGACTTTTTCACGACGATGGCGCACGAACTGAAAACGCCATTAGCCAATATCCGCGCGCACCTCAGCGCATTGCAAGCCGAAGATATGCAATGGTCGCGCGAGGATCAGCGCGATTACCTGCAAAACGCCGACGACCAGGTAGAACGGCTGGTCGGCATGATCAACCACTTCCTCGATGCGTCGCGCGTGGAAGCAGGCGCGCTGCGGCTGGAGCTTGAGCCGGTGCTGCTGCCGGAGCTATTGGAAGATTTGCAGGAGCGGCTCGAAGCTTTAATCGCTGCATCGAAACGGCGTCTTGAAATCAACGCGCCTGATCGCGTGCCGGCAGTCATAGCCGACTATGAACTGCTCATGAGCGTGTTGATCAATCTCTTGAGTAATGCCTTTCGCTACGCGCCAGTAGGGGACGCGGTACGCCTCGACATCGAACTAGTTTGTGAGGAGGACACGCAACAACCATCAAAAGTAGAGATACAGGTCACCGATCGCGGCCCCGGCATCTCAAGCGAGCAGCAGGAGGCGCTCTTCACGCGCTTCAGCGCCTTTGCCGCCATGAGCCGTCCAGACGTTGATCGCCCTGGTCAGCCCACCGAGGAGCGCCGGCAAAGAAGCGGGCGCTGGAGTCCGGCCACCGGCCTGGGTCTGTATATCAGCCGGGGGATCGTAGAGGCGCACGGCAGCCAGTTGACAGTCAAAAGCAGCCCCGGCGAAGGAGCATCATTTGCTTTCACGCTCGCAGTGGCCCACACCAGCACGCCCGAAGAGGAAGGAGTATAGGCTATGCTTACGACGCCTACCGAAAAAAAAGTTCGTATCCTCTGCGTTGAAGACGATCAGCAGATGCGCGCTTTTCTGGTGAACCAGCTCAAGGTTAGAAATTACCAGATTCAGGCAGTGCGCGACGGGGCGCAGGCTCTTGACCAGGCGGTAGCGTTCCAACCGCAAATTATCCTGCTCGATCTTTCCTTGCCCTCGCTGGACGGCTTGTCGTTCCTGCGCCGCCTGCGCGAATGGAGCAGCGCGCAGGTGATCGTGCTTTCCGCGCACGACGAGGAGCCGATCAAGATCAAGGCTCTCGACCTGGGAGCGGATGACTACCTGACCAAGCCATTTAACCTGAACGAGTTGCTGGCGCATGTGCGTGTGGCGGAACGACGTCTGGAAGAGATCGCCCGCCTCCGCAACAGCGCGCTGAACAATGAAGCGCAGCGCTCGCACTATCGCTGCGGCGGCGAAATGGGGCTGCTGGTTGATTATGCCCATCGCGCCGTGCGTTCGGGTGGGCATGAAGTCCATCTCACGCCGACAGAATATAACCTGCTGTGCGAATTGACGCGCAACGCCGGCAAAGTGCTGACGCACCGCGATCTGCTGCAGCGCATCTGGGGGCCAGAATATGCCGGGGAGAATACCTATCTGCGCACGTTCATCCGCCATTTACGCCGCAAATTAGAGCCGGACCCCGCGCAGCCACGTTTCCTGCTGAATGAATTGGGCGTGGGATACTATGTTCCAGCACCTGATCAAAGTGTATAGGGGTCTGCCGTCTTCACAGCAATTTCACACTTACCGGGGCAAAATTCACAACATTATCACCAGGCATAGGCTATAATTCGACAAGAGGCATTCCCTCTCGTGAGCCGCACCGGCAAGGTGCCGCAGTGATACTCGCAAAACATCACTGGAGCAAGGTAGCTATCATGCCCGACAAAGACGCTGCGAACATGATGCCAGGAGGCAACGAAACGAATTATATATGGAAACCCTTTCCGGATCGTGCAAGCGTCCCTTTCAACGCGCTGAAAGAAGCGCAGGAGCAGCCTCAAAGATCGCCCTGGATTCTCGTCGTGGAGGATGATCCATCGCTTGCTCACCTGGAAGCGAACTTTTTAGCGGCTCATGGCTATTCCGTCGAGGTTGTCGGTAGTGGCGAACAGGCCGTCACTGTCCTCGCTCAGCGTCTTCCTGATCTGGTAGTTCTTGATCTCGAACTTTCTGGCATATTGAATGGTTGGCATGTATTACAGACATTGCGTAGTCGAACTCATATTCCCGTATTACTTACGACAAGTTTGAACCCGGAGGTAAGAAAGTATCTGCGTTCCTGCGGTGAGTCACGGTTCACCCTGGATCACCTGCCAAAACCTTATCCTATGCAAGCTCTTCTCAAGCGTATCAAGCGCATGTTGATGATAGCTCCTGATTAACCAGTTCTAGTTTGCGAAAAAGGAGGATCACATGGATCGCAAAGAGGATCGGGACATACTTCGTAAGGTCGGCTTTGCCGAAGCAGAAGTCACGCGTTTATCGAAGCTGCGTCGGGAATATACCGAGAAAGAGAGGCTGCAGACACTTGCCCTTCATCGCCGCCTGGAATTCATCCGCTGGCTCGTGACCACCGGAAAAATCACCGATCAACTGGCTTCGTAGCCTCGCGGAATCATCAGCAAGCAGATAGCTACTGCCCGCGGGCTATTTCACCGAGGAAAAGGTAGCCATACGATTATATAGCGAAACAGCCCGACAAGATGCCGGGCTGTTTCGCTATGATTGTTTCTGCTGTAGTGAGAAGCGCTGGCCGGAAATATGCTGCGTGGTTTTCACGGTGGGCGCATAAGCAACCGGCCATTCATCGTTTCTCACACAGTAATACGCCAAAGAAATAGGATTGGATCACATTTATAAAATTCGCGTGAATTACAGCCGCGCCATATTGGGAGAACTCATCATGCGGCTGAAGAATTGCGAGGATACGCGCCCATCAACGCGCTTACCGACACGCACCAGCAAGATATTGGCCGGTTCGAGGCTGATATTTGGCTCGGTAGTCGGCTGCTCAGTAAACCCTTGCGTGGCAAACAAATGGGCGATCAGCTCGCGGTAACGATAAACTGAAAGGCCCAATCCTTCCATATCCCAGTGCCAGGAGAGTCCCTCGGCAAAGAGAATCATGTCTTCTAAGGCATCGAGTTCAAGAGCGAAAGAAAGCAACTGCGTGGCAAGTTTATGCCCGCGCCAGTTGGAACTGACCTCAATGGCGACTTCGTAGACATTGTCCAGACCTTCCCACCAGGAATCACCGGGGGCAAGCGTCACCTCACCCACAATCTCACCCGCAGGCGTGTGCGCGACGGTGAGGGCGCAGTCCGGACGCCGGGCAATACCGAGCAGCAGTTGATACTCGCGCGCGGGCAAGCGTGCAAAAGCGCGCAGCCCGCTATCGGGCTGCAGCCGTTCGACGAGCGACGGCGGGCAAAAGTCCCGCAAGATCAGCAAGCCCGCATTCGTCTCGATCATTTTGCTGCGCGACGGGGTATCGCTGCCGCGTATATGCAGCAGATCGACCAGCCCCGCCAGCGAAGAGCGATTACGCGTCGTGGGGAACGCCTGGCGCAAGGAAGAAGGCAACAGAAGATGGCGAACCAGTCCGACCGTATGCCGATTCGTGCGGCTGATTGACCAGCGGCGGGGCTGCGCGGGAAAATCTACTGGCCTATCCAGGAAAAGCGCGGGGAAATCGGCAGCCGAGGCCGCTTTCCCCATAACCTGCTGCGCCGCGATCTCTTCCGCCTGCACTTCCAGCCAGGCCGCGCACCAGCGCGTCACCCATTCCTCCGGCAGAGCCGCGGGCAGTGACTGCCCGGACATCTCCGCCCAGACCACGCTCCAGGCGCGCGGCACAACGCGGAACAGGTCATAGCCGCCGCCACCGAGAGCTACCCAGCGCCCCTGACAATAGGTGTGGGCCAACTCATGAGCTAGCTTAACCTGCGCCTGAATGCCGCGCATCGTCAGAGACAGGTGCGTCAGGGGATCCCAGGCGTGAGTATCACAGCCATGTTGAGAGATGATGATGTCAGGGGCAAAAGACGTGACGAGCGGGGGCAGCAGCGCTTCCATCGCCTCAATATACGAGTCATCCTCAGTAAACGGCTCCAATGGGATATTCACCGAGTAGCCGCGCCCCAATCCCTTACCCAATTCGAGAACATCGCCAGTGCCGGGGAAAAGATAGCGCCCCGTTTCGTGCAGTGAGATGGTCATCACGCGCGGATCGTCATAGAATGCGCGCTGGACGCCGTCGCCGTGATGCGCGTCGAAGTCAATGTACAGCACTTTCGCGCCGGTGGCTTGCAGCACGTGCGCGATAGCCACGGCGATATCGTTGTAGACGCAGAAGCCCGAAGCTCGCTCCGCCCAGGCATGATGCAAGCCTCCGCCGGGATGAAAAACGTGCAGGGGCCGCTCATCTTCTGACGCGAAGTGACCGCCCTCCGGCAAGCCCATGACGGCGCTCAGCGCAACCAGCGTCCCTCCGGCAATTGACGCCGTCACATCATGCATTTCAGGCACTGCCGGGGTATCACCATCGGCAAAACCATAGCGCGACAGCAATTGCTCGCGCTCTTGCGCGGTCTGCTCTTCTATTGACTGGCTCAGACGCTGCACCGCCGCGATGTAATCCGTCCGGTGGATCAAGCCCAGTTCCTCAACAGTCGCGGGGCGCAATGGCAGCGCCGTTCGTTGATCGCTGCGATCCCACAGGCCGGAGGTTTGCAGCAGATCGATCAAGGCATGGAGACGACGCGCCTGGAAAGGATGCCCTGCTCCAAAATCGTAATGCAGTTCGATCGGATCAAACACGAGCCGCGCGCGCTGCGAAAGGACATCAAGGGCATCAGGCATGATCGTTCTCTCCTACCGGTGGATCGGCGAAGCTATACTCGATGCCCGCCTCGCGCAAACGCACCAGCAAAGGTGTCGGATTGATCGTTCCCAGGCGCAGCGTGGCCGACTGCGGTACGCCCCCTTCAGTGGGAGCGGCCACGATGCTGCGTACCTGCATGTGCAATTCAGCCACAAAGACGAGCGTTCGCGCCAGGCGCGCTAAATCGCCAGGCGGCAGCGGGATATCAAGCTGCATTCCTGGCTCGAACGCTCCCATTACGCGGGCCAGCGCGATCAACAGGTCGCTGCGGGTAATCAGGCCGACCAGAATGGTCTGGATTCCCGCATCGCCGGTCTCATATTCAACTACCGGCAGGCTATTCAGGTTACGCTCGACGAGCAACTGAGCCGCCGCCGCCACGCTTGTCGTCGGCATCACACGGATGGTGGCGCGATGCATCAGTTCGGCCACGCGCTGTTCCTGCCAGGGACGCTGCAAGACGTCTCCCGACGAACTTTGTTTTGCCAGCGCAACCACCATGTCTATATCCTGCGAAGTCAATAACCCTTCAAGCAGCAATAACGGAGATTGGACGGCATGGTCCGCTTTCTGAGCCGCGTTTCTACTTACGGAGCGCACGACCGGCAAGTGATGAAACTGGTACTGGCGCAGGATATTCGCGGCGTGGCTCAATGTATCTTCTGGCTCAACGGTCACGAGCTTTGTGGTCATAATGTCTTTGACGATCATCAAACATTCCTCCCGGCTCTCCATCAATGCAGCAAGCCCTGGCCCCCACGGATTTCGGTCTCCTCCCCTCTACT
>Ga0102924_1004126_pt1 | contig 14840 bp, 14 predicted proteins | sample PaiPotPPM11metaG_FD_80116 | JGI IMG/M metagenome (GOLD analysis project Ga0102924, IMG submission 80116) | Iron sulfur acid spring bacterial and archeal communities from Banff, Canada, to study Microbial Dark Matter (Phase II) - Paint Pots PPM... ... | reverse complement strand
GGGCATGGCGGTGCGGTGCGGGCTCGGGCGGGTTAGCTGTTCCAGATCATCAGGACCAGGATCACCAGCCAGATCACGCTGACCACGCCGCCCAGGGACGCGACCCGCCCGCGTTCCACGTGGCCCAGGTGCGGGCCCGCGGTCGGCATGCCGAGCAGCCGGACCGCTTCGGACGGCTCCTCGGCCTCGGGCCGGGTGGCCTGCGTGGCCTGCTCGGCGGCGGCTTCGGCGGCCGTCGCCTCGGCCTCCTCGAGCGCGACGATGGCCCGGTGCTGGTCTCGCAGGATCAGCACGAGCAGGACGATCGCGACGACGAACAGGGTCAGCGAGGCGGTTAGCCACGGCTTGCTGAAGTCGTGGAGCTGGCCGGCCAGGGCCAGGCCGAGGATCAGCACCGCCAGGCAGATGACGGCGAATATGCGCGTGGTCCGGTAGAGATACCGCACGATGACCACGTCACGCTTGCGGATGTAGCGCGGTGTCGACATGATCGCCACCGTGACCGGGCCGATCGTGAAAATCGCGAAGCCGACGTGCAGCCAGAGCAGCAGCCGGTCGGTAAAGGACATGAGCCGATCCTAGGGCCGTGCCGACCGGGGTCCGCCGATCTCCCCCGGGGTCTGCGCGTCGTCCCCGGTCAGCTCCCGCTGGGCTGGCTTCCCCCGCTCGGGGTGGTCTCGGCGGGCGGGCTGGCGGCCGGCGGGTTGCCGGCGGGCGGGGTGCTGGCCGGCGGGGCGCTAGCGGGCGGATTGCCAGCGGGCGTGGTCCCGGTGGCCGCGGTCCCGGTGGCCGCGGTCCGGCTGGGGGCCGGCCTTGACCGGACGATGTAGGCCGCGACCAGGAACGCTATGCCGACCACGAACGAGACGACGGCCCGGATGGCGTGGTGGCCCTTGTGGACGCTGCCCACCATGAAGTGCAGCGAGTTCGCCGTACCGGCCACGTACAGGATCCCGGCGATGATGCCCAGGACTCCGATGACGGCCAGGACGGTGACGAGCGGCCCCCGGCTCGACGACGCCCCGGGCCCATTGGCTGAAGTCACGTGCTCCTCCTAGAAGGTGCGGTGCTGTTCCGGGGGGAATATCCCCCCGGAACCACCCGCGGTAGTGCTGGCCCGGAGAAAATCACCGGAACCCCCCCGAGATGGTGCTAGTCGTTTATGAAGCCGCGACAGGGGACGAGCAGCGTAAGCGACGTCGCTAGGCGCCCTTCGGCTTCCTCATGTACATGAACCCACCGCCGGCCAGGGCGAGCACGCCCACGATGAACGACGCGGTCGCGCGCAGGTCATGGTTGGTGGCGATGAAGACGACGCCAACGATCAGGCAAATGACGCCGAAGGCCATCAGGACCATGGCCGGCGTCCGGCTCGTCGCCTGCCGGGATCCAGTGGCTGAGCTCATGGGTTCCTCCTAGGTTTTCACGCCGACCGACGCGCCGGGGGGACGGCCAGCGCAGTTAGTAACTGACGGACGCACGTTACTACGTACTGCCCGCCCCCAGCAGCCAGGTCGGCCACAGGCACAAAATTTGACAAAACATAAGCGGATCCGTGACGTGCCCCGGAAGCCCCGCCCCGCCGGGCGTCCCGGCGCCTGCTCAGCGGCCGCTGCCCGCCCGCGAACGCCGGGTCCGCAGGAAATCCCGGACCACGTACTCGCCCAGGTTCTCGGGCAGCGCGCGGAGCACCCGGCCGCCGTTGCGGCGGGCCACTTCCTCGACGAACTCGGTGAGCCGCACGTCCTCGGCGAGCATGAACACGTTCATGGTCGCGTGGCGCCGGGTCATCTTGTCCACCTCGGCCAGGGTGAGTTCCAGCGTCTCGGGCGACGGCGGCCAGTCGAACACGTACTGCCCGTCCCGGCGCAGGTGCGCGGTGGGCTCGCCGTCGGTCACGACCAGCACGACCGGGTTGTGCTCGGGCCGGCGGTCCAGGAAGCGCCCGGCCAGCACCAGCGCGTGGTGCAGGTTGGTGCCCTGCACCATGTCCCAGCCCAGCCCGGCGAGATCGACCTCGCGCAGCTCGCGTGCGTAGTTCGAGAAGCCGATGACCTGGATCGAGTCCTGCGGGTACCGGCTGCGGATCAGCGCGTGCAGCGCCAGCGCGGTCTGCTTGGCCACGCCCCAGGTGCCGCGCAGCGCCATCGAGTACGACAGGTCGACCAGCAGGCAGACCGCGGCCGACGTGCGCCGCTCGGTCTCGGCCACCTCGAAGTCGCTGACCGAGAGCCGGACGGCCGGCCCCGCGCCCGGACGTTCAAAATCTTGATCACTTCGAGGAACGCCGCCGCGCAGCAGCGCGTTGCGGACGGTCGCAGCCGCGTCGATGGCCTGCTCGTCGCCGAACGTCCACCGCCGGGTGCTGCCGGTGTACTCCCCGGCCTGCCCCGCGTCGTGCTGGTCGTGGTCGCCGGTGCCGCCCTCGGGCAGGTCAGCGAACACGCGCCGCAGCGCCGTCTCGCCCAGCCGGCGCACGGCCTTCGGCGTCAGCTCGAGCTTGCCCTCGTTGCGCTGCAGGTAGCCCTGGCGCTCAAGTTCCCTCTCGATCTGCCGCAGCGCCTCCATGTCGTCGACGGCCTGGCGGCCGAGCGCGCGCCGCACGGCCTCCTCGTCGATGTCGTCGAGCCGGGCCCCGGGGTAGTCCTGGCGCAGCGCGTCTTCCAGGTCGGCCAGGTCGGCCAGCTCGGCCAGCGCGGTGGTCGCCTCGCTGAGGCCGAGCGGGTTCTCGCCGTTCATATCCTCCCCGGGCCATCCGTCGAAGTCGATGTCCGGCCTGCGGGTCCGCAGCGCGCCGGCCAGCCGGGTCATCTCGGCGGCCAGCCCGGCGTCCTCCAGGGCCTGGGCCATCAGCCCGGCCAGCTCACTGCGCTGCTCGTCGGTGAGCGAGCTGAGCAGCCGCTGCGCCGCGGCCATCCGGCGGGCCAGCGAGTCGACCAGCTCTTCGAGGTTGCGGGGTGAGTCGGGGAACAGGTCCCCGTACTGCGCCATGAAGTCGTCGAAGTCCTGCTGGGTATGGGCGCCGCGCGCGTCCGCGTCCAGCATCTCGTTGAGCGCGGCCATCATGTCCTTGACCCGCTGCATGGCGCCTGGGTCAGGCTGCTGGAGGCTCTGCTTCATGCCGCGGAACTGACTATCGAGCACCTCGCGCCGCAGCAGGTCTTTGAGTTCTTCGAACGTCTGCCGGGCCGCCGCGGACTGCCAGTCGTAGTCGGCCAGCTGCCGGATGGCCTGCGCGGTGTCGGCGGGCAGCGCGTCGAGCTCGGCCTCCCGCAGCCGGGCCTCGTCGGCCGGGTCGGGGAACAGCTCGGCGCGCTCCTGACCGATCGCGGTGTCGAGCATGGCCCGCGCCTGCTCCAGGATGCCGTCCAGGCGGCCGGAGTTGCGCAGTTCGCGTTCGCGGTCCCGGACCCGCCGGAGCAGGTCGTCCAGGCCGCGGTGGCCCGAAAGGCCACGGCGCAGCAGGTCGCGCAGCGCGCTGGCCGGATCCGACCCGTCGAGCACCGACTCGCCCATCTCGTCCACGGCGCCGCGCACGTCGTAGGGCGGCTCGAGCGGGTCGGGCCCGTCGTGGTAGGGACCGTAACGGTAACCGCTCATGTGTGGATTCCCTCACTCACGTGCGATAGACGGCGCCGCCGTCGACGGCGTCCTTGGACAGCCGCCGCATCAGGTACAGGCCCTCCAGCGCGAACTCCAGCGCCGCCGCGGCCTGCCCGAACGACTCGCTGCCGTCCATGGACAGCCGGTCCATGATCCTGGCCAGGCCGGGCACGTCGCCGATCCGGCGGAGCAGGTCGTCGGCCGGCACCAGGTCGCCCGTCTCCACGCTCCCGCCCTCGGCGAACCGGGCCAGCAGGCCCGACAGGTCGGCGCTGCCCAGCGCGGTGCGGAACGTCTCGGCGATGGAGCGCCGCAGCAGGTGATCGAGCACCTCCTGCTCCCGGCCCTCCTCGCTGACCTCGAACTCGACCTTGCCGCGCAGCGTGCTCACGATCGCGGGCAGGTCGCAGACCCGCGCCACCGGCTGCGCCTCGCCGGTGATCGCGGCGCGCCGCACGGCCGAGGCGGCCACCGCCTCGGCGGCCGCGATCGCGAACCGGGCGGACACGCCCGAGCGCGCGTCCGCCGCGGGCGAGGCGCGGACCAGGCGGGTGAACCTCGCGATGACCTGCACCAGGTGCTCGGGCAGCACCGCGCCGGGCTCCTGGCCGTCCCAGGCCACCTGAGCCTCCTGGCGGATCAGCGCGAGCTCGGCGTCGAGCGAAACCGGGTAGTGGGTGCGGATCTCCGCGCCGAACCGGTCCTTGAGCGGTGTGATGATCCGGCCGCGGTTGGTGTAGTCCTCGGGGTTCGCGCTGGCCACCAGGACCACGTCCAGCGGCAGCCGCAGCGCGTACCCGCGGACCCCGATGTCGCGCTCCTCGAGCACGTTGAGCAGGGCCACCTGGATGCGCTCGGCGAGGTCGGGCAGCTCGTTCAGGCAGAAGATCCCGCGGTTGGTCCGCGGCACCAGGCCGTAGTGGATGGTCTCCGGGTCGCCTAGCGTCCGGCCCTCGGCCACCTTGACCGGGTCGATGTCACCGATCAGGTCGCCCACGCTGGTGTCGGGCGTGGCCAGCTTCTCGCCGTACCGGTCGTCGCGGTGCCGCCAGGTGACCGGCAGGTTGTCGCCCTGCTCGGCGAGCAGGCGGCGGCATCGCGCGCAGGTCGGCGCGAACGGGTGGTCGTTGATCTCGCATCCCGCGATCGCGGGGGTCCACTCGTCGAGCAGGCCGGTGAGCGTACGGATCAGCCGCGTCTTGCCCTGGCCGCGCTCGCCGAGCAGGATGACGTCGTGCCCGGCGATGATCGCGCGCTCGAGGTGCGGCAGGACCGTCTGGCCGAAGCCGATGATCCCGGGAAACGGGTCCTCACCCGCGCGCAGACGGGCGAGCAGGTTCTGCCGGATTTCCTCCTTGACTCCTCTGAACTGGTGATCGCTGGCACGCAGTTCGCCTAGTGTCGTGGCCGCGGGGGAAGGTGACTGGGCGGTTGTCGTCTGGGACTGGCTCTTTCGCTGCACCCTTCGACACTATGTGCATGGCGGACGGATCCGCACCTCGGAGGGGCCAGAGGGCGGGCCGGGGCTGGGAGGGCGGGCCGGTGAGAGCCTCCGACGGGAGGCCGGCGCTTGCCATCGACGTCGGCGGGACCAAGCTGGCCGCCGCCGTCGTCGAGCCGGGCGGCCGGCTGATCACCTGGGCGCAGGTGCCCACCCCCCGTGACCTGGAAGCCGAGCAGCTCTGGCGCACCCTGGACGCGCTCGTGCAGCGGGTCCTGGACGAGGCGAAGATCACCGCGCCGCGCGCGCTGGCGGGCGTCGGCGCCGGCTGCGGCGGCCCGATGGAATGGCCGGCCGGGATCGTCTCCCCGCTCAACCTGCCGGTCTGGCGGTCGTTCCCGCTGCGCGCCCGGCTGCGGGAGCGGTTTCCCGGGATCGCTGTCCGGGTGCACAACGACGCGATCTGCCTGGTCGCGGGGGAGCACTGGCGCGGCGCCGGCCGCGGGCGGGACAACGTGCTCGGCATGGTGGTGTCGACCGGCGTGGGCGGCGGCCTCATCCTCGACTCCCGGATGATCCAGGGCGCGTCGGGGAACGCGGGGCACATCGGCCACGTCGTGGTCGACGCGGACAACGGGCCGCTGTGCGCGTGCGGCGGCCGCGGCTGCCTGGAGGCGATCGCGCGCGGCCCCGCGCTCGTGGCCTGGGCGCAGCGCGAGGGCTGGCGGCCAGGTCAGCCCGACGCGACGGCCCGGGACCTGGCCGACGACGGCGCGCACGGCCACCCGGTCGGCGTGGCCGCGATGCGCCGGGCGGGACGGGCCCTGGGCATCGCCATCGCCTCCGCCGCATACCTGTGCGATCTCGAGGTGGTGTCGATCGGCGGCGGGCTCTCCCAGGCGGGCGCGATCTTGTTCGACCCGCTGGAGGAGGCGCTGCACGCGCACGCCAAGCTCCCGTTCGTGCGCCATCTCACCGTGGTCCCGGCCGCGCTGGGGCAGAGCGCCGGGCTGGTCGGCGCGGCAGCGCTGATCTTCGCGGCCGACCGTTACTGGACGGGCGACTGAGGTCGGATCGGAGTGCCACACTTTCAGGCATGACGACGACGTCTTCCCGGGTGCGTCCCGCTGATGTGGTGGCGGCGCGCGAGGTGCTCAGCGAGGTGATGCTGCGCACGCCGGTGCTCCAGTCGCGGGTGCTCTCCGATCTGCTCGGCGGCCCGGTCTACCTGAAGTGCGAGAACCTGCAGCGCACCGGCTCGTTCAAGGCCCGCGGCGCCTACCTGCGCATCGCGCGGCTGCCTGCGGCCGAGCGGGACCGCGGGGTGATCGCGGCCAGCGCGGGGAACCACGGCCAGGGCGTGGCGTTCGCGGCCGCCCTGCTCGGGGCCAAGGCGACGGTCGTGATGCCCGAGGGCGCCCCGCTACCCAAGATCGAGGCCACCACGTCGTACGGGGCCGAGGTCATCCTGTACGGCACGACCGTCGAGCAAGTGCTGGCCCAGGCGACCGAGCTCGCGGAGCTGCGCGGGCTGGTGTTCATCCACCCGTTCGAGCACCCGGACGTCGTGGCGGGCCAGGGCACGGTCGGCCTGGAGATCCTCGAGCAGTGCCCGGGCGTGCGCACGATCGCCGTCCCGGTCGGCGGCGGCGGCCTGGCCTCGGGCGTCGCCGTCGTGGCCAAGGGCGCCAGCCCGCCGGTGCGCGTGATCGGCGTCCAGGCGGAGGCCATCGCCCCGTACCCGGCCTCGTTCGCGGCCGGGCGGCCGGTGACCGTCACCCCCGGGTCGACCATGGCCGACGGCATCGCCGTGGCCCGGCCCGGCGAGCTGGCCTTCGCGCTGCTCGCCGAGCACGCGGACCGCATGGTCACGGTGACCGAGGAGAGCCTGTCCCGGGCGCTGCTGCTCTGCCTGGAGCGGTCCAAGCAGGTGGTCGAGCCGGCCGGGGCGGCGGGGGTCGCCGCGCTGCTGGAGCACCCGCGCGCCTTCGAGCCGCCGGTGGTGGCGATACTTTCCGGCGGCAACATCGACCCGCTGCTGCTGTCCAAGGTGCTGCGGCACGGCCTGGCCGCGGCCGGGCGCTACCTGACGTTCCGCTGCCGGCTGCCGGACCGGCCCGGTGCGCTGGCCACGCTGCTGGCCGAGGTGGCCGGGCTCGGCGCCAACGTCCTCGACGTGATGCACGAGCGGGTCACGCCGGGCCTGCACGTGGGCGAGGTCGAGGTGCTGCTGCAGGTGGAGGCGCGGGGCTCGGCGCACTGCGACGGCGTGATCCGCCAGCTACGCGAGTCCGGTTACAAGCTGCTGTTCAGCTGAGGCCCCGTGGTGAGCTAGGTCAGTAGCCGCCCTGACCGTAGCCGCCCGGCCCGTAGCCGCCCTGACCATAACCGCCCTGGCCGTAACCGCCGTCCGCCTGGCCGTAGCCGCCGGCCTGGCCGTAGCCGGCCTGCTGGCCGTAACCGCCCTGGCCGTAGTCGGCCTGGCCGTAGCTGGCCGCCCCGTAACCGCCCGGCGGGTAGGACTGGCCGTCCGGGCCGCGGGTCTTGATGACCACCGTGTGCGCGGCCTTGTCGTGCAGGCACTGCCGCCGCGGATCCCACAGCAGCCACAGCTCGTTGAGCAGCGCGAACAGCCCGCCGACGAAGGGCACCACGGAGGGCAGCGCGTACACGGCGGCGCGGCCGCCCGCGGCTCCGCCGCTGATCTTGCCCCGGCCGTCGGCGGTCACCACCCTGGTGCCCAGGGCGCGCTTGCCCAGCGTCTGCCCCCAGACGCCGTGCTGGATCCAGTCGTAGGCCAGCGCGATCACGGCGAACGCGACGCCGGCCAGCAGCAGGGAGCCGAACAGGTGCGAGCCGGCCTGGGTAATGGCGTTCTGCGCCAGCGGGTTGTCGAGCTGGCCGGCGTACTGGTTGTCGATGTTGCGGATCTGGCTTACGTATGAGGTGAACGCCGGGATCCAGAACGGGCTGGCCAGGATGCCGATCACGACCCCGTCAATGAGACGGGCCAGCAGGCGCCGCCACCACTCGGCCAGGCTCGGGTCCCGGCCCCCCTGGTACTGGTGGCCGACGGACGGATAGGCCTGGTAGGGGGAGCCGTAGTTGGCCGTCGCGCCGTACTGCTGCTGCCCGCCGGCCGGATACCCGGGCAGGCCCTGATCCGGCTGGGCGTAACCGGGTTGCGCGCCGTAACCGGCCTGGTCCTGGGCCCCGTAGCCCGGCTGGGCTCCGCAGCCGGGCTGCTGCCCCTGCGCGCCGTAACCCCACTGGTTCTGGCCGCCGTAGCCCGCCTGGGCCTGGTTCCCGTACCCCTGGTCCTGGGCGCCGTAGCCCGGCTGGCCCGGGCTGCCGTACGCATTCTGGGCGCCATACGGGGGCTGGCCGCCGTAGGCGGGCTGGTCCTGAGGGGCGTAGCCCGGCTGCTCCTGGCGGCCGTACGCAGGCTGGTTGCCGTACCCGGGCTGGTCCTGGCCGTACCCGGGCGTCGCCGCCGAGGCCGTGGGCGGGCCCGTGGTGCCCTGGTACCACGGCTGCTGACCTTGCTGACCAGGCGGGGGCGATGCGCCGGGCGAGCCCGCGTCCGCGCGACCCTGGCCTGGCTCATCCTCGCGCTGTGTCACGCGAGCTATGATGCCCTACTTTACTGAACAGTGGCTATCCGGTATGCCCGTGATCGTAGCTGTTTAGTGACCATATTGGCATAAACGGCGGGCGGCCGGCCGGGTCACAGGTTCCCGCGCCGCGCCTGCTCCCGCTCGATCGCCTCGAACAGCGCCTTGAAGTTGCCCTTGCCGAAGCCCTGGGACCCGTGCCGCTCGATTAGCTCGAAGAACACCGTCGGCCGGTCCTGGACCGGCCGGGTGAAGATCTGCAGCAGGTACCCGTCCTCGTCCCGGTCGGCCAGGATCTTGAGCTCGCGGAGCTCGCCGAGCGGCACCCGGGTGTCGCCCACCCACTCGCCGAGGGTCTCGTAGTAGCTGTCGGGAGCGTCGAGGAAGCTCAGGCCGGCCGCCCGCATGCCGCGCACCGCGGCCACGATGTCGTCGGTGGCCAGCGCGATGTGCTGGACGCCGGGACCGCCGTAGAACTCCAGGTACTCGTCGATCTGCGACTTCTTCTTGCCGGGCGCGGGCTCGTTGATCGGGAACTTGACCTTGCGACCGCCGTCGGCGACCACCTTGCTCATCAGCGCCGAGTACTCGGTGGCGATGTCGTCACCGACGAACTCCTTCATGTTCGTGAAGCCCATGACGCGGTGGTAGAAGCGCACCCACTCGTCCATCCGGCCGAGTTCGACGTTGCCCACGCAGTGGTCGATCTGCGTGAAGAACGGCTGGGCCGGCGCGGGGGCGAGCGCGCCGGCCGTGACGTAGCCCGGCAGGTAGGGGCCGCCGTAGTTACCCCGCTCGACCAGCGTGTGCCGAGTGTCGCCGTAAGCGGCGATCGCGGCCAGGACCACCTTGCCGTGGTCGTCTTCGAACACCTCGGGCTCGGCCAGGCCGGTGGCCCCGCGGGCCACCGCGTGGGCGTAGGCGGCCTCGGCCGAGGGCACGCCGATGGCCAGGTCGATCACCCCGTCACCGTGCGCGGCCACGTGCCGGCCGAGCTCGGTGCCGGCCCGTACCGGGCCGCGGAACACGAACCGCGCGGTACCGGACTCGAGCACGTAGGCGGCCTCGTCCCGGCAGCCGGTCTCCGGGCCGCGGTAGGCCACGCAGCGCATGCCGAACGCCGTGGTGTAGAAGTGCGCGGCCTGCCGGGCGTTGCCGACGGCGAAGACCACCGCGTCCATGCCGGTGACGGGGAACTCGTCCGCCGCGGTCATCGGTCCGTGCTGCGCCTGAGCCGTCATAGCCACGCTCCCTGGGCCGTCGCCGGTTTACCGCCAGCATGGCCATGGGCGATCAAGGTGCGCAACAGTCGTTCAAATTAATATGCATTTTGTACAGTCGAGATCGCGCTACGCTGGAACTACTGGGCACTATGCCGCCCGAAGGGGGGCTCCGTGATCGACGAGCTTGACGCCCGGCTGATCGGGCTCCTGGCCGCCGAGCCGCGCGTCGGCGTGCTCGAGGCATCCCGGCGGCTCGGCGTGGCCCGGGGGACCGTGCAGGCCCGGCTGGACCGCCTCCAGGCCCGCGGCGTCATCACCGGGTACGGACCGGACGTCGATCCCGCCGCGCTCGGGTTCGGGGTCACGGCGTTCGTCACGCTGGAGATCCGCCAGGCGGGCGGCCACGACCCGGTCACCGCCAAGCTGGCGCTGATCGCGGAGGTGCTGGAGGCGCACACGATCACCGGCCCCGGCGACATGCTCTGCCGGGTGGTCGCGCGCGACAACACCGACCTGCAGCGGGTCATCGACGCGATCGTCGACGTGCCCGGGGTGGTCCGGGCGGCCACGGTGATCGCGCTGGCCGCGCCGGTCCGCTACCGGGTGCTGCCGCTGGTCCGGGCGGCCTCCGGCCCCGGGACCGGTACGCCGCCCGGGTAGCGCGGTCTCAGGCCCGGCCGCCCCGCGCGGAGCACGAGCCCGGCCCGTCGGTCCGTAGCTGATCACCCGTGGCCCGCGGGCGGCCCCCGCGCGCCCGGCGGCCGGGCGGCCTCGCTTGCTGCCCGGTCGGCGCGGCCTGGCCGCTATGAGTGCGCGTCTGGTGCACACCTGCGGGCTGTTCGACCATCGCCGACGACCCAGGATCGGCCGGGGCGAGACGCCAGCAGTCGGCGAGCGGCTGGCTTAACTGGTTTCAGTCGGCCTGAGCGTCCGTTCCGGACAGTCCGAAACCCCTCGACCTCATGATCGTGGTTGATTGGTTGCGCTCGCAGCACCGAATCAACCACGATCATGGAACGGCCGGTGTCCGTTACTGGCCGGGGCGGTTGCCGTGCCCGGAATACGCCGGTTCGACGGTTTCAATCCTCGAGCAGCCCGCCCGGGCTACACCGGGTGCTCGGTGGCGGCCGCTGCGGCGTGGGCCGGCGTCGTCGGAGCGGCCTGTGCTCGAGGTGGGTGGGGGTCAGGCGGCCGGGGGGACGTCGGCCAGCGCGTCCAGGGCCGCGGTGTGCCGGGCGATTGCCTCGCTGAGCCGGTCGTAGGCGGCGACGATCCAGGCGCCGACGCCGGTCTGCCGGGCGATGTGCAGGGCGATCTCAGCGTCGTACAGATGCTTGGCCGCCTCGCTGACGGCGGCGTGCCGCGAGTCCTGGGACCTGGCGGAGGCGGTGGCGCTCATTAGTCCTCCTGTGCTACCTGATGGCTGGCCTCTCGGGGTGGCCGCACTTTCGAGGTTGCCGCTGAGGCCGGTCCGCCCGCATCGGGCGGAAGCCCTATTTCGGGTACGCGACGGAGTAGGGAACCGCCACCACCTAAGGCATTCGCCCGGCCTCCGGTAGCCGGGCCGCGATCTGAAGGAACGGATGGGGCCGCTGTGACCCATGTGGCGGATCACTACGTATAACGAGCCTGGCGCCAAATTCATGCCCCGGGCTCTCGGCGAGCGGCCGCGGGCCCTACGGCGGGAGGCCGGGGGCGTCCTCGATGGCCAGGTCGGCGGCGATGTCCAGGACGGCGGCGCAGAGCTTCTGCCGGTCGTCGACCTGGTTGGCGAAGAACATCCAGCCCACGCTCACCCCGCCGAGGGCCATGGCAGCGCGCAGCCGTTCCTCCATCCCGGCGCCGGGCTCGGTGAGCACGTCGACCATCCGGTTCAGGCGCTCGCGGAACACGTCGCCGCGGTGCTTCTCGTCGGACAGGCTGCTCAGCGCGGCCTGGTTGTGCTGGAGCATGCGGAACACGTCGCTGCCCTCGGCGACGGCCTGCACGTAGCGGGAGAGGATCTCGCGGCGGGTCCGCGCGGTCCGGGGCTGGGTCTTGGCCCACGCGATCACCGCGTCGAGCTGGCCGAAGTAGTCCTCGACCAGGCTGCGGACGATGTCTTCCTTGGACTTGAAGTGGTAGTAGAGCGCCGCCTTGGTCACGTCGAGCCGCTCGGCGATCTCTCGCAGCGAGGTCTTGTCGTAGCCCTGCTCGGCGAACAGCTCCAGGGCCACCTGCTGGATGCGCGCCCGGGTGTCGCTGCGGTGCCGCCCGTCGTGCCCGCCGCCTTCCGCGGCGGCGGCCGGGGCCGTGAGGACCGCCGCGGCGGCCTCGGCCTGCCCATGCGCCGGCCCCGTGCTCGCCGGCCCCGTGCTCGCCGGCCCCGTGCTCGCCGGCCCCGTGCTCGCCGGATCGGCGCTCGCCGGATCGGCGCTCGCCGGATCGGCGCTCGCCGTGGCCAGCGCGGCCGGATCAGCGCTCGCGGTCATCCCGCGCGCCCGCTCGTTCATCGCCCTACCCACACTAGCGTCGACGGCCAAACCTACTTGACGGCCGGTTAGTTGACAGCTTAGCCTACTGTCGCTGTGATGCTAGCCGGTCGGCAAGTAGGTTGAGAAGTGCGGCGGCGGCACACGTCGGACGGGGCCCGTGAGCGAGCGCGGGGCGCCCAGTAGGCGAGCGGGAGGCAGAGCATGGCAGAAACCCAGCCGGTTGGCGCGGCCGGGGAAGCGGCAGCCGGCGGACGCAAGCGCGAGATCATCATCGTGCTGCCCGGGCTGCTGCTCGCGCTCATCCTGGCCATGCTGGACCAGACGGTGGTCTCCACCGCCCTGCCGCGGATCGTCGGCGACCTCGGCGGCGTCACGCACCTGTCCTGGGTCGTCACCGCGTACATCCTGGCCTCCACCGTGACCACCCCGCTGTACGGCAAGCTCGGCGACCTGTACGGCCGCAAGCGCTGGCTGATCACCGCGGTCATCATCTTCCTGGCCGGCTCGGCTCTGTCCGGGCTCTCGCAGTCGATGGACATGCTGATCGCGTTCCGGGCCCTGCAGGGGCTCGGTGCGGGCGGCCTGATGGTCGGCGTGATCGCCACCATCGGGGACCTGGTGTCGCCGCGGGAGCGCGGCCAGTACATGGGCTACATGATGGCCGCGATGATGCTGGCCATGGTGGCAGGGCCGCTGGTGGGCGGCTACATCACCGACGACCTGTCCTGGCGCTGGATCTTCTACATCAACATGCCGGTCGGCGGCGCGGCGCTGCTGTACCTCGCGGCCACGCTGCACCTGCCGCACAAGAAGGTCCAGCACAAGATCGACTACCTAGGCGCGGGGATGCTCGCGGTCTCGGCCACCGCGATCGTCCTGCTCACGACCTGGGGCGGCACCGAGTACGCGTGGGGGTCCGCGCAGATCGTCGGCCTGGGCGTGCTCGCCGTCGCGGCGCTCGCGGCGTTCATGATCGTCGAGACCCGCGCGGCCGAACCGGTGCTGCCGCTGCACGTGTTCCGCAACCGGAACTTCTCCCTGGCCAGCGGGATGAGCTTCCTGGCCGGCGTGGCCATGCTGGGCGCGCTGACGTTCCTGCCGCTGTACCAGCAGACCGTGCAGCACCTGTCGGCGGTGGGCAGCGGGCTCATGCTGATCCCGATGATGCTCGGGGTGACCACCACGTCGCTGATCGGCGGGTTCATCATGACGCGGACCGGCCGGTACAAGGCCCTGCCGATCATCGGCGGCGCGATCATGGCGGTGGCCATGTTCCTGCTGACCGGGCTCGGGGTGAGCACCAGCCTGCTGACTTCGGGGATCTTCTTCGTGGTCCTGGGCGTCGGCATGGGCTTCATGATGCAGATCACCTCGGTGATCGTGCAGAACAGCGTGCAGCCGCGGGACATCGGCGTGGCGAGCAGCGCGCGGGCGTTCTTCCAGCAAATCGGCGGGTCGATGGGGGTGGCGCTGTTCGGCGCGGTCTTCGCCCGGCGGCTGACCGACGCGATGAGCGCGCGCCTGCCCGGGGTGCACTTGAACGCGGGCGGCGGCCAGCTCGACCCGGTCACCGTCAACCGGCTGCCCGCGCCGGTCCGGCACGACGTGTTCTACGCGATCGCGCACGCGATCCAGGGCGTCTTCATCTTCGCGGCACCGGCGGCCGTGCTGCTGTTCGTGCTGGCCTGGTTCATCAAGGAGGTCCCGCTGCGGGGCAGCGCGCCCGCCGCCGAGGCCCCGGCCAGCGAACCGGAGTTCGCCGCGTAGCGGTGGCGTTCGGATAAAAATTAGGACCGCGGCGGCCTGGTCAGCCAGCCGCCGCGATCATGATTGAACGTCCGGTCCCGGACCGGCGGGCTACATGCCCCCGTACGCGACGGCCTCGAGGATCTCCACCGAGGTGCTGCGCCCGTTCGGGAGCGTGTAGGTGGCGGTGTCCCCGACCTTCTTGCCGGTGATCGCGGCGCCCAGCGGCGACTTGGGCGAGTACACGTCGATCGGCGCGCCGCTCTCCTCGCGCGAGGCGAGCAGGAACGTGACCTCTTCGTCATCTCCGGCGAAACGGACCGTTACGGTCATGCCGGGGCCCACGACCCCTTCGGTACGGGGCGGCTCGCCGACCCGCGAGTTGTCCAGGATGTGCATGAGCTGAAGGATCCGGCCCTCCCGCTTGCCTTGCTCTTCCTTGGCGGCGTGGTAGCCACCGTTTTCACGCAGGTCGCCCTCTTCGCGAGCGGCCTCGATTCTCTTGGCGATCTCCGTGCGCCCATCCCCCGAGAGGTAATCCAGCTCCGCCTTGAGCCGGTCATGCGCCTCCTGGGTGAGCCAGGTGACGGTGTCATCACGGGTTTCGGTCACGAGAACTCCTAGCAGTGGAAGCGGAACAAACGCGTCCGCCGGGCCCCGGTCGGGCCCAAGGGGGTAATCCTTCGAGGTTAACAAGGCTCCGCAAGTACGTCGCTTGTGTCAATGGCCCGGGTCGGGG
>Ga0102924_1004123_pt1 | contig 14842 bp, 15 predicted proteins | sample PaiPotPPM11metaG_FD_80116 | JGI IMG/M metagenome (GOLD analysis project Ga0102924, IMG submission 80116) | Iron sulfur acid spring bacterial and archeal communities from Banff, Canada, to study Microbial Dark Matter (Phase II) - Paint Pots PPM... ... | reverse complement strand
TACTGGCGCTGGTGAGCGTTGTCTTGCCGCTGTCGACGATGACCGGAGCCAAGCCGAGCAGCGTCACCGCCGAACCGCCCTGAACCGCCTCGGCCGTTGTCGCGGCCACCAGAATTCCGTCCGTCAACGTGCTCCAGCCCAACGCCTCCATGAGCGTGATGTCATTGGCGGAGAGCGCATTGATGACGCCGGGATAGCTGTAGTCGTTGAACGAGTCGAAGCCGCCGGCCGCCGGACCTTGGGGATACCAATCCCCAAGATCGCCGTTATTGGGATCGTTGTTCCAAGTGCCGAGATTGGTGTTGCCGTTGTCGGTCGAGAAATAGGCGGTGCCGCCAGAGCTGGTGGCGACCGCACGCGTTCCCGCCGCCACGTAGCGAAACAGATCCATCGTCGAATAATAGGACGGCTGGCCATCAAGCAACGAAACGCGGCCCATGACCTCGGTGATCTCGTGCTCGACGACGCCGACGAAATAATATTGGTTACCCGCGGGCGTCGTGTTGATGCCGTAACTGAGCGGCGCACCGCTGCTGAAGCCGACATAGCTCGTCGATACCGCCGCAGTCAGTCCGAGCGCCTGCGCTTCGGCCTGGGGCATATACAGGCTGCCCGACAGTGGCGCGCTGGTTGGCAGGCTCGCTGAGCCCGGCGCGCCCTGGCTGATCAGCGACGACCTGGCAGAACTGTAGCTTTCCTGGAGATATTGCGGCGCATAGCTCTCGCCCAGCGCATTGGCGCTCATCGACATCCCGTCGATTTCGCCGAAACCGACATGGAGATTGATCGTGACGTTGGCCGTGAACAGCGTGTCGAACGTGTTGACCACGTATTCGACGTCGTTCACAAAGCCCGTGGGCAGGCTGCTTTGGCTTTGGTCGAAGGTGACGTTGATCAGCATCGGTAGCTTGCAGTCTGCTCAACGCGATCTTTTCAGAGCACCCGTAGTATCAGAATGTTTTGAAGGGCTACGCTTCAACTCCCCGCAAATACAACCATGTATTGCCTGGGCGTCTATCGAAGCTAGGGCACAATACCGACTCAATTGAACTCTGATTCGTTAAAATTTAGCTTAATCATCGGTCAATTACGAGAGGTGCGGCACCAGAAGCAGCGGGAGACTTTTTGATCAGCGGGAGCCGCGCCGGGTTCTTGCGCAGTCTCCGTGCCACCGGCCTATCCCCGCGCGTTGACTTGCGGATGAGGACTGCCTACCCCTCAATGTGGAAAGTCAGGAGTGTCATTTCATGAGTCATGCGGCAACCTTCCTTGCCGAAGCAGCTGAAATCGCGCGCCGCTTGCCGTCCGAAACAATCGAAGCGCTGTGCACTGAGCTTGCCAGCCTTCGTGAGCGCGACGGCCGGCTGTTCATCATCGGCGTCGGCGGCAGCGCGGGGAATTGCGGCCACGCCGTCAATGATTTTCGCAAGCTCTGCGGCATCGAGGCCTACGCACCGACCGACAACGTTTCCGAACTGACGGCGCGGACCAATGACGAAGGCTGGCCTACCGTTTTTGCGGAGTGGCTCAAGGTCAGCCGCGCCAATGCCAAGGATGCGATTCTCGTTTTCTCGGTCGGCGGCGGCAATCTCGAGAAGAACGTCAGCCCCAACATTGTTCGCGCGATCGAGGAAAGCAAGGCGCGCGGCCTCAAGGTGTTCGGGATTGTCGGGCGCGACGGCGGCTACACCAAGAAAGCCGGCGACGTTGTGGTGGTGATTCCGACCATCGAGGAATCCCGCGTCACCCCGCATGCCGAAGCGTTTCAGGCCGTGGTGTGGCATTGCCTGGTCTCGCACCCCAAGCTGCAGAAGAACGCCACGAAATGGTGAGAGCCGTCTTTCTCGATCGCGACGGCGTAATCAACGCGAATGTCGAACGCGACGGAAGACCAGTTGCGCCGACCAAGATCGAGGAGTTTCGCTTTCTGCCCGGCGTGGAGAATGCCGTACGCCGTCTCAAAGCGGCCGGCTATGCAGTCATCGTCTGCACCAACCAACCGGATGTCGGAACCGGCCGCATCTCGCGCGCCACTCTCGAGGCCATGCACGCCCTCGTTCGCGAAAAGCTGAAGGTCGAGGACGTCAGGGCCTGCTTCCATACCGACAAGGACGGCTGCGACTGCCGAAAGCCAAAGCCAGGGATGCTTCTGGCTGCGGCGGACGAACACGGCATCGACTTGGCCGCAAGCTACATGGTCGGCGATCGCTGGCGTGACGTGGCGGCCGGCCGCGCCGCCGGCTGCGCCACGTTTTTTGTCGATTACGGCTATCAACAAGACGGGCCGAACGAACCGGACTACGTGGTCGCGTCGCTACCTGAGGCTGTCAACATTATTTTATGCGGGCAAGCGGACGCCCGCTAACTCGTATTCGCAACGTCCAGCGTATAGACCGGTAAATCTAGTGCTCCCTCGATTGCGCAACAGCTCAAACGAGGAAATGGATCCGGTGCGATTGCAGCAAGCTGCACGCTCAATGGTACTCCATCTTGCCGCTGGCGGTAATGATGGGAATCCGCCGCATGAAAAGCTGCTTTGACCAGGATGGCTTGTTGTCGGTGTACCACTGCACCGTTCGCTTGAGCCCGTCCTGCCACGCGACTTGCGGCTCCCATTTCAATATGTTTTTAATCTTCGACCAGTCTCCACTATGGCGAACAACTTGACCCGGTCGCTCTCCGATCGATTGGATGGAGTCCTTATCGCCGTTCATCAGCTCGACAATGTCATTGGCGATCGAGCGTATCGTGCGGTGTTGCCCGGACGCCAGATTGAACACTTCCCCCTCAACGAGTTCCGCCGGCGCCGACATGACGGCATCGATACCGCGGCAAGTATCATCCACGTGAATAAAATCGCGAGCCGACTGCCCGCCGCCGTGAACGTTCAATGGTTCGTTTAGCAGCATGCCGGTAACAAAGCGTGGGACGACCTTTTCGAGATGCTGCCGCGGTCCATAGTTGTTGAACGGTCGCACGATGACTGCAGGGATTCGATAGGTCGCCCAATAGGAGAAAACCAGCCGATCTGCCCCACATTTGGCACTCGCATAAGGGCTCATCGGTTCGAGCGGATGCGTTTCGCTCATCAGCTCTGCGCGAGCGGTACCGTACACTTCCGAACTCGAAACGTGGATGAGACGCTTGACCTTCCCTCTAGCCTTCAAAACCGCGTTTGCAACTGTCTGGGTGCCAATGACGTCGGTCTGAAAAAACAGCAGACTGTCGTAAATTGAACGAGTGACATGCGTCTCCGCCGCGAGATGAATGACGATATCGGCCTCTTGGACCAAGGCTTCCACAATCGCGCTATTGCAAACATTGCCGTACCAAAAATGTAACCGCGGATTCTCTCCCAAATACATGCTGGACGGCAAGTTCTCGGTCGAGCCGGCATAAGTCAGCGCGTCGAGAACAATTACGCGGTCCTCGGGATATTTGTTTGCGAGATAATATACCAGGTTCGAGCCGATAAACCCGGCGCCCCCCGTAACTAGAATTGTACGCATTCGCCACCGGTGCTATCGACGAAGAGGATCGACTATTCTGATCACCGCCGAGAAGCGGCGCCTCCCGCCGATTAACAGGCCCTGCCCCACATCTGCGTGTAGGAAAAGCCGCTATTGGAGTCAAATCCTTTGACCATTGCAAGCACGGGACCAAGTGGACGCTGGCTCAGGGCCTGGGCACGTTTAGCGCTTGGTGTCGCGGCTATCGTGGCGTTGTACTATTTTGGCTTCCTGGATATCAGAGCACTCGCTCCGCTGCGCCACGCGCCTTTGACCATCGCGGCAGCGGGTGGCCTGATCTTGGCTACCCTCCCTATCGCAACGTGGCGCTGGGCAATCATATTGCGTGCGCAATCTCTGGCGGTTCCACTGCTGCCACTGCTCCGCGTCATCTGCATATCGACGTTCATTGGTCAAGTTTCCTTCGGTCCCACGAGTGCAGATGCGGTGCGTGCGATCTACGCGTGGCGCTTGTTGCGGCGCGCTCGCGGCCGGATCGCAGTTTCCATACTCGCTGATCGAGCGTTGGGAATGTTCTCCCTGCTCGCGGTCACGGCTACGACAATGATGCTGAGATGGGGGCGAGTCCGTGAAGTTCCGGAACTAAGGCTCCTCGCCATCTCGCTTATGGTCTGTCTGGTTGGGGCCGTCATCGCTTGCGCGGCTCTGCTGGCGACACCCTCATTGTTGCGCTTGAATTTGCCCAGACTGCATCAGTACCCGCGCCTCCAGCGGCTCAGTGAGCAAATTCACGATGTGCTGTTGGCGTTTCGTACCCGCCCTGGAGCACTCGGAGCAGCCCTTTGCCTGTCGCTCGTGATTCACATCTTAACAATCACCGGGTTTTTATTGACTGCACAGAGTCTCGCCGTCGGCGACGTCACACTGCTCGACGTGGCGGTCGCAGCACCTCTCGCAATGGTCGCCAATATCCTTCCGTTCACACCAGGTGGCCTTGGTGTCGGCGAGGCAGCTTTCGCTCAAATCTGCCGCTGGTTGGCGCCGGCGGCCGCCCTGCCAGCTCCTTACGCCAGCATATTTTTCGCCTTCAGAGCGATTTCATTGGTCATGATCATTCCTGGCGCGATCGCCTTCGTCATGCACCAACACGCTAGCAGACAGGGAGAAGAAGAGAGTTATTTCACGAACAAGTCTCGCGCGGCTGGCCCCATATTGAGCAGCAAATCAAGCGCGGAAAGATAGGGAACAAAGTCGCCATGGAGTTGCGGATATTGCGGATGGGCGTAATCGTGCCAAACCACTTCGATGCCTGCCGCCGCAAATTGCGCGACGTCAAGATAGACGCGCGCAGCGTCGCCTGACAGATAGCGCGTCGCTTTGAAGTGTCGGCAGAAGTTAATCAGCCGAACGTTACGGTCACCCTCCACGCCCAACTGCGAGGCCCGATATCGTGGCGTCGCAATGGCGAATTCGTTCGCGAGCCATTCTGTCGTGGCGATGTCGAGGTCTAGCAAACGCTCCCAGTGACGAAGCAGGATCGCACTGAGCTGCGGCAGCACGACGCCGGCGAAAGGCGCGCGAGCGTAGAGTTGCTCGAGCGATCGCAGATGCTTTCGGCTCCACGATAGGCGATTGTCGATCTCAACGGAGTTGATAGGCTGCCGCGCGCGGCCTTTATGCAGTACGGGAACAGTCAGCCAAAGCGGGCCCTTGGAGCTCTTGATCCGGTTGCGATTGCGCCAGCCGTGCTTGTCGAATTGCACGTCATCATACCAGACAAACACGTCGGCTTGCTTCATTTGATCGAAATGGCCGAGCCACGGCAGGTAGCTCGGCTGCAGAACAACGAGCGTCGTCAACCCCAACCCCTTGCCATCCTTGGATTGTTTAAGTAGACACGTTGTAGCCCCGACGCGAGAACAATTGCAAACACGGCTTTGCCGAACGTAGGCCCCTGCAATCAACGATGTGCGGCATAGTTGGCTTTACGGGCGCACCTGACCAAGCTCTGCTGTACCGCATGACCGGCACCGTCCGGCACCGCGGCCCAGATTCGGCGGGCTTCTGGGAGGGCGAGCGGGCTTCGCTCGGAATGCGGCGGCTTGCAATCATCGACGTGGCCACAGGTGACCAACCGGTATTCAATGAGGATCGCTCGATCGTCGTCGTGTTCAACGGCGAGATCTATAACCACGTCGAACTCCGCGAAGAGTTGCGGCGTGCTGGTCACCGGTTCAGCACCGACCATTCCGACAGTGAAGTCATTGTTCATCTCTACGAGGAGCATGGGGTCGACTTCCTCCATTACCTCAATGGAATGTTTGCCATCGCCTTGTGGGACGAGCAGCGCCGTGAACTGGTACTCGCGCGCGATCGTCTTGGGATTAAGCCGCTCTATTTCGCGCGGGTGCGCGGCGGCGTCGCCTTCGGCTCGGAACCAAAGGCCCTGCTTGAACATCCTGGTGTGTCGCGCACGCCCAACCTGATTGCCCTGCATCATTATCTGTCGCTAAAGAACGTTCCCGCACCGTTGAGCGCATTTCAGGGTATCGAGCAATTGCGCAACGGGGAAATCGCCGTCTGCCGCGACGGCGAAATCATCAAGCGGCACTGGTGGCGGCCTTCGTTCGATCGTCCGGTTGACGTCGATGAGGTCGAGGCTGCCGGCGAAGTTCGCCGCCTGCTCGAAGACAGTGTCCGCCTGCAAATGCGCTCGGATGTTCCTTTCGGCGCGTACTTGTCAGGCGGTTTGGACTCCTCGACGATCGTGTCGCTTCTTGCGAAGCAAGGCGCCGGTAAGATCAAGACCTTCACACTGGTCTATGAAGACGACTTCCCGAACAAAGACAGCGACCGACGTTTCGCCCGTATGGTCGCGGACCATTACGGCACTGAGCATCACGAGCATCTCGTCAAATTTACGCATCTTCCCGAACAGCTTGATGAAGTTGTGCGCGCGTTCGACGAACCGTTCTCGGGAGTGATTTCGACCTTTTTCATCACGAAGTCGATCTCGCAACACGTCAAGGTCGCCTTATCAGGCGACGGAGCGGACGAACTGTTCGCGAGCTACCTGCCGCACCGCATTGCGGCGCCGCTTGCAGCTTATGCTGCCGGCCGTAACGATCCTGACAGCCTCACGCCCTTTGAAAACGACGTTGCTAAACTTGCCGCGCTTCACGCTCGCGGTGACGAAGCCGCTCGGCGTATGGGTCTCTATCTGCTGGATGATGACGGAAAGAATGCCCTTTACACGTCCGCTATGCGCGAAGCGGTCGGCGCCAAATCAACGGAAGCATTGATCCGTAGCCGTCTGGAAGCATGCCGCAGCGATGATCCGATCAACCGCGCCTTGTTTCTCGATCTCGATACCTTGCTGCCCGATCAGGTGCTTCCGTTCGTCGATCGACTTTCCATGGCGCATTCAGTCGAGGTCCGGCCGCCCTTTCTTGATCACCGGCTTGCTGAGTTCGCCTGCAGCCTGCCGGGGCGCTTTAAGATCAAGGCCGGCCGTGTCAAGAACATCTTGAAGGACGCGGTGGCCGACCTCCTGCCAGCTGAACTGATCGCGCGGCCCAAGGAGGGTTTCATCATGCCGATTAACGAATGGCTGATCGGCCGTCTCGAGAGCTACGTGCGCGCAACGCTCGCGCCGCAAAAGATCCGACGCCAGGGCCTGTTTCGACCAGAGGCCATTCAGAATATTCTTGACGGACATTTTTCCAATAAACATCAGTTCGGCAATCAAATCTGGAATTTGTTGATGCTGCAATTGTGGTGGGATCGATATGCCTGATGCGCAAAAGCTTCCGGTATTTCGGCCGCTGCATGACGGCACGGTCGTATTGCGCGCGCTCGAACCGGCAGATGCCGATGTGACCGTCGCGTGGCGAAATGACCCCGAAGTTCGCGATCAGATTTTGAGCTTCCGCTTTCCGGTTAGCCATGTGATGGAAGCCGATTTTGTCAACCGGGCGATCGCCGGCAACGGAATCCAGCAGTGCGTGGCCGGCGTGGTCGACATGTCGGACGACGCCTTGTGCGGCATCGTCTACCTGCGCGACATCGATTGGATCTCGCGAAATGCAGCTTTCGGCCTCATGATTGGCCGGCGCGACCGGCAACGCCGTGGCCTCGGACGGCGCGCGCTCCGGCTGATGCTGCACCATGGCTTCGATGTCCTCAACATGGAACGCATCTATCTCTATGTCGTGGAATACAATTTCCCCGCCCGCAGACTTTACGAAACCAGCGGTTTTGCCTATGAAGGTGCGTTGCGAAAGCATGTCGCTTTAGGGGGCGAGCGCTTCGATTTGTTGGCGATGGGGATGCTTCGCGCCGAATTTGACGGCCTCGCCATTTCCGGGAAATAGGCAAAATGAGTCGCGGACCGAAACGGCGGGTTCCCTTTTTTCGGCATGACCTCGGCGCCCCCGAGTTAGCGCAGGTTGCCGAAGTGCTCAAGGGCGAGATTCTGACCACCGGCGAGTATGTCGGGCAATTTGAGCGCAAACTGGCCGGCTATCTCGGCCGCAAGCATGTGCTGGCCGTCAGCTCCTGCACCGGAGCACTGCATCTGTCTTTGCTGGGGCTGGGCATTGGACCGGGCGACGAGGTTATTACGACGCCAATGACTTTCATCGCCACCGCGACGGCCATCATCGAGGCCGGCGCGACGCCCGTATTCGTCGACGTCGAGCCCGACACTGGCAATCTCAACGCCGATTTGGTCGAGTCCGCGATCACGCCGCGGACACGCGCAATCATGCCGGTTCACCTCTACGGTCTGATGTGCGATATGCGCGCGCTGCGATCGATCGCCGATCGGCATGGCCTTGGGATCATCGAAGATTCGGCACATTGCATCGAGGCCAAACGTGACGGCGTCGGACCGGGCGAACTGGCCAACACGGCTTGCTTCAGTTTTTACGCCACCAAGAACCTCACCTGCGGGGAAGGCGGCGCGTTGGCGACCGACGACACTGACCTCTACGAGAAGCTCAAGCTCCTGCATCTACACGGCATGACCAAGACGGCGTTCGACCGTTCACGCGAGGGCTACACGCACTGGGACATGACGGTGCTCGGTTGGAAGTACAACATGAGTAACATCGAGGCGGCATTGTTGCTGCCGCAGTTCGATCGCATCGATGCCAAGCTCGAGCAAAGAACTGCGCTGGCGCGCCGTTACGACGAACGGCTCGCTGCCGTGCCCGGCGTGCGCCGGCCAGGCGCGCTCCCCAACACCGTCCATTCTCGGCATGTCTATCCAGTGCGGGTTACCGGCGAAAGGCGCGACGACGTGATGGAGTTCCTCAAAGCCGACCAGATCGGTTGCGTGGTCAACTATCGTGCCGTGCATCTCATGCAATATTTTCGCGAGCACTACGGCCACAAGCCAGGCGACTTTCCGATGGCTGAGCGCTTCGGCGATGAGACCATCTCACTGCCGTTCTATCCCGGCATGCCTTTCGGCGACGTCGATATCGTGGCGGATGCCCTGGAACGGGCGCTGACGCGCAATTTCGTGCAGGCATCGTGAACGCGCGGCGCGAAGGATTGGATGACCATACCTGCTCTGAACAACAAGGTATCCGAAGCCCCCACCCCGATCGGTCCGCCCCTTCAAAACGGCGGCTGGCCGGCGGCGTCGCTGCCGGAGCACGTAGCGCTCGGCAAGTTCAAGCATGGCGTCTCGATGCTGACGTGGGCTTACAACGAGGAAGATCTGATCGAAAGCTTTCTGCAACGCGCCACTACCCTGCTCGACCGCACAGTGACTGACTGGGAAATTGTGCTAGTCGATGATTGCTCGACCGATCGAACCAACGAGATCGCAACCACTTTTGCCGCGCGTGAACCCCGCGTTCGGATCATCCGCCACGACCGCAACCTCAATGTCGGCATGGCTTGCCGCACCGCGATCGCCCACGCCACCAAGGAGTATATGTTCTCGCAAACGGCGGATTGGTCTTACGACATAAGCAAGCTACGAATCTTTCTGGAGCTGCTCATGCATTTCGACGCGGTGCAAGGCATTCGGCCCGTCCCCATTCGGCTGCTCAGCTATATTCCTGTCTTGCGGTCGATCTACCGGGTGCGGCGGCGCTCGGACAGCTTCTCCAAGGCGATCATCTCGTTGGGAAATTACTACATCCTCACTATCCTGTTCGGCGCCCGCTTCCACGACTTTCAGAACCTGACGTTTTATCGAACCCAAGCAATACAAAATCTGTCAATTGTCGGACGCACTTCCTTCGTCAATCCCGAATTGTTGCTCAAAAGTTACTACACCGGAACGCGCTTCATCGAGGTGCCGATCCGCTTTATTTCGCGGCAGAAAGGCGTCGCCAAGGGCACGCGGCCTAGCGTGGTGGCGCGTTCGGTGCTCGACACTGCGCGAAACTGGACGATGTGGGGAGCACGGCTTCGGCTCAAACGCTCGGCGCGTCAGCCGATCTGGCGCGTATCGGAGCCGTTTCGCCTGGATCAATCGGTCCTTCGGCTGGTGCTGCCGCTATTCGACGATTTCGGGACGTAGTTGAAACGGCGTTGCCGTGCTCGGACGTTTGGCAGGCGTTTAGGAAGGCTCGATGCAAGCGACGGCGCTGCTGCAGGAACTTGTTCGAACACCGTCAATTTTCGGCCAGGAGCACGCCGCGACGGCCATCGTTGAGCGCGAGCTTCGCCGTTTAGACGTGGAAGTTACGTCGATCCCGTTCGACGTTGACGTTCTATCGCGGCTGGGGAAGGCACAGCAACCGTTTTGCACTGCACATGGTCGGCGCAATCTGATCGCACGACTGAGAGGCAAGCGCGGCGGTCGATCGCTTATCCTCAACTGCCATCTCGATGTCGTGCCGGCAGGCGATCCAAAAGAATGGGACCACCACCCGTTTTCCGGCGCGGTGGTAGACGGCCGACTCTATGGCCGCGGCGCTTTCGACGACAAGGCGGGAGTGGCGATTTGTCTGGAAGTGCTCAATCGGCTCGTCGCCAGCGACCTGTCAGGAGATTTGATCGCGCATTTTGTCCTTGAGGATGAGACCACCGGCAACGGCAGTTTACTGTGCCTTGAAGGCGGACCGCACGCTGACGCAGCGATTATTGTCGACGGTACTCGGGGCGAGCGGGGCATCAATCAGCACGCCGGAAATCTCAAGCTGCGGTTGTCGGTGTTCGGCAAGCCTGCTTCGGTCAGCGTTTCTCACATGGGACTGAACGCGGCGGAGCTCCTGGCGGAGATTTGCTTGGCCCTGAAGGCCGCCACACTCGATCTGAACAAGGCTAACGCGCCGCCATGGTCGCAATTTCCGAGCCCCAATCAACTCTCGACGATCGCCCTGCATTGTGACGAAAGCGCTCTAACAGTTCCGACAGTGGCCGAAGCAACGCTTTATGCGACCTTTACGCCGCCTCATACGGTTGCGTCCTTTATGACCATGGCGCGGGCCATCGTGGATGACATCCGCCGGCAGGCCGGCGCCGAGCGTGCGCCCGAATTACAAATCGAGTTTGCTTCAGAGCCAGTTCGATCGAACGCAGCGGAAATCGAAGGTGCGATATGCAGGGCGGGCGGCCGAAACATTCCATTCGGTCCTTCGACAGGCACCTCCGACATGAGGCATTTTGTCGATCGCAATATTCCATGTGTTCTTTTCGGCCCGGGGCAAGGCTATAATCCACACCGTGTCAACGAGCATTTCGAGTTGAAATCTCTCGACGAAATGGCTGCGTTATTGACAAAAGTTGCGGTTGAGTGGTGCGGATAAGGGAGCCCAATGCGAACGTTGAAGGACGTCAATACTGCAGCGGAACACTACTATTTTTCGCCCCAGCAAACCGGCATCGACAACCGTTGCCGTGAGCGTATGATCCGTCGCTGTCTTCCACACGTGAAAGCCCGCGGTCACGTCCTTGAGCTTGGCTTCATGGACGGCCAATGGACCGACCATTTTCTCAAGAACGGCTGCCGGATCACCGCCGTCGAGGGCGCGCTCCGCAATGTCGAATATGGTCGGGAAAAATATCGCGGCGAGGCACGGGTTGAGCTGATCCATTCTTTATTCGACGACTTTGTGCCGTCCGAGCAATTTGACCTCATTCACATGGGAGGAATGCTCAAGCACCTGGATGACCCAGTTGCGTTGCTGCTCCGCGCGCGCAGCTGGCTCAAGCCGGACGGTCTGCTGATCGCGACAACTCCCAATGCCCGTTCGCTGCATCGGCGCGTCGGCGTCCATATGGGAATGCTGAAGGATCTCTCTTCGTTAAGCGAGACCGACAAGAAGGTTGGTAACCTGCGTCACTACGATCTGGATTCCTTCGGGAAGCTGCTTGCTGACGCCGGCTTTGAGGTTATCGAAATCGCTACATCAGTCGTGAAACCAGCCTCAAGCGATAGAATGGCGGACTGGCCTGACGATCTCCTGGACGCACTCGACAGGATTGCCGACGAAATTCCCGATTACGGCTGGTACATTTATTCGATAAGCCGCCCAGTCAAGGCTTAGCCGAACACAGATGTAGGCGCGCCGTCCTGTCACGACTCGTCATGACTGCGCAAGGCGCCCCGCCTTCAGTAATCGGGACTACTGACTCCAATTGTCGGCGTTTGGGCAGAATTCTTGATACGACGGCGAATTTCCCGCACCTTCTCGTCTTGCGGAGCCGAGAAAAAGCCGACTGCGCGCTTCACGGCCTGCCACAACGTCTGCGGGTCTCTCGGATAGGCGCCCGGGAAGCACTTGGTGGCCAGCATATACGACACATAGGCCGAGCCGACGACGTTATAGAAGCGGGTCAACGGCAGCCTGACAGCACCTTCAATACCGGATCCATGAAGTCCGGCAACTTGCAGAACAGCGACGCTAGAGATTGCAGGCGTAGCTGGATTTCCTTCTCCTCCGGCGTGTAATTGTTCATCGCCGAACGACCGCTCGCGGTCATGCCGTCATAGTCGTAATCCGGCGCCAGGACTCCGATTTTGATCGCATATTCGGTCAGCTCCGTCCCGGGATACGGGCAAAAGATGCCGAAGGTCGGCGCAGCCGCCTTGAGACTTTTGGCAAACTTGTACGCCTGGAAGTCATCTTCGATCGTTGTGCCCGGGATTCCGAGAATGGTGTTGGCATAGGCGTGGAGATTGTACTGCCGCGCCACCGCAAACGACTTGCGCATCATCTCGTCCGGCATGTTGCGCTTGAGCACGTCATTGCGCAGCTTTTCCGTTCCGGCCTCGATCGACATGCTCATCGAGACACAGCCGGCCTTGGCCAGCAATTCGGCCACGTCTTCGGTCAAGGCGTTCGCGCGGTATAGGCAGTAGAATGGCAATCCTACTTCCTTTGGGAACCGCTCAGCAAATTCTTCAATCCATTCGTCGCGGCGGATCAGAAATACATCGTCGGCAAATCGGATAATTCGCGCTGTCGGGTACCGCGCGATGATGTCGCGACACTCGGCGATGACGTCCGAAACGCTACGTCGGCGAAGCAGCCTTCGACCGTCGCCCTTGAACATCTTGTTGAAGGCGTGATTGAAGCAATAGGTGCACTTGTAGGGGCACCCTTTCATCGTCAGCGACGAGCGAATGCCAACCTTTTTCAGGTACGGCGCCGCGTCATAGAGGATGTCGCGGTCCGGCCAGGGCAGCTCATCCATGAATTCGATGACTTCCTTCTGAATCTCGGGCTGCTCTGCCGTCGCAACATTTGGAATGCCTTCCAACCCGCGATCCTCGGCGATGGCTTCGAGCATCCTGATCATCGCAAAGTCGCCGTCGCCGCGGCAGATCGCGTCGAGATGCATGTCGAACAGCACCCGCGGGAAATAGGTCGGATGCGCCCCACCCATGATGCGCCAAACACGCCATGGTACTGATCGTCGCCAGTCGCGGACGATCAGGTCCGCATCCTTGAAGAGATACTCATGCGAGGTCATCGTGCTGTAGCAGACGACCTCCGGCCGGAACGCCTCTAATTCTTCGCGCAGGTGACCGCCGGCGAGAATCGCCATCTTAGTCTCGTGCCCGTGCCGTTTGCACATGGCGCTCAGGCACATCACGCCGAGCGGCTCGCTAAACAGCAGGTCAGAGATGACGAATAAGACCCTCATGCGGCCCCCAGCGCCGGTGGCACGTTCATGCACCGGCTTAGTGTCTAAATATCACAGTGGGGAACGACATAAAATGGCAAATTATCCCCTTTAGCGAACAGTCGCGGCCGAACAGCCGCTTGATTGGCCGCCGCGCGGCGCAAAGTGCCCGCCACTCACACCGTTCTGCTAGCTCGAGCCTGTTCGTAGCCAGACTTGAGCCGCGTCAGCCGGCTGGTTCCGTTCCGTGCAGTATTTCAACAAGCACCCAGCCCGACTCGTCGAACAACAGCTTAAACAAATCGGGCCGGGCGATGACGGCCGCCACGACCCGTCCCCTTTCGGACGGACTGACGAGCACATGTGTGACACCCAGCGCGAGGGCATCTGCATAACGCTCCCCGGCATCCTCATCGGAGGCGAAGAATGGCATGCCTTTGTGCGCAGCGAGGGCACGGACAACAACGTCCCGGAAATTGGGAAAGGCGACATCCCAATTGCGATAATTCCCAATAACTTCACCGAGCATCGGTCCGGCCAGCCTCTCCGGCAAAAATCCCACTGGCGAGAATCTACCAAGTGGATCGACCAGCAAGATCGAGTTGGGCGGCAACCCCGCCCGCTGGACCGATTCAATAACCGACAAGGGCGGCATACAGACGCTATCGGGCACGTTGTACCCTAGAACGTCGATCATCTTATCGAAGCATTGCGTCGGCGGTGCCGGATGCCAGCATCCAGCGCTCCGGCATCGGTGCGCTTTCGGCAGAAGTGAGCCGGTCGGCGATGAAATAGCCGGGCAAGACGAAGACGCAGAGCGCTGCCCCGACTAACCCGATCGTGGCACCGAGCGGATCGGTCGAGCCATGACCGAAACCGACCATCGCCAGCGCGGCGCCAGCCGAGATCGTGCCGGGGGACAGATGGTAATGCCGGATAGCTGCAAGCATTCTTCGCGATGACACCGGTGAGACAGCGATCGTTGCGGCTGGTCGGCGAAATCAGCCGTCGGCAAACCCATTCGGCGGGTCGTATTTTTGCCTTAAGCTCTGTGCCATGACGCGCCGTTGCTCGTAGGAATATTCCGACCGCGGTGCATAAAATAGATAGACGCCGGTCTGTGCCCCGCCCTCCGCTGTCCAATCGGACCGGTTCGGCAGGTCGGCAAACCGCACGCCGGCATCCTCGCTGAAACCAATGTCAAGGATGCGAAATGTCGGGGCCCACGCCTCGCCGCCCTTGGCAATGATCGCGTAGACGACCGGCGCCTGGTTGCT
>Ga0102924_1004122_pt1 | contig 14846 bp, 18 predicted proteins | sample PaiPotPPM11metaG_FD_80116 | JGI IMG/M metagenome (GOLD analysis project Ga0102924, IMG submission 80116) | Iron sulfur acid spring bacterial and archeal communities from Banff, Canada, to study Microbial Dark Matter (Phase II) - Paint Pots PPM... ... | reverse complement strand
GCCCTCAAAATTACATCAATTGTCTCCCCCAGACGCTCATCAGCAACACCCACAATGGTATGCGTCGCATCCTCAACGCCAATAATGACGACCCCACCTTTTGCGTTGGCCATCCCACAAAACCGTTCAGCCAAATCAACCGCTCGCGGAGCAGCCAGTTTTAACTCAACGGTGCTTGTTTCTCCACCCTTAATAAGCTTTTTTAATGCTGACTCACTCAAGCCCACCATAATGCTCCCTTTACACACAATCACGATGGAAAACATCTCAATTGTAGCATAGATCTTCGCTTTCTCATAACCAATGGCGGAAAGGATGGCGGAAGCGAAATTGAGAAAAGCTACAAACCATATCAAGTTTGCTGCCATGAGAGAGCCTGCAAAGCTCTTTCCGAGGGATGGCGGAAGTGGCGGATAGTCATGGCGGTAATGGCGGAAAGGATGGCGGAAGCGAAATTGAGAAAAGCTACAAACCATATCAAGTTTGCTGCCATGAGAGAGCCTGCAAAGCTCTTTCCGAGGGATGGCGGAATATCAGCAATGGCCAAGCCAGATTGGTTTTGACAGGTTTGAGATCAGGGTAAAGATGAGAAAGTTTGTCACGAATCTATCTACAGGTAAACCGTTAGTAGATGGCGCGATGCTCGCGATAGCGCTGGATTTCTCGCGCGTGGATGCGCCGACGCACCGATTCCCAGACAGTCGACGCGGCGAGACAGACAGCCATGTTGGCTTAAGGTATGAACATCGGAGTCTGCCGGGGTATCATTTATTTACGATATATACTTCGTTTGCGTTTTTTGTAGCCTGCTACTTGTTGGGCTCGCTCTTTTGCTTCGTCGTAAACCTCATTCGCAGCGTTCAGGCCATATGTGCGGACCAGTGATACATACATTAAGCGTCGAACTATCCTCACGTTGCGGGCCGATGAGAGGAGGAGATCTCCTAACCAATCGTATTGATCGGATAGGTTTCCGAACGAGGATTCTACAAACTGTTCGCAATCCGTGCGGACATCAAAGCGAAGCTGGGCAGATGCTTGATGGACCTCTCTTCGAATCATCTCTTGTAAAGCTGTGAGCAAACCGCGTTCAACGAACTCATTGCTTTGTCGAGCGATATCTTCACGGATAAGGTCTGCAACAATCTGATTCATTCCACATTCCTCCTCTTTGGCTCGTCGTTCGACATGCTTCCTCAATTCTTCCGGTAACCAGACATTTAATTGTTTCCTCATCATAGCCACACTGTTCCTTCCTCAGAACGAAAAACATTCTTTTAGAGATATATTTTGCATGTGCGAATAATTATTCCCTCAGAAACTCCCTGGCATTCTCTCCATACATAAAAGAAGGCCGGGGATCACCTCATTGGCGCGCACTGCTCAGATAGGGAGAAGCAAAACAGATCGATATCATCCCGACAATTGGACAATCGAGAGCAAGCTCGTAGAGACGCCATTTCTCGTTATTCTTCTGAAATACACAAGAAATCGATTGATTGCTATATAAACATTTTACTGCTATAATGCTCAGTGTGTCAAGGAGATTCATGTATCCTTGTCCCGTTCTAGTCCTATTCAAAACACAGACATATATTGTATGCGAACCAGCAGATGTTGTAGATGGAAGAGAGCCTTCAGGGAGAAAGGAAGAAGACGATCATGCAAAAATACCTGCTTTATCGGAAGGGTTTGCAAATAGCAGATATTGATCAGGAAGATGTCAAGAGTGACGCTCAACGTGCCTTATCTGATTGGATCTGTCAGGAACGACTCTTCCTCGAGGAAAATGAAAAGCGTGGAACCTTTACCTTTCGGTTTATCGAGATGCGCGGATATCAAAAAGGCTATGAAGGCTCCTGCTATTGGGTTTCCTTCTCTGCCTACCGCCCCTACCTCAAAAAGGAGGGACATTATCCCCAAAGGGCGCACGTCGATCTCTGGGTGTACTGGGATCATGATCGATGGAGGGTCTTACCGTTCCGAAAGTCTACGCTTGATGATGACATCCTCATCCTTCTGCAAAGCTGGAAAATCGAGGAGAAACCACCTCTCATCCAGCTCTCGAAAGTGAAGGAGGAGGGCCAGAGCACCACGACTGACGACATCTATGTTGATGTGCTCCAACGATTGCAAACAGCACACGTGCGCCTGGGAGCGAGTCTCACCTACGAGGAAGCTGAACATATCGAAGAGGACGAGGAAGGCAACGAGATCTACGTCCCAACAGGAGACGTGCAAGTATGGTTCACGATCGAGGATGAGATCAAGCTCTATGAGGGAGATAAGATCGTCCTTTCCCATTCTGCCTTTAATATCGATGATCTGGAAGAAGTCGTTTTTGAGGTAGAAGAACATCACCCCTCACCCTTCGATTTTTCTCTCTCGTTAGAGGAGAGGATTGAGCAAACGACCAACCTTGAAACGCTCTGCTCGCTCATCAACGAGCTGGCCGATATGGGATGTGAAGTCACTATGAAGGGCGAAAAGAAGGATGGCGCTCCACAGGTACAGGTTCTTGACGTAGAGTATATCAATAACACAGACGGATTTGATGATCTGACGAGCCTTCTGAGTAGAGGCAAATACAAGATCCATTATGTTTCCTTCCCGGAAGATGGAGACGAAGAAGGACCGCTCTATCGTAATGAGATCAAGACAACTGAGCTTCCAACATATATGTCATTTTGGGTCTGGTATAACCAGGATGCGGTGCGCTATCGAGTAGATCACCGAGATGAGGATGCGCTCACCTACTATCGCACCAGTTTTTTGCCAAAAGTCCGGGCAGCCAGGGCAAATGGAGAGATTCCAAGTTTATTGTTCTGAGCGGGAATCAGGAAAAGTTTGTTCCTCCTTTGAGATACAATACAAGGTGCTCATCTCCAAAAAGCGCTTCTGGTGAAGAAAGGGTGAGATGTCTGAAAACTTCCTGCGATTAATCCCAACTGATCCGTGGTATATGCCCACTCCTGCCGCCCAGGATCAGGCGAGCACTCTGTTTGCCTCTCTTGTTCAGGAGGAGGGTATTCAGGCATATATGACTGAGGATGCCTCGTTTGTCGATCCCGGAAGCAATTTGAAACGTATCCTTTGCCCCAGGTGTGGAGCCGTTCTCTCGATGGAGTGGTGGGTCCAGGCGATGGATCGCGCTTATACCGATACCCAGTTTAGAAACCTGGACGTTATGGTGCCGTGTTGCGAGACGCGCTGCTCTCTCAACGATTTGCGCTATGAGTGGCCTGCAGGCTTCGCTCGTTTTCTCCTGGAGGCGCGCTCGCCTGAGAACGATCTGACTGAAGAACAATTGGCTCTTTTCGAGCCTCTTTTGGACGGTCGGGTGCGCAAAATTTGGGCACATTATTAACGCCAGGAGAAGAATATGGCAGATACCGACGAAGCGGAAGAGCAACCTCAAAGAGTCTTCTGCGCGTTACCGGAGCTTCATGACCCGCAAAGTACGGCGATTACTGTAGAAGTTGATACGTTGCTGCAAACCATCATGGAGATGTCTCAGGTGACCTTCCCCCAGAGGATGGCGGAATTAATGGCGAGTGAATAGCCCAAAGGCTGCCTATACTTCAAACTCTACTGTCCCGCATACAAACACCATGCCCCGAAGAGATGTCGGATAAATGTCCGAAAGAATGGCGGAATTGTAGGAGAGCAAAATACATATCCGCCATCCCTCTAGAGGTCGCTGTACAATAGCTACAGCAACGTCCTATCCTCAAAATTGTTCCACACCCGCCCGATCGCTTGGAAATCCGAAATCCGCTCTCTGATCGAGCGGGGCTATACCAGCGGAGGCCTTTATCAACTCATCCTGATATCCGTACTTGTCAATCTTTCCGCCACGAAACAGACTTTGGGTAAGAGAGCAAAAAGCCTCAGTGAGCAATGGCTGTGAGACGAGGGGAGCACTGGGGATTAGGTGCCAGGGCGTCTAACGTGATGAACGAAACGAGAGGATGGCTGGCTTTGATGTAGCAATCAGGTGTCTCGCGATACACTTTCAATTCATCCTAAATACGATTTTTCACGTTCCCAGTCGCGAAAATGCGCTCTGCCATGGTGTTCTTCTCCCTTGGTAGGTACTTACCCGCTCAATTCCAGAGATCATGCACTACGCCATTCTTGTGACGTTACTCAGCTCCTTTTCTGAGAAAGCGAGTTCAATGATCTCCCGATGGGATGCTAAAAGTCCCTCAGGAAGTTCATCGCGCGAGAAAAACCGTGCTTCAATCACCTCCTTCGGATCCAGACGGAAATTTCCCCCGATGATATGGCCCAGATAGCTCGCTTCCAGACGAAGCCGATAGCCGCTCACCATACGTAAGAAGTGAGAAACATTGACTTCATAGCCGGTCTCCTCCCGTACCTCGCGCCGCAAGGTGTCTTCTAATTTCTCATTTCGATTCGCGTAACCACTGGGCAACCCCCAGGAGCCTGGCCTCCAGAAACGATGTCTCAGGAGCAAAATGTGGTGTTGCTCATTGAGGACCACCCCCGAAACGCCTATGATAAACTTGGGATGAGCGAACCACAAAATATACCATTGTGGCGTGCCACGTAGTAGCCGCCAGACTCTGACAAGCAAAGCATTCATACAGCTCTCTCCTTCTCCGTTCAAATGTGCTGTCGCCTCATTTGATAATCTCTGTTCGCTATTGTGCCATAAACATGAGCATACTCACCTATGCATCAGTAGGGGAGAACATCGGGAAAATACTGATACAGGTACCCCATTCCCGTCGCTCTGGACGGTTACACTTGCGTTTGCGGATCATAGAAGCCGCGTGTGAGGTCAATTACTGGATGAGTCGGGCTGGTCTTGTGAATGCGAAAATGAAACCCGAAAGGCAGAGCTGTCACAGTGCATGTTTCCTGTGGTGGTACGCTGGTAGGCGCTCGCACGATAAAGGGAGGAGCAAAAGGAAAACCGTTCGTTGCCAGCTCTGGCAACCTGGCTGGTTTCCACCCATGTTTAAGAACGGAAAAAACCGACGAGGAAACGTCACTTCCAGGAACGCGCTCAAGGTCTGCAGAAGAATCAGGTTGACGTTCGATCTCAAGGCTCATAGATGGCTCCTTCCCCTGTGCAATCTGGGCAATACCAGACGCGAGCGAAACAGAATGATATAACATACATTACTCGCATGAAGAGTATACACCCTGTACATGCTCATTGAGGCCTGCCCGCCTCATCCATTCACTTTTCAAGTAGAGGCTGATAACGGATGCCTCTGTTCCCCTCAAGCATAGCATCCCCTCTTCTTCCCCTCTTCTGCCCGGAGGCCATATTCTTCGCTCGATTCTCCTGAGATATTCTTCCACCAGGAGAGCGTATGGATTACCTCATCAGATAGATTGACACTTCTTTTTTGTGTGTTATGCTGCTGACTGTATATTGTTGGCTTTGGATGGAAATAATTCGAAATTATTGGCGATGAGAAAAGGCCAGGAGCCATTTTATGGATGAACAGGAACACATTCTTATTGAAGAGCATCTCCACTTTTTCAGCACGGCATGTAGTATTGCAAGACTATACAACTATCTCGGTAGATTCGATGCGGCACTGAACCTGTTACAGGCAGCCGAACACATCTCGTATTATCCCGAGGCTATGATTGGCCGTTTTGAGTTTCTCCGGCTCTACGCTGAAATTCGCATGGCCGATTACTTCCTCAATAATAGAGGGAGTGATGAGATGTTTGCTCTGGTTGAGAGGATCTATCAAGAAGAGAGGGAATCCGCTGCGGAAGCGTACGGAGAAGAACTAGACTTTACCTATGGCAATAATGGCAATACTATCAATGTTGCTATTGCCATGTGTCTCCTGGGGCAGGCGCATTACTACTATACCCTGAATACTCACGGAAACAACTATGACAAAACATTTGCGTATTGCCAGCAGGCATTAAACATCTGGGAAAAGCTGGAAAAAGAGCGCCAAATTTTTACGACTGATTGGGATGATCCCACGTCAGAAGAGTTTAAGCCAGATGAATATGCGAGGAACTACGTTCTGCGTATTATCGAAGGAGGAATGAGCAAAGCTCTCTTTTATCTTGGGCTGGCTTATGAGCGCCTGGAGAAAGATGAACAGGCTCGCGCTTCGTATCAGCGTGCGCTAGATCTCGCTTTGCGCGCCGATGCAAAAGAAGAAGCTTCTTATGCATATCGTCATCTTGCAGGCTTCTGTAAGACGAAGGAGCAACAACTTGAATACGCTCTCCAATCACTTGCACTTCGGGAAGAGATCGGTTTCAAGCGTCTTTTGCCACACTCACATCTACTTGTTTGCGACGTCTATCTCCTCTGTGACGATCTAGAGAAAGCTCAGGAGCATTGCCGGGCTGCTTTCCAACTAGCTGAAGAGATGGACGCGAAGAGTGTGCTCATGATGGTATTTTACTCCCAGGGTGAAATCGCTCAGCATCAGGGCAGGCTTGATGAAGCACGCGCATACTTTATCCAGTCTTTGGAGTTGGCCGAGAAGCTCGGGGTTGGCTATGGCATAGCTGAAGCTACAAAGAAACTTCAAGAACTGGGCTAAACCCCCTATCTGCTTCGACTCTCTTCAGGCCAGGGTCTTCTATATGAGTGCAATCACTCATATAGAAGACCCTGGCCTGGGTTCTCGTTTTACTGTACCAGTTGTTCTGGTATCTTCTCGACTGTTAGACAGAAGGGAAAATATGTATGGATCAGATTATAGGAAAGACTGTGTCGCGCATCTTCCGCGTCCTGTATGTTTTTCAAGGTGTCGTTGAACAAGATGATGGACCCCTTGAACTAAGATTTCAAGATGGATCGGTGGCTCTCTTTGATATTGCCACAAGAGCAGATTGTACCGTACAAGTGACCAATTCGGCGTGGTCCGATCCATTCGCTCCTCCACTTTCTGACGAAAACCTTGAGTTCATTCGTACGCATGGCAAGTGGACAGTGTTCGATATTAGCGACACCACCCCGGCCTCTTTTGTTATTGGACACCAGGTGAGTGCTTTTCGAGAAGTCATGTCAGACTGTCGAGGCGAACAGATCTATAAGGGTGTTGTTATCGAGTTTGGCGAGCTTGCAGTGGAGGTTAACTCCTGGGGAACTGACGAAATAGAGGTGAAGTGGCATACTTCTGGCCTTGCTTAAGAAGAGCCACACACCTGAAAATACAGAGATCTTTTAAGAAGGAAAACGCTTCCATTCGCTACCACTGGCGAAGCATCCAGGGCTACCACCGGATACGACCATTTTTTACTCCCAAGATAAGGCACTTATCTGTTCGCCGCTAAATTGGGTTCCCTGCCGCGTTTTTCCTCTTCATACGACTTATGCTACGATGGGTTTCACCATTCCTGACCCTACTCTCTCTAAGGAAATTCTATGCAACCTTTTGAGACAGACGAAGTATCCAACCTGGAAGAGAGCACGCTCTATGAGCGTTTTGCTGAGACGCTTCTGGCGTATCTGTGCCAGCAGGTTTCGCATCGGCAAGACGCCGAGGATCTCTTACTGGAAGTCTTTCTGGCAGCACTCCAGAACTCCTCGCTGGCCAGACTTCCAGCCACACGTCAACTCGCCTGGTTACGGCGCGTGGCCCGCAACAAGGTCATCGACCATTACCGGCATACTGCGCTTTTGACCATCCAACCATTAGGACACATACAGGAACTGGAAGACCAGGACTCGGCGCCTGAACGACGAGCTGAAGAACAGGAGGAACGCCGTTGGCTCTTGCAGGCCATTGAACACCTTTCCCCGGTTCAAAGAGAACTGCTTCGCTTGCGCTATGTACAAGAATTACGTCTCACCCAGATTGCCGCACTGATGGAGAAATCGGAAGGGACAGTGCGGAAAATGCTTTCGCGCACACTGCGTCATTTGAGAATACTGCATGAACAGATGGAAAGGAAAGAGAATCATGAGTGATGATTTTACTCCTGAAGAGAGCGAGCAAGAGTATAGCCGACTCCTGACAACTCTCCGGTTTTCGGCACAAAGGCGGGTTCCTATTGCAGAGGGAGAACGGACGCAGATCATTGCACGGGTGCGCGAACGCTTAGCGCGAGCAGCATCTACGTCCACCCTGCCTGACGTAGGAACACTCCCAGCGCAACATCAGTTCGCGCCTCATCTCCCAACGAGGCAGGCGAGAACCTCCACGCGGTTTGTTGCTCAGCTCCTGGCCGCGCTTGTGGTAATTGGCCTCATCTTCGGATCATGGGCGCTCTTCAGGGCGTATCCGTTCTCTCACGGGACTTCTGTTTCCCCAGCAATTTCTGTGCCCGGACCTGCTACCCAGGCTCAAGCTGATGGTTTGGAAGCATCCATGCACGTGTTGATCGGGGGACCGTACTTTCTCAGTGAACTGCTGCCTGTCGATGTCTCATTCACCAACCACACGCAGAGGCCAGCTGGGCTGGATGGATCTCTGCGAATAGTGAACAAGAGCATCGCAAATGCGTGTTTTCCCTCCGCACTTCTGGTCCAGATAACCCAAGGTGGCGACCCATCCTACACTTTCCCGCAGTTAGACGCTGCCTGCGCTCAACCCTATTATGTGACCGAGGTAGAACCAGGACAAACGCTGACGATTCACCAGTATGTTCCTCTCACAAAGAGCGGAGACGTTACGCTGACCAGGGGAGGGGTTCTTCCTGATGATACAGGCGACCCGCTTGATAGGCAATGGCCCACCGTCCATCTGCAGGTGCAGGTCAATCCGCAGGTCCCCCAGGACCGTGTGCTTTCTCTGCGGGATCAGGAGGGGCAAGTGACAATCAGTGTTCCAGCAGGCGCGAAGACGCACCTGCTCTCCATGCAGAGCATCACCTGTGATGGGTATGGCTGGTTGGGCAATCCCGGCCAATGGACACCTCTTTCGACCAATGTGTTGCACGAACCAGCCTGCCCCACAGCTCATCGGCACTGGACTTATGTAGTGAGCGCGCCTGGCTATGCGATTGTCTCAGGTAGCCAGACTGCCTGACCTCCTTTCCCTATGTGGACTGAAATTTCAACCATCGTGATCAGGGCAATCGCATCTAATTAAACTCATCAATAATGCGCTGAAGAAACAACTGACGAGGAGGTGTGCGCACGGCTCGAAAAAGCCACACCTGGAGGAGTTACGTCTCCATCAAGCCGTGCGCGTATCTCCCCTATGCCTCTGGACTGCTACACGTTATGCAGGCCAGTTCCCCATACCATCAGCAGACAGCCCATACAACCCATCGCTATCAGCCCGAAGACAGCCTGGGCACCTAGAAAACCCAGCAACAGCCCACCAAGAGCTGCGCCCAACGGCTCACTGCCATAGCTCAGGCCGCGAAAAGCACTGTTCACGCGTCCCTGCAAATGAGGAGGCGTCAACAGGAGACGGTAAGAGACAATGGTTACTCCATAGACGGGGTAGGTAAAGCTGATCAGGAATCTCCCTACGAGCAGCAGGGAGAGCCAGGGAGTCAGCGCTACAAGCAAGAACGCGCCAATCCAGATGATCGTTGAGAAGAACAGAATCTGCCCACAGCGCAGGCGTTCGCGCAACCAGGGTGCAAAAACGCTGCCCAGAATGCCACCAATGCCTCCGACACTCAAGATCAAGCCAATCCATTGCACACTCAGATGCAACCGACCTTGCGCCAGCACAATCAGCGCCAGACTGACAGGGCTTGTTAAGAAATTGATGAAGGCGGTAAGTAGCGCCTTCAAACGCAGGGTGCGCTGTCCCCAGAGGAAGCGCAGACCGGTTGCGATCTCCAGGGAGAGCCGTCTCGGCGCGGCATCTTTGGGACGCTCCACTTGAAACGGGACGCGCATGCCCACAAGTGAGCACACCGAAACCAGATACGAGATGCTGTCCACCAGATACGCCAGGATGGCTCCTATTTCAATCGCCGGAGCCAAGCCAATAATGAAGGCGCTCAAGTTGGGACCCAGCAGTGTCGCGGTGTCCAATGCGTATGCTCGCGATAGATGGGCTGGCTCGACCACCTGTGGCAACGCGGAGATTTGTGCGAGGCTGAACAGCACATAGGCTGTCCCCTCTGCAAAAGCCACCAGATAAAGCTGGACCAGCGTTAAATGACCCAGGACAAAGGCCAGTGGCACAGACCCCAGGGTGAGCCAACGGAGAAGATCACAGAAAATCATGGTCTTCTTGCGATCCCAGCGCTCCAGGTAACGTGGATGCAGCGATGGTGAGAATGCGCCAAAATCAGGCGCTCCATCGACTTTGGTGAAGCTGGCTGGCTGCGAATTCCCGAAAGTTTGACCCCCCTTTTTCCCTAAAGCCAATGCTAATGATCGTTAAGAGATGCCCAGCCGAGAGCGAACACCACATGTTCAGTATCCAAATCAGAATGTCGCAACAGCCCGGCTCGTTCAGCAGTTCGTATGGATGCAATATTCTCAACCCTCGTGCGGGCGATCACAGGCCACGATGGGAGATGTTCTTGTGCGAGGGCCACGGCCGCTCGTGCCAGTTCAGTAGCATACCCGTTGCCCCACGCGCTTGGTGTAAAGCGATAGTAGAGGTTGAGCACGTCCCGATGACGCCAGACCAAATGCTCTACTCCACCAAAGCCGATGATGTTCTCCTCGTGCGGATGCGTGACTGCCCAGTACCCGAAGCCATAAACCTGCCAGTGTTGAAGGCATTGTCGCAACATCTCCTCGCTCGTTGCCAAATCTGGATGAGGACCAGCAGGGTTGTAAAGGTTCGTTGCTGGGTCCCCATGCACTGCAAACATTGCAGGCCCATCTCCGGCGCGCAGGCGGCGCAGCATGAGTCTTTGCGTGCCTACCTCGTTGAAAATGGGTGCCAGATCGTCGAGTTCGAGAAGCTCATTATCTGTCCGGGGCACGAGCAGATGTTGCCTCTGTGTGTCATCGTTTTCCATAGCTCTCTTCCTTTCCGTTAGTCATGTGTATGGACCTATCACTAGCACTTACTGGTGGCAAGGCGAGATGGCCATGGCAGAAGAATGCGTATGCGCTGCAAAAACGCGCAAAGATCTCTACAATGATCTGGCCGCCATGCTCAAAAATCTGCATTCCTACGAGGAGCCAGAAATTATTGCGGTGCCAACTTCGACCTCCTGCGACTTCATGTCCTCCATCGCATGTAATACGTGTGTTTGGGCCGATGAGTATTCCCTCTCGGGTTGTCATCTCCAGAGGAGACGAAACCCAAGCACAACGATGAGGGGAACGAGCAGAAAGAAGATCAGCGCGATACCCACTGTGCCTATCGTCTCGCGCCTTCCATAGGTCCGCATCGCTTCTGTCGCTCCGGGAAAGAGAAAGACACGTGTATCGAGTCGAAGGAGATGCACTGTGGTCACAAAGAGCCAGAACGTTCCTAATCCTAAGGGGGCTCCTCCTCCAATGGCAAGGAGGAGTTGAGCCAGGAAAGCGAACTGATGGGATTGTGCGGCTGATGAAAGAGACCAGGCAAAGGCGGATAAAACGGAGAGGGCTGTGCAAAATATCAAAGCCTGATGCACGCGATTCACGCGGTGCTGGAGGAACTTTCTTATGCTTGCGAGAATCTCAGGCTCGGCCTGGTCGGCTTCTTTCCAGCTCAGCAGTATTGCCAACACCTTACTCATGCTTAACTCGATAGACTGATGCTCATTCTGAGTTGTTGCCTGATCTCTTTTCCCATCACGATAGAAGCCTCGTGCTAACAGCGACTGCGCCTGGTAAGCCGGATCAAACTGATCAAGTTGCCCGATATCGAGGATACGCTTCCCGTCAATGAGAATGACAACATCCTGAAGATGCGTTTGGAACAGCTCTACCAGCTCCTTGATATCTTGCTTGAAAAGCGTCAGACACGTATATTGTTGTTGAAGTTTTTTCCTCATCATCTCACCGAAAAAGAAGGAACTTTCTGGAAACAGTGTAACACACAGAGAAATTGTTGTCGAGGTTATGAGATGTTTGCAGAAACAGAGAAACGTCTTGCCTGAGTTCTTGCACATGTATTCCGGTTCGTCTAGAAAGCTCTCAGTATTCTTTTGAGAACAAAGCAACCAGGCTCACTTTTTCTGTGCAGAGCCTCTCTTATGAGAGCGTTTACAAAAGCTTTCGTTGCCAGATACCGCCCGCGTTGGGAACCCGGGCCAAGATCAGCAACCAGTGCACAGGCTTGTGGAGTATACAACACGGAGGCCAGGGTATGCAGGGTCACGACGAGCAAGAGATAGGGCGCAAGAAAGGAGCGAGGGATGATGAGCGCGAAAACAAAGAGGCTGCATGAGAGGCACCAAACCAAAGCGGCCGCTCCGATGGCCCTGGTGCGACGATGTTGTTCTAGCAAGCGCACTCCCAGTGTTTGGCTGCCGATGACTAGCAGCGAATTGAGGAGCAGAGCTGGGCTCAGTATCCAGGCCGGGGCATGAACGGCTTCGGAAAGGTAGATAGGCAGAGCCGTTCCAGCATAAGAGCGCATAAAGGGAAGGCGATATTACTGATCAAAAAGCTGAGAAAGATGCGATCTTTCCAAATGGTTCTGTACTGGGCCTGCGTCACTTGTGGGAAAGACTTGTTGGGCTCTGGCAGGCGTAATAAGAGACTGCCCGCCGCCAGATAACAGAGCGCGCTGACTCCGAGCAGCCACGGATAGAGAACTGCAGTATTCATAGCGAAGACAAAGCCCACACACAAGCCTCCTATCCCCCCCACCTCCGTTGCGTATCGCCCCGGCAAGTCCATACCAACGATCCCGTTCATCGGGAGAGGCGAGTTCGGCAACCAGCGCGGTATGTGCCGCATAGAACATTCTGATCCCTCCTGTGATCAACAAGGCCATGAGAAACAGGAGAGGAACGGTGTGGACAAAAAGGTAGCCAAATAGTCCAAGAGCCTGAATGAGCTGGCTACTGGCGGTCACGCGTCGTGCACCCAAGCGGTCTACGAGGCTTCCTGCAAGGAAGGTGAGAGGAAGCGTGCAAAGCGTTGCGATGGCCAGGGCCAGGCCAATCATCGGCAAAGAAAAGCCAGCCGTGTGAAAATAGAGGATGGTGAGAGGGAGGGAGATCCCTGATCCAAGGGCATCAATGATCAAGACGAGGAGAAAACCGCCTGTTTCTTGTGTCTGCGGGAAGCCGAGATGCGTCTTCCATTGGCTCATGTTTTTGCTCCTTGTGAAAACAAAAAAGGGGAGCAGGCGGAGTACCCTCGTGAGGTCGCTCGCCTGCTCCCTTCTCTAAAAATGGTTCTGAGAATGCTTCGGCCGCTCGGTTGTTGGCGACACCCCTTGCATGCAGAGAGGTAAGGGGCAGGACAATGCCTGCAAAGGGTCCACCATGGAGGAAGCTGAAGCGCTCTCTGGTCTGTATGGTTAGGATAGCATTTCGGAAGCGGGAACGTCTACAGCCAGCTAGAATTGGTTGCCTCAACAACGGTGAACAGGAGCACTCTTGTTTTGAGGTTGTCTCTTCCGGCAGTCTCGGGGCTCTTGCCAGAAGATCATGAGACACACGAGATCTTAACCACCTTACACAACAGATCTCTTGAATCTGCAATATGTACCAAACCGGAAAAGAGATTTATAGTTTCTCTTCTGGACAAATTCTGGCCCGCCCCAGGTGAACGTTCATGAAGAAATGAACCATAGGCGCACACCAACCTCTTTGAAGACGAATACCTGGAATGCTTCCTCTTCAAGGATCGGTGTGCTCGAATTCAGGGCTTCGCAAAAGACTCCCCGATGCTGTGGCCATTGGCTCTTGGCAGTGGCATACCCATCTGTTATGCTATGAGGAGAAACCGTAGAGCGAGATTGCGTCATGCATGGAGGAACATATGGCCGGGAAACGCCAGATCACGACAATGTGTCCGATGAATTGTTTACCTACCCAATGTGGAATGACGGTTGAGGTCGAGGGGAACAGACTTCTGTCACTCAAGGGAGATCGGGACAACCCGGATAGCCAGGGCTTTCTTTGTATTCGAGGCCGAGCCACCCAGGAGATTTTTGAGAACCCCAAACGCCTGTTGCATCCACTGCGTCGGGTGGGCGAGCGAGGCGAGGATTGCTGGGAGCCATGCTCGTGGGATGAGGCGTTTACCATGATCGTCGATGCTATCCAGCAGACACAGCCAGATCGCGTGGGCCTCTGGCGAGGGCATGGTGCTGGAACAACGGGAGTGGCAGGAACACTGGTCAGCCGTTTTGGCCTGCTGGGTGGTTTTCAGCAGTGGGCAAGCGCGATTGTCTGCTGGGCTATGGGTGGGTACGGTTTAGGACTGACCGGGACGTTAAAGACCAATACGAAAGAGGATATGGCGGCAAACTCGCGGACTATTGTGCTCTGGGGGGCAACGCTTGCCAGCCAGCCTGATCTGGCACCGCGCCTGGTTGAGGCACGCAAACGCGGTGCCTATGTGGTCCACATCGATACGCGCCGCACCGAAGCTTCGCGCCACGCTGACGAGGTGTTCCTGCTGCGACCAGGCAGCGATGCTGCGCTCGCGCTTGCTCTGGCGCACGTGATTCTGGCAGAAGGACTCCACGATCAGGAGTTTATCGAGCATCACACGCTTGGCTTTGCGGCATTTGCTGCCCACGTTCAGGCGTGTACGCCCGAATGGGCCTCAGCGATCATTGGCATTGAGTCGGAGCGCATCCGCGATCTCGCCCGGCGCTACGCCAGGCAAACGCCTGCGATGATCGTGCTGGGCGGCAGCTCCATGTTTAAGCATCAATATGGTTGGGAGTCGAGTCGCGCCATCTCCTGCCTGCCTGCTCTTATCGGACAACTGGGGATCGCGGGAGGTGGTCTGGGCCAGCGTCACGGAGCATCGCCAGAGAGTACCGGTTACGCTGATGTGC
>Ga0102924_1004120_pt1 | contig 14852 bp, 16 predicted proteins | sample PaiPotPPM11metaG_FD_80116 | JGI IMG/M metagenome (GOLD analysis project Ga0102924, IMG submission 80116) | Iron sulfur acid spring bacterial and archeal communities from Banff, Canada, to study Microbial Dark Matter (Phase II) - Paint Pots PPM... ... | reverse complement strand
GCCCAGGATGGGGTGATGATCGGGTGTGTGTGGGCGCAGCCCGGCCCACGTCTGGGCGATGGCGCATGGCTCCAGCGACGGCGCGAGGCGGATGGCGCTGGATAGCAGCCAGGAGATGCCGCCCGCTGTGAGGCGTTTGTCATAACCAACCTCTTCCTTCGTCGCGCCGACTACGACGGTGTTGTCCTGTTTGGGCGCGAAATAGATGGCCTCGCCGAAAACAACATGGCGCAGCGGTTGCGTCGGCTGCTCCAGTGTCAGAATCTGGCCGCGCTGCGGGACGACGGGCAGCGAGAGATCGAGCCACGCGCCGCAGCGCGCCGCCCACGCGCCCGCCGCGATGATGAGCTGTTTGCACGCGATGGTTTCGCCCTGCATCGTGGTGATGCCTGTCACGCGCCTGCCCTGTCGCTGTACGCCTGCAATCTCCGTGTGATCGCGCAAGATCGCGCCCAGAGCCGTCGCCGCCCGCGCGTATGCTCGCGTCAGCTTCGGCGCTTTCAATTGCCCCTCGCGCGGCGCGTAGATAGCCGCCATAACGTCCAGCGCCAGTGTCGGCTCGTAATCGCGGGTCTGATTGCCGTCAAACCAGTACATCTCCTGGTTGTGCGGCTGCCATTCCTGCATCCGCTTGCGTAAGTTGTGAATGCTGTGCGGGCTGCGGGCAATGTATAATGTCCCGCTTTGTGTGTATTCGACGCTGATCCCGCTCGCCGCTTCCAGTTCCGGGATCAGATTCGGAAACAATGAGCAGCTTTCCAGCAGCAGATCGGCGTATATCCCTGGCCCGGAAAGCGATCCGAGCGGCGCAAGGATACCCGCCGCCGCGCTTGACGCCTCGCCGCCGATCGCTCCCTGCTCGAAAACGGTCACGTCTACGCCAGCTTTGCGCAAAAAATAGGCAATAGCACAGCCGCTGATGCCCCCGCCGATAATCGCAACGTCTGTTGTTTGATCCATAGTGAATATGCTTTCTGTGTTCACTTATATCGTTCACGCAATATCGATCCAATAGCGCAGTTTCTTGACCGGTGATCCCTCTTGCGTGACAGCGTTTTCGAAGACGCCGCCGTTGGCTTCGATGATCTTTTTGGAGCCGATGTTTGTTTCGTCGCAGGTGATGAGAACACGGCGCAGGCCGCGCTCACGGGCCATTTCCAAACCCAGTCGCAATATTTCCTTGCCATAGCCTTCTCCGCGCTTCGACGGTCTGATGTCATAGCCAATATGGCCGCCAACGTGGAGGAGATGATCGTTCAGCTCATGCCTCAGATTGAGGCTGCCAACGTACTCACCGTCGTCAATAAGCCAGAACGAGCTGGCCGGTACGAGATTTGGCGTATTTATGCCACGTTCCATATCGCTAAAACGTTGTAGAAAGCCCTCGAAATCCGCGGCAAAACGCTGGATACGCTGGATATCTTTAGACGTCTGATCCCCTTCGGCCTGGACCTCTTCCTGTAAGGCTTCAAGGAACGTATCTTTGTATTGTATTGAAGGTGACGCTAAAAACATGCTACGCTTTGCCTTCATTATGTTCAAGAATCATTTCTACCTCAATTTCATCGCGCAAAGGAATCTGATCGTTGAAATCGGGTATAGGTGTAGATGGTCTCGGCATGGATATGCAGGTAGATGCCTTCGCCCCAATTGCTCACTCTGGCGTTACTATATATTTGCTGTAGCTCCTCAAGCGTCTCAAAGTCGGGATGTTCAGGCTTGATGGTAGTCGCGTAGCCATGCACGATGATTGCCAGTTCATTCTCTGCGTTTGTAAAGTACGTCAGGCTGACGGCGGGGCGTTTCATGATATGCCTTGTGCGCGCCGCCGTCGCAACCGTCGGGATGTAGAAATCGCCCCGATAAAACAGCGCGCCGATGGGTGCGACGCGCGGCTCGCTCTTTGCTGTCACCGTTGCCAGCGCCACGGTTTGCACGCCCTGAAGCTCCTGAATCAATTCAACAGCGGAAAGCGAATGTTCGGGCATCTCGAAAGAGCTACGGAGAAATGTTCCGGCGCGCTCAATACTTGCGTCCAATACTGCCTGAAGGCGGTCAATGTCTTCCTGAGTTTCTTTCATATCCCATAGTATATGACAAAACGTTATGTGAGAAAATCCGTATGGACATGGGCTGGCCCATGTCCATACGGATTTTCTCGCATAATGTTTTGAATGGACGTTACAGATCAAGCCCCTGTAAGCCCTGGATGCCGAGGGCGAAGGAAAGCTCGCCGCCGTGGAAGGTATCATGCTCGATCAGATGCCAGATGATCCACTGACGTGAAAGACGCTCGATCTGACCCTGGTACTCGTCCTCGTAAATGTAATCGAGGTCGGCGGGCGTCCAGCGATTGAGGTTGTCCTGGATTATTTGCCACGTCGTTTCCAGACCCTGTACGAGTTCGGCTGCCGTGCGTGTTGGTTGATCGGGACGATCCCAGCTTGCCAGCGCCGCCAGTTCGGGGCCGCCGATTTTCATCATACGGTGGAACCAGCGCGCGCGCGCCCCGATGATATGCGCGACGATGGTATAGACGGAACGCTGATGCGGCGCGCTCCACGCCAGTTGTTCGGATGTGAGCGGCGTGACGGCGTTGACGATGAGCTGCTGGTAATTATCCCAGCCTTTGTAAAACGCGGCAAGGGATATTTGTCCATTATGAGTTTGTCCGGTCAAGATGGTTGCTCCTTCTTCTGCCATATTCGATGGATCGCTGTAGCGGGGCAATTCATTGCGCCAGAATCAGCGGCTGCGATCAATCGGCCCCTACGGGCGCAATGAATTGCCCCGCTACACGGGGTCTACACATTTCGGTTCATATACTACAGTGTAACATGGAATGAGGAAAGACACCGCCCTCATTGTCACGGTTCTGACAAAAGAGGGAATGTAAATAGGGAGAGATTCGTGTGATCGGCCATGGTCACGAATCAGATGCCCAACCAGTTTTATGTTCCTTAGAAAGAACGATCAATGCTTGCTTAACAGGAATACCAGTAGTCCTACCACATAGATACCACCTATTATCAGTACGATGATCGAGATAACTAACCCGGCGACAGCTAAGCTATGGCGTTTTCTAGAACGAAGGCCGATACTCGATAAAATCACACCGGCAATTGATAGCGAAAGGAGAAAGATGGAATAGTAACTGACCAGTCCCAGGATGCTTATCAAGCTAAAGATAAAGCCGAGCAGTGCAGGTGTGCCATTGCGTTCTGGCGGATTAATTGACTGCGGCGGCATATCTGGTGACCCATAGGGCGAGGGCTGCGGATAGGATAGATCATGTGGCGGATAGCGTGTATCATCAGGCAATAAACGTTGATTAAACTGTTGCTCCGGCAGTCTCCGGCGTTGTGACTTTCGTATGAGAGCAACAACACCGGCGATTACAAGTATAGCGGCGATCGCGTATCCAAAAAGATTTCCTAGTGCGTAGGCAATATCAGCGGTGATCACGAGACTTTCTCCTTTCGTGCAAAAGAATAAAGACACTATGGAGGAGCAGAAGATCGTAAACTCAGTATTCACAGTATAAGAGAGGCTTGCACAAAGTGCCTCTGTAGTTCTACCTATTTTTCATCTCTTGTTGACAGATAGATACATATAGCATGATATACTACTCTGTAAAACGTCCTGAGAAGGGCATTGAGAAAGCACAAAGAACGGAGAAAACGTATGAAAACGGTTGGGGTAATTTCAGATACCCATATTCCACAATTCAAGAAGCTGCCGGAGGCAGTCTGGACGCATTTTGCCGGCGTCGAACTCGTTATTCACGCCGGTGATCTCTCCGTGCTGTCTGTTCTCACCGAACTGGAAACAATTGCGCCCGTTGTCGCCGTGCAGGGCAATATTGAGCGCGACGAGGTGATCGAGAAGTTGCCGATCAAGCGTGAGATCGTGGTCGGCAACTGCCGCATCGGGATTGTTCATATTCTGGACGAGGCGAGGAACCGGGCGCGCGCGGCGCGGCAAGAATTTCCCCTGGCGCGCGTGGTCGTTTTCGGGCATAGCCACATTTCCTATAACCAGGAACATGATGGGCAGTTACTCTTCAATCCCGGCAGCGCGACGGATCGACGCCGCCAGCCCGCGTGCAGTATTGGGCTGTTGCATATCGATGATGAGGCAGATACGGTGCGCGGTGAGATTATTACGCTATGACCATTTCACTAGCGACCGATCGATGCTGGCGATAGTAGGGCGACCGGATAGGGCCATTGCCAGGGTCAGTTCCTCGCGCAGAATCTCCAGCACATGATGCACGCCGTCCGCGCCGTTGACAGCCAGACCCCACAGCGCCGGGCGACCAACCAGCACGGCGCGCGCGCCCAGAGCCAGCGCCTTGAGGACATCCGTGCCGCGCCGGATGCCGCCATCGACGTAGACTTCGCAGTGTCCATTAACGGCCGCGACGATCTCCGGCAGCGCCTCGATGCTGGCGATGGCCCCGTCAAGTTGCCGTCCGCCGTGATTGGAGACGATGATCCCCGCCGCGCCATGTTCCAGCGCCAGCAGCGCGTCTTCCGCCGTCAATAGCCCCTTGAGGATGATCGGCAGCGAGGTGACGGTATGCAGCCAGTCCACGGTGGCCCAGGTGGGGTATTCTGGTAGGGGGATGTATGACTGCGCTTCGGCCTGGATTTGCGCCTCGGCTTCCGCGTCCGCCAGTTCTTCGGCGAAGTTGCCCTCTTTCAGATGCGGCGGCAGGTGAAAATCATTGCGCAGGTCGCGTTCGCGTCTTCCCAGCACAGGCGTATCAGCGGTCAGCACAATAGCGCGATACCCGGCAGCCTCCGCGCGCTGTACCACTTTGCCGGAGATGTGCAGGTTGCGATATAAATAGAGTTGGAGCCAGAGCGGCCCGCTGGCGGCGCTGGCGATCTCTTCCAGGCTGCGATTCGAGAAGGTGCTGGCCGTCATCAGCGTGCGCGATAGGCCAACGCCGCGCGCCGTCTCGCACTCCGCCTCGGCGTGAGCCAGCCCGTGATATGCCGACGGCGCGACGAGGATGGGCATACTGACGGATGTACCCAGCACGGTTGTGCCGGTCTCGCACTTTCCGACGTCAACGAGCATTCGCGGGCGCAGGCGGATGCGCTCGTAGCCTGTGCGGCAGGCGCGCATAGTCACTTCGTCGTCGCTGCCGCCCTGGAAGTAGTCCCACGCGCCCTTTTCCACGCGCTCCTGCGCCAGCGCCTCGTAGTCAAACAGATTGATCGGCTTCATCGGCTGCTCCTTCTCTATTCTCATTGGCATCAACTGGAGTATCGTTCATGTCATCTTCTAATTGATATTGGCTGAATTGCATGTAAGGGATGTCTTGCATCGCTAATTGGCGATTTGCATTCTGGTAGCATGTCTCTATTGCAAGATATGCCAACCAGGCATCTTGATCATCGCTGGCAGAGAATAAAGTCATAATTTGGTGTTTCCTGATGAAGCAACTCAATTTGTTTGTATGTGAAAGTATAGCCGAGCAGTGGAAAAAGTGTCAAGGGAATTGCCATCAAGCACGAGAAAGGACAGGGCGCGCCCTGTCCTTTCTCGTGCTTGATGGCAATTCCTATCTACTGTCCCGCGGCGGTAAACAGCGCCAGGTTGTTGCCGGCGGGGTCGGTGAAACGGGCGAACCAACCGACGTGCGGGATCTCGGTTTTGGGCTGCACAACCTTGCCGCCCTGAGCCGCGATTTTGGCAAGGCTCGCGTCGATATCGTCCGTGCCGATGTAGACGAGCAGACTATCGAGCTTATACTGCATATCGCCGCCCTCGTCGATGCCGACAAACCCCCCCGCCGGGGCCGCCTTCCGCGCTAAACATCGAATAGCTGTACGTCGGATCGGTCTGGATATTCCAGTCAAAGACAGCGGCGTAGAACTCGGTCGCCGCCTGCATATTGCCGGCTGGAATCTCAATGTGAACAATGGGATGACTCGCCATGAAAGTTGCATCCTTTCAGTGTGCTAAGTAGTACGACGGTAAACAGGTGTTTCTGTAATTGCCGCGCTAATTGTAGAACATCTGTTTGGAAAAGTCAAGCGAAAATCTTCGTTGTACTCTATTCGCGCCAGAAAGCCGTGTACACAGTAGGAATCTTCCCATACTTAGAGAAATTGGTGCGAGGAAAGTTATGGATAATACAACCTATCCGAAAAGCATACAGGTATCGGCCTCTTCAATGGTATCCGTTGATGAGAAGCGGCAAAGCCATCGTGTCCGGAATATTGGCGGGATTATCTTGTGGTGTATTGGCTTCATCATTCTGATGGCGGCCAGTGTCATCGTTCATGGTCATCCCGGCCCGTGGCCTTTTGAGCTAACAACCTCCCACTATATACAGAGTCTTCAGCTCTGGGGGTGGATCGTAGCCTGTCTGACATTTGTTAATGTCTTTAACAATGGCGTTCCCGCGGCCATAGAATTGGCGATCTGGTTCGTTGTTTTGCTGCTCTTGCGCCAATTCCGTTACGCCATCTTTATCCCCGTGGGAGCGGCTATCGCGGACGGCTTAGATGGCTTGCTTGAAACGCTCGTCAAGCGGCCACGCCCAAGCCCGCACCTGGTGCATATCCTCATGCCTGAACCTACGCCCAGTTTCCCTTCTGGTCATGTGGAACATTGCGTTGTCTACTATGGATTTTTGTTGTACCTCAGCTTCACGAAGCCGGTGCGCCAGTGGCGTTATTCCTGGCTCCTGATCCCTTTCCAGCTTTTTGCCGCTCTGACCATCCTCGTTGTTGGTTTTGCGCGCCTGGAGGCCGGATCGCATTGGCTCGGCGATGTCGTGGCAGGCTACCTTTCCGGCGCTCTCCTGCTGACCGTTCTCATTGTCCTCTATCGCCGGGCAATTGTCTGGCTGGCGCGTCGTCGCGCCAGGAAAGAGCATGAGAAGGAAGTTGAAACCTTCCCTGGCGGGAATAGACAAGGTTCTTTCAAGCAACCTTAAAAGGCGGCAAAGCAGGACGGGTTATAACCTCTTTGTATGCTACACTTGGAACAAACGATGTCTGCATACAACGAAAGGAAACATTCATGCTGGATACAGCAACCGTCTCCGCCTGGCTCAACGCCTATGTTCATGCCTGGAAAACCTATGATCGCCAGGCCATCGGCGCGCTTTTTAGCGAGGAAGCTACCTACGCCTATGATCCCTTCAACAAGCCGGTGCGAGGGCGAGCCGCCATTGTGGCATTCTGGTTGGAGGATCGCGACGAACCTGGCACGTATGACGGCCATTACGAGCCGATCATGATCGAGGGCAAGCGCGCCGTTACCAATGGCCGCAGCCTCTACTATAAGCAGGACGGTTCGATCAGCGCCGAATGGGACAATATCTTTATCCTGCGCTTCGACGATGAGGGCCGCTGCGTAGAATACCGCGAATGGTACATGAAACGCCCTTAAAAAAGGAAGATGGGCTTCTTGTGGAGTTCAGGCGGGTTTATCACGGGCGCAGCCCGTGATAAACCCGTCTGAACTCCACAAGAGAGATTCCGCGCTCTCCTGAGCAAAACATTGTCCCGACTGCTCATCTATGCTATCATAGGCGACACACAACAAACCTGGATAGAGAGTGAGGCAATAGCTCATGAGTCCGCAGCCAATCAGCGAAAACACCCTCTTTTATGGCGATAACCACGACATTTTGCGCGACTATATCCCCGATGGCAGCGTTGACCTGATCTATCTTGATCCGCCTTTCAACTCCAATCGTAACTATAACGTCCTTTTCAAAGACGAAAGCGGCAGCGAGAGCGAAGCGCAGATCATGGCCTTTGAAGATACCTGGCACTGGAACCGGGCCGCCGAGCAAACCTACCACGAGCTTGTCACGAAATCTCCCGATCACATTGTCAAGCTGATCGGATCGTTACGCGACTTCATCGGTACGAACCAGATGATGGCCTACCTCGTAATGATGACGATCCGCCTGATGGAGCTTCATCGCGTGCTAAAAGCTACGGGCAGTCTCTACCTGCATTGTGATCCCACAGCCAGTCATTATTTGAGAATATTACTTGATAGCATCTTTGGACCTGATCAATTTCGCGCGGAAATCATTTGGAAACGAACGAGCGCCCATAGTTCGGCCAATCGGCATGGTCCCATTCATGATACCATTTTTTTCTATTCTAAATCGGCGGTATATACTTGGAATCAGCAGTTTCAGCCTTACGATGAAGAGTACACGGATCAATTCTATCGACATCGCGATCTCGACGGAAGAAGATACCAACTAAGTGATCTCATGGCCGCGGGTACGCGCAATGGTTCATCGGGACAACCCTGGAGAGGTATCGATCCAAATGCCAGAGGCAACCACTGGAAATTTACGATAGAGAATCTCGAAGAACTTGATAAGGCTGGACGCATCTACTGGCCTCCTAAAGGCGCGGTGCCAAGATACAAACGCTACCTGGACGAGATGCAAGGTATTTCGCTGCAAGATATCTGGACCGATGTCCTGCCCGTGAGCGCACATGCCGCCGAACGTCTTGGCTATCCTACGCAAAAACCTATCGCATTGTTAGAGCGCATCATCACTGCCAGCAGCAACCCTGGCGATGTTATTCTCGATCCCTTCTGCGGCTGCGGGACGGCGATTGCCGCCGCGCAGAAGTTAGGGCGCAAGTGGATCGGTATCGATATCACGCATCTGAGTATTGCGCTGCAAAGGTATCGTCTGGAGAATATGTTCCCTGGCATCCAGTTCAAGGTGAGAGGCGAACCGGAAGATATTGGAGCAGCGCGACAACTGGCCCAGGACGACCGTTACCAGTTCCAGTGGTGGGCGCTTTCGCTGGTGCGCGCGAAACCGCTCGGCGGCCAGGAAGGCGGCAAGACTGGCAAGAAGGGCAGCGACAAGGGGATAGATGGTGTGATCAGCTTCATTGATGACGCCTATAGTAAGCCGAAGCGCGTGCTGGTGCAGGTGAAGTCGGGCCACGTCAAATCCGGCGATGTGCGCGACCTGCGCGGCACGGTTGAGCGCGAAGGCGCGGCGATTGGCGTCTTCATCACGCTGGAAGCGCCGAGCAAAGACATGCTCACCGAGGCCGTCAGCGCGGGCTACTATCATTCACCGGGCTGGAATAAGGATTATCCCCGTCTCCAGATCAAGACTATCACCGATCTGCTGAAAGGCGCGTCAATCGAGATGCCGCCGCAATATGGCACGTTCAAGCAGGCAAAGCGCGTGCGAGAAAGTCTGGGCGAACAGGAGGAGTTGGAACTGTATGAATAAATGGACTTCACGAGACCTGGAAGCTTTCCCAGACGACGGCAAACGCTATGAAATTATCGAAGGGGAATTGTATATATCAGAGCATCCACATTTTAATCACCAGCTCGTTTGCAGTGAAATAGCTGTTTTACTATTGCGCTGGAGCGATCAAGTGCGCCTCGGAGTGGCTGTCCTTGCTCCAGGCATTATTTTTGCCGACGATGACGACGTAGCGCCCGACGTGGTGTGGATCAGTCACGAGAGGCTGGCAACCGCCCTGGAATCGGATGGCTATTTGCATTCTGCGCCCGAATTAGTGGTAGAAGTTCTCTCGCCGGGAGAGATCAACGAGCGCCGCGATCGCGAAACCAAATTGAAACTCTATTCGCGCCGTGGCGCTATGGAATATTGGATCGTCAACTGGCGAAAAAAACAGATTGAGATATATCGCCGAGAGGAAGCGGTCCTCAAGCAGGCAAGGACTGTCTATCCTGATGATACTTTACAATCGCCCTACCTCCCCGGTTTTCGTTGCCAGGTGCGCGCGATTTTCGCTAGTCTTGTCCAGTAATCAGCAGAGCAGTCACGAAGGGCCGGGATGGCGATACAATCGCCGTCCCGGCCCTTCATTGATGCAGGTCGTTCTTGACATCCTACTTTGTGGCGAGGAAGCCATCGGTGTTGCCGTTGCTATCGACGTAGAAGCCGACCAGTTGGCCTTTGCCGTTGATGCCGTTGACAGTGGTCGTTCCGACGCCGTTGGGGTCGTCGATCGACAGCCAGTGGGCATGGTTCAACGGGCTGGACAACAGGAAGCCGTGCGTGAGGCCGTTGCTATCGACATAAGAGCCGACGATCTGGTCAGACAGGTTGACGCCGAAGGGGTTCGTGACAGTCGAGTTCGGGAAATCGAACTCTGTGTATCTCTTCGCTTTGAGTAAGAAGCCGACGGCGGTGTTGCCATTGGACCCTGTCAGGAAGCCAACCACGTCGCCGTAGTCGTTGATGCCCGTGGCGATCGCATTGTTGCCGTTGGGCGGAACGATGTTTTTGAAGTGTCCGTTGCTCTGGTTTAACTCGTAGGCGTGATTGACGCCGCTAGCATCCGTGTAGAAGCCGACGGCAATGCCCTGATCGTTGATGCCGAGCAACTGATTCACCGTGCCATTGCCCGTGTTTGGGTCTTTGTAAGAGGTGAAGACGCCGTTCCATTCGACGAAGCCGAAGTTGTTGCCGTTGCTATCGATATAGAAGCCGACCGTGTCACCTTTGTTATTGATGCCCGTTACCTGGGTTTGCACCGAGCCGGGGAAGTTCTCATTGGTGTAGTTGCCCTGTCCGTAGGGCGGCTTGAGGGTGTAGCCCTTGTTGGGGTGGCCGCTGGCGCCGCTGCCGTAGTAGCCAGCGATCACGCCGTGGTTGTTGATGCCGAGCAACTGGTTGAAGGTCAGATCGGCGTTATTGTTGAGGGTCTTGAACGTGTATGCAGTCGCCGCGTGGGAACTGCTTGCTTGCACTGGGCTGGCCGCAGCAACCGCTGTGATTGCCAGGATGCCCACCACGGCCACCGCGATGGCCGCGACAAACCGACGGAAAAGTGAGTGAAACATGTTCTTTGGTTCTCCTTCTAAATGCTAGTTCGTCTTGTTCTTGCCAATGTTTCGGGGAAGTGCAAACGGCCATGCTGCTTGCACTCCGGTAGCAAAGCGTTTTCGCGGGGCAATGTTCTTGGGAAAGAAGTTTACCCCAATGGTTGTTCTAAGGTGACTCAGATGGTCAAGGCACAAAAATTGTCGTTGCTAAGCTGAAATCTCCTTTCTTTTCTTTTCTTGAGAAAGTTTGCTCTGTGACTTCCCTTCATCATCAATGTCGTGTTCGCTATGAGAAGTATAGCTTCTCTTCGCCTGAGCAATATCGTATGGATTACGTATTGTGATTACGTATCCTTATTGCTGCTCATAGTATGCCGTGGAATGTGCCTGAAAATAAGAGCATCCACTAGTCATCTACAAGTCACCTTTTCGCGTGTGGATTTCCAGGTACGCCCGGCGTCTCTCCCGCTCAGTGGAATAATCTCTCACTGCATGGAAAAGCCTGATATAGTACAATGAGAGAGATGATTCGTCTATCTACCGGGGGCGCGATCAATCGGCTCCTACGAAGGATACCTGGAAGGTGAGAACCGTGCGCGATCTCTGGCAACAACTCATAGTGAACCTCGAACAAGGCGAAACGGTGGCAATGGCGACCATTGTCAAGCGCAAAGGATCGGTGCCGCGCGAGGTGGGGGCGAAGATGCTGGTGCAGCGCGGCGGCACGATCAGCGGCACGGTCGGCGGCGGCTGCGGCGAGGCCGAGGTGTGGCGCGGCGCGCTGAATGTGATCGATACGGGACGGCCGGCGACCGTGCAGGTCGATCTGACCGAGGAGATCGCGATGGAGAGCCAGGGCGTGTGCGGCGGTACGTTCGACGTCTTCATTCAGCCGTGGCACAATACGCCGCCGCCGGATCAGCCGTCGATGCGCCACGTTGCCCAGGCAATTTGTAGCGCGCTGGATGGCGAACACGCCAGCGCGCTGCTGACGGTGATCGCCGCCAGCCAGCAGTGGCGCGCGCAGATTGGTCAGCAGATGCTCGTTCGCGAAGATGGCGGTACTCTGGGAACGTTCGCGCCGGATATCGGACCTGATCTGTCGGCGCAGCTTGTCCGGGCGGCGCAGCAGTCCATCAGCGTCGGGAAGCCGCACGTCGAGAAGGTCAATGGCCCAGAGAATGCCTGGGCCGAGGTCTTCGTCGAGCCGTTTTTGCCGCCGCCCGTTCTGCTGATCGCGGGCGCGGGCCATATTGCCGTCCCTCTAGCCGCGCTGGCTCATCTGATGGGCTACTCCGTCAGCGTCACCGATGACCGCGCGTCTTTCGCCAACCGCGAGCGTTTTCCCGCTGCCGAACGCCTGCTCGTCGGCGATATCGAGGCTACGTTGCGCGACTATCCGATCACGCCGCGCACGTCTATCGTACTGGTGACGCGCGCCCACGCCCACGATGTGCAGGGCTTGCGCGCCATCATCGATGCGCCCGCCGCCTATATCGGCATGATCGGCAGCCAGCGCCGCGTCTGGGCCGTCTTCAAGTTGTTGCACGACGAGGGCGTACCAGCCGAAAAATTGCTGCGCGTGCGCGCGCCCATCGGCCTCGATCTGGGCGGCGCGACACCCGCGGAAATCGCTCTGGCGATCATGTCCGAGATCACCATGTTGCATCACGGCGGCTCCGGCACGGCGCTGTCCGCGGCCCTGCGCGAACGCTACCGGCGACGATTGGAACGATTGGATCAGAATGAGGATGAGGATGAAGGGTAGATATGAAGAGATATCGGATTGCTAAATATTTTAAAATCGGCCCCTATGGATTGCTCATGGGCGGGATGATCGCCCTGGCGGCTGTGCTGCGTATTGCCCTGATCAGCCAGAATTTTCCTCTAACGAACAGCGATGAAGGAACGATGGGGTTGATGGCGTTGCATATTGCCTATCACGGCGAATTTCCCGTCTTTTTGTATGGACAAAATTATATGGGAGTATTGGAAGCCTATATTGGCGCTGTTCTCTTTCCCATTTTTGGGCCGTCTCTTTTCACCTTGCGCCTGGGCATGGTGATCCTTTTCTCCGCTTTTCAACTCGCTCTCTATCTCCTGATCAGCTTACTATACACGAAAAGATTCGCGCTCGTATCGATATCGCTGCTTTGTTTAGGCTCACCAGAACTGTTTACACGCCAACTTATAGCTGTGGGAGGCGCTCTTGAAACGTTGCTCTTCGGCGCTCTTACGGTATTGCTTGCATCTTACCTTATTCTGTCTTACAAAGATGGATCTTCGATACGAAAAGGACGAATCATGGTATACGGGAGCCTCGGCCTTGTCATGGGTCTGGGCCTTTGGAGCCATATCCTTATCGCGCCCTTCGCCGCGCTGGCCTTGCTTTTTCTGCTGTTGTATTGCCGCAAAGAACTCCGCCTACCTACCATACTAACGTGGCTCCTCGGGCTGCTTGTCGGCCTTTTCCCGGCGCTTATCTTCGATGTATTCCATCCCTCACAAAACTTGCCGGAAGCCATCCTGCAAGCCTTCAGCTCAGGCGGAACAGCGATCAAGATTCCCTACACCTTTTGGGATCAACTCCGTGGAACAGTCCTCGTTGATATCCCGATGGCAACGGGGGCTTCTCCCATTTGTGCCATACATAGCACGCCAGGAGCATGGAGAACTCAGATCACAGCTTGTATGGTTCCGCAGGGACTCTGGGGTATAGGTTTCTTGCTCTTGTGGCTGATTGCTACATTTCTTGCCATAAGAGAAGCGCGCATTCGCTTTCGCTTTTCTGCGGGCGAAGCAAATCAAGAGGAGCGGCAAGAAACGAGGCGGTCTGCTGCGCGCCTCCTATTATTGGGAAGCGCGGGCCTTACCATGCTTGCTTTTTTGATCAGCTCCGCGCCTGCCCTTGTCCCGGCTACCTCAGTTCGTTATCTTGTAGGGCTTGAGGCTGCCCTGCCCGCCGTACTCTGGCCCCTCTGGCGTTCTCTGCGCCTCGCGAAGAGTTCGCCCACTGACGGTGGTCGGCTCACCGGCACTGCCGCTATCATCAGCGCCGCGGCCTTACTTTGCGTCGTCGGCGTGTTTTTGTTGGGTACAATCATAACGTTTCAACAATCGTCAGTCACCACGGCGATAACTCAGCAGCAAGAGCATTTGATCGATGATTTGCTTCGCCTCAAGGTGACACGCATCTACACGGATTACTGGACGTGTGACCGCCTGGCATTTCTGAGCGACGAGCGAATCATCTGTAGTGTCGTGAATGATGGCCTCCAACCAGGACAGAATCGTGATACCCCTTACGTTGCCCTGGTACGGCAGGCTCCCAACGCCGCGTATGTGTTTGCCGATGGCGCTCCACAGATTGCCGTCCTCGACCAACGTCTGTCCCGCTCGCCCCAGAGCTATCGACGGACAATGGTTGACGGCTACATCGTGTTTCAACCAACATAGCCCTCTCTGCAGCGCATCCAGCCGGTGATAGCCATCTCGATCAACCTCGCGCTATACCTGTTCTTCCTGGCGTGCGGTAGCGGCGTGCTGGCCTGCGAGCCGGGCTGGCTCCAGAACATCGCCGCCTTCGTTCCGCTCACTTATGGCCGCCGCGCGCCGGAGATGGCGATCTTCTATGCCTCGTCGGATCAGTTCGGCCTCGATATCAGCGTGCTGGCCCTGTCGGCTGTCGCGGCGGTAGTATTGGGTATGCTCTCACTCAGGCGCGGCATCGCATCGTAAATCTGACAAAAACGAAAAGATATGGGGGTAACTGCATATTGTTCACCTACGAATAAAGATGAAGAGACCTGTTCAGTGCGAGCCCCAGGGTTTGGCGCGGCGGCGCGCTTTTTGCGCTTCCTGGGTGTTGCCCAGGAGATCGTAGACTTCGGCTTTCAGTTCCCAGCCGCGCGCGTAGCCGCGATCCATCTCGGTGGCCTCGTTGAGGGCGTCGAGGGCGGCGCGGGTGTGGCCGAGGTGAACCAGCGCCTCGGCTTTGTTGCACCAGGCCACGGGGTTGCGCGGAT
>Ga0102924_1004119_pt1 | contig 14852 bp, 13 predicted proteins | sample PaiPotPPM11metaG_FD_80116 | JGI IMG/M metagenome (GOLD analysis project Ga0102924, IMG submission 80116) | Iron sulfur acid spring bacterial and archeal communities from Banff, Canada, to study Microbial Dark Matter (Phase II) - Paint Pots PPM... ... | reverse complement strand
TTCCAGTCACTGTGCCAGGACAAAGAGATGCTCCGCCTCGGAGACGTCGTGTCGCGCACCGGCCGGGTCACCGACGCCGCCCTCGCGACCTTGCTCGAAACGGTGCGCCGGTTCGCCGCCCTGGCCGAAGCGAACGGAGCCGAGGAAATCGTGGCCCGGGCCACTGCCGCCCTGCGCGACGCCGACAACGGCGCTGCCGTCCTCGACCGCGTCCATGACGCCACCGCCGTCAGGGTCGACGTCATCTCCGGCGTGGAGGAAGCCCGGCTCATCTTCGGCGCGGTCCGATCCAGTGTGATCATCGACCCGGCTCCGGCCCTCTGCCTCGACCTCGGTGGGGGCAGCCTGGAGCTCACCGTCGGCGACGCGGCCGGTCTGCAGTGGGCGAGCAGCGTCCGCCTCGGCGTGGCCCGTCTGACCGCGGACCTGGTCCACTCCGATCCCCTGTCGAGTGCCGACCGGCGCCGCCTGCGTCAGCTCATCACCTCGGTCCTGTCCCCGCTCGCGCTCGAGGTGCGCCCGTTGTCCCCGGCGATGCTGATCGGCACGAGCGGCACCCTCTGTGACCTCGCGGCCATGGCCGCGGCCCGCTCCGGACCGCTCCCACCGTCGCTCAACCAGCTGACCGTCACCCGTGAGGATCTGGAGGCCGTGCACGACGAGATCGTGCGCAAGCCGGTCGCCGCCCGCCGGCGCATGACCGGGCTCGACGCGCGCCGGGCCGACCTGATCCCGGCCGGGTCGATGGTGCTGATGACCGCGATGGACCTGTTCGGAATGGACCGCCTGACCGTCAGCGACTGGGCGTTGCGAGAGGGCATCGTCCTCGACGCCATCGGCCATCACGAGGCGGCGGACTGGAGCGGCGACTCGGCCGCGATCCGCCTCTCGTCGGTCCTCAACCTGTGCCGGCGGTGCAGCTGGGACGAGCGCCACGGCCGGCAGGTCGCGCGACTGGCGGTGTCGCTGTTCGACCAGCTCCGGGCCGTCCACCGGCTCGGGGACCCAGACCGCGAGCTGCTCGAGTACGGCGCCCTGCTCCATGACATCGGGGAGCACGTGGCGGTCGAGGGCCATCACAAGCACTCGGCCTACCTCATCGAGCACGGCCGGCTGCGGGGGTTCGATCCCACCGAGGTCGCCATCCTCGGGTGCCTGGGGCGGTTCCACCGCCGGGGCGAGCCGAAGCCTTCGTTCGGGCCGTTCGGTTCGCTCGAGCCCGACGTACGGGCCAACGTGACCCGGCTCGTCGCGCTCTTGCGGTTAGCCGACGGGCTCGACCGCAGCCACCTGGGGACGGTCCGCCATGTCCACGTCCTGGCCGTCGATGACACCACCGTGACGCTCGGCATCGAGGCCGACGGCGACGCCGATCTCCAGTTGTGGGGGGTCCGCCGCAAGCGGGACCTGTTCGCCCGGGTCTTCGGGCTGGACATCCTGGCGGCCGAGCTGCCGGAGCTTCCGCTGGGCGGCGCGCTGGCGGAGGTCGCCGCCGGTGGATGAGTTGCGCCGGGCCTACCACGATCGGATCGCCACGCTCCGGGGTCAGTCGATCGCGATCGTCCGCGACGCGGCCCGCGCCGTTGGGGACGTGTCGGTGGCGCTGGTCCAGCGCGACCGTGAGGCCGGTGTCGGACTGGTGGTGAGCGCGGGGGAGGCGGCCGGTCGACTAGCCGAGGTCGAGGTCGGGGTGCTCGACATCCTGGCCCAGCAGGCTCCCGTGGGCCGCGACCTTCGGGTCGTACTCGCGGCGCTGCGCATCGCGCAGGTGGCCGAGCTGTGCCTCGGCCTCTCCCGCAGCCTGGCCGGGCGCGTCGGGCGGGGCGACGACGTGGTCACCCCGGCCCTCCGCAAGCTGATGAACGAGATCGGGGAGAAGACCAGCGAGCTGCTCGAGGAGGCCAACGGGGCGTGGATCGTGCTCGACGAGGCCCACGCCCGGGCGGTGGTCGAGTCGGCTGCGGCGGTTCGGGGCCTGCACCGGCGGTTCCTGTCCGAGCTGCTCAGCCTGGAGGGGGTGCCCATCGACGCCGCGGTCGACCTCGGCATGGCCGCGCGGGCCTATGAGCGACTCACCGACCACGCGGTCGAGATCGCGGGCCGCGTCCAGTTCGCGGCCACGGGCTCGCCGGTGAGCGACGTCTGAGGGTCACGGTTGGTAGCCCCCCAAGCGGGCACAATGGAGTGTTCGAGAGGGGTCCTATGCCTGACGAGCTCCGTCACCAGTATCACCGCCAGCTCGGCGACATCGACTCGATCATCATCCGCATGCTCGCCATCGTGGAGGAGGACATCGTCGCGGCAGGGACTGCGTTCCTCGGTGCCGATCGCGAGGCGGCCGAAGCGGTGGAGGGCCACAAGCCGATCCTGCAGGACCTCTACAACGAGGTGGAGCGCCTGGCCCAGGTGCAGCTGGTCCGCCAGGCGCCCGTGGCAGGTGAGCTCCGGTTCCTCCTCACCGTGCTGCGGATGCTCCCGGAGTTGGAGCGATCGGACGCGCTCGCCGCGCACGTGGCCCGGCGGGGGGCGACCCTCCTCGCGGCCGAGCTCCCGCCGCGGGTGCGCGGGATCATCGCCCAGCTGATCGAGGGTGCGTCGTCGATGTGGCACCGGGTCGCCGCGGCGTACGCCAACCAGGAGTCAGGCCTCGCGGACGAGATCGAAGCGGCCGACGATCAGCTCGACGAGCTCCACGCCAGCCTCAGCGCGGAGCTGGTCACCGCCGAGCTCAGACCGCCGGTGCTGTTGGAGATGGGCCTGGTCGCCCGCTTCCTGGAGCGGCTCGGGGACCATGCGGTGAACGTGGCCCATTGGGTGGAGAACGCGGAGCGGCCGCCGCGAGCCGTCGTCGGCCTCGTCCCCCCGGTCTAGGCGGGGCTGCTCTCGTCTGGCTCCGAACGGTCCGGCGCCGCCCTCCTGCGGAGCGCCACGACACCTGCGACCGCAGCCGCGATCGCGCCGGCGACCACGTCGAGGAAGTAGTGATTGGCCGTCGCCATGACCACGACGGCGGTCAGCACCACGTAGCTCGCGGCAACCACCCGGCTCAGGATGTCCTTGCGGACGGTCCAGATCGCGTACGCGCACCACAGCGCCCACGCCACGTGCAGCGACGGCATCGCCGCGTACTCGTTGGCCTGCGATGCGAGGGTGCTGGTGCTCCAGGACCCGACCGAATGGGCCACCGCGACGATATCGACGAACCCCATGCCCGACAGCATGCGCGGGGGAGCGACTGGAAAGGCCCAGTAGATGACGAACCCGATGAGGTTGATCCCCAAGAGGGCGTTGCGCAGTGGGCGGTAGCGCCCGGGGTGCCGCCACCAGATCCCTACCAGCAACGCGATCGTCACCGCGAAATGGGCCAGGTCGTAGTAGTCACCCAGCCAGCGGCCGATCGCGAGGTGGGAGCCCAGCCAGTGGTTGAGGCCGAACTCCGGGTCCAGGTGCAGAACCGTCTCCAGATGCAAGATCTCGACGCCGTGGCCCAACGCAGTCGTAGCACGGAGGGGGTTGAGGTTGTTGACCGCGTCGTAGAGCCACCAAACGCCGAGGATCAGGGCGGCCTGGGTCCACCACCGGGGCCGGACGCGGGCCGCGGAGGGGGTTGTGCCGAGGGGGGATCCGACCGCAGCCACGGCGGCCAAGGCTACCCCCTGCCGTCCGCAGGCTTAACGGAGGGCCTGGGCGCGCGCACCGCCCCGGTTCAGCCGAAGCGTCCGGTGATGTAGTCGTCGGTCCGCTTGTCGTGCGGAGCGGTGAAGATCTGCTCCGTTGGGCCCATTTCGACCATGACCCCGGTCCGGCCCGTCTCGGCACCCACCTCGACCGTGAAGAATGCGGTGCGGTCGGATACCCGAGCGGCCTGTTGCATGTTGTGGGTGACGATCACGATCGTGTAGTCGCTCTTGAGGTCGCACATCAGCTCTTCGATGCGGATCGTGGCGATCGGGTCTAGCGCCGAGCATGGCTCGTCCATCAAGATGACCTCGGGACGCACCGCGATGGCCCGGGCGATGCACAGCCGCTGCTGCTGGCCACCGGAGAGGCCGAGCGCGCTCTGGCGCAGCTTGTCCTTGACCTCGTCCCACAGGGCGGCCTTGGTGAGTGACTCCTCGACGAGGTCGTCCATCTTGACCTTCATGCCGTTCACCTTTGGGCCGAACGCGACGTTGTCGTAGATGGACTTGGGGAAGGGATTCGGCTTCTGGAACACCATCCCGATGCGCCGGCGGACCTCGATCGGGCTCACGCTCGCGGCATAGAGCGGTTCGCCGTAGTAGTCCAGCCGGCCCTCCATCCGCGCCCCCGGGATGAGGTCGTTCATCCGGTTGAGGCAGCGCAGGAAGGTGCTCTTCCCGCAACCGGACGGACCGATCAGCGCAGTGATCTCGTTCCGGCCGACGCTCATGGTCACGTCGCGGAGAGCCTGGAAACGCCCGTAGAAGAACTTGAGGCCCTCGATGGTGAACACCGCGTCAACGGGCTCGGGGGAGGCCAGGGCGACGTCCGTGGCCCTCGCCCGGGTCGTCTCGATCTTGATGGGGGACCCGGTGTCAGCCACACTGCGATTGTCGCCGCTCCGCAAGGCTCCCGGCGAACGCGCTGATGCCAAGACGGCGCTTTTGTGAGGGCCGCCGCCATGAATTCGGTATGCGTTCACCTTCTCGTTACCTTGCGTCCATGTTGTCGACAAGCCTCGAACCTAGGTTCAGTCACCGACCACGGCCCGGTGAGTCGGTGGCTGTGGCCCACGACGGGTCGCGGCGGGTGAGCCGGGCGATCGACGGGAGAGACCCCTTCATGATCCGACCTGCACGAACCCTCCGCTTCGCGGCGCCCGTCCTGGTGGCAACCACTCTGGCGGCAGCCTGCTCGAGCTCCAGCTCCTCGAGCCCCAATGCGACCTCGGCCGGGGCCAGCTCCACGACGTTGGTGAAGGTGAGCGGCACGCTGAACGGCTCCGGCTCCACCTTCCAGAAGGCGTACCAGGACGAGGCGATCGCCGGCTTCACAAAGCTCCAAACCGGGGCGACGATCAACTACCAGGGCAAAGGCTCCGGCGCGGGCCAGACCGACCTCCAGGGCGGCCAGAGTGACTTCGCCGGGAGCGACGTGACGGTGACGGCGGCGGACCTGCCCAAGTTCAAGGGTGGCAGCATCCTCTACTTCCCGATCATCTCGGGGCCCATCACCGTGTCCTACAAGCTGTCGGGTGTGTCCAGCCTCCAACTGTCGGCCACCTCTTTGGCGAAGATCTTCTCCCGGACAGCCAAGACCTGGGACGACGCTTCGATCAAGGCCGACAACCCGGGCGTGACCCTGCCCAGCACGCCCATCACGGTCGCCCATCGCTCCGACGCTTCGGGCACGACGGCCAACTTCACCTCGTTCTTGAAGGCGGCCGGAGGGTCGGACTGGACCCTGGGTGGCGACAAGACCGTTCCGTGGCCGACCGATACCCAAGCGGGCAACGGCAACGCCGGCGTGGCCCAGATCGTCAAGAGCACCGACGGCGCGATCGGCTACGTCGACTACTCCGATGCCACGGCTGCGGGCCTGACGTTCGCCAAGGTCAAGAACGCGGGCGGTAAGTACGTCGCCGCCACCCTCGACGGCGCCAGCGCGGCGGTGCAGAACGCCACGGTCAAGGACGATCTGACGTTCGACCCGATCAACGCCTCAGGTGACACTTCGTACCCGATCACGTCGCCGACCTACGTCATCACCTACGCCAAGTACAGCGACGCGGGCAAGGTCGACCTGCTGAAGGCCTACCTGAACTACATCCTCGGCAAGGACGGGCAGGCCACCGCGACCAAGGTTGACTTTGCGCCACTGCCCAGCAGCCTTGATCAGAAGGCCGTGGCGCAGATCGACAAGATCACCATCGGCTAAGCCGCCGACGTCGGAAATCGTGTCACCGGGCCGGGACCGTCGCGTCCCGGCCCGGGGCTGTCAGCGCCGCTAACTTCGAACTCGACGCCGCCGAAGGAGGTCAGGTTGGCCGCCACCGCCCCCCCGCAGCACAAGTCCACCCTGGCGGCCACCCGACCGGCGATCGCCGACACCTCGTTTCGATTCCTGACCCTCGGATGCGGGTTGGTCGTGCTCGTGGTCCTAGGGCTCATCGCCGTCTCGAGCACCAACAGCGCCCTACCGGTGTTCCGGCACTCCGGCATCGGGTTCTTCACGTCCAAGACCTGGAACCCGGGGGCGGGGAAGTTCGGCGCTCTCGCCTTCGTGTACGGGACGCTCGTGACGTCACTGATCGCACTCGTCGTCGGGGTGCCGGTCAGCATCGGGATCGCGCTCGTGCTCTCCGACGTCGCCCCGGTGCGCGTGCGCCGGCCGATCATCTACCTCATCGACCTGCTCGCCGCGGTCCCCTCCGTCGTGTTCGGCCTGTGGGGGATCCTCGTCCTGGCCGACAAGTTGAACCGCCAGTACGGTCACGTCGACCACCTCGTGCGCCACATCCCGGTGCTCGGCACGCTGTTTGGCGGGGGCCTGCACAACGGCAAGTCGTTGCTGACGGCCGGCCTCATCCTGGCATTGATGATCACGCCGATCGTCACCAGCCTCAGCCGTGAAGTGTTTGCCACCGTGCCCGCGGCCCAGAAGGAAGCGGCGCTTGCCCTCGGCGCCACCCGCTGGGAGATGATCCGGGGGGCGGTCTTGCCCTACGGCCGCAGCGGGGTGGTGGGAGCCGTCATGCTCGGCTTGGGCCGGGCGATGGGCGAGACCATCGCCGTCGCCCTCCTCATCGGGTCCAGCCCCCAGATCACCGCCCACCTGTTCCGTTCGGGCGACGCGATGGCGTCGGTCATCGCCAACTCGTTCGGGGAGACCCAGCGCGGTTCGACCTATCAGGCGGCCTTGATCGGTCTCGGCGTGGTGCTGTTCGCGATCACCATCGTGGTGAACCTGACGGCTCGAAGCGTGCTGAGCCGCTCCGAGAAGCGGCTGGGGGCCGCGCTGTGAGCGTCGCCACCGAGCCGGACCAGAGCGGGCCGCCCGGCCCGTCAGTCCCTCGGCCGAGCGCGTCTCTCGCTTCGCAAGGGGTGAGCCGCGGGCGTCGGGTGCGCAACTGGATCGCGACGTGCTGTATGTGGGCGTCGGTCGCGGCCGCGCTGATCCCGCTCGCGTTCCTCATCTACTACGTGCTGAAGAAGGGGCTCGGGATCTTCGGCTGGAAGTTCTTGACCGCATCGATCCCCCTCTCCCAGCGGCATCAGGGCCCAGGTATGGGGCCAGCCGTCCTCGGCACCCTCCTCATTACCGCGATGGCGACGCTGATCGCCGTCCCGCTCGGCATCCTGGGGGCGGTGTACGTCGTCGAATACGGCGCAGGCAACCGGCTGGCGAGGGTCATCCGATTCCTCGGCGACGTCATGGCCGGAGTGCCGTCCATCGTGATGGGCCTGTTCATCTACACCGTCTATGTCAACACGGTGACCCATCGATTCACCGGTTTTGCCGGCGCGCTCGCCCTTGCCTGCTTGATGCTTCCGATCGTGATCAGGGCGACGGAATCGATGTTGCGGCTCGTGCCGAGCGAGCTCCGTGAGGCCAGCTACGCGCTCGGATGCAGCCGCTCCCGCACCGTGCTCACCGTCGTCCTGCCGGCGGCGGCGGCGGGGATCCTGAGCGGATGCCTCCTCGCGGTGGCGCGCGCGGCCGGAGAGACGGCGCCGCTGCTGTTCACCATCGGCATCGTGTCGAAGAACAACCCCAACCTGTTCCGGGGTCAGAACACGACCCTGTCGGCCCAGATCTTCACCAACGCCCAGGTCATCCTGCCCGGGCCCAACCAACGGGCGTGGGGCGCGGCGTTGACTCTCATCTTGTTGGTGCTGGTGTTGACGATCTTGGCCCGGCTGGTGTCCGGCCGCCTCACCGTCACCGCCCGGGGATGATCGCGATCAGCGGTATCGCCATCCTCTTCGGGCTGGTGGTGTGCCCGCTGGTGGCGGCCGCAGCCGTCCGACGCCAGCGGCGGCGCGTCCTCGAGGCACTCAACGCCCTCAGCGGCACCCCAGCCACCTCGCCCGCGGCCGCCACGGCGGTCCTCGAGCGGATCCTCCGGACCGACCGCGAGCGACTGGCCGCCGCGGCGCGCATGGCCGATCGGCTGGCCCAAGCCCTGTCGGCCTCCCCCGATGCGATCGTGGTCTGCGACGAGCGGGGGGAGGTGGTCCACCGCAGCGACGCCGCACTGGCGTTCGATCGGGCCCGTCACGGGGCCGCGCTGGCCGAGCAGGCGATCACCGAGCTACTCGGAGAGGCGCTGCGCGAAGGGGCGGCCGAGCGCAGCATCGATCTGTACGGACCCCCGCGGCGGGCGCTCCTGGTGCGGGCTGCACCGCTGGCCGATGCCGAAGGCCTGATCGGAGCGGTTGCGGTCATCGTGGACCTGAGCGAGCGCCAGCGCCTCGAAGCGGTACGGCGGGACTTCGTCGCCAATGTGAGCCACGAATTGAAGAGCCCGATCGGGGCGCTCGGCATCCTGGCCGAGACGATGCAAGGCGAAGAGGACCCGGCGGTGTCTCGGCGCCTGGCCGAACGGATGCAGCTCGAGGCCTTCCGGGTCGCCCGGATCATCGACGACCTCCTCGACCTCAGCCGGATCGAGAGCGAGGAGGATCCGATCCGGGAACCGGTTGCCGTCCACGACGTCCTGGCCCTCGCCGCGGACCGGATCCGGCCTGTCGCAGAGCACCGAGGGATCACCATCGCAGTGACCGAGCCCCCCCAGCCGACCACGATCCTCGGGGACCGACGCCAGCTCGTCTCCGCCGTCCACAACCTGCTCGAGAACGCAGTCAAGTACTCCGACGACAACTCTTCGGTCGAGGTCGCGGCCTCGATGTGCGATCCGTCCGAGCACGGCACGGTCGAGATCAGCGTCCGCGACTACGGGATAGGCATCCCGGCCCGGGACCTCGAGCGGATCTTCGAGCGTTTCTACCGGGTCGATCGGGCCCGGGCCCGCGACACCGGAGGCACCGGTCTCGGGCTGGCAATCGTGCGGCACATCGCCACCAACCATGGCGGCGAGGTCCGCGTCTCGTCGCATGAGGGCGAGGGCTCCACGTTCACCCTGCAGATCCCGGCCACACCCGCGCCGGCCGAGCTCACGTCCGCCGACGCCGGCTGACCTCACAGAGGAGACATCCCGAGATGGCTGAACCGCAGGCCACAGTGCTCGTCGTCGAAGACGAGGAGTCGTTCATCGAGGCGCTCGTGGTCGGGCTCAAGCGCGAGGGCTTCTTGGTCCGGGTGGCGCGGGACGGGCAGGAGGCCATCGACATATTCGACGTCGTCCGTCCCGATGTCGTTCTCCTCGACGTCATGCTCCCGAAGGTCTCCGGACTCGACGTGTGTCGCGACCTGAGGGGCCGGTCGAAGGTGCCGATCATCATGGTCACAGCCAAGGGAGCCGAGATCGACACGGTCGTCGGGCTCGAGGTCGGCGCCGACGACTACGTCACCAAGCCCTACCGGCTTCGGGAGCTGGTGGCCCGGATGCGCGCCGTCCTGCGCCGCTCTCCCCGGGAGGAGGACGGCACCGGCCCGAGCCCCGACGCGATCGAGGTGGGCGACGTGCGGCTCGATCCAGAGCGCCATGAGGTCCACGTCAGAGGTGATGCGGTGAGCCTTCCGCTCAAGGAGTTCGAGCTCCTCGAGATCCTGCTCGCGAATGCGGGCCGGGTGCTGCCCCGCGAGACCCTGATCGACCGGATCTGGGGACCGCACTACGTGGGCGACACCAAAACCCTCGACGTCCACATCAAACGGCTGCGCTCGAAGGTGGAGGAGGACCCCTCCACCCCCCGGCGCATCACCACGATCCGCGGCCTGGGCTACAAGTACGAGGCCGTGCAGTCTCGTTAGAGACCCCTACCATCATCGGTGTGGGTCCCGAGGTCTCCTCCACCGGCTGGCGTGCGCTCCAAGCGCCGGCCCCGCCGCGGGCCCAGCTGGCGCGGACCCCGAAGGAGGAGGCGTTCCTCCGGCTGGCGCTGACCCACGCGCTCGTCATGGGGGGCGATGCCATCGTCACGGTCGCGCTGGCGGGCTCGCTGTTCTTCTCGATCTCCCCCAACGCGGCGCGCGGCCGGGTGGCGCTCTCGTTGATCTTCACGATGGCCCCCTTCGCGGTTGTCGCGCCGTTCCTCGGGCCAGCCATCGACCGCAGCCGGGGCGGGCGCCGCTTCATGCTCATCGCGGCCGCGGCCGGCCGCGCCCTGGCCTGTTTGTGGATGGCCACGGTCGTCCACGCCCTCTTGCTGTTCCCGGCTGCCCTGGTCCTGCTCATCTTGTCCAAAGGCCACGCGGTGGCGAAGAGCTCACTCGTCCCCGCGACGGTGCAGTCGCCCGGTGACCTGGTGAAGGCCAACGGGAAGCTGGCCATGCTCGCCGCGGTCGTCGGTTTCGTCGCTGCCGGGCCGGCCGCAGCCGTGCTGAAGATCGGAGGCTCGGCGCACGGCGCAGCCTGGGTGTTGCGACTGGCCGCGGTCGTGTACGCCTGTGGCGCGGTGATGGCCCTGCGCTGCCGCCCCGCCCCACCCGCAACACCCGACCCCCGAGACGGGGTGGACGAGGTGATGCGAAGCCGTGGGGTGGTGCTCGCTGCGGTCGCAATGGCCGTACTGCGGGCCACCGTCGGGTACCTCACCTTCGCGGTCGCGTTCGACTTCCGGCGCAGTCACGCGCCTTCGTGGTGGTACGGCGTCGTGATCGGCGCGAGCCTCCTCGGGGGGTTCGTGGGCAACGTTGTCGGGCCTCGCCTGCGACTCGTGGTCGGCGAGGAGCGCATCATCCTCGGGGCCCTGTGGTCGATCAGCGTCGTCGGTCTTGTCACCGGGCGACTCGGCTCTCGCCCCGGCGTGGCGCTGTTGGCGCTGACGGTCGGGATGGCGGCGGGGGTGGGCCGGCTCTCGTTCGACGCGATTGTCCAGCGGGATGGAGCCGAAGGCGCCCGCGGGCGGTCCTTCGCCCGGTTCGAGGCCACGTTCCAGCTCGTGTGGGTGGCCGCCGCGCTGGTGCCCGTCGTCGCCCCTCACGGCGGGATCCCGAACCGGGTCTCGGCGTTCCTGCTCGCAGTCGCCACCGCCGTCGCCGGCCTGTACTACTTCACGGCCCGGCGTATGGCGGCCCGGGCATGAGGGCCGGGGCATGAAGGTGGTCGTGCTGGCCGACACCCACGTCCGCCGGGGTGGAGCGAGACGCCTTCCTGACGCGGTCTACGCCGAGCTGGAGGGCGCCGACGCGATTCTCCATGCCGGCGACCTGGTGGCCCCGGAACTGCTCGACGAGCTGGCCGGGTTCGCACCGGTGCACGCGGTGCTGGGCAACAACGACCACGAGCTCGTAGGGCGGCTCCCGGAGACCGAGCGGCTCGAGCTCGACGGCGTGGCGGTCGCGCTCATCCACGACAGCGGCAACCGAACCGGTCGGGAATCGAGGATGGCCCGACGCTTCCCCGGCTCGCGGATCGTCGTGTACGGCCACAGCCACATCCCGGACAACCACGAAGGGCTCGAGGGGCAGCTGCTGTTCAACCCCGGGTCCGCCACGGACCGGCGGGGCCAGCCCTCGCACACCTACGGCGTGCTCGACCTCCAGTCCGGGACCCTGCGATCGAGCCGGGTCATCGTGATCGACTGAGCCTGGGGCGCCGGTCTGACGGTCAACGGGCAGTTGGCCTGAAGTTCACCCGGCCCATGGGCCAGACTGACCGGGTCATGTTGATCCGTCTATCCCACGCTGTGCGCCCGATGGGCACGCAGCTCTAGATCAGAACTGTCGAACCTGGCTCGCCGACCCGTTGCGCCACCGCAGCGGGTCGGTTCGCGTTCGGGACCCGACGAGAGCGGAGGATGCCGATGTCCCGGTCCGAACTCGATCCGGCAGTGCAGGTGGCGGTCCACCTCGGCCCGGCCGACCTCCGTGAGGCCCTCTGCGCTGACGTGCGGCGTGGGCTCTGGGGTGAGCCGAAGCAGCTTCCGCCGAAGTGGCTCTACGACGAGCGGGGGTGCGAGCTGTTCGACCGCATCACCACGCTGCCCGAGTACTACCCGACTCGGGCGGAACGGGAGATCCTCACCGCGTACAGCGACCGCATCGCAGTCGAGACCGCGGCCGACACGCTCGTCGAGCTCGGGTCCGGGACCTCGGACAAGACCCGGTTGGTCCTCGATGCGTTGCAGAGGGCTGGCACCTTGCGGCGGTTCGCCCCGTTCGACGTGGCCGAGCCGACGTTGCGGGAGGCCGCGGCCGGCATTGTCGCCGCCTACCCCGGCGTGCAGGTAGAGGCTGTCGTCGGTGACTTCGAGCGGCACCTCGAGCACCTGCCGTCGGGCGGTCGGCGGCTGATCCTCTTCCTCGGCGGCACCATCGGGAACCTGACCTCCGCGGGCCGGGCCGAGCTGTTGGCGACTGTCGCGGCCGGCATGGCGCGAGGTGATTCGTTCCTCGTCGGCACCGACCTGCTGAAGGACCCGCCCCGGCTGGTGGCCGCCTACGACGACGCCGAGGGTGTCACCGCCGAGTTCAACCTCAACGTGCTCGCCGTCCTGAACCGCGAGCTCGGCGCCAGGTTCGCCCTCGACCGGTTCCGCCACGTGGCCTGCTTCGACGAGGAGCACCAGTGGATCGAGATGAGGCTGCGCTCGCTGTCCACCCAGCTCGTGCCGATCGAGGCGTTGGGCCTCGAGGTCGGTTTCGCAGAAGGGGAGGAGATCCGGACCGAGATCAGCGCCAAGTTCACCCCGAGCGGCATTCGGGCCGAGCTCGAAGCGGCGGGCCTCGAGCTCCGCTCGTTCTGGACCGATCGGGCCGGGGACTTCGCTCTGTCGCTGGCGACCAAGTGAGCACCGACCCGATCTCGGCGGACCGCTACTGCGAGGTCAGGTCCTGGACCGAGCAGCTCGCGGCGCCGCTGTCGCCCGAGGATCAGACCGTGCAGTCGATGCCCGACACGAGCCCGACGAAGTGGCATCGGGCCCACACGTCGTGGTTCTTCGAGACGTTCGTGCTCGCGACCCCGGAGCTCGGGTACGAGCCGTTCGATCCCCGGTTCGCGTACCTGTTCAACTCCTACTACGAGGCGGTGGGGGACCGGTACCCGCGACCCCAGCGGGGAGTCATCTCCCGGCCCGGCGTGGCGGAGGTGGGCGCCTACCGCCGCCACGTCGACGGGGCGATGGTCGAGCTCCTCGGCACCGGCCTCGATCCGTCGCTGCACTCGCTCGTCGACCTCGGCCTGCACCACGAGCAGCAGCACCAGGAGCTGGTCCTGATGGACATCAAGCACGTGCTGTCGCTCAACCCCCGCCTGCCCCCGTACCTCGACGCGCCGCCGCGTCCGGAACCGCGGGCCGAGGACCGCGTCTGGCGAAGCCACGACGGAGGCCTGGTCGAGGTCGGCCACGACGGCCGGGGCTTCGCCTTCGACAACGAGTCGCCACGGCACCAGCGCGTCCTGCGCCCGTTCGAGATCGCGCCCGGTCTCGTCACCTGCGGCGACTGGCAGGACTTCATCGCCGACGGCGGCTACCAGCGTCCCGAGCTGTGGATGTCGGACGGGTGGGCGACGGTCCGGGCCGAATCGTGGGCCGCGCCGTTGTACTGGGCCGGAGGGGCGGTGTTCACCCTGCACGGACGGCGCCCGATCGACCGGTCCGAACCGGTGTGCCACGTCAGCTGGTACGAGGCCGACGCGTACGCCCGATGGGCCGGCGCCCGGCTGCCCGATGAGGCCGAGTGGGAGGTGTCGGCTCCCGCCCCGCCGGAGTCGGACCGGTCGGGCGCGCCGGGCGCGTACTGCCACCCCGGGTCCCGCGGCGGCGCCGGGGGCTGGTACTCCCAGGTGTGGCAGTGGACCGCCAGCCCCTACGGCGCCTACCCGGGATACCGACCGAGCCCAGGAGCGGTTGGTGAGTACAACGGCAAGTTCATGGTCAACCAGTACGCCCTTCGGGGCAGCTCTTGTGCCACGCCAGCCGGGCACGCCCGCCGCACCTACCGCAACTTCTTTCCTCCGTCGGCCCGCTGGCCGTTCACCGGGCTGCGTCTCGTTCGGGACCAGGCCTGACCCCTACGATCGGGCCGCCATGGACGCCCGGACCTTCCTCGGCCTCGAACCGCGCTCGGAGGATCCGCACCAGTGGCGCCTCCCGGTCACGGCGTCGATCGCCACGCCGGGGCGGTTCCTGTTCGGCGGGTGCGGGCTGGCCGCCGGCATCGCCGCCATGGAGGCGGCCAGCGGGCGGCCGTGCGTGTGGGCCAGCGCCCAGTACCTGTCGTACGCGCCGGTGGGCGCCACCGTCGATCTCGATGTCACGCTGGCCGTCACCGGTCACCAGATGAGCCAGGCCCGGTGCGTCGGTCGGGTCGGCGACGACGAGATCCTCACCGTCAATGCCGCCCTCGGCCGCCGCACACTCGACCAACGCGGATCGTGGGCCGAGCGCCCGGAGGTGCCCGGCCCCGACGAGTCACCGGTGCGTGACCACGGGCACGCCTTCGAGGACACGATCATGGGCAGGGTCGAGACCCGCCTCGCCGCCGGCCGCCAGCACACCGCCCTCGACGGGACGCCGGGCGACGGCCGGTGCGCCATGTGGTGCCGCATGCCGGAGCTGCTCGAACCGTCCGCCGCCTCCCTCGCCGTCCTCGGCGACTTCGTCCCCTCCGGGATCGGCCAGGCCCTCGGCCTTCCCGCCGGCGGCAACAGCCTGGACAACACCCTGCGGGTCGTGGGCCTCGTCCCGACCGACTGGGTCCTCGTCGACCTGCGTATCCACGCGGTGGAGCACGGTTTCGGGCACGGGCTGGCGCACTTG
>Ga0102924_1004118_pt1 | contig 14854 bp, 17 predicted proteins | sample PaiPotPPM11metaG_FD_80116 | JGI IMG/M metagenome (GOLD analysis project Ga0102924, IMG submission 80116) | Iron sulfur acid spring bacterial and archeal communities from Banff, Canada, to study Microbial Dark Matter (Phase II) - Paint Pots PPM... ... | reverse complement strand
GGTGGCCGCGGCCAGCGACCGTACTTTGCCGGCATCGAGCCCACGCGCGACGTCGACGAAGACGGCCGTGGAGAGCCGCCGGATCGCACCGGCGCCCGACTCGGTCACGATTTCACGACTGGTACTTCCGCGATCGTCGGTCTCTTCGCGACTGTGGGAATGCTTCGCGCCGTCGTCCGACGACTCGCTGCGAGCGGCATGCGCGATCGGCGCGCCCTCCAGCGGGGTTCGCGTAACGTCACGCTCCGTACTACGATCGCGAAACTCGGCGCGCACGCGAACGATAGTTGCGTTTTCGCCAAAGGCCGCGTCGAGCGCGCTTTGGAGCGAGCGTTGCACGTCGGCAGCATCGTCACCGATCCCACCCTCGCCCAGCGCTACCCCCCGATCGGCGAGAATCGTTACGCGATCGGGAGCGAGTCCCGGAACACCGGCGGCGACGAACGCGCGAATGCCCACAACGGCTTCGCGCGAAAGCTGCGAACCCGCACGCATGCGCACGCGAACGCTGGCCGTTGCCCGGCGCGACGTTTCGTCGGCAAACTCCGCAGTTTTTGCCGGCGCCAGGATAACGCGCGCATCCTCCAAACCATCGATGCCGCGCAAACCGGCTTCGATGTCGCCGGCCAGACCGTCGCGTGCTCGCGCATCGACGACCGCCTGCGGCGTGAGGACGCCGACGTCGGCGAGTGCTTCGCCGCTGGTTTCTACGTGAGCGTGGGGTACGCCGGCGAGCGAGAGTCGCAGCAACAGATCGTTTCGACGCGACGTTTCTACAACGACGTTGTCGGATGACGGCGTGAACGCGACGCTCCAGCCCGCCAGTTGCTCCTCGACTTCTGCGAGTTGTTCGGGGTGCAGCGGCGCGGCAAAAAGCGTGCTCGTCATCGGGTGCGCTGCGAGCGTCCAAACAATCGAAACGATTCCGAGCGCGCCGATTGCCGCCGCAAGCGTCGCGCGCGCGAGCTTCGGAAGCGCGTTCCAGCGTGCGATGAGATGCGCGGCCTGCGGCACGCGTCACACTTGCATGTTGAGGATCGCGGTAATCGTCTGCGCGCTGCGCTGCGCCGCCGACGTCGCAACCGCGAGCGCAACGTCGGCGCGCGCGCGTTCGTACACCGCCGACTGAAGGCTTCCCGCGCCGGCGGCAAAAGCATCTTCGGCGCTCTGTGCGCCCTGCAACAGTGCTCCCAGCGCGTCGAGCGCGCGAACGAAACCGCCGGCATCCTGACTGGATACGGGCTGGTATGGCGCGAGCGGAGCGTCGGGAATCAGCGGTTGGACGGTCACAGATCGAGCGTCCGTTGCGCGAGCGTCTTGCCCGTGTCGAAGAGCGCCGCGTCCGATTCGTACGCGCGCGATGCGTTCATCACCGCAATCATTTCGCTGAGGATGTCGACGTTTTTGCCGCTTTCGACGTGCGTACCGGCAAACAGCACTTGCGATCCGCCGTCGTCGTTTTCCAGCACGCGAAACTGTGGAACCATGCACGTGTAATTTCCGTTGGGTCCGGCCGCCTCGGCCGCCGCAACGTTACGCGCTGCCACGTCGAGAGCCGCTCGTTGCGCGTCCATCGCGCAAGCGGCGGCATCCAACAGGGTGAGGCTCATTTCGTCACCGCTTTGAATTCTTCTAAGCGCGCTCGCGTCGCGCGTATCAGCGCTTCGGTAAAGATGGCGGCTTGCGCACTTTGCGCCATTGCCGCGTCGGCACGCCGTCCCGCCGCTTCTCCGGCGTTAGCGCGCGCGACGGCGCGTTGCGCCTCGTTTAACGCATCGCCCGCGCGCTCGAAGGCGACACGGAGGGATTCTGCGACGTCGAACATGGCAATATCGTGCGCGCGTCCGATAGCCGTGGGTGAAACGCACGATGGCCGAAGTATGTCGCGCACCGCTGCCGAAGGGTGAGATCTTCGATGAACAAGGCACGTTTCGAGGCATTCTCCGACGGCGTTTTTGCGTTCGCGATCACCTTGCTGGTGCTCGGCTTCGTGCTTCCCGAGATGGCAAACCCGAGCAACCGAGAGCTGACGGGCGCGCTGCTGCGCCTATGGCCAAACCTGCTTGCGTACGCGCTCTCGTTCGGCGTCATCGGGATCATGTGGCAGAATCACCACGCGCTGTTCCGGTTGGTCGACCGTGTCGACCGTACGAGCGTCTTTCTCAATCTGCTGCTGTTAGGCGGTACCGCGTTCATTCCATTTGCGACCAACACGCTGGGTTCGCATCCTACGCTGCCCTCGGCGCCGTTTCTCTACGGGCTCACGCTCTCGTACTGCGCCACCGTTTATAATCTCATGCTCGCGCATCTCGTGCGCGCGCGGGCCTTCGCCGATTGGGTGGGCTCGTATACCGTCGCGGCAACTGTCCGCGCCTATCGGGTCGGCTGGGCCGGGTACGTCGCCGCGACGCTGCTCGCGCTGGTGTTTCCGGTCGTGAGTTTCGCAGCGTATATCGCGATCGCGCTCTACTATCTCGTGCCGCGCGGCGTCGACGCCGACATCACAGACGCCGCAGCACGCCGATCCGGGGAGCGATGACGTACGATCAAACGCACGTTACTTCCCCAGCGGCAACCCGTCGGCGTCGAGCGGCACCCCGAGAATCAAGCGCGTGACCTCATTGTAGTTGGCGACGCCCGATGAAACTCGATTGCTTTTTAAATACGCGTTGTACGTCCGCCAGGTCCAGCGCGCCAACAGCACATTGACGTGATGCGCGTTGCGGCGCTGCATCGCCGCGAAATCTTGCCAGACGAGCGGGCTGAATTCACGATGCGCGTAATGGCGCTTCTGCGGCAAATAAAGAAAAAGTTCGAGCCAGCCCGAGTATTGGAGCACGGGATCGGGAGAGCGCAAGCACGTGACGACGGCCAGATAGTTGGCTTCATCCTCGCGCGCAAAGGCGGCGACGTGACTCCACTCGTGGGCTTGATCGAACGGCCGCTCGAACCACAAAACGTCGCCGGCGAGTTGCGTGGTCAGCGCGAGAGGATTGACGAAGCCGCTCGTTCCACTCGCCTCCATAAAAGGATTGACTATCGTCGGTTTGGCCGGCCCGACTTGCGGCAGCCAGGTGTCGCCACTTCGTTGCACCGCCGGCCACCACGCCGCGCGCAACGCGTCCAGGTCGAGTGCCGCCGTCGCGCGTGCGTGCGCAGGTGCCGCGAGCCGATTCATTTCGGCGACCGCGCGCGCGCTCAACGCCGAGGCCGCGGCCGGCGTCACGCGCGTAGCGTCGAAGGCGACGCGCATTTCGATCGGGGCGCGTGCGTAGTTCCATCCCCATGACGTCTCGAACCACAGTGCGTACAGCGCGGCGATCGCAACGACGTCTACCAGCAACATTCCGAAGGATGCCATGCGGCGCGAGCGCACGTACGCCGCGATTCGCCACACGATCGCGATCACGCCCACGCCGAACGCGACGTCGCCCAGCGACCACGGGAACGGATTGGTTACCGCAAACGCGACGCGCTCCCACTGCGGATAGATTCCGTTGGCGTAGGCACGCTCGATCCAGGCCGCGTTCGGCTGCCACGCCAGCGCAAGCGCGCCCAAGGCGATAACGGCCAGGCGCAGCGCAAGCCAAAGGGAGCTGCCCAGCCCTGCCGGCCCGCGTATTAGCGCTTGCTGTACTGGAAGCGCTTACGCGCGCGTTTGCGTCCGTACTTCTTCGATTCTTTTTCGCGCGGATCGCGCGTTAGGAACCCGTGCTGGCGCATGATGGCTTTGAAACTTTCGTCCATTGCGACCAGCGCGCGAGCGATACCGTGGCGGACCGCGCCGGCCTGCCCCGTGACGCCTCCGCCTTCGGCCTTGACCGTGATGTCGAACCGCGAAATGCTCTGCGTGGCCTCGAGCGGTTGACGGACGATCTGCAGCAGTTGCGGACGCGGAAAGTACGTTTCGACTGGCTTGTCGTTGACGCGGATCAGCCCTTGACCCAGCGCTAGCGAGACGCGCGCGACGGCGCGCTTGCGGCGGCCGGTGGCTTGAATGACGTCGCTCAAGAAACTTCCTTTCCTATTGGCGCTCGAAGAGCGGCTGCGGATTCTGGGCCGCGTGAGGATGGCTGTCGCCCGCGTAGACGTTCAGGCGGCGCAACTGATCGTTACGCGTGCGATTGGGCGCGAGCATGCCGCGCACCGCGCGCTCGATGAGTCGTTTGGGATGCTTGGCATGAACTTCGCGCGCGGTTTGAACGCGCAAACCGCCGGGGTAACCGCTGTGGCGGTAATAGAGTTTTTGATCGAGTTTCTTTCCGCCCAACTCGATTTTCTCGGCATTGATGACGACCACGTGATCGCCGTCGTCAACGTGCGGCGTCCACGTCGGCTTGTGTTTGCCCGACAACGCGCGTGCAATGCGCACCGCCAGCGTGCCGAGGCGTTGCCCCGACGCGTCGACGATGTACCAATCGTGCGACGTCTCCGCCGTCTTTTGTTGATAACTACGCATGCTGCGCGACATCCTTATGGGTTTGTGCTGAAACCACCGCATCTTACCCGGCCGCGGACGGCCCCGTCAAGATGCAAATAACTTGACAACTATTTGAGTCCGCAAGTAATATCGGCGCTATGGACGACTCTCACCTCACCGCCGCGCTGGCGCTGGCCTCGACCCAGGCGGCACTCACGCGCTCCCTCGACGCCGTACTCGGTGGCCATCACGGGCTGGGATTCGCCGAGTTACGCCTGTTGCGCGCGCTCGCCTCGAACCCGGCGGGGCGGCCGCGTCCGACCGACCTGGCCGGTGCTCTGGGACTCACGCCGTCAGGCGTCACGCGCGCCGTGCTTCCGCTCGAAAAGCGCGGCATCGTCCGGCGGGAGCGCGATCCGGGCGATGCGCGGGCATCGCGCCTGGTGCTTACGGCGGCCGGCCGCACGCTGGCGACCCATGCATCGGCGACGGCGACCGAAGAAACGGCGCGGCTCTTTCGCCGTCTAAGCGTCGGGCAGACGCGTCAACTCGAACGCTTGCTGGGGGAAATCGGCTAGGGGAACCACCGGAAAAGCGGCGGTTCGGAATACGAGTCATAGCCGGGGTATCGGACGCCGGCGAGATAGAGCCCGTGCGCGGGCGCGGTATGCCCGGCAGCGCGGCGGTCGAGCGCCGCGAGAATAGCCGGCACGTCGCCGGGGTCGCGACGGCCGCTGGCGCATTCGACGAGCGTTCCGACGATCGTTCGGATCATGCGATGCAAGAAGCCGTTAGCCGCAACTTCGATGCGAACGAGATCGCCGCGGCACTCGACGCGGAGCCGGCGAACGTCACGCAGCGTGATGCCGTCGTCGGGCGGACTGGCGCAGAACGAGCGAAAATCGTGTTCGCCAAGCAAGTGCGCCGACGCCGCGCACATTCCATCGACGTCGATTTTCCACCACACGCGATAGGCACGGCGCGCAAACAACGGCGCGCGCCGACGCTGGTTGAACAGCGCATACACATACGTGCGTTCGATTGCGGAAAATCGCGCGGAGAAATCGTCGGCGACGACGGTCGCATCGCAAACGGCGATGTCGCCCGGCAACGTCGCGTTGAGCGCCGCGTCGAGACGGTCGAATGGGAACTGCTGGTCCGTCGAAAAGGATACGACTTGACCGCAGGCGTGAACGCCGGCATCCGTGCGGCCGGCGGCTGCGACCTTCACTTCTTCGCCGAGTAATCGCTGCAGCGCCGTCTCGAGCGTTCCGGCCACCGTTCGCAGCTGCGGTTGCCACTGAAAGCCGTGAAACGCGGTGCCGTCGTATTCGACGGCGAGGCGCACCGTTGTCATGGCGAAGGGCTAGTGCAAGGCGAGCGCCGCGCGCACTTCCGACGTTGCAGCGGCGAAGTCGCCGGCAAACCGCGGCTGGCGCATGAGCGCGGCGGCCACGACCGTTCCGGAAATCCAGCCTGCCTCGACGTCGCTTGGATAGTGCACGCCCGCGATGATCCGGCTTTCGGCAAAGATGCTGGCGCGCGCAAACAACGCGTCGCGCTTTTCCGGCACCATCTGCGAGAGTAATATGGCCGCGCACACGGCAAAGGCGGCGTGCCCGCTGGGATACGAACCGTGGGTCTGTGCGGCGCCGGCGGGGCGCGGGCGCGCGAAACGTGCCTTGGCGAGACCGACCAGTGTTTCGGTGTCGGCGTCCACATGGCGAAAGAGCGCCGCCGTTAGCGGCAGACGTTCGGCGGTGAACGCGCTCCCTAAGACGCTTGAGAAAACGAAGACCGAGCGATACGCGTCGGTCGCAACTTGCACGAGATCGGCGTGAGTGCGCGCTGCCAGCGCCTCGCCGATTTTCTTTTCGTCGTAACGCTCTTGCGCTGAATCGAGATCCGGCGGCGGAGCGAGCAGTAAGGTGAGATTCACGTCGTTGGGTCCGAGATAGTATGGCGCGATCGCCGTGTCTTTTGCGACCCCCGGCAGCGCAGCGACGGCCGCGAATGCAAGCGTCGTCACCCCAAACCACAGCCGCATTTTCATCCGTGCTGCCTCTGCAGCGGAAAGGCCAGCACGTCGCGCACCGTCGGCTGTCCCGTTAACAGCATGATGAGGCGATCGACGCCGATACCGATGCCGGCGGTCGGCGGCATCCCGTACTCGAGCGCGCGCACGTAGTCCCAATCCGGTTCCGGGATCTCTTCGTGGCCGGTTGCACGTTCGGTGACCTGTCCCTCAAAACGCGCGCGCTGATCGTCGGGATCGTTCAGTTCGGTAAAAGCATTGGAAATTTCCATTGACGCGCAGAACAACTCGTAGCGGTCGGCGAGTTCGGGATCGTCACGTTTGCGTTTGGCCAACGGCGAAATCAGGACCGGATAGTCGGTAACGAACGTTGGCTCGAGCAGGCGCGGTTCGAGAACGCTCTCGAAAATCTTATCCAAGGCGTGTCCGTGCGTCGGCGACTCCGGCAGATTCAAGTCGCGCAAAATTTCAGCCGCAGCATGCGGATCGAGCAGCCGCTCGCGCGTGTAGCGGCCTTCGCTATATTTTGCGATGCCTTCTAGGTACGAGATCCGTGCGAACGGTCGGGCAAACGACATGGTTGCGCCGCGATACGTGAGTTCGTCGCCGCCATCCGTAGCCGCCGAAACGAGATGCGCGATCAGCGCTTCGTTGAATTCGAGCATGTCGCTTACGTCCCAATACGCGGCGTACAACTCCAGCATCGTAAACTCGGGATTGTGCGTCGCGTCGATTCCCTCGTTGCGGAAGATTCGCCCGATTTCGTAGACTCGCTCGAATCCCCCCACGATCAAGCGCTTAAGATTGAGTTCGGTGGCGATGCGCAACTGCATGACCCGGTCGAGCGCGTTGCAGTGCGTGGTAAAGGGACGCGCAGCCGCGCCGCCCGCGACGTGCAGGAGCGTTGGCGTCTCGACTTCGTAGAAACCATGAGCGTCAACGAAGCGCCGCATTTCGGCGACCAACCGGCTGCGCGCAAACATGGCGTCGCGGACCTCGGGCGTCACGATCATGTCGACGTAACGTTGGCGGTATCGCTTCTCGACGTCGACCAGGCCGTGCCATTTGTCCGGGAGCGGCATAATCGCTTTGGCAAGTGCGGCAAACGCTGAAACGTGCAGCGTGATCTCACCCATCTTCGAGCGGAAGACGTAGCCGCGAACCCCGACGAAATCGCCGCGGTCGAGGTGCTCCCACTGCGCGAAGGCGGCGTCGCCGACCGCGTCTTTGCGAACGTACAGCTGGATGCGGCCGGTGCGGTCGGCGAGATCGGCAAAGACCGTCTTCCCCATCGTGCGTTTCGAGAGCAGGCGCCCGGCGAGGCTCCAGGCTTCAGCCGGCGCATCCTGGCCCGGAACGAGAAACGCGTAGCGCGCGAGCAGCTCGGCGGCGGAAGCGTCAATCTCGTAGCGCGTTTCAACGAACGGATCGTCTCCCTGCGAACGCAAAGCGGCCAGGTGTTCGCGCCTGGCCGCTACGAGCGCTGCTTCGGTCTTGCCGAGGTCGCTATGCGTCAACTGGCTTTTTTTGCCGCCTTCTTGGGAGCGCTGGACTTGATCGACTCGATCTTATATTTCGCCAAACCGCGCGGCGTAGCCACGTCGACCGTTGCGCCTTTTTTGTGACCGATCAGCGCGCGACCCAGCGGCGACTCGTTGGAGATGCGGCGATTCGTGGGATCGGCTTCGGCCGATCCTACTATCGAGAATTCGTAAGAGTCACTCGTCTTGAGATCCTTCACTTTGACGACCGCACCGAGGTGCACTTCGTCGGCGGCATATTCCGACTCATCGATGATCCGCGCGTTGCGAATCATCACCTCGAGTTTGAGAATCCGGCCTTCGATGAAAGCTTGCTCTTGCTTGGCGTCTTCGTACTCAGCGTTTTCGCTCAGGTCGCCGTATTCTTTGGCTTGGCGGATGCGATCGTTGACGTCGCGCCGGTGTACCGTCTTGAGTTCGTCAAGTTCTTGTACGAGTTTGGCCAACCCCTCGGCGGTCAGGACGGTCTCTTTGTCGTTCAAATACAGCCCCTCACGACGGGATTTCGAAGCGAACGCCGCCCCGCAATCCCTTGGAATTTACTGCACCCACGCGGGCGCTGGCGCGGTGTGTTCGGGGGGTAAAATCCTTCCCCTTCCGGGCGGCAAACGTCTCAGCCGAACCGAACGACGCGTGGCCGCAGCCGCAGTTCGTGCAGCACGCGCTCGTAGTCGGCCGGCGTTACCTCGGCCCACCTCTTACCCAATAACGCCAAGAGTGCGGCCTCGACCACGTTGGTGCCGAAGGAGCGCCCACCGAACTCCGGTGTGGTCGTTACGAGCATTCGCACGCCACGTGTCCGAAGCTCCTCGATGTTCGCCGGCGTCACCGTGTTGGTCAAAACGATCTTGCCGTCGAGCCGTTCCGGCATGAACTGGCGCATGAAGTGGAAGTCGCCCGCGATGACGTCGGCTTCGGCGTAGTATTGCGGATATTTAGGTTCGGGCGCTTTTTCTTGCTTCTTGCCGGTCGGGTAGAAGAACTGAAACGGGAGCTTACACGCATCCGGCAGATATTTTTCGGCCATCGTCTCGAAGGTTTGTAAATCGCGCACCGGCATGTCTTTGTCGAGCGCGAAGATGAAATCGCCGAACAGGACGTCGGCACCCGCATCCACGAGCGCTTGCGCCATACCGAACCGGTCGAGTGCACTGACCATGAGCACGTCCATGCCGCGCAGATCGATCCCGAGCTCCTCCTGCATGAAGCGCACCGCCTCGCGCTCGAGCGTATTCTTGAGTCCGCTTCCATCAACCACTGGCGTCGTCGTTGCGGCTTCGAGCAATCGAACTCCGTCGCGCAACGCGTAGCGGTGACGCCCGGCGTACAAATAAACGTCGATGCCGCCCAATCCAATCGCGTCGACCCTTCCATCGAGCTCGCGCACCATCGCGATTGCCGCGTCGAGTTTTCCGTCGGTGCCGCGACGCGATATGTCGAACTCTTCGCCCATCAACGTCACGACCGCGCGATGATCGCGGGTCGAGGAACCGAGCGACACCGAAACGACCGTTTTCACGCGACCGCTCCCGCGCGCCGGCGCGCCTGCGCGGCGACGCGAATTTCGACGATGCGCTCGGGTGTGATCGCCATATCGAACGCCCGCATGCCGGCCAGCGTAAAGCCGCACCGTCGTGCCATTTCCTGCATCGCGATCACTTTCTCCAGGTCGATGCCACGGCCCAGCGTGTACGGTTCGAAGCGGCCTTCGAGTGCCAACACCATCGTTTCGCTCATGCACGCGAGCGCCGTCCGCGGCGGCAGGTTCAGGTCGAAATCCGCGCCGCGTTCGCGCACGCGCTCGAAGCGCGGGTCGCCGGGCACCGTCATGTTTCCGCCCTCGGTGACCAGCACGTCGGGACGCTCCTGCGCCACGCGGCGGCTGACATCGTGCGGCAGCGACAGTTCGCAGACGACCGCCCCGGTCTGCAAATGCTCGGGCTCGATGACGTCTTGGGTCGAAGACGTGGCGGTGAGCACGAGCTGCGCGCGGCGAGCCGCCAGCGATATGTCGGTCGTGTACGACGTTTCACATGCGAGTTCGCCGGCGATGCTTTCGTGGAACTTGCGTAGCCGGGTTTCGTTGCGCGCAACCAGAACTACGTGCTTCACGTGCGGCGCAATCAGGTGCACGCAGGCGCCGCCGATCGAACCGGTTGCGCCGATGACCGCGGCGGTCGTCTGCGCTGGATCGATCTCCATCTCGCGCGCGCCGCGAAGCAGACTCTCGACGCCCGCCGCAATCGTCAGCGAGTTTCCGGTCGTCACCGGAATCGGCGAACGCTCGTTGACCGTCACGCCGCCGTCGCCGACGACTGCGGTAAACGCACCCAAACCGGCGACCTGCGCGCCGAGTTCCGCGCCGATGTTTATCGCCGCGAGAATGCGCGCGTACACCTCTTCGCGCGGAAACGAAATCATTTGCTCCGGAAGTAGCGGCGCCGAAACGAACCATCCTTCAACTTCGCGTCCGTCGGGCGTATGCACGCCGGTAACGTGCACGACCGCCCACGGCGGCATCCACTCCATAATCTTGCGCATGATTGCTTCGCCCTTGCCTTTGGCACCGGGCTCGTAACGCGCGACGTCGTCCAGCGACAACGGATGGATAACGAAGCAGAATTTATTCACGCGTTTGAAGGCGCTTCGCTCCAAGCTCCGCGCCCCCCACTTCGTGGGGCCCCCGTACCATGGGGCGCTCAAACATCTCGGTACGCGATGATGCCCCAAGGGCGCCCCAAATTAACCGTACGGCACTAACCATGGTGTTCCGGGACTTCGTCTGGTTGAAAAGCCGACGTACTTTCGGCTTGGCGTTTGAGGGCGGCGAGCATCATCTCGCTGTTTTCGCGGACTTTCTTTTCGAGCGTCGGGCCGATCAGTTCGGCGAGGGTCGGTACGCCAAAATCGTATTCGACACCGAGTTTCACGTGCGTCGCTCCGTCGCGTTCTTCGAACGTCCACGCGCCTTCGAACGTATCGAGGTCGCCTTCGAGCAGTTTGTAGTCGATGCGCAGCCTTTGGTCATCGAATCGATCTTCTTCGGTCCACTCGATCGGCGCCTCTTCGACCAGCGTCTTCCACCGCGAGATGACGCGGTCGGGGTAACGTTCCAGGACGACGACGATTTCGACGTCCGGCATGAACTCGGGAAAACGCTCCTGATCTTTAGCGAGTTCGTACACGACCCTGGCCGGAGCGGCAACCGTCGTCGTCGTTTCGACGTAAGGCAATACCGGCGAACCCTATAAGGCGCCGAGCTTCTCGTAAGCCGTTGCAGCCCCTGCCCGCAACGCTGCGAGTGCCTGGTCGACTTCAATTTCGGTGACGATCAGCGGCGGCTCCAAGCGAATCACGCGTTGCGCGTTCAAGGTCCACGCGGCAGTCACGCCGCGTTTGAGCATCTCCGGAATGATCCAGCCACCATAGCCTTCGCTCGTTAGTTCGACACCGACCACCAATCCGAGACCGCGTACGTCGCGCACGACCCCCGGAAATTCCGTCGCAATCGCGCGCGCACCGCGCAAGAGTTGCTCGCCGCGGGTGCGCGCGTTTTCGACTAATCCGTCGTCTTCCAGCACCTCGATGGCGGTCAGCGCGGCCACACAGGCAAGTTCGTTACCCCCAAACGTCGAGGTGTGCAGCAACGGCGCTTTGCCGAACGCACGATTCCAGGCGTCGGGACGCGCGATGAATGCACCGACTGGTATCACGCCGCCCGAGAGCCCTTTCGCCAGCGTCATTACGTCGGGAACGACGCCGTCGCGGTCGCAAGCAAAACGATATCCGCAACGCCCAAGTCCGGTTTGCACTTCGTCGGCAACCAAGAGCGCGCCGTGACGGTCGCACGCCTCGCGCACCGCCGAGAGGTAGCCGCGCGGCGGCACGTTTACGCCGCCTTCGCCCTGCACCGGCTCGACGATGAACGCGGCAGCATCTTGGAGCGCGTCGTCCAGCACTGCGGCGTCGGCGTACGGCACGCGAGCAAATCCTTCCAGCAAGGGCCGGAACGGCGTTTGAAATGTCTCGCGTCCGCTGACCGATAGCGCACCCATCGTTTTACCATGAAACGCATCGATCGTACTGACAATCTTCGTTCGCCCGGTAGCGGCGCGCGCGAGTTTGATCGCACCTTCGATCGCTTCGGTACCGCTGTTGCACCAAAACGAGATTTGCAAGTCGCCGGGCGCGATCTCTGCGAGACGCCGTGCCGCGCGTCCGAGCATGACGTTGAACATGGTTTTGCCCGAGAGCGACATGCAATCCATCTGCGCGCGCACGGCAGCGAGAACGCGCGGGTGCGAGTGACCCAGGGTAAAAACGCCGTACCCGCCGGCAAAGTCGAGGTACGGTGTATCGTTCTGATCCCAAATGGTACACCCCGCCGCGCGCACTTCGACCGGCGAACCGGAGAGTTTCATCACCCGCGCAAGCGGCGGATTGACAAACGTTCTGTAATTTTCGTACGCCTCGGCGGCCAGCTCGGCGGGCGTCACGCGGCGGCGAGCGCGGACTCGAGCGCGGCGATCGTCGAATCGATCAACGCAATCGCTTCGATCGAGCGGCCGAGATGCATTAACCGTTCGCGCAACGCGGCAGCACCGGGAATGCCTTTGAGATAGAGCGCAACGTGTTTGCGCATCTGCGGGACGGCCCGCGCCTCGCCGAGTTCGTCGAGCATCGCGCGGTAGTGCACGATACAAAAGCGCAGACGATCCGCCGCATCCGGAGTCGAGCGCATCGGACGCCCTTCCATCAGGTCGCGTATCTGCGAAATCAACCACGGGTTGCCGAGGGTAGCGCGTCCGAGCATGATCGCATCGACGCCGCTCCACCGCATGCGTTCGAGTGCATCGTGCGGGTCGTCGAGATCGCCGTTGCCAATTATGGGAATATCCACGGCGCGTTTGAGTGCGGCGATGTGTTCCCAGTCGGCTTCGCCTTTGTAAAACTGTTTGGCGGTGCGCGCATGCAGCGTCACCGCTTGCACGCCGGCGGCTTGCGCGCGTTTGGCGACGTCGAGATAGACGAGGTGCTCGCTGCTCCATCCCAAACGCATCTTCATCGTCACCGGACAGTCGACGGCATCTACGACCGCCTGCATGATCGCCTCGCAGCGATCCGGATCGCGTAAGCACGCGGAGCCGCCGTTGGTTTTCGTCACTTTCGGCGCCGGGCAACCGAAGTTGATATCGACGATGTCGGCGCCGCATTCGCGGACGACGCGTGCGGCTTGCGCCATGATCTGCGGATCGTCGCCCCACAACTGGGTCGAGACCGGGTTCTCCACGCCGTGCTGGTCGATCATCTCCATCGTGCGGCGGCTGCCGAACTGGAGCGCGTTGGACGATACGAACTCCGTCACGGTGAGACCGAGTCCAAACGGTTTGTAAAGAGCGCGCATCGTACGGTTGGTGACACCCGACATGGGCGCCAGAACGAGCGGCGGCCAGATTGCGATCGGACCGATCTTTAGGGGTGAGACGGCCATGGCGGACCTACTATAGCACGAGCGGGAGAAGGGCCACTACCGCTGCGGGAATCCACAACGCGCCCGCGCCGAGGAGCCGCAGCGCCACGGCACCCGCGAACGCGCCTCCTAAGTAGAGCGCCCAGACGGCCGCATTTGCCCGTCCTTCCGACCGCAAGTCCGCATTATGTACTGCGGTGCCGAGAAAATTCATGAGGCTGCGGACGAGTGTCCCCGTGACGTAGGTTGTCGAAACGCCCTCGACGCCGGCACGAACTGCAACGATGCTTTGCAGACCCATAACGGCCGAGAGCAGTGTGACGTCGAGTGGAACGGCGCGCGCCCCGCCCCATCGGTGCAGGGCGGCGGTTAGGGCGAGCAGTGAAGCGACCAGCAACAGCACCGCCGACGTTCTGTGCCCTTGCGCCGATTCGTTACGCAGAAAGAGGGCGGCCGCTGCGCCACCGGCGACAAATCCCGCGATCGACAGCAGGGGCAGCCACACGCCGATGGCGCCAGGCAATCGTCCGGCGATCCGCCCCGCCAGCGCGCCGCCGAGCAATACCGTGTTGCCGGTCATATTTGCGGTGAATACGCCAAAACCGAAGAACGCCACCGCGTCGGCGTAACCCGCGACGAGCGTGAGACAGAATAACAGCAGATACGTGCGACGTTTTGCAACCGCGCCGATCACGCGCGCTTGGACTCATAGAACAGCCGCAGACCGATCAGACTCAGATGCGGTTCGACCGCATCGACGACGCCGGCGTGACGCGCGAAGAGTTCGGCGAGGCCGCCGGTCGCAACCACTTTTGCACGCGCACCGAGTTCGGCGCGCATGCGCTCGACGATGGCTTGCGTCTGCCCCGCGAAACCGTAGACGATACCGGCTTGTAACGCGGCGGTCGTCGTGCGGCCAATGACGCGTTCCGGTGACTCGAGCGCGACCTGCGGCAGCTTCGCCGTGCGCCCGATCAACGCATCGATCGAAATAGTGATGCCGGGCGCGATTGCGACCCCGAGATACTCACCCTTAGCGGAAATCGCGACGAAGACCGTCGCCGTGCCGTAACTGACGACGATGAGCGGTGCGCCGAAGCGCTCGCGACCGCCGATCGCCGCCGCGATCAAATCGGCGCCCGATTCGGCCGGGTGTTCCGTTAGCACCGGAAGGAGTTGCTGCGAATGGGCTTCCAAAAAGCGCGGCGTTACCGAAAATAACCGCCGGCAAACGTCATCGAGCGACGGATCGAGCTTCGGAACGACGCTAGCGATAGCGACGCCGTCGATGGCGCTGCGGTCCAAACCACCGGTTGCGAACAATTGCGTGAAAAACACGCCGTACTCGTCGGGCGTACGCTTGAGTTCCGTCGTAACGCGCCAGGTGT
>Ga0102924_1004116_pt1 | contig 14859 bp, 14 predicted proteins | sample PaiPotPPM11metaG_FD_80116 | JGI IMG/M metagenome (GOLD analysis project Ga0102924, IMG submission 80116) | Iron sulfur acid spring bacterial and archeal communities from Banff, Canada, to study Microbial Dark Matter (Phase II) - Paint Pots PPM... ... | reverse complement strand
GGCCGTGGGTGATTCGGGGGTTGACGGTGGGCCGGGGCCGGGCTACTGTCCCGAATCAAATAGGAAAGTTTCCTATTTGATTCCCTAGCTTGCTTGCTGTTCGGCCTGGCCGCGGCTCCCCGGCCCGGGCGGGCCGATGTCCTCGCACGCCCGCATCCGCACTAGCCGTCCGCACTAGCCAAGGGATCCGCGCATGAGACGACACTTCCCCCTCCTAACCGCGCTGGCCGCCGTGACCGCGACCGCGGCCACGATCGGGTTCGCCGTGCCTGGCGCCGGCGCCGACACCTGGGGCGGCGGGCCCGGCCTGCCACGCCAGGTCTTCGCCCCGTACTTCGAGACCTACGACACCACCGGCGGCAGCCCGGCGACGCTGGCCCGGGAGTCGGGGGCGCGGTACCTGTCCCTGGCGTTCCTGCAGACCGCGCAGGCTGGCTCGTGCACGGCTTACTGGAACGGCGACACGAGCATGCCCATCGCGTCGTCGAGCTTCGGGAGTGACATCGCGGCCATCCAGGCCGCGGGAGGCAACGTCATCCCGTCGTTCGGCGGCTACGCGGCCGACACCACCGGCACCGAACTCGCCGACAGCTGCACCAGCGTCCCCGCGATCGCCCAGGTCTACGAGCAGGTGATCACGACCTATCACGTGCCGCGCATCGATCTGGATATCGAGGGGACCTCGCTGACCGACACGGCGGGAATCAACCGGCGGAACGAGGCGGTGGCGCAGGTCGAAGCCTGGGCCGCGGCCCGCGGGCGGCGGATCCAGTTCTCCTATACGCTGCCGACGCCCACGACCGGCCTGGACCCCGCGGACGACGCGCTGCTCGAGAACGCCGTTGCCGACCACGCGCGGATCGCCACCGTGAACCTGCTGACGTTCGACTATTACATCGGCACCGAGCAGAACATGTTGACCGACACCGAGACCGCGGCGTCCGGCACGTACCACGAGTTGCAGTCCCTGTTCCCCGGCGAATCATCCGCGCGCCTCTGGCATATGATCGGTATCACCGAGATGCCGGGCATCGATGACTTCGGCCCGGACGAGACGTTCACGCAGGCTGATGCGGTCGCGGTGCTGAACTGGGCACAGCGCGCGGGGATCGGCACCCTGTCGTTCTGGGCGCTGCAACGGGACAACGGCGGCTGTCCGGGAACCAAGGGCGCGGGTAATTGTTCCGGGCTCCAGCAGCCGACCTGGTACTTCAGCCACGTCTTCGAGCCCTTCACCCGCTGGCGCTGACCCACGCCGCCGCCGGGCCCGAGGCGATTGTGCGAGTAGACTCTTATCATGAGAGCCAACAGCCATCCCCGGGCCGGGCGGGCGAACCAGAAGGAACGGACGCGGCGGGCCATCGTCGACGCCACCCGCGACATGATCCGCGCGGGCCGCGAGGTCACGATGCCCGAGGTGGCCAGGTCGGCCCTGGTCTCCGAGGCCACCGCCTACCGCTACTTCCCGGATCTGGCCTCGCTCCTGGGTGAGGCGCTGGCCGGGGTCTGGCCGAGCCCCGAGCTGGTCCTCGGGCCGGTCGCCGGGTCGGCCGATCCCGTCGAGCGGGTCGGGTTCGCGACCGAGGCGCTGCTCCGGCACGTGCTGGACTATCAGGCCGGGGTCCGGGCCATGATCTCGGCCACGATCACCCGGTCCGGCGAGGCGGCCACGCGGCCCGGGTACCGGTTCGGGCTCATCGACTACGCGCTCCGCCCAGTGGAGGGCACCAGGCCGGACGCGGTGGACCAGCTCAAGCGGGACCTGGCCCTGGTCGTCGGGGCCGAGGCGCTGTTCACGCTCACCGACTTGTGCGGGCTGTCCCCGGAAGAGGCGGTGGCGGGCGCGGTCCGTACCGCGCGCACCCTGACGGAGGCCGCGCTCAGGCACCGCGGCTAGCCGGGCCGGCCGGCCGGAAGTCGGCGGTGCCCGCGCCGCGGACAGGGGCCGCGGGGCAGCAGCCGCCCGTGTCCTGCCGGTCACGCCCCAGGGACCGGAGGGGGCGGCTGTGCGCTTCTCGACGGGCACCGCCGCTATCCGGACGGCGCCTCGTGGGTCCAGGCCGCCGTCTTAGATTCCGAGCCCACCCCGGGGTCGTGTAGGCGGGATGCAGAGCGCGTGTGCGGGATGTGGAGCCGCCGCCCGGGGCAACTTCCAGATGTCTGGGAGCTGCCCCCGATTCGTTGACCGGCGCCTGTTCTATCACGCATCTTCGATTGACAAACCAAGCGGCCGCACGGCCGACGGTCGAGGACGGTGTTGTATGACGGAGCGCAGGGAGGCGGTGCGCCGGTCGGCGCGTGCTCCACTGCAGCAACGAAGCCGGAAGCGGTGGGCGGTCACGGCCGGCGTGGTGTTGTGCTGGGCCGCCCTGCTGTACCTGTCCGATTCGATGTTCGCGGCGACCTTGCTGCTCGCCCTGTTCGCCGGGCTCGGCCTGATCAGCGTGCTGTCCTTCAGGGCCCTGGGGGTGAGCCGGGACCACCCCTGGATCCAGCGGCTCGCGGCCCGGCCGTGGCGCGACGGACAGGACGTGCTCAAGCTCGCGCTGCGGCACCTGCAGGATGTGCTCGTGATCACCCCGAGCGGCGCCCTGCTCGCGCCCAACGTGGTTGACCTCCGGCTGAACCCCGACGACCTGGACTCGCTCACCGAACGGATGGACGTCACCCTGGTCAGCACCAGCGCGGCCGAGGTCTACGCCGAGCAGGTGGCCGCGCACGGGGCTCAGTTCGCCGGCCCCGGGGCGGCCGAGGTGCGCGTGATCGCCGACCCGTCGGTCCCGCCCGGCCGCTACCTCCTGCGGCAGGGGCAGCCGGTGTACGCCGGTCCGCCGCCCGGCTACGCCCCCCCGCCCCCCAGCTACGCCGCTCCGCCCCCGGTCTACGCGGCCCCGCCGTCCGCGCCTGCCGTCGTGCGGCCGGCCCGCGCCGGCGCGCCGGGACCCGGCGCCAGCTCCCCCGGGGCCGGCGCCGGGCCGGCCGGCCCGGGCGACGCGGGCCCGCGGCTCGTGCCGAACGGGCCGTACACCGGTTTCGTGGGCCACGACGGCCGCACCCGCGCTCAGCGCAGCGAGAGCGCCGAGCCGGAGTACGACCGGTCGGCGACCACGGGCATGCTGACCGTCACCGAGCTGGCCCGCAGCCCGGTCCCGACCCTGCGCCTGGTGACGGCGGGCTCGGTGGTGCAGACCCAGACGTCGGGGGCCCGGGCCGGCCGGGGGACGGTCGAGCTCAAGCTCCCCGGAGTGCCCACGATCTCCCGCGAGCACGCCCGGTTCACGTTCTCCGACGGCCGGTGGTGGATTTCCAACCTGGGCCGCAACGGGATCACCCTCAACGCCGCCCCGCTGGTGGGGGAGAAGCCGCTCAGCAATGGTGACTCGATCCGCTGGGGATCCCGGTCGGACGCGGTGCTGACCTGGGTCGAAATCAGCTGACGCGCCGTGGCCGAGGCCCGCGTGGCGGCGCCGCGCTCCGGTCCGCCCGGCGCGCAGTGTCACAATGGTCAGGTCAGGCCGGGCCGGACGCGATGGCCGCGCCGTGGGCGCGCGACAGTTTGGGGTGCTAGCTGCGTGACGATGGGCCAGCTCTTCATCTGGTCGCCGGCGCGCGATGAGTGGGTGAGCTGCCCGCGCGACGAGATCACCTGGCTGGACCGCGATCTGCTCAGCGGCAACGAGGATCTCACGCTGCACCGCGCCCCGCGCTGCGCGGGCCTGCGCTACGTCAACCACCGCTGGGAACTGTTCAGCCGCGACGTGTCTTACCGGGTCTACCTGGCCCCGCACGCCGGGGGCGAGGTCCCCGGCGCGGAGGCGGTGCAGCGGGCGGCCCGGCACGTGCTGCCGGTGGCCCCGGCGCACTACGAGGCGCTGCCCGTGGTGCTCGAAGCGGGCACCTGGGCGGTCAGCGTCGGCCGCCGGGTGCTGCCGCTGCGGCTGGAGGTGCCCGCCCGTGCGCAGCGGGTGCCGATCCCGCCCGGCCGCGACACGCAGCCGGCGACGCAGGACGGCAAACTCCGCGAGGGCGCCCTCGCGGCCCGCCGGGGCAGCCCGACCCGGGCCGACGCCGTCGCGCACGTGCGCAGCTACTTCGAGCGCAACGCGACCGCCCGGATGGCGATGGCCTACTACTACCAGGAGTTCATCCTCGGTCTTCCCGCCCCGCACCCGGTGCCCATGATGGACGTGGTGCTGGCGCTGAACCTGAGCGGCGAGGGCGCGGTATCGGACTACAAGAAGCTGCTGCAGGGCTTCATCTGGCAGGAGCGGGGCCACGCCCGCGACCTGGCCGACTTCCTGCTCGGCCACGGCCTGCTGACCCCGGCCGACCTCGATGAGGCCCGGCGGGTCGCGGCCGAGAACGAGCGCAGCGGCGTGCGCGAGATGGTCCGCCAGCGGCTGCGCTACCGCCCCAAGGAAGCCGGCTCACCCCGCCAGCCCTAGCGGCGGCAGCGGGCGTGACAAGCGCTAGCGGTGCCCCGGATACGTTCTCCGAATCTTGTGTGTTCGGTAAGTGCTGCTATCACGGCGCTTACCGAACACAGTACCGAAATGTGTGTGGGATTGACGCGCTTGTGGGCGTCGGGCTAAAGTTGGGTTCAATTAATAGGAAACTTTCCTGTTAATGCCGAGGCCTTGTGTCTCGGCGTCAGCCGGGGGGTTGGACCTCGTGCTCGGTGGAGATCACATGAGACCAGCCTCGCTTCACGCCCGCCCCCTCGCAGCAAGCCGCCGGCTCCGGTGGCTGTCTTTAGTCCTGCTCCCGGCACTGTTCCTGCTCGCCGCCGGCCTCGCCGCGCCCGCCGCCTCGGCCCAGTCCAACCTGCTCGTCAACGGTGACTTCGCGGCCGGCAGCACCACAGGGTGGACCTGCTCGCCCGGCGACACCGTGGTGACAGTTACCCGTCGATCCGGGGCGTGATGACCTGGTCCATCAACTGGGACGCGTCGAACGGCTACCAGTTCGCCAACACCGTGGCACCCTACCTGGCCACGCTGCCGTGACCGGCGGGTTCAGCGTCCCGTGGGCTGGCGCCCCGGGGGCTGGCGCCCCGTGGTTTGGCGCCCCGTGGTTTGGCGCAACGTGGTTTGGCGCCCCGTGGTTTGGCGCAACGTGGCGCGGCGCCACGAGACGCCGAACAGCGCGCCGCCCAGCGGGGAATCGGCGATGCGCCACTGGCCCGCCGTGGAGCGCACGATCGAGTCGGCGATGGCCAGGCCGAGCCCCGCGCCGCCGCCCTCCGCGGTGGCGCGGTGGAACCGGTCGAACAGTCGGCCCCGGTCCTCCGCCGGGATGCCCGGGCCGCTGTCCTCCACGGTCAGGGTCACCCGGCTGGCCCGCTGGCCGACGCTGATCCGCACGGTCCCGCCGCGCCCGGCGTGCCGGCAGGCGTTGTCGGCCAGCACCCCGGCCAGGCGGTCGATCAACTCCGGCGGCGCACTGATCCAGGCCGGTTCCGGACCGGTGTCGGCCACCTGCAGGTCGATGGCGTGGGAGTGGGCCACCGCGCGGAACCGGTCGGCGCACCCGGCGGCGATCGTGGCCAGGTCCAGCGGCTCGTCGCCCGGGGGGGGTGGCTGTGAGTCGAACCGGGCCAGCCAGAGCAGGTCCTCCACGATGCGGCGCAGCCGTTCGTTCTCGCCCCGGATACGGGTCAGCGCGCTGCGGTAGTCGGCCGCCTTGCGGGGCGCGCTGAGCGCGATGCTGGTCTCCGCGCTGATCACGCTGAGCGGGGTCCGCAGCTCGTGGGACGCGTCGGCGGTGAACTCCAGCTGGCGCCGCCGGGACTGCTCGACCGGGGACAGCGCCCGCAGCCCGATGATCAGCGACCCGATGAACACCGCCAGCAGCAGCACCGGCGCCGCGAGCGCCTCGCCCGCGCCGAGCACGGCCTCGATGTGGTCCTGCTCGGCCAGGCTCTGCCCGGCGACCAGCAGTGCGCCGTCGTAGCGGATGGCGTCCAGCCGGAACAGGCCCGGGGCCAGCCGGGCGGTCACGGGTGGCCGGCTGGTCAGCAGGCTGGGCGCTGCGGCCAGCCGCGGGGCGCCGTTGCTCAGCCCCCGCGGGGCCTGGCCCGGGCCCACCCGCCACAGGTACAGCGGCGGGTCGTCGGTATCGTCGTCGTCCTGGTCGGGCGCCCCGGCGAGCAGGGCCGGCTGGCCGGTCTGGCGCACGTCCGCCAGGCGCTCGTGCAGCCGCCCGTCGACCCCGGCGACCAGCCGCGCGGCCACCACGTGGTCCAGGACCAGGACGCATCCCGCGTACACGATGCCGATGACCAGGCTCGCGGCCAGCGCGATCCGCATCGCGTGCGGGACGCCGGGCGGCAGCGACGGGCGCCGTAGTTTCATCCGGTCCGTCACGTGGCCACGATCCGGTATCCGACGCCGCGCACGGTCTCGATGCGCACCCGCCCGCCGGCCAGCTTGGCCCGCATCCGGGCCAGGTGCACGTCGATGGTGTTGGACCCGAGGGCGTCGGACTCGTGCTCCCAGACGTGCATGGCGATCTGGCGCCGCTGCACCACCGCGGGCGACCGGCGCAGCAGCATCTCCAGGATGCCCAGCTCGGTCGTGGTCAGGCCAGGCCGCCGGGTACCCACCTCCACCTCCCGCGTGGCCGGGTCGAAGCGCAGGTCCCCGAGCAGGAGCTGCGGCGCCTGCAAGGCCCGCGGCCTGCGCTGCAGTGCCCGCATCCGGGCCAGCAGCTCGCTGAAGTCGAACGGCTTGACCAGATAGTCGTCGGCTCCCTCGTCCAGGCCGGTGACCCGGTCCGCGGGCGCGTCGCGGGCGGTAAGCATCAGCACGGCGGCCGGCGAGGCGCGCCGCCGCAGCCACCGCAGGACCTCGAGCCCGGAGACCTCGGGCATGCGCCAGTCGAGGATCGCGACCGCGTAGTCGTAGCTGCGCAGGAACCGGATCGCCCCCGCGCCGTCCGCCACCGCGTCAACCACGTAGCCGTTCTCGCGCAGGCCCCGCGCGAGCACGTCCCGCAGTCCGCGGTCGTCCTCAGCGATCAGCACCCGCATCCGAGTTGCTCCTCGTTCCTCCGGACGCCCTCAGGCTGGGCGCCTCGGAAACATTCTCAGCGGCGCAGCCGGCGCCACAGCGGCCTGGGCACCAGTCTGAGCAGCAGGCCCAGCCCGCGCAGGGCCGGGGGGACCCAGACCACGGCGTCGCGGCCGCGCAGCGCGGCCGCGACCGCCGCCCCGACGGCGGGCGGGGTGGTGGCCATCGGCGCGGGCGCCATGCCCTCCGTCATGCGGCCGGTCACGAAGCCGGGCCGGACCAGCAGCACCCGGACGCCGCTGCCGTGCAGGGCGTCGGCCAGCCCCCGGGCGAACGCGTCGAGCCCGGACTTGGCCGCCCCGTAGACGAAGTTGGCCCGGCGCGGCCGTATCGCGGCCACCGAGGATAGCACCACGATCGTGCCGCGGCCCTGGGCCCGCAGACGCGCGGCGGCGCCCAGCAGCGTGGTCACGTGCCCGGTGAAGTTCGTCTGCACGAGCAGGCCGGCCTGGAGCGGGTCGTGGTCCAGCACGTCCTGCCCGGCCAGCAGGCCGGCCGCGGAGATGACCAGGTCCACGGCCCCGGAGGCGAACGCCTCGTCCAGCACGGCCTCGTGGGTTTCCAGCGCGGCCGCGTCGTAGTGCAGCGTCCGGACCTGGGCGGACAGCGGCTTCGCCGCGGCCGCCATCCGCTGCTCGTCCCGGCCCGCCAGCAGCACCTCGGCCCCGGGCGGCAGCCGCAGCGCGGCCAGGATCTCCTGCCCGATCTCGCTGGCCCCGCCGAACAGCAGGACCCGGTGATACCGCTGGTCCGCTAGCTCCGGCACAGGCCCAGCCTCCGAGCCATATCGGACTGGAATACGCCGGACGGGTCGAGCCGGTCCCGCGCGGCCTGCCACTCGGCGGGCGGCCCGTACATCTCGTCGAATGCCGCCCGGCTGAGCCGGGCGTCCTTGGCCAGGTAGACGCGCCCCCCGGCCCGGGCGACCTCGCGGTCAAGCTCGTCCAGCACCGCGCCCAGCCGCGGGTTCCCGGCGGGCATGTCGATCGCGAGCGACCAGCCCGGCCCGGGGAAGGACAGCAGCCCCCCGCTCGCGGGCCCGAACCGCTTCAGCGTGCCCAGGAACGGCGCGCAACGCTGCCGCTGCACGGTCTCGAGCACGGCGGTGATGACCTTCTCGCTGCCCTCGGGCACCACGAACTGGTACTGGACGAGCCCGCGCGGACCGATCGCCCGGTTCCACCCGTCGAGTGCGTCCAGCCGGTGGAAGAAGCTGGTCAGGTCCGCGACCCCGGTGCGCTCGGCAGGTGCCTTGCGGAACCACAAGCTGTTGAAGCCGCGCGCCGTCCCCGGCGTGAACGCGCAGAACGGGAGCGCGGGAGCGCGGGGGGCCCGCGGCGGGCGGTAGGCCGGGCCGGCCGGCTCCCGCCGCGAGTCCGGCCCGGGCAGGTGGTCGCCCACGTCCAGGACGCCGCGCCCGAACGACCGGCCGGTCGCGGTGGTGTCGATCCAGGCCACCGCGTACCGGGCGTCGGCCGCGTCCAGCGCGGCCAGCAGCGCGTCCAGGTCGTCCAGGCGCCGCGAAGCGACCCGCATCAGCGCGCTGCGCACCGGGATCAGCCGGATCGTCACGGCCAGGATGATGCCGGTCAGCCCCATGCCGCCGAGCGTGGCCCGGAACGCCTGCGGATCGCCGCCGGGGGTCAGGCGCAGCACCTGGCCGCGGCCGTCCAGGAGCTCGATCTCCTCGGTCCAGGCCGCGATGGTCCCGTCCCCGCGCTGGTTCTTGCCGTGGACGTCGGCGGCGACCGCGCCGCCGATCGTGAGGTGCCGGGTGCCGGGCAGCACGGGCAGGATCAGGCCGTGCGGCACGACCGCGGCCAGCAGCTCGGTGAAGCTGGTCGACGCCGCGGCCCGCACCGTGCCCGCCCTGGGCCGGAGCTCGATGCCCGGCAGCGTGACGGGCGCGACCACGTAGCCGTGCGTGTTCTGCGCCGCGTCACCGTAGCTGCGGCCCGCGCCCCGGCCGATCACTCCGCGCGAGGGCCCGCTGGCCACGAGTTCGGCCAGCTCCTCGCGGCCGACCGGGCCGCCCACCATGGCCCGCGAGGGGGTCGTCCGGCCCCACCCGCTGAGGTCTTGACATGTATAGCTCACGCGCTCACCTATAGTCCCAGAGCAAACATAACGAGCCAGCTCAGCTCGCAGTAGATCATCGGCCGGTCCCGGGCGATGAGATCCTCGACCGGCCGGCCCTCGGCCCGGGCGGTCAGCTGGTCAAACCGCAGCAGCGCCGCGACCAGCGCCAACGCGCTGGCCAGGTGCCAGCCCCGCATCCACGGGTCGGGCTCGGCCGCCGCCCAGGCCAGATAGGCCACGATCATGGCACAGGCCACGGTCCGCTGGCTGAGCCGCAGCATCGGGCCGGTGTACCAGCGCATGACCGGGCGGTGCCGGGCCGCGTCCCCGTCCAGCATGACCAGCTCGGTGTAGCGCTTGGCGATCGCGACCATCAGCGCGCCGAGGCTGCACACGAGCAGGAACCACGCGGACGGCGGCACGTGCGTGGCGATGGCGCCGCCGAGCGCGCGCAGCACGAAGCCCGCGGCCACGAAGGCCAGCTCGACCACGGGAACGTGCTTGAGCACGGCCGTGTACACGACCGAGAAGACGAGGTAGACGCCGATGACGGCGGACAGCCGCGGCTCCCCGATCGCGAAGCCGGCGGCCAGGCTGGCCGCCACGCCGAGCGAGGCCAGGGCCAGGGCGTGCGTGCGGGGCAGCCGCCCGGATGCCACCGCGCGGCGCCGCTTGACCGGGTGCTGCCGGTCGCGCTCGGCGTCGGCCACGTCGTTGACGAAATACACCGCGGCCGACGCGGCGACGAAGGCCGCGGTGGCGACCAGCGCATAGCCGAGCCCGTCGTCGCGGCCCAGCGAGGCTCCCGCCAGCGGAGCGGCGAAGACCAGCAGGTTCTTGGGCCACTGGCGTGGTCGTGCGGTCTCGACGACCGCCAGGAGCCAGAGCAGGGGCGCCGGGAAGCGGCCAGGCTCGGAACGCGCCGGGGCGGACACGCCGGTCTCCCGTATCCGGGAAGTCACTGAGAGTACACGGCCGTGAAGTCACGGCCGGTGATGGAGTAGTACCGGTTCGCCGGCTGGTTCTGGTCCGGGAGGAGGTTGACCGGGGTCGGGTTGGCCGGGTGGTGTCTCGGCAGGTAGTACATGAACGACATCCACTCGGGGTTGATGTCGAGCTGCATGCCCGTCACGGCGCCGGCCCGCTGGAGCAGTTCGGCGATCTCCCGGACGTTCAGCGCCGGGCCGTAGGCGAAGATGATCCGCCCGTCCTTGGTCTCGCCGATCCCGGACCGCCACACGTAGTACCCGCCGCCCAGGGTGGCGCCCCAGCTGCTCTCGACGTTCGTATCGACCGAGCCGGGGATCTGCCCGTTGTCGACGATCAGGCGCAGGTTCTGCCGCACCCCGACCACGTCCGGCGTCATCCGCACGGTCTGGCCCCAGACCCCGATGGTCATGTGCCCGTCGCGGTAGTACACGACGGAGGCCGCGCCGTTGGTCAGCGTTCCGTCTGTGGCGCCGTTCAGGTAGAAGCCGCCGCCCGCCGAAGCGATCTTGAAGCCGCTGTTGAACGTGGCCAGCAGGCCGGTGCGGGTGCCGGGCGGGATGTCGGGCTGGGCCTTCCAGTTCCCCGGGCCCGGGTCCTCCGAGCCCGGCCGGAGCTGGAACCGGACCAGGTTCTGGTTGATCGAGGCGATGCCGGCCACGTAGGACGAGTAAACGCTGCTTGCCCGCAGGTAGGTGCCGTAGATCGCGGGCGTGCCATGGGCCAGGGCCAGGACCCGCCACTGGCCTTCGCCGGGCAGCGGCTTGCCCGCCAGTGATTGGAGCGGCGCGGGCGGCCCGGACGCCGCGGGGGCAGGCGCCTGGTGGCCGCGCGCCCTGATGTCCCGGTCGGACCGGCCCGCGGCGACCCCCGGGCGGTTGAGCGAGAACGAGGGCTTGCCGCCGACCTTGGGCGGCTGGTAGGTAAGCCACTCGCCGAACGTGACCACCGGGCTGAGGTAGTGGTCGCGGGCCCATTCCGCGAGGCGCTCCGAGAGCGTGCCGCCGCCGGGCGCGGTGAGCGCGTGGCCCACCGACCAGGACACGGTGAGCAGGAACGCGGCCAGCAGCACCGCGGTGACCTGCACCCATCGCCGGTGCCGCAGCGGCGGGCGGTTGCGGCCGCCGCGCGGCGCACGCCGCGACGCGCGCGGGCCGGGGCCATCCTGGTGCGCGCCGGCCCCGGGACCAGGTCCGGATGTGACCGATCTGTGCACGCGCTCTCCCCTTCGCAACGACCTCACCGCCGCACGCAGGTCTACCCAGGGAACATGACGGCAGCATTACGGGCCGCAATCGCTGCCGCTGCCCGGTATCGGCGGGGGCGAAATCACCCTCCAGTCCGGGATGCGCCCTCGCCGGGGACCGCTCGACCAGGCGCGATGCCGCCCGGGGCTGACTCACGCGATCGGAGGCGGCATTTCCTCTAGGCTTATGTCGCAGTACGAGAGGTGGTCATGCGCAGCCCAGACAAGATCCGCCCGGTTCGGGCTCCGCGGCGCATCTGGCGCGCCTTCATGTCGCTCGCCTGCCGCGACTGCCTGCGCCATTGCCGGGACCCGTTCAGCGTTCAGCCGTGCCCCCTGCACATGTCGCTCCTGACCTAGGCGCATCCCGTCCGGGGTGACTACCCGCCGCTGGCCGGGCCCGGCCCGCCGGGCGTCGGCGTGGCCGCAGGCGACATGGCCGGGCCCGTGGTGGGTGCGCCCCCGGTCGGCGCGGTCGGGCTGGCCGCCGGGGACGGGGCGGGCGAACCGCTGGGCGCCGGGGTCGGCGCGGCGGTCATGGTCGGGGCGGGCGTCGTCGGTGCTGACGTAGGCGGTGCTGACGTGGGCGAGCCCGATCCGGACACCGATCCCGTCTGCTGCGCCGTCCGGGCCGAGCCGGCGGGATCGCTCTTCGTGACGGTCATGCGCCGGGCCGGCGGGGCCGCGGCATCCGAGAGGGCCCGGGGCACCACGACGCCCGCGGCGACCGCCGCGACGAGCCCAGCGGCGAGCAGCGCCGCCACGCGGCCCCGGCGGCCGCGGCGCGGCAGGCGGCCGGCCGCGGCGCCCGGGTGAGCGGTCAGCTGAGCCGGCCGGCCCGCGGTCGGGACGGGCCGCGGCTGCGGCTGCGCCACGGTCACCGTGGCCGGGGCGACTACGTCGCCCGCCGGGAACGGCGTAGCGGGGGCGGTCTCCCCGGCCCCGGCCGGGGTGGCGGTTCCGGGCTGGCCCGCCGGGGCGTACCGGCTGACGACCTGGGTCAGCGGCCCGGGCAGCCAGTCCGCGGCCACCTGGCTGCCGCCCAGCTCGGCCAGCAGGTCGGCGGTAGTCGGCCGCCGGCGCGGGTCCCGGGCCAGGCACCGCTCGACCAGCGGGCGGACCTGGCCGGGTAGCGCAGCAGTCTCGGGGGCGTGCGCGACCACCCGGTAGATCAGCGCGGGCGTCGAGCCCGGCCCGAACGGGCCCTGGCCGGTCGCCGCGAACGCGAGCACCGCGCCGAGGCTGAATACGTCGCTGGCGGGGCCGGCCACGCCGCCCTCGGCCTGCTCCGGGGACATGAACCCGGGCGTGCCCACGACCATGCCGGTCTGGGTTAGCGCGCTGGACTCCGCGGCCCGGGAGATCCCGAAGTCGATCAGCCGCGGGCCGTCGCTGGCCAGCAGCACGTTCGAGGGCTTTACGTCCCGGTGCACCAGGCCCGCCGCGTGGATGGCGGCCAGGCCCTCGGCCAGCCCCGCGGCTAGGCTCAGCACGGACGCGGGCGGGAGCGGCCCCTGGGCGGCGACGGCGTCAGCCAGCGACGGCCCGGCCACGTAGGCCGTGGCGAGCCAGGGCACCGGAGCGGAGACCTCGGCGTCCACCAGCGCCGCGGTGAACAGGCCGCTGACGTTGCGGGCCGCGGCCACCTCGCGCGCGAACCGGGCCCGGAAGCCGGGCTCGTCGGCCAGTTCCGGCCGGATCACCTTGACCGCCACGAGGCGGCCGCCCGCCGAGCGGCCCAGGAACACCTGGCCCATCCCGCCGCTCCCGAGCCGCCCGAGCAGGCGGTACGAGCCGATTCGCGGCGGGTCTCCCGCCCGCAGTCCCTCCATCGTGCTGACCTCCCCGAGAGTGCGCCGGCGCGCTCTGCCGCCCGCGCCTTGGACCCAGGCTCACCGCGGGCGCGAGGGGATCGGCCGGGGGCTCAGGGGGAATCACCGGGCGCGGCGGCCCAGGGGCCCTGTCATCGGACTGTCAGCACGCTGTCGTTCCGCGGGGCCAGCGCATTCCTCGCCTTGACAGGGCGCGGCCGGTTTGACGAGAGTGCGAAATCCGCCGACCAAGAGGGGGTGCCATGCCGCGAGCCGTCCCGGGCCGCCGTGCCGCCAGGATGATCATGGTGATGCTGGCCGTGGCGGCCGTTCTCACGGCTTTGACGTCCGTCCCCGCCTCGGCCGCGCCGGCCTTCTCGTCCACGTGCGGGAACTCCGGCTCTGCCCGGCCGGTCAAGCACGTCATTCTCGTGATGGTGGAAAACAAGTCCTACGACCAGATCATCGGCAGCAAGGACGCGCCCTATCAGAACGGCCTAGCCAAATCGTGCGGCCTGGCCACCAATTACTTCGGCCTCACGCACAGTTCATCGGCGAACTACCTCGGCCTGTCCGCGGGGAAATACCCGGCGCAGAGCCCGCGCGGCTGCGGCTCGGTGGCGAAATGCACCGACCCGGTGGACAACCTCTACCACCAGCTAGCCCAGGCCGGTGACACCTGGGCCGGGTTCATGGAGGGGATGCCGTCCAACTGCGATCGCCGCAGCGTGCCCAACGTGTACAAGATCGGGCACGACCCGATGCTGTTCTATCCCGACGACCAGGTCAGCTGCCCGGCCGACGACGTTCACCTGAGCAGCCTGACCGCGAGGTCCGGGCCGTTCTACGCCGACCTGCAGAACCCGGCGAAGCTGCCCTCGTTCACCTGGGTCACCCCCGACGAAAGCCACGACGGCGAACTCGGGACCTCCGCGACCCAGCAGATGAGGGCCATCGACACGTTCCTGAGCACGCTGGTGCCGCTGATCACCTCGTCCGCGTCCTACCAGGCCGGGAACACGTTGCTGCTGATCACCTACGACGAGGGCTCGGGCCCGGGATACAAGATCGGCGAGGACTGCATCGCGCTCAAGAACGCCTCTTGCCACGTGCCGCTGTTTGTCGTCTACCCCTGCACCAAGGCCGGAGCGGCCAACGGCCTGTTCTTCGATCACTACTCGATCACCAAGACCGTGGAGAACTTGTTCCACTTGTCCCTCCTCGGCCACGCCAGCGACTCCGGCACCAGGTCCCTGGTGAACGAGTTCGGCATTCCCGCGCCCTCGGCCCAGCGCGGCTAATCCAGGCCTCCGCCGAGCGGCCTCGGGCCCCCGAAGGCGATCGTGGGCACCTTGGGCGGGCTGTAACCCGCCCAAGGTGCCCATGAGCGCATTCCGCCAGCCGCCCGACCCAGCCCCGGCCAGGGGGAGCGCCCGGCGTCCGATCGGCCGGGCCAGCCCGCACAGGCCCGCCCCCGGAGGATTTGCGTCCTTAATTCTTTCCGGGCAACTCTGGATAACCATTTCGGCCGCCCCAAAAGCTGACTCTTCATGATCGTGGTTGATTCGTAGCAAATAACGCAACCAATCAACCACGATCATGAAACCTAAAAGGCGGGGGGTGGGTCGAGCGGTCGGCCGGTGGGAACAAGTGGGGCCCGGTCGGC
>Ga0102924_1004115_pt1 | contig 14861 bp, 10 predicted proteins | sample PaiPotPPM11metaG_FD_80116 | JGI IMG/M metagenome (GOLD analysis project Ga0102924, IMG submission 80116) | Iron sulfur acid spring bacterial and archeal communities from Banff, Canada, to study Microbial Dark Matter (Phase II) - Paint Pots PPM... ... | reverse complement strand
AGGGGCCGATCGTGGTTGATCGGGAAGCTCGTCGGCATCGTCCCGGTGGCGCGTGCATACGCGCAGGCCACGGCCGCGAAGGAGGGCGCGACACCGAACTCGCCGGCGCCGCCAGGGACGCCGGTGGTGGTCGGCATGACGATGATCTTGAGCTCCCTCGGGACGTTCCACTGCCTGGTGTAATAGGCGTTGTCCCAGCTGCCCTCGAGCGGGATGCCGTTGCGGATGTGGACGCTGAACGTCAACGCCAGTGCGATGCCGACCATGATCCCGCCCATCATTTGGGCATCCAGCCCGCGAGGGTTGATGGGGAGGCCCACATCGACGGCAAACACCACCTTGGTGACGCGCGGCCCGGTATAGCCGGCTCGGACCTTGCGGTTGACCGTCTCGGGGGTGCAGTCGATCTCGACCAGGCAGGCGGCTCGACCCTTGTACTCGCTGTGGAAGGCGATGCCTTGGGCGGTGCCCCTGGGCATCTTGCGCCCCCAGTTCCCCACCTGGGCGACCTTGTCGAGCACGTCCTTCGACCGCTGGTCCTTGAGGAACTCCCGCCGGAAGCGGTACGGGTCCTTGCCCATCGCCGCCGCCAGACGATCGGCCACCAGTTCCGTGGCGGCAGTGACGTTGGGGCTGTAGACGTTGCGCATGCTGCCGGTGTTGAAGCCCATGTCGACTTCGTTGAGCACCTGATCGGTGGCGCCGAAGTCGTAAGGGACGCTCTGGGACAGGTCGAACACGCCCTGGGAGTAGGCGAGGAAGTTGCCCTCCGGCACCTTGGCGATGCTCGCCGAAAGGATCTCGCCGAGCCCGTGGCTGAAGTCGGTCGACACGCTGGTGTGCCGTTGCTCGTAGGAGAGCACCTCGCCGCCGAGGTAGGAAGCCCGGACGCGCGACGTGCACATCGGATGCAGGCGCCCCTGGCGGAAGTCGTCGGTGCGGTGCCACATCAGCTTGACCGGCTTGCCGATCCGCTGGGAGATCTGCGCCGCCTCGAGCGCAGCGTCGAAGAACAGGTGCCGGCCGAACGATCCGCCGCCCTCGACCACGTGACAGGTGACGCTCGAAGCAGGCAGCCCCAGCGCCCCGGCGATGGTCTGCTGGGCCACGATCGGGGACTTGAGGCTCGACCAGATCTCCGCCCTGCCCGCCCGGACGTCGGCGATCGCGCACCCGGTCTCGAGTGGGGTGTTGCTGACGAACGAGAAGGTGAACGTCTCGTCGACGGTCCGGGCCAGAGGGGACGGCAGGGTGGGCGCGAGCGGGAGCTCCGCTCTTCTGAGCTCGGCGAGTATGGACGCGTCCGAGGCGCCGTCCTCTGTGCCCGGTCCCCACGTCACGTGCAGCGCGTCGACCGCGTCGATGCACTGCCCGAAGGTCCGGCCTCGAACTGCCACACCGGTGGGGATCACCACGACGTCGGTGATGCCGGGCATGGCCAGCACCTGCGCCTTGTTGTGGACAGTCCGGACCGTGCCGTTGATGGTGGGCGGACGACACACCATCGTCGGTAGGGCACCTGGGACGTCGAGGTCGAGGGTGAACTTCTTGCGGCCGGTGACGATGTCGTGGGCATCGATCCGCGTCCTGGGCGTGCCGACGATCGTGAACTGGGACGCAGCCTTGAGTTGGACTGACGTCGACTTCGTGGATCTGGCGGCCGCAGGCCGGGCGAGGGATCCGTAGGTGAGCGAGCGACCTCCGGGCGCGAGCACCGCTCCGCCGCTGGTGGTGAGCCGGGATGCGGTTGCGCCGAGTTGGATGGCGGCCGCTTCGAGAAGTTGGCCCCTCGCAATCGCGGCGGCTACTCGGACCGGAGTGAAGATCGAATGCATCGAGTTCGAGCCACCGGTCAGCTGGTTCCACACCAGCTCGGGTCGTGCGGCGGCGAGGGTGATCTGCACCTTTTCGAGCGGGAGGTCCATCTCGTCGGCGATCGTCATCGCAACGGCCGTCGTGATCCCCTGACCAACCTCAGCGCGGGGGAGGGCAAATGACGCGGTCCCGTCGGGATGAACGGTGATGGTGATCAGGTTGGCGGTCACGTTTGTCGCGTCGGTCAGGAGGTCGGATAGGTCGTAGATCTCCGACGGCCCCGGGTTGGAGGGGATCGTCGCGCGGGCCGAGTCGGTGAAGAATCCGGCGCCCATGTCGGCTGCCGCCACGAGGGTCGGCGCCGCGATCACGAACCCGAGAAAGCGGCGGCGGGTGATGTCTGGTGTCGACGCCCCCGCCTGCTGTTGGGTCATGTGCTGTCCCCCGTCTCGATCGAACGACCACCCGTCACGGGAACGACCTCCAGGGCCGAAACTTGCGCCGCCGGGAGATCCCGGGCGGCACAAACGGCTGGATATGCGACGAAACGTGACGAACACCCTGACGGTAACGCTGCCCCGCTGGCTATGCGCAGCGAAGGCGCAAGACTGCGGTCACCTTGCAGGTCAAGTGTGCAGGTGCTCGAGAGTGGGGGAACGACCGTGGCCCAACAGACCCAGCGCACAACCGAGCCCTCGGTCCGGCTCGAGCGCGTGGATGTGCTCGTCGTTGCTGCCGGCATCTCGGGAGTCGGAGCCGCCTGCCACCTCTCCGCGAACGCCCCGACAGGAGCTTTCTCATCTTGGAGGCGCAGGAGACGTTTGGGGGCACCTGGTGGACGCATCGGTATCCCGGTGTCCGCTCGGACAGTGACCTGTTCACCTTCGGCTACCGCTTCGAGCCCTGGCGGGGCGCTGGACGCCGGCTTCCTGTGGATGTGCCAGGGCTGCTACCCGCACGGCGCGGGATACCCGCCGACATGGGACCGGATGAATGAGTTCGAGGGCCGGATCGTCCACCCCGGCAAACCTGGCCGGAGGATCTCGACCTGAGCGGGAAACGAGTGGTGGTGATCGGCTCAGGGGCGACGCCGCGACTCTCATCCCTTCCATTGCCGAACAGTGCGGACACGTGACGATGCTCCAGCGATCACCCACCTTCTTCTTCGTGCGACCGAACACCAACGAGTTGGCCGACACGCTGCGCGACCTGGATATCCCCGACGAATGGACCCACGAGATCCTGCGCCGCAAGATCGTGAATGGACCAGGCGGTGATTACCCGCATGTCGTTCGAGTCACCCAACGAGTTGCGCGAGCTCATCCTTGACGGGATCAGGCCGCTCCTGCCCGAGGGCTCCGACATCGAGAAGCACTTCGGCAGGGTGACCGAGAGCCGTGGGAGCTTCCCCACGACTACGTCATCGAGAAGGATCTCTTCGCCAAGGTCGACTTCGAAGACGGAGCCTTGGTGTTCAAACAGGCCCGCTTGGTAAGCAGGCCCTCGCCCTCAGTCCCGCTCGATGCTGCGGAGACCTCGCCCGGGCGTCCATGACTCGACAACGAGCTTGGTGGCCTCGGCGTTGAGTCGGGCGATGACCATGCCGAGCGAAGCGGGGGTCTCGCACGAGATCAGCCCCTTTGCGCGCTCCCGCCATCGAACCGAAGCGGAGTTCGCCGTCCGCGAACTCGCACTCGATGCCCGAGATGCGTGGCGAGCCGTCGGCGCGAGGAGTTGCGATCGTCTTGTGGCGACCGGCCTCGAACAGCGACCGCACCCGCTGCGCGAACGCCGGCTCTTCCTGCTCGATCACCTTCCACGGCGGCACGGTCGAGCAGCATATTCGTGATGCGACCAGCGCTACTTGCTGTGAGCGAGGGAGTGGCGGCGGCGAAGGGCCAGAAGCGTGAGTCCGGCGAGCGCCGCGAATGCCCCCGCTGCCGGAATTGCGCCCCGAAGACCGGTGGCCGGAAGCTCACGTCCCGAGCCGGCGCCGCTTGGGCCGCCCGCGGCGGGCGCCGGCGGACCAGTCATGGAGGGAGGCACCCCGGCCGGCCTCACGATGACCTGGACGCTCGATGCGCCCGCGTCGGCATCGACCAGCACGTGCGCAGCGCCGGGCGCGGACCGCACCGTCCCACCGTTGACGACCGTCGTGTATCCGGCCGGGTACGTGCGGGCCGGAACGAAGACGTCGGTGAGGCCGGTTGCCCGACGTGGCGTGAACATCAGGTCCATCACCTTCGTCGCGGGGTCCCACTGGAGGGACGTCGGCACCCCGGCGATGGCCTGGGGATAGGGATGAACGAGGACGTCGACCTTGGCCGTCTTGAGGCTGCTCGGCTGGCTGTCGTCCGTGTAGAGCCCCTCGAAGCGACTCCCGGTCGGGTCGTTCCAGAGCTTGTAGGCCCAATACATCCACCCGACGAGGTGCTGATCGGCGATCGAGGTCATCCGGGTCAGGTCCTGGAGGTCGTCGCCGGCGCCGAACTCCGACAACAAGCTCCCCGCGCCCATGGCCGCCACCTGGTGGGCCGCGTTGTCCATGACTCGGGGCTCGTTGACGGTGCAGTCGGGGTTCCCGGGGATCAGGCCGCCCGACACGAACGCCGGGGTGCACGCGTAGTCGTGCCACGACAGTCCGATCCGAGGGTCGGCCACGTGGGTGAAGTTTCCGGCCGAGATGGCATTGAAGAAGAACTGCTCCTCGTACCAGACCATGTTGTTGGGGTCGACCGTCCGTATCCCAGCCAGGACGTGGTCGTACAGCTTCTGCATCGTCGCATCGAAGGCTGGGCAGCCGGCGGGGTTCGCGCACGTCGGCGTCTGGCTTCCGGCTGACGGCTCGTTGAACAGGTCATAGCCCATCAGATACGGCTGTCGGGCCCACTTGTTCGCCACCGCGGTCCATGCCTGGGTGTAGGAGTCCCACAGCCCGAAGTCGTTGTTCCAGAAGTGGTCATAGTTCCGCTGGACCGCCGGTGTCTGATAGTTCGCGAAGAAGCTGCCGGCGTCGACGAACGGGATCCCGTCATCGTGGACCGCCCACGCCGGGAATCCTTCACCCTTGAACTTCTCGTTGAAGGCGTCCTGGTGGAAGTCGAGCAGCACCCAGATGTGGCGTGTCGCGAGCAGCTGAATGATGCGGTCGATCTTGGCCAGATAGCCCTGGTCCACGACACCTTGTGTGGGCATCACGCCGGCGAAGAGCACCCCGAGTCGTACGGCGTTGATGCCGTTGGCAGCGAGGAAGTCCGCGTCGGCGGCGGTGAAGCCCGCCGCGGTGTCAGGGGCAACGTAGGGCGGGCGCTTCCAGACCGCGTTGATCCCGTGCAAGAAGACCACGCGACCCGACGGGTCCGTGAGGAACGGGCCGGTGTGGCCGAGCCGGGGCGGGGGAAGACCGGCGGCGAGGCCGCGGGCCGAAGGCGAGAGGACGGCCAATGCGACAGCGAGAAGAGCCAGCACGACTGCTCTTCGGGTCCTCTGGGGCACCGGACCGTCGCCGTCCTCGAGAGCGGGCGAGGACCTCACGACGTGAAGGCGAGCACGTCGGAGCCGATGATCGCAAGGCCCCTACCCCCAGCAAGGATGGCGCCCACCATCCCGACCGGGTGCCGGCGTCGTAGAACCGGCATGCGTCATAGTGCGGAGCGACGGATGAGGGAGCGGCTCGGCGTCCGTCTTCGGCGCCGAGTGAACGGGATCATCGTTGTCGTCGGCCTGGTGCTTTCGTTGCCTGTCGTCGCCATCGTCGGCCGGATCCGGGCTGGGGCAGGTCGGGCGGTCGCCCGGGGAGCTGTCCGGTTGATCAGCCGCGCGTGCGGGATCTCCTACTCGGTCGCGGGGCTCGAGCAGCTCGACCCCGACCGACGGTACGTGTTCGTGCCGAACCACTCGAGCCCAGCCGACATCCCGGCCATGCTCCTGATCCGGGGCGACGTCCGATTCGTGGCGGCGGCAGAACTGTTCCGGATCCCGCTCCTCAATTCCGCCATGCGTGCACTGGGCGCGGTGCCCGTCGACCGGGGTACGCCGTCCGAAGCACGCCAGCGCCTCAATGTCCTGGCCCAGTCCCCGAGCGCGGGGTCGGTGGTCGTGTTCGCCGAGGGCGGCATCCCACGCGTGGGTGAGCAGCGGCGGTTCAAGTCCGGAGCCTTCGTGCTCGCGATCGAGGCTGGTCTGGCCGTCGTGCCGGTGTCGATCCGCGGGAGCGCCGACGTGTTGCCGCGCGGTCGTCGGATATGGGCCCGACCGGGCCGGATCGTGATCCAGCTCCACGACCCCATCGACACGAGCTGCTTGACCGTCGCGGACCGCCACGCACTCCGCGACCGCACCCAGGCCGCAGTCCAGGCCCCGCTGGCCGTCGCCGCTTGAGCGCGAGGCATCACGGGGCGTTCGAGATGGTCGTCCTGGGGGATGATGGATCCGTGACCGATCCCGATCTCGAACCGCGTGCCGCCGACGAAGGTGGAGCGGCGCCCCCTGCTCAGTCCCCCGGGTCCGGAGTAAGCGCGGGCCCCGGCTTCCTCCCGAGCCGACCCGGGCGCGCCGGTGTGGAGTCGGTGCTGGTTCGCCTCATCGCGACAGCAGGCGTGGTTGGCATCGGAACCGCCGTAGGCGCGGGTCTGAGCGCGACAAGCCTGTCGGGCTGGATCGTGGCCCTGGTCGTGTCGCTGCTCAGCGTGGTCCTCGCCGCGGTCCTGTGGCGCTCACGCCGTCTGTGAGCGACGGGCTCGCAGACTGCACGAGCCGGGACTGAGCGCCCGGGGCCGGAGCGAGGGGCCCGCCGATGGCACGAGGCGGTTACGTTCTGCGGCGTGGGGTTGGTCGACGGTCAGCGGGCCCTGGTCACTGGTGGGGGTTCCGGAATCGGGAAGGCCACCTGCGTGCGCCTCGCCGCGGAGGGTGCGTCGGTGGCCGTGCTCGACCGTGATGGCGACGCGGCGAAGGCCGTGGCGGCCCTCGTCGGCGGGACCGCCCTCACGGTGGACGTGACCGACGGCGCCTCGCTCGCGGCTGCGGTCGCGACCCTCGACGGCCTCTCGATCCTCTTCGCCAACGCCGGGATCGGCACCATGGCCGGCATCGCCGGTATGGACCCGGCCGAGTGGTCGCGGGTCATCGGTGTCAACCTGACAGGTGTCTTCAATACCGTCCAGGCCTGCCTCCCCCATCTGCTTGCGAGCGGGGACGCCCGGGTGGTGTGCACCGCGTCGATCAGCGGCGTGCGACCGGCCGAAGGCGAGTCGGCGTACGCCGCGGCCAAGGCCGGCGTCGCGGCGTTCACGGCCAGCCTGGCGTTGGAGCACGGTCCGATTCTCAGAGCCAACGCGGTGTCGCCCGGGATGATCGCCACCGCGTTGACCGAACCGCTCCTCGCCAACTTCCCCGACATCGTCGACCGCATGGTGGCCAAGACGCCCGCCGGCCGCGTAGGCGCTCCCGAGGACGTCGCCGATGTGGTCGTGTTCTTGTGCTCGGGCCTGGCCCGGTTCGTGACCGGTCAGAACATCGTCGTGGACGGTGGAATGCTCCTGCACGGATCCGGTGTCGACGGGTTGTATCGCCACTTCGGGTTCGGCGGCCCGTGATGCCACGGACGACCGCCCCTGCCCGAAGAGGTGTCTGATGCCTCTACGCCCGTTCCGCTTCTCGGCCCAGGTCAGCAACGCATCGTCGGCCACAGAGTGGGCCGAGACGGCCCGCAAGGTGGAGGACCTCGGGTTTTCATCGCTCGGGATGTCGGACCACTTCGGTGAACAGCTGGCGCCGGTGCCGGCGATGGTGGCCGCCGCGGCTGCGACGTCGACGCTGCGGCTGGCTGCGTTCGTGCTCGACAACGACTACCGGCATCCGCTGGTGTTGGCGCGTGAGGCCGCGACCGTCGACCTGCTCACCGACGGCCGCCTGGAGCTCGGTCTCGGCGCGGGGTGGATGAAGTCGGATTACGAGCAGTCGGGCATCTCCTATGACCGCCCCGGTTTGAGGATCGACCGCTTCGAGGAGGGCCTGGCCGTGATCAAGGGCGTCCTTGCCGAGGGGCCGTTCTCGTTCACCGGCGAGCACTACTGCGTGACGGACCACCACGGCTATCCCCGCCCGTCCCAAATGCCCCGGCCGCCGATCATCATTGGAGGCGGGGGCAAGCGCGTCCTGTCGATCGCGGCGCGCGAGGCCGACATCGTGAGTGTCAACGCCGATCTGCGAGAGGGCCTCGGTGGGCTGGAAGCCGCACCGTCGTTGACGCCCGCGCGCACCGACGAGAAGCTCGGATGGGTGAAGGAGGCCGCCGGGGCCCGCCTCGCCGACATCGAGCTCCATGTGCTCGTCGGGTTCTGCATGGTCACCGACGACATCGACGCGGTCGCCCAGGGAATGGCCCCCGCGTTCGGGATCAGCCCGGAGGAGACGAGCCACGTTCCTATCGGCCTCTTCGGCAGCATCGACGCGATGGTGGACGAGCTGCGGTGGCGGCGCGAGCGATGGGGGTTCTCCTACATCAGCGTCGAGGCCGGGTGGGAGCAGTTCGCCCGAGTGGTGGCGCGCCTGGCTGGGACCTAACCGACCCGGCTGTTGTAGTCCCGGATCTTGGTGGTCGCGTCGTTCTGGGCCCGGGCCAGTGCCTGCTGGGGGCTCACCCCGCCGGTGAACATCGACTGCTCCGCGCTGAGCAGCACATCCCGGACGCCCTGGTAGTCGCCGATCACGGCACCGGCCGTCGCCGAGTTCTGCACCCCCTGGGCCAGTTGGTCGAACGCGACCTTGTAACCGGGGTTCGTCGCCCACAGCTGTTGGATGACCGGCTGGTTCACCGCGGACGTGCGGATCGGGATGTAGCCGGTTCCGGCCGCGAACTCGGCCTGGTTCGCAGGCTCGTCCAGGAACTTGGCCAGCAGCCACGCCGCCTCCTGCTTCTCCGGCGCGGACTTCCGTGAGATGTACAGCGCGGCGCCGCCGACGAGGACGCCGCCCTGCCCGACCGGGCCGGGCATCGGGCCGACGCCGAGGCTCACCCCTCCGCCCTGCCCAGACGCCAGGACCTGGGTGATCGTGCCGAGCGCGGCGGAGGTGTCGATCGTCATCCCCACGTCGTGGCTGCGGATCGCGAGCAGGTTGTCGAACGCCCCGGGGCCGCTCGCCGAGTTCGTGATCGCCAGGCCGGAGTGCACCATGTCGTTCATCCAGGAGAAGATCTCCATGCCGGCCGGCCCGTTGAAGACGGCCCTGGTGGCGCGCGCCGTGCGCCCGTTGCCGTTGTCGACGAAGTCCGCGCCCGCCTTGGCCGACCACTGCTCGAGGTACCAGGGGTCGAGCTTGAGCCCGAAGCCGGCTTTGGCCCCGGAGGCCTTGATCTTCTCGGCGTCGGCCTTCAGCTCGTCGAGCGAGGCGGGCGGCGAGTTGGGATCCAGCCCGGCCTTGGTGAACGCGTTGCGGTCGTAATAGAGAACGGGGTTGGAGACGTTGAACGGCATCGGATACAGCACCCCACCCTGGGAGTAGTACTGCGTGACGCGGGGCAGGAAGTCCGACAGGTCGTATTTGTCCGCGTCGATGCAGGACTGCACTGGGAGGACGGCGCGGGTGTCGATCATCTGCTGGAGCCGGATGTCCTCGATCTGCACCAGGTCGGGCAGGTCGCCGCTCGACAGCCCGGCCAGGAACTTCTGGTAGTCGTCGCCGTAGCTGGTCTGGTTCACGAGGTTGACCTTGATGTCGGGATGCGACGCGTTGAACCGGGCCACGAGCTTCTGGAGCGTCTCCTCGTTGGCCCGGGCGAGGGCGTGCCAGAACGTGACCTGGACCGGCTTGTCGGTGGCCTTGGCCAGCGCCCCGAGGGGACACGGTGGCAGCGCGGCATGGGCTGCGGTCGAGCCCGGGCTCGGCTTCGCCGGCGTCGAGCCGCCACCGCTGCACGCGGCGAGGGCCGTGGCCGCGACGATGGCCGTGGCCGCGAGACGGTGATGGGACATGTCGACCCCGTTCGGTTGAAGGTTCAGCCTTTGACCGCTCCCGCAGTGAGACCGCGCACGAGCTGTTTCTGGAACACGACGAGCAAGACGAACAATGGCAGCGACACGATGATGACGCCGGCGAACGTGACGTTCACCTGGTCCAAGCTCACGGCTCGGAGCTGGCGCAGCCCGATCTGGACGGTCCGGAGGCGGTCGTCCTTGGTGATGAGGAGGGGCCACAGGTACTGGTTCCACGCGCCCAGGAAGCTGAACACCGCGAGCGCGGCGACCGCGGGCCGGGCGAGCGGGATCGCGACACGCGTCATGAACCGCCAGTGGCCGTACCCGTCGAGCGCAGCCGCGTCCTGGAGGTCGCGCGGAATGCCGAGAAACGCTTGGCGGAGGAGGAACGCGCCGAACCCGGTGGCCAGGAACGGCACGGCCAGCCCGGCGTAGGTGTCGTACCACCCGAGGCTGACGATCGTGGCCAGGTTCGTGACGAGGGTGACCTCGAACGGGACCATCAGGGTGGCGAGGAAGGTCACGAAGATCGTCCGCTTCAGCGGGAACTCCAGAAACGCGAATGCGTACGCGGCCACGATCGACGTGGCCAGCTGGCCGAGCACGATCACGGCGGAGACCAACGCGCTGTTGAACAGGTAACGGCCGAGGTGCCCGGCCCCCCACGCCCGGGAGTAGCTCTGCCATAGGGGGTGGGTCGGGAACAGCTGCGGAGGCCGCGTGGCGAGCTGGTCGGGCCGCAGGAGTGAACCGACAATGGTGACGTAGATCGGGAACAGGATCACCAGCGCCAGGCCGGTCAGCACTGCATAGCGCAGCACCGTGCGCCCGGTGCGCTTGCGGGCCACCGACCGCGACGCCCGATCAGCGTCCATAGTGGACCCGCCGTTCGAGGACCCGGACCTGGATCAGGGTGAGCACGAGGGTGATGGCGAACAGGGCGGCGGTGAGCACGGCGGCCCGTCCCTCGTCGTTGTCCTGTCGGATCGCGGTGTAGATGGCATAGGTGAGGACATTGGTGCGGTGGATCGGACCGCCCTGGGTCAACAGGTCGATCTGACCGAACGCCTGGAACGCGACGATCGAGCCGACGACAACGGTGAAGAACAGGGTCGGTGTCAGCATCGGGAGCGTGACGCGCCACAGGCGGGTCCACGAGTTGGCGCCGTCGACCTGCGCCGCCTCGAGGAGGTCGTCGGGGATCGATTGCAGGCCGCTCGAGATGAGGATGAAGGCGAGTCCCGCGCTCTGCCACACACTGGTCACCGCGACCGCGACGAGGGCCCAGCTCGGGTTCTCCAGGATCGGCGGCGCCGTCTGGAGGCCGAGCCACGGGAGGAAGCCGACGACCGGGTTGAGGAGTGTGCCGAAGATCACCGACGCCACCGCGACCGACGTGGCCACGGTCGACGAGAAGATCGTCCGATACACGCCGATGCCCCGGAGCCGAGCGTGGGCGAGCAGGGCGAGGGCCGTGCCGAGGACGAGGCTGGCCGGGACGGTCATCGCCGCGAACGCGAGGGTCGTCGCGATGCTGCTCGTGAACGCGCCCGATCGGAGCACGCTGCGGTACTGGGCCAGGCCGACGTAGTGACGGGGCAGACCCGGGAACGGCGGCGTGCGATAGAAGCCGAGATAGAGGGTGTGAATGAACGGATAGAAGACAAAGGCGGCGAAGAGCACCAGCGACGGGAGCACGAGGACGTACCCGAGCCCGGCCTCGCGGACCCGCCGGCGGCGCTCGACCAGTCGGATGCTCGCGCTCTGCCCTACCGGCTCGGGCCCGGTCACCCGGCTCCGATGCGGGCGCCGGTGCCGCCGTCGAACAGATGGAGATCCCCCGGAGCCGCGGACAAGCTCACCGCATCGCCCTCATGGGGGACGGCCCCACCGACGGCTTGGCGCACGATCACCATCTGATCGTCGGTAAGCCGGCAGATCACGTGGAGCTCGTGACCGAGTGACTCCACGACGGTGACCGTGGCCGGTGCGAACCCATCGGAGGCCATCCGCAGATGCTCCGGGCGGACGCCCACCACGACTTCGGAGGTTGCGGATCGATGCAGCGCCGGGGCCAGCGGGCTGGGGACGGGCACCGATCCGCCGGGCACTTCGATCGTCGGCTGCCCGTCTCGGTTCGAGACGCGTGCGGTGATCGTGTTCATCGGGGGGCTTCCGATGAAGCCGGCGACGAACAGGTTGGCGGGTCGGTCATACACGGCTTGGGGTGGACCGATCTGTTGCAGCACCCCGGCGTCCATGACCGCGATGCGGTGCCCCATGGTCATGGCCTCGACCTGATCATGGGTGACGTAGATCACGGTGGCCTCGAGCCGCCGTTGGAGCTCGACCAGCTCGGCGCGGGTCTGCACCCGCAGCTTGGCGTCGAGGTTGGACAGCGGCTCGTCCATCAAGAACACCTCGGGCCGCCGCACGATGGCCCGGGCCAGCGCGACCCGCTGGCGTTGCCCACCGGACAGCTGGCCCGGGCGCCGATCGAGGAGGCCCTCGAGGCCCAGCGCGCCAGCCGCCTGGACCACGAGCGCGCCGCGCTCCTGGCTCGGGACCCGGCGGGTGCGCAGCGGGAACTCGATGTTCTTGCGCACCGACAGGTGCGGGTAGAGGGCGTAGGATTGGAAGACCATCGCCACGTCCCGGTCTTTGGCCTCGACCCCGTTGACGATCCGTTCGCCGATTCGGATGGTGCCGGAGTCGGGCTCGTCGAGTCCGGCGACCATGCGCAGCGCGGTGGTCTTGCCGCACCCGGACGGCCCGAGCAGGACGACGAACTCGTGCCCGTCGACCTCGAAGCTCACGTCGTCGACCGCGACGGTGTCGCCGAACCGTTTTGTGACGTGCTCCAACGCCACGCGACCCATGCCGGGCTAGTTGCGCGGGACTTGGGCCCAGGGCATGTCCTTGTCCACCCTGACGTCGCCGGGGAGCCCGAGGATGCGCTCCCCGAGGATGTTGCGCTGGATCTCGGAGGTTCCCCCCTCGATCGAGTTGGCCCGGGACCGCAGGAACATCTTGCGGGACGAGCCGGGCGGGCCGACCAGGCCGAGGTTCTCGGCCCGTCGCATCGTGTAGTCGAAGTCGACCAGGGCGGCCGGTCCCAGCAGGTCGACGCACAGCTCGTAGATCCGCTTGTTGACCTCGGCGAACATCAGCTTGGCGATCGACCCCTCCGGTCCCGGGTTGCCGGCCTTTCGGTTCTGCGACGCCCGGATGTTGGTCAGGCGGAGGACCTCGGCCTCGGCCCAGGCCTGGACCAGGCGGTCACGGTCGGCGGGCCGCTTGTCGGGGACCTCCTCGTTCCAGATCCGCACCGCCTCCGCGATCGCCCCCGAGCCGCGGCCCGGGGGCCCGGACCCGCCTCCGATCGTTGTGCGCTCGTTGGTGAGGGTGGTCATCGCCACCCGCCAGCCCTCGTCGACGTCGCCGACGCGGTCGGCGTCGGGGACCCGCACGTCGGTCAGGTAGACCTCGTTGAACTCCGCTTCGCCGGTCATCTGCCGCAACGGCCGGACGTCGACGCCGGGCGCGTGCATGTCGAGGGCGAAGTAGGTGACGCCTTTGTGCTTCGGGGCGTCGGGGCTGGTGCGGGCCACGAGCATGCCCCGGTCCGCGATGTGGGCCAGCGTGTTCCACACCTTCTGGCCGTTGATCACCCATTCGTCCCCGTCGCGCACGGCGCGGCAGCCGAGACCGGCGAGGTCAGACCCCGCCCCGGGTTCGCTGAACAGCTGGCACCAGGCGTCGTCCCCGGTGAACATGCGGCGCAGGAGCCGGGCGCGCAATTCGTCGCTCCCGTGGGTGACCACGGTGGGGCCGGCCATGGTCAGGCCGAAGAACTCCCGGGATCCGGCCGGCCGGGCCCCGGCGTGGCGGAGGCGGTCCTCCACCAGGCGCTGGTTGCTCGGCGGCGCGCCGAGGCCACCGCGGCCCTCCGGGAAGTGGACCCAGGCCAGACCGAGGTCGTACTGGCGGCCCCGGAACTCGACGGGGTCGACCGCTCGCGGGTCGGCGTCGGTCAGCAGCTGATCGAGGCGCATCCGGATGACGTCGGTGACATCGGGCATAGGATCGACCCTACCGAGGCGCCTTCGCCCACTTCCTCTCCGCGTGGTGTATCATCGGACGCAAGGCACAGCCCCCGGTTTCCGGGCGCGGCGGTGCCGGCCACAGCGGTGCTGGCACGGGGCCGGAGGCGATGTGGTTCCGCGGTAGGTGCCCGCACCGCACACGGCGGCGGGAAGACAACACAGTGGTACGAGCGTGGGGATGGTGGCCGGAACGGGCCGAATGACAGACGCGCAGGGCAGAACGGGCCACCGGGTGTGATCGACGCGTCCGGCGAGCCCCAGGCCAGCCTGTTCGGAGGAGGCGGCGAGACCGCCCTGGATGGGGTCGCGCCCGATCCGCTGGCCCGGGTGCGGCACCTGCTGGCAGACCTCGACCGCCAGCTCTACGCGGCCAAGGCCGCCGACCCGGTCGATCAGGATCGAATCCGGTCCGTTCGAGCCGAGCGGAAGGCGGCCCTCGCCGAGGTCGAGTTGCTCCGCGCCGACGCCCCCGAGAGCGACCTTCCGGCCGCGATCGCCACCAGCCACCCCAGCGAGGCGCCGAGGTCGACGGTGCGCGCCGCAGCGTTGGCGCCGCCGGGAACCCGCAGCCCGGGGTGCTCGGCGAGGGCGAGCGAGCCCCCGCCCGCCTCGGTGATGAGCCGGTTCAGCTCGTCGGGATCAGATGGCACTGCGCCGTGGGCCCCGCCCCACAGAACGAGGCGGTCACCAGCGAGCGAACCCTGGAGGGCTGCGATCCCCGCCTCCGCCGGCATCGGCGGACCAGGCGGCGGGCCGCCCAGACCGCGGGGACGGCGCTGGCGGTTGCGACGAGACCCGTTCTGGGCGCCGTCGGCGCGCCCGTCTCCCCACTGACGGTCGCTGACCTCGTCCGGGGAGGCTGCGGCGTCACCGTCGCTGTCCTCGTCGTCGAGGTCCTCGTCCGGCTCCTCCGGCGGCGGCTGCCACGCCGCGGCCTCCGCCGCCGCCTCGGCGACGACGT
>Ga0102924_1004113_pt1 | contig 14863 bp, 18 predicted proteins | sample PaiPotPPM11metaG_FD_80116 | JGI IMG/M metagenome (GOLD analysis project Ga0102924, IMG submission 80116) | Iron sulfur acid spring bacterial and archeal communities from Banff, Canada, to study Microbial Dark Matter (Phase II) - Paint Pots PPM... ... | reverse complement strand
TGGAACCAGTGATTCCAAAAGTATACGAAGCTTTCTTTGATAAGCGTCCTACTAAAGTTCCTGTTGCAAACGTCACAAGTGTTACAATGACTAGTGGTGCTGTAAATAGATCCAAAATGGTTTATCTCACCCTTGTTGGAACGTTTTGTTGTCGTCTTCTAATCTCGTGGCAGCCGAGGTCTTCTCTAGTTTTCCTATAGTTAATAACAAACCTTCGAGGATTTGAATAGGAGTGGGTGGACATCCGGGTACGGTAACGTCGACAGGAATTATAGCCTGAATTGGGGATACAAAACCTTCTGTATCATGGAATATACCACCACTTATTGCGCATGCACCAACAGATATTACTACCTTGGGATTTGGCATGCTCTCATATGTTCGTTTTAAGACTCCAACCATTGCAGTGTTTAATGCGCCTACCACAACAAGTGCATCAGCATGTTTAGGAGAATTAGTGAAAAAGATACCTAATCGCGTAAAATCGTAATAAGGATTTGAGAGATTAAGAACCTCTAAATTACAAGCATTACACGAACCTACGTCAATCATCATTATGTGAAAGGACCGCTTAAATATTGCGCGTTTCTTGTTCCAGTCTTCAACTATGTTTTTTTCTGCAAGATCAATAGCTGATATTTTTTTTGCTTGTAGTGCGATCGTTCTACCCATCTCACTCTTATCATGGTCGTCAAAGTCAAATCCTGCGTTAGCACAACGATTGCAGTATATACACTTACCAAGATCAATGTTCCGTCTTGGCTGAGCTTGTATGGAGCCAGTTGGACAGATCTTTTCCCCGTCAACCCAACTTGTATTTGTGGACGGTGATGGAGGAATCGAGCTAACCGGGATCTCATCAACGGTAGGCATTTTTGCTGGGTATTTCGTTGTCAGTATCCCATTTTTGATTCCATGGAGGATCCAGAATTTGACCATTATTATATTCTCTACCTATCTACCTACCTATCCGAATCAGCATATGATAATCCAAAACTTTCGAATGCAAATTGAAAATCAGTAAACACATTTCCTTCTAGACTCCTAGCAAATGATAACCAATTAACCAGTGAAGGAGGTCTGATATGCAGCATCTTGATACGCCCTTTTTGGTCTAGCTGGACCACTTGGATTAGATCGCCACTTGGACTCTCAATTCTACAAAATGAAAAAGCACTATCTGTATTGTGGAGGGCAGATGAAGCCTCGGTAGAAGGTTGTGTTTTACTGATATCTCCTGAAGGCATTCTATCGAGTAGCTGCTCTAATATCAATGTACTAGATTGTATTTCTTGTATTCTTATCATAGTTCTCGCCATAGCATCTTCATCATCATCAATTTCAATTTCAATTATGATGTCATTATATGGTTCAATCGGAAAGGTTAACCGATCATCCAATCCTATTCCTGAACCTCTTGCAACAGGTCCAACAGCACCAAGTTTTAATGCATCCTGCTTTGGCAACCTCGCAGTGTTTTGCAGTCTATCCAGAAAGATACGGGATGAAAGAAAGTATGTTACAAGATTTGAAAATTCATTTGTCAGGGTTCTAATAGATTCAAAGAGATCTCTTCTTTCCTCTTTTGCTAAGAGATTATTATTCACTCCACCAATCCTATTTAAACCAAATAAAAATCTATGATGAAAGTATTTCGCATTGATTCGAAGAATTCTTTCCCTCAACGCATTAGCCTTAGCTGTAGCTATATTTTGGGATGCAGCCTCTGCTAAACGGCCAAATACACCAAGATGATTGTATATCCTTTCAAGCTCCAATGCAACAGCTCGAATCCATCTCACTCTAGATGGGACTTCTAAACCCAGGCAGGTCTCCACACAAGTAACGAAACATGTAGAGTAGGAAGCTGAAAAATTACCTGCAGATCTTTCGACAAGAAGCAGCGCATCGTCAGGCTTCATGTCAATTACCCGCCGCTCGACACCTCGTTTCTTAAAATTAATTTGAGGTATTACTTTAACAATGCGTTCGCCATATGTAATTAACTTAAACCCTCCAGCTTCCGAGATGCCCGAACTTACAGGACCGTATTGAAAAGTGAAAACACCATATCCCTCAACCCTGGCACCCAAGTCGAGATCTACCTGAATCCCTGGTGCAGTCTCACCTTTAATAAGGACGCTTATCTCATCACCAAGTCTGGATGGGATATCACTTAGAATCGTGTTATTGTTTTCTGTATCAGTTAGTATGGCCATCGGTCTTCCATCAATTTCAAAGACCGACGACGTCTGAAGAGCACCGCATGGATCTTCAACCTGTCTTTGCTCAACAAATTTGGGTATAAAGGGGTAGAGCAATTCTGCTCGTTTTTTCCTTTTTATTTAATCACGGACCCAATCCCGTCGCAGCTTGTAGAAATGTAGGAAACATGTATATCCCTATAACTAGCGATATTGCGAGATTCACAAGTGGTATCAAGATGGAGATGCGATTTTCTTGCCGACTCTGTATAACTACTTTAGATCTACTCACATCACCCTTATCTGCATTGACTAAGGAATGGTTTGGCTGCTTTAATGAATCCCCTATCGGATCTTCACCAATTGTACTTTGCCCGAAAATCAACCGAATTGCTTGTCTGTTCAAACCTATAAAGGCGTAAATATATGCAAAAGCCAGTAGGCTGGCGAGTATTAAATTCCCAGATTGAACTGCATGTGAAAGGATGAGAAATTCCCCTAAAAATACTCCGAACGGTGGTGCACCTGTGATAGAGAGACAAGACAGGATAGATAAATAACCGGTAGCCCTTAACCTACCTATAACTCCCTGAGCATCAATCATTCTTGTAGTTCCATATTCGATAAGTATGTTTCCTGATCCATAGAAAGCTGATGACTTTGCGAAGGCATGTGATACGATCTGGATAATAGCACCTAATGCGCCTATACCACCAAGAGAAAACCCTACAAGAATTATTCCCATATTTTCCATACTAGAATAAGCCAGCATCCTCTTGTAATCTCTCTGATATCCTATTATTATAGCGGCAAGTAGTGCAGTAAATATACCAAATCCAATTACTAGGTTTCGTATTTCTTCGAACACTATTGGAGTACCTTGCAATAAACTGAATATTCGTACAAAAGCGTAGATTGAAGTCGGCAGAAGAACAGCCGAGAACATTGCACTAATTGGTGATGGCGCTTCACTATGTGCGTCAGGTAACCATGCATGCATAGGAGCTATTCCAGCTTTCGTACCATATCCGATTAATGCGAATCCAACGGCGATTGACATTATTATAGTATTTTTCAGCGGCTCTCTAACCAGGTTAGAAATCACCAGGGTTCCCTGCGAGAAGTATACCAAGATTACTGCGAAGAGAGATATCGCAAGGCCCGCAGAAACAATCAATGTGTATCGCCAAGCTGACTCGATGCTTGTACGCTTCCTTTCCATCCCTACAAGTAGTGCACTTGTAACGGTTGTTGCTTCAACTGCCAACCAGATGATACCAAGGTCATTGACCGTTATCGCCAGGAGCATTGTGAATGCGAACAAATTTAGAAGACAATAATACCATCGAAATCGAACAGACGGCTCCTTAATTCTCTTGATATAGAAAACAGAATATGCAACTGATGTGAGAAAGATACATGATGTAGTAACTGCCATTATGCGACTTAGGCCATCAGAGTAGAAGTAGCCAAATGATCCTGATATAGGTAAAACTAGCAGTATAATAGATATTGCGACAGTTAATGCCGCCGCTATTAAAGATGCCAAAATTTCAACTCCTCGTCTAGGTACTAGAGATATAGCGGCACCAGCACACGGTACAACCCACAATATTCCAAATAGAAAAGATGGCTCCATTCTAGTTCTTGCTCACCCACTTAGCTGGTCAATATCGGAGGGTTCCAGAGTGTGAAATATGTCCCGTTGTGCTGAAAGAATCACAGCTACGAGAACTATCCCTAAGATGTCGAGGAGTACAGCAAATTCTATCAATAATGGGATTCCTGGCGCAATAAGTGCACCTATATATAGCACTCCATTTTCCTCCTGGATATAACCAGTCATCTGTCCAAGAGTATTTCGCCGTGTGATGATCAAAAAGAAACCTAGCAAGAGAAGAATGAAAGGAACAGATAGTTGCGTATTGGGTAGGAAGGGAAACAAAATAGATTTGAATAATGCATAACCGATTATTGCAATTATGATCCCAATTATGACAAGCATAGGCGTCTTCTTACCCACACCAGTCTCCCTTAACTTATGCTTAAAGCGCCGTACTTGATAGAGCATAATTCGTGGAAAGACTATTCCTCGCATGACTCCGGTTATCACGGCCAGATAGAGAAGATTAGCATCCTGTGTATGCAAAAACAATATTCCAAGTAGAGCGGAAATGATAAACGATTGAATGGCAATAGCCCTGATGGTGGGATCTATGTATGCTTGGCCAAGCATGTAAAGAGCTGATAATATTACTGAAATTCCAAGTAGTCCTACTAACTCGTCATAGAAAGGGATAACGATTACCATTTTGCTAAGCACCTCTTCCTACAAGAAACAACGAAATAATGGAGAGCAAACCTAAGCTGAAAGAGATCGAAAGGAAGTCTAGAATTTTGAAGAGACGCAATTTTGCAAATGTCTCCTCAGTTATCACAATTACAACTATCAATACAAGTAACTTAACAAAAAGAGTTCCAACAGAATACAGTGCACCTATCACATCCGTGTGGTTTGACATGCCCCAAGGAATAACAAACACATTGAGAAACACTGACATCAAAAGGAAGTTTTTCATATAACCTCCCCATTTGGAAAGAGCAAGCAACTTTCCAGAGTATTCCATGACCTTCGCATCATCGAGCATTCCTAATTCCATGAGGCCAGAGCTTTCAACAGGAAGCCGTCCAGTCTCAACAAGCAAAAGCATAAAGAAGGCAGCTACGACAAGAACATGAGTCGCCGAAAGGTACCACGATGCTGATCCCGCCAAAATGTTATTGGCGATGTACGGATTATTCGTCCCACTAATGATTGCTACAGCAAAGAAAATCATGATCAAGGTAGGTTCGGCTAATGCTGTAAATGATGAGCTTCTACTTGCTCCCATGATAGTATAATTAGTTCGGGCATCTAGAGCTGCGATAATGCTAATCGTCCCTGCAAGTCCGAACATGAGCGCACCACCAAGCAAATCTAGCAAGATACCATATGGTAATGGATAGGAAGTAACAATTGGTATAACCAGACTTATTACTAGATAAGCTGCAAATGTGATGAAAGGCGCAACTATAAAGATTAAAGAAGATCGCTCAGGTACCACTACCTCCTTCTTCAGAAGTTTTGATAGATCGTAATATGGTTGAAATATTGATGCTCCGTGTTTAGACTCGATCATGGCCTTTAGACGATTAATTATACCAGATATCAAAGGGGACAGAAGAATGACTGTGCCCACCTGAATTATGTTTATAACTTGAACGGCAATCTCCTCATCATTCACTTTTAGTTTCAGCTCCAGGGAAAATGGATAAGGGACATATCTTTAAGAGTAAGACAGTGAATGAACACAAAGTGCAAATGTACGTTAGGAAATATGTTTATAAATGTAACGGCCGTTACATTTATATTCTATAAAGTGGTAGAACGTCACTCGGACTTAATTCCCGGGTGTTATTATTGTCGACAAATTGTAAGACTTAGAGATTCTATTTCTAAATTTATTTTTGAATTTCATGGCTCGTGGTCTTGATCTCAGTCTTGATTTGCGACAGCGGCAGAAGTTTGATGATTCATCGAAAACATGAATAAAAATGCCGCATATGCTGCACCATTTCTGGCCCTGATCATATCTTCCTTGACCGTATCTAGTAGTTATATTGGCAGATCTACCGCATATTCCATTACAAGCCAAGGATTGTTCAGCTCTTGTTAATCAATCTTTTTAGTGAACCCAAATGAGATGTACTGGAAAATACATCGAATAATAGATAATAATAAGAAAAGACGAAATTTGTATTGTCTGAGAAACGACTGTTTGTCACTGCTAATCAATATATGAGACATTCATTATAAATGTAACCATCATTACATTTATGATCTGCAAATTAAACTCCCTATAAATTGTCCGGAAGTCATAGAACAATAACTAAATTCTTATTCGATACTGTTATAAAAAGAAATTTATTTATACTAATCTTGTGAGAATCAAAAAACCATCATCCTGGCTGGTAATCTTTTATGACGTACCTTCGGAGCCTTCCAAGCTGAAAGTGCGACTATGGAGAGATTTTAGGCGAATGGGAGGGCTCTATCCACAGATGTCTGTCTGTATTATACCAGACAACAAAGAGAACAGGCAAACCTTAGAAAGAATGGAAAAGATGATAATAAAGAATGGTAGACTTATGAAGATCCAGGGCAGAGGAATTACTGAATATGATCAAAAACATATCCTCCATATATTTAGACTCGAACGTGATAAACAATATGATGAAATCCTTGAGGAATGTCAAGAATATATAGACGAAATCAATCTTAACATCAAGAACAAAAAGACCGTACAAGAGGAAGCAGAAGAAATGGAAGAGGTTTTGGATGGGTTAAGAAGATGGCTTGACAGAGTCAAATCAATTGATTGGGTTGAGAAATCTACTTCTGCAGTGAGGGTTGAAAAGTTACTTGAGGAATGTCAGGATTTGCTGCACAACTTCACTGAACTTTCTCATCCAAAAGAAAGCAACCATGGTCACCCAGCATCTAAATCAATTAGCAGGAATCTTGAATAGCTAGAAGAATATGTAACTGTGGTTACATTTATAATACGGTGAACATACTCTACTTACTAGATTGCTTCTATGAAAGAGATAGATATTATATTTCCACATGAGCGACTTCCTACGATAAATGAGCTTCTTTATAAACACAAAGTTGGTTTCTTATTTTATGATATTCAGGGGAGAGCTCGCGAAAAACGAGATGAAGTTCCGGAAGTTATCTCCAAGGAAGCTCCGTACGCTACAGGAAGGAAAATCATTCCACATTACTCAAGAGGAATTAAGCTTGAAATGATAGTCTCAGATTCTATAGCCAAACCCATTGTTGATGATCTCATAGCAACTTTGAATACTGGCTCAGCTTCAGATGGCAGGATCTTTGTAAAAGATATCTCTGAAGGATATGATGTTGGGTCAAAAAAGAGTTGGGATACCATGACAGAAGGTGCATCAGTAACAGTAACTGGAAGGTAAGTAACATACTCAGCATTTTTTTAATTTGTCTATAAAGAGGATAAGTGATGCAATCAATACGGTGATGTATAGATATTAGGGAGTAAAAAAAACTCAAAATGACAGAAGAATGTAATAGTTGTGGAAAAGAAGTGACGAAATATGTTCTGTTTGAAGTAGCGGAAATTGAGGATGTAGCAGGTTATGATTCTGATATAAGAAACTACTATGATGCCATAATATGTAATAATTGCTGGATCCATATACAGAACAAATAATATTCACTAGATCCTCCATAAATCCTATTCGGAGATTGAGACTGCAAAAGCAGCCGCCAAGGTAAGAGGAGTTCCGTTATACCAGTATATTTCTGAGGTTTTTACCTATTACAAAGAAATTATCGTTCTCGCAAAAATATAGTTTCTCAAAAATATGATCGATACTTACGCGCCTTTTCAAGAATGAACTTAGATTGATTAAAAGTTAATAGCGCTCTGGCTTGATCGTATGCAAGCCAAGTATAATCAATATGCTCATTGGATAGTACAACGTTATAGATATCAGTAATGAGATAATAAAATTTTACTTGTTTTTTTATTGAATGACCGTTATTATTAACAAAACTGTATTTTATTTTGTCTATATAACCTATTGTCTTATACGCAGATATACCTGTTTCCTCAAAGATTTCTCGCTTGATTGTATCATAATCAGTTTCTCCGTTCTCTCTGTGTCCTTTTGTAAAATTCCAACCCCCTTTGGGATCTTTTAGTAACAAAAATTCTTGATCGATACTTTTAATATCATAATTAGCCGGTGATGTCTCTAACGATGGTAAGTGTGCAATGACCGCACCTATAGATTCTTCGTGTCTATGTCCCACTTTCATCTAGATATAGCGCTTCCATTTTTTACTTGCATGAGTCGAGGTTATCGAATTTAACAGTCATTTTAGATGTCATAATATAACATGAACTGTCGCATCTTAGACTTATCCTCTCCTATTTTCCTCAACTCCTCTTCTCTAAGTAGGAGATGGGTTTCTATCAATTCCTTGTGGAAGCATATCTTGAGATAATCTGAATCACTCTTCAAGGACGCTAATGCTCCCTCCAAAATGCGCGGAAGTGATTTTATTCCTAAACTATTTCTGGTAGAATCGGACATTTTGTAGACATTTGCATTGACTGGAATCCCAGGATCTATCTTCTTCTTGATACCAACAAAACCTGCAGATACTATAGCTGAAAATGCCAAATATGGATTAGCAGATGGATCAGGCGTTCCTATCTTCTTAGCTGCGTATGAAAGCATTACATCACGTGCAGGTGTACGGAAGGCTTTTCCAAAACGTTCTGCAATAATCAAAAACGAAGCGATTTCCCAATGGTTTGCTAATGCTAGCAAAGGTACAACTAGTAGATTCAAGCAGTACCCAAATATTGTAATCGTCCAATATTTTCCTGTGCGATCGGCTAAAGATCCAGATACAATACGTATACCATACCCAATAAGCTCCCCCAAACCTCCGACAATTCCCACTACAGTTGCGCTTGCACCTAGAACTGCAAGATAAGGACCAGTAATACTCCGTGCTCCCTTATATGTCATATCTGCGAAAAGACTGATTATACCCAATAAAATTAATAATCTAAATGAGTACCTTTTTTCCATAAAATATTCCTCTGAATATCAGCTTGATTTTATCATCGATTGCAATTGTTTCTATTCAAGGGCATTCATTTGCAAGTTCGAGATTCTATTTCATCTGACTATAAATATCTTCCATCATCGCATATAATTTTATAAAATGTGGATTTAACACTTGTTTGTCACGGTCTGACAATCTGTCATAACCACGCATTCTCCCAGTCGCTAAATCTTTTAGTGGCGCCCAGACCTCGTTTAAATTGGTTAACACTTTTCTTTTAACGGTAAGCTCTTCTTCTGATTCTAGTGTGTATTCTTCCTTCATCTTCTGAATTTCTTCAAGCATAAGGGCACTGATCCTAAATATCCTGATTCTTAACTCCGAATCTACATTATTACTGACTGAATATAATATGAAATGACGATCATTAGTATTAGCCTCTAATGTACTTGCTATGTCACGTAGACATTTCTCTATCAATCGAAAATGAATGTTTAGGACCCTCCTATGGACATAGTCCATTTTTGCATATACATGTGTGATGGACAAATATGAATTGTAACGTTGGTTACAATCAGCTCTCATTACATGCTGGTTACATTCCACTTCGTACTTTGTACCGAAGTGATAGAGAATGTATAATAGATAGAGATGGATTCATGTTCTCCTCATAGTCTTAGTATATGGTACAATTTTCTTTACTTTTATGGGATCGCCACCTCTCTTGTTTTATGGAGTCAGTATGTTATATCGGTTTGTTAAACAATAGGTGTTCAACCATATTCAGCAATTTCAAGACATATGATCTCACGGAATCTTCATCAGGCTGAGACATCTTATCCCTACCACGCATCTTCTCAGGTCTTGTATCTAACAGTGTGGTCCAGATCTCATCTAGGTTGACGTCAATTTTTCTTTTAAGGCTTTCCACCCCCTGTTCTAAGCCAAACTCCTCCCTTATCTCTCGAATTTCACTGAGCATCAGCTCAATAGTTTGAATTATTTTATCTCTCGTCTTAGAATCTATGTTATTTCTGATTGAGTATAACAGGAATGTTGGATTATTATTGTTTGATTGCACTATGTCTATTATTGTACGTAATCGCGTCTCTACAAACCGCAGATCGTTTCCTAGAAACAGCTTAGTACCATAGTCCAAGTTATAATATACCTTCTTTTGTAAATGCTAAATTTTTATGTTAGGATTAGCCAAAAAATAAGCACATTTTTGGGTTATTAAATAATCGACATTACAGCTGCCTTCGATTTGGCTGCTCTTGATATTTCTTTATCTCTTTCAGTAGCTTAGGTAATGATTTCTTCTGTTTCTTGCAACTCATAGATCTGGTTATGACTCGTTGCCAGCATATGTGTTTTATTTTTTTACTATAAAAGTAATATCTCCCTAAGTTAACAGTTGGTCATGACCCTAAGTTAACACTTGAACATCACCCTTAGTTACCAGTTTATCACCCGAAGTTACCACCCCCTCCAAACGTCCCTAAGAGTTACCAGTGTCACATAGGATTCTGCTTAAATGCATCGCTAGTGATATGGTGGTTAGTTGGATCACCCTAACGTTTGTGGAAAGAGTGGCAGCACTAATAAGAGGAAATTCCTTGACAGATCTCTGGAATGATTGCCATAGGAACGATTTCTACATAAATATCCACTATAAAAATTAAAAGTAAGTGTCTCTCAATTAATAACTATTAAAGGTTGGTGAGTTGATATATCCAAAACTAAGCGAGAATTAGAAAAGCCATCTGAGCAGATTAGCTATTCCCTCTTCAACCAGAAGATAACTTTTGAGTTTCTAAAATCTCACCTCTGAAGTGCTGCTGATATTCTTAGAGATTCATTAGATCCAAGCGATTACATACAACCAATAATGACTATATTATTCCTAACAAGGCTTAAGGACACTTTTGAAGAGAATGCTGAAAAGTTAATCCAACAGGGTAAAACTCAAAAAGAAGCATTCGAGAACCCAAATAGGCATAATTTTTTATCCGCAAGGATGCAAGGTGGGCAGTCCTTTCTAGTGTGTCAGAAAACATAGGTGAAAAGATTGATCATCTATGTAGGATAATAGAAAGAGAAAATCCTATTTTAGATGAAGTATTGACGTATACAAAATACAACGACAATAGAAAATATCCAGATGACAAACTTCGCAAAGTGATATCTCATTTTAATTCTCCCAGACTACGAAACTCTGATTTAGAAAAAGAGGACATATTCGCGGATGCATATGAGTATCTTTTAGAGCAATTTGCAAACGAGACCAAAAAGAGCGGAGGCAACTTCTTTACTCCCAGAGAGGTTGTAAAACCTTTAGTTAGCATAGTTGAACCAAAAGAGAGAATGAGTATATCTGATCCAACGTGTGGTTCTGGTAGTATGTTGATCGAGTCAAGAAGGTTACGGCGGGCGGGGCTGTATTCTCATCGGCAACTGTTTGCTCAGTCCCGTTAATTGCTGCTGTACCAACTGCGACATCAATAACGTCATCCGTGCTTGGTGTGTTTGTAGTGATGTAAACCTTAGCGTTTAGCATTGTTAAAGATGCATGAGCATTATGAACATAGATACATCGATATTTTATTGAACCCACAGCGGATTCAGTATCGAGTGAGTCAGCAAACAAATTATCAATTGTGTTATCAACAAGTAAAACAGAAGATTTTGCCTCTCCTAAACTTGCATTGACGTTAGCATTAGCCGCGCCGCCCGATAGTCTGAATGTTATATCTGTGGTTAGAATTACTATTTTAGATTACCTAACCGACAAGGCAATCATAAAATTATAAACAACTACTTAATACATGCTTAGATAATACGTATTCAAATCTCCATAGAATAATTTTCTGGTCCCTTATCTTGATTTTGATATAAATAAGCCCGGCGTTCCACCCGTTATCAAACCACTCATGTTTATTGATTTGATATCTGCATCGTATAAATCTCGCAATATAGTTAATCGCAACTCACGATCTCCCCATCGTAAACACACAAGAATAGCACCATGTTTGTTTGCCGCGCTTGTTGCTAATAGAAATCGAGGATCGGTTGTATCTAAAGACGAAATGTTAGTATCATTTTTGAATTTGGCGTCTGCTGTATTGCAATAAATTGTAATCTGATCGGGTGTAACTTCGGTATCATCGGGATTTTCAGCCATTCTTCTTACTGTATCAGGATCGGCAAATGACGAGACTAAGGCCATGTATTTTTATAGATCAGACACGGCTTTATTAAAAATGACACTTAGCCTCGCTATCGGAATAATATTCTATCAAGATGCTGCGGGTTTGAAAAGACTAGTTGAATCATTAGAACCTCTTGACCCGTATGTTTCCTCAATATATGCTGTCGATGGTAGGTTTGTCGGTCCTGATTATGGTAGTGCCGAAGATCCCGAATTATCTAATGACCTTGGAGATTTTAATAATATTAAACTGAAAATAATTTCTCTCCCAAATAAAAAAGAGTGGCATAAAAGACAAGCATATATAGAAGAGTGTTATAACGATAGGCCGGATTTTCTTTTAGTTTTAGACTCCGACGAATACCTATATGTTGACAATATTAACGAATTTGAAAAAAGTCTGCTACTCATAAAACAACTGGATAATCCTCTGTACATTTATCATAATGTCTATGATGTTCGCTTTATTGATAAAGTCGAAAAGATGGAAAATACAAAGCCTAGATTATGGTTTAGACCTAACCAAATGGAATATACTAAAAATCTAACTTTTCGCAATAAGCGGTATATCAGTTATCACACCGATCCGACCGGTTCACAGTATGCTATGGGATTGATAAAAGGTATATCGATTATCCACGATAAAACTTGCTCATGAGGTAACGCGCCGGGTTCGCTTAGCGAACCAGCGTCTTTTATAACTCGGGTTTACATTGTCGATCTTAATTCGGCAATATATTTATCTGATTTTTCTTTTAGTTCTTTTTCTAAGTCTGAGGTTTGTTGAGTTACCGGCGGGGTTGGGATTGAGGTTAAGCACGAAACTATTCATTATCTATTATTTCCCCTATGTTAATCCTACATTAGCCACTATATTGATTGCAGCTGTATAGAATAGTCTGTTATCAATTAGATTGCTTGTTTCAAGAGCAAATGAAGACATTGTAGTAAGAGAGCCACAGAATCCCACCGCAACAAGAATTGAATATCTTGTATCTAGATTCCAAAAAACGGAGACGATTGAAAATACACCTAAAATGAAACTTCCAACAATGTTGACTATCAAGATATTTACTGCTAACACCCCTCCTAAAATCAGCGGCGAAGAAACTATCTTGTATCTAAGAAATGCGCCGGCCACGGCCCCGATTACAAGAAGAATGAATTCGACTCCTTTCATTTTTTAATCGTAGCCTACCCTTATTCCATTTTTTATTATTGTGTTTGGGTAGGCATTATTAGCATCAATTTGACAACTAATGCGGTTTTGGCATGCTGTGCATGAGAAGCTATGCCTAGGCTAATGCCATAGCCAGAATTCCATATAACCAAGCACCTTTTAAACTTATTGGAAAACTTACTATTTCTCTGAGATACACTCTATGCTCCCAATTTAACGATCAGTGACTGGGCGTGGTCATTTTGAGCCTAGGTGATTTCATCCGATGGGATTCTACAGAACTGACGACTTGTATGAAGTGGACTTACAAGAATTTTATTCAGTATCCAATCATAGTCTCTACTTCCGTTTACAGTCTATCTGTCTCTTTCGTTTGATAGATTTTCTCTTTAACTCACCTTTCTAGCTCAGATAGTTCACACATAGTGCATTCCATATCATTAACTAGCTAAACATTACTCAATCCGCCTCATAAGTGTAATAAAAGCAAATAAAAAGAGGAATCGAGGCTCATCTCCTAGTTGATTTCAAAAGTAATAACCTATATGTTTGTTGTAGTCATCGGATTTGCAATTATTTATCTAGGGATTAGATTCACATTTGGCACGTATAATCCCTTCTATGTCGTTGCTAGTGGAAGTATGATACCCACTCTGAACATCAATGATTTTGTAATTATAAATCATAACATACCTTTTATGAATTTGAAGGTTGGAGATATCATAGTCTTCAAGTCGCCTGGCTCATTAATTTCTAACGAGCAACACGAGACTATAGTTCATAGAGTTGCTCATATTTCGACTGACATAGAAGGAACCAGAATTATTAGAACAAAAGGAGATGCGAACGATGGTTCAATACCAAATATCGACTACCCTATTAGAGACCAAAATTACATCGGTAAAGTGGTGTATGATATCCCTAAACTGGGTTTAGTTACTAAGATGATTAGTCCGCCAACGAACTATATTATCATTGGAGTTCTTATAATAGTGCTGATCTGCTACTCGAGATTCGGAAGAAGAGAAGAACAAAAACGGGTAGGATAAAAGCAAGAACGCCTCCTACCTTGAATTCAAACTTTCGAACGAATAATAAAAGGTCATACCAAAGCCTGGCGGTGACGGGGACGGGGAAAAAGGTGGCACTACGCTAGTGAAATTAAGAATTCTATTGCAACGACACTAACTAAATAAAATGCATCTACGCAGGTTTGATATTCGGATTTTGAAGAGTCACTTTGGTATTCATTGCGTTATAGTAGCAGATATCTTATGAAAAATATTACAGTATTTATTTTCTCTTCTCCAGCACAATAATACTACCTCATGCATAAAGTATATTTTATTGGATATTATTTCTATTGTTGAATACGTCCTCATGAAAAAGCAAAGTATCAAAAAACATATTGAATGTCTGAATCTCAGATTCGAGAAGATATTTAATTCCTAGCGGGGAATAAAATGATATTATATAACTTGCATGATTATTTTTCATTATCATTTTATATCTAATCCTAAAATCCCGGCATTTCCCCAATTTTCTTTTGAAATTTCATAGATTAAAATTCTTACCTTTTCCTCCTGAGTTTTCATAATCCTTGCTGT
>Ga0102924_1004112_pt1 | contig 14868 bp, 19 predicted proteins | sample PaiPotPPM11metaG_FD_80116 | JGI IMG/M metagenome (GOLD analysis project Ga0102924, IMG submission 80116) | Iron sulfur acid spring bacterial and archeal communities from Banff, Canada, to study Microbial Dark Matter (Phase II) - Paint Pots PPM... ... | reverse complement strand
GTCTTACCTCGGTGATTTGCATGAATCGATCATGCCGGGCGCAACCTTTCGAAACCGTGAGGGGAGCGGAGCTCAGACTTCGGGCTGTGGGCGGGACGCGCCCGTCGGGGATGGCTGGTTGGCCCGGGAGTTCGTCATCAGGCGGGGCCAGGTGACCGCCATGCTGGCGCCGCCGGCCAGCGAGCTGCCGATGTCCCAGCGGCCGTTGGTGGCATGCACCACCGCATCCGCGATCGCTAGTCCAAGCCCCGATCCACCCGCCTGGTCCGTCGCCCGCTGAAAGCGGTCGAAGATACGCTGCCGCTGCTCGGGTGGTACGCCCGGCCCTGAGTCATCAACCACGACTCGCACCCGGTCCCCCTCCGCGACGACCCGAACCTCGACGCTTCCCTTCTCCGGTGTGTACTTGCAGGCATTGTCGAGGAGGACTCCGAGAAGGCGGTCGACCCACTCCGGGGACGCCGCGATCACGTAGGAGCCGCTGCCGAGAGCGACGCTGAGCTGGAGATGCCGGGCCTCGGCCACGGCGGCAAAACGATCGACCGCCTGCTGTGCCAGCACTGCCACGTCCACAGGTTGCGCTGATGCGGCAGCCCGGGTGGCATCGAAGCGGGCGAGCCAGAGAAGGTCGTCGACAAGGCCCCGCATTCGTTTGCTCTCCTCGTCAACGCGTTGAAAGGCACGCCGGTACCAGGTGTCATCTCGCGGCTGCGAGAGGGCGAGCGTCGTTTGCGCCTGGATCACTGACAGGGGAGTGCGCAGCTCGTGCGAGGCGTTGGCGGTGAACTCCATCTGTCGCTGGCGCGCTACTTCGATAGGGGAGGCAACGCGGCGTCCGATCGCCAGGGCGCCGAGGAAGATCACCAGCAGCAATACCGGGGCGATCATTGCCTCGGTGAAGATCAGGTTGGAGCGAGCCTGGTAAACACTGTCCATTGAAAGGCCCACCACGGTCCAGTCGTCGCCGACAAGGCCTCCCCGAACGCGAAGGTCCGTGCCGGAGACTTTGAGGGTCTGTGGGTTGGTAATCGTCTTGTAGGAAACCGGGAGATCGACACTCTGTGCATCGGGGCTGCGACTCTCGTAATTACCATCGGGGTGGTACATCCACCACTGGACCGGAGTGCCGAACCTGGGAGCCCCGGGTGGCAGGTTGAAGTCGTGGGTGGGGCTACCGCTGCCACGCGGTGATGGAAAAGCCTTCAACGAATCCGCCAGCGTCTTGTCAATGTTGGCCGTGAGATTGTGCGTCGTGATCAGGACGGAGGCTACCGAGATCAGCAGGTAGAGGCTGGCCACGATGCCGGTCGCGACGAGCGCGACGCGTCGTGCGCCGCTACCGACCAGGTCGACGTGATGCGTGCTCAGCTGGCCTCCAATCGGAAGCCTGCACCGCGCACCGTCAGTACCCGGACCCCCGAGTTGACCAGCTTGGCGCGCAGCCGGCTCATCTGGACGTCGATGGTATTGGAGCCGAGCGGGTCGGTCTCGTCGCGCCAGGCGTGCTCGGCGACGGCCTTTCGCTCGACCACGGCGGGCGCACGTCGCATCAAAATTTCGAGAATGCTGAACTCGGTCGCGGTCAGGTTGAGCGGCCGGCCGTGCTGCGTGACCTGGCGACGAACGGGATCCAATTCGAGGCCGCCGCGTGCGATCACCGGGCTGTCGACGCCGCGGGGGCGTCGCTGCAGGGCGCGGATGCGGGCCAGCAACTCGCCGAAATCAAAGGGCTTCACCAGGTAGTCATCGGCGCCCGAGTCGAGTCCCTGGATCCGGTCCGGTGCGGTGTCGCGGGCAGTCAGCATCAGGATCGCCGTCGGCCGGTCATTGCGGCGCGCCCAGGCCGCCACCTCCACGCCCGGAGCCCCCGGCATGCGCCAATCGAGGATCGCCACGTCATAGGTATAGAACTTGAACTGCTCGATGGCGTCGTCGCCACGATCGACTGCGTCGACGATATAGCCCGCGTCCTGGAGCCCCTGGACGAGGACCTCTCGAAGTCCCCGATCGTCTTCCGCAACCAGGATGCGCATTTCTCTCTGCCTCTTATGCCCGCTGGAAGAACAGCTGGAACTCCAACGTCGCATTGTTCTGGACACTGACGAAGCCGCCGATGTTAGGCGGAGTCATCCCGAACTGGCTGAAGGGGAAGGTGATTGAGCCGGCCGCCTCGATCTGGGAGCCGCTCAGCTTTGCCTGCATCGGGATGGTAACTTGCTGCGTGCTTCCGTGAATGGTCAGATCACCGATAGCCGATGGCTGCACCGTCTGGCCATTGGACGCTGTAGCAGGAAGGTGGATTGGAGTCGTCAATTTGAAGGTCGCCGTCGGATAGCGGTCGCTCTGCAGCCCGATGCTGTGGATGCGCTGGTCCCGCATCGAGCGGTCGCTCGTCAGCGTGCTGACGTCAACGGTGAAACTCGCGGCGCTGACGGTGTAACCCGTGGCGGTTTGCACCAGGCTCATGCTCCCGGTAATGGAGGAGGTACGGCCAACGGCGTCGCTCGGCGCGCCGACGAAGGCGAGCTGTTCGCGGACTCGATAACCGGCCACTGAGTTCTTAGCAATCGTCCAGGATCCCGCTGCCTGGCCACTGGCGACGGGGTAGCTCGACGCGCTGCTGCTGGCACTGATAGCAAGCTTCTGCGGTGCGCTGGTAGGGAGCACCAGCAAGAATAAGACCGCGAGGGCGACGACCACCAGCCCTGCCGCGCCGCCGCCCGCGATCAGCATCTGCCGGCGCGAACGGAACGGCCGCAGCGGGAACATGCCGTCATTGTGGCGGAGGATTCCTGTCGGTTTCATTAAGAACCCTTATCCACCTCTCATGGACCTGGGAGATCGGCCGGCTAGCGGCGATGCCATTGCCTGGTACCATGCCCAGCTTCGGTCCAAGCCCACGTCATCGTGGATAAGACAGGAGGCGACGGCCTACCTTAAAGAGCTGACCTCGGGCAGCGATCGAAACCAGCCTTCTAGCAGAGAAAGGCAGGGTTGCATCGCTCCCACACGAGGAGGCGTCAAGCAGAAGGTGATCCGCGTTGAGCCATCACTCCAGCGCGAAACACCCGGCGTCCGTAACGGGCGGCCCCCGCCTGGACCAAATTCGGAACCTACCACCTATCGGATCCGTTCAGTTGCTGTGAAGCGTATCGCCCCGTGGGCGGTTCTCAGCGTCTCCGTACTGATAAGCGCGTGCGGCCCAACGACATCGATCTCACCGGCATCCTCTCCTGCCCGAGCTTCGGGAACGGCCGCGCCGTCTGCGGGGTCACCCTCCGGCGAGCTCGCGGTAGCAGAATTCTCCTCCTCAGCTCCGGGACAGCTGGATTCCGCCCACGGCGGCGGATTCTTCAGGTTTCCGTCCGCGACATATTCGGCTGACTCAGCGGCCCAGATTACCCCGCTGACCGATCCGCACCGGCTTGATGTCTGGCAAACTTTGGCGCAGCCGGTCCTGGTCGGGGACGGGGGTACATCGTATGACAGGACGCTGCGACGGTGGCTTCCGGTTCCGGCCTCCCAGGTCTCGCCGGACGGCACCCATTATGTGTACGAAGACCGCACATTGCCGCCTGGGGTAACGCCTGGCACGGGGCCGGTCATGTACTTGCAGCGACTTCACGTCGTCGATCCTGCGGCGGGACAAGACCGCCTCCTGCCCTCAGCGTCTCTCCCGATCGCGGTGGCAGTGGTCAGCTACCAGGCTGACGGTATTTATCTGACCGCGGGGTGCCCAGAGGGTTGCCCCCCGGACGCCAATAAGCTCTGGCGCCTTGATCCGCAGAGTGGGGCTATCACGAAGATCACAGACCTCCAAGGAAGCGGCGGCTGGATGATCGTAAGCGGATCAGCGTGGACCGCTGTCAATCAGGCGCCGTCTTCATCTACACCCCAGTTTGAGATCACGCGCGTGGGCCTGCGTGATGGCAGCAGCGCGGCCTGGTTGGCCGTCATCCCACCGTGCGGCTCGGCCTGCCGCGGACCTGACGTCGTCGGCGTGGATGGCGGCGGCCATCCCTTGGTTGAGCTGTGGATCGGTGACAGCGTCAGGCTGGACCGAGTCCTGGCGCCGGATCAGGCTGAAGAGCTCGGTTCGTGGGTGGCCCAGTCTGAAGGGGTACGGTATTTCGCCGGAGGAATGCTCGAGCAGAGCACGAATTGGTTCGGTACGCGCCAGGGCCAGTTTGCGTACTCCGTGGGCAAACAGCTTCGAAAAGTAAGCAACCTGCCGCTCATTCCGGCAGACGCCGGTTCGCAGCCCTGAAGTCCGGTCCAAGACTGCGGATCTGAGCAAAAGTAAATGACCACGGGCCACGCGGATGCCGAGCCTAAGGAGATGCGCCGCCTAGCCTGCGTACCGAGTGGGCGACTGCTCCAGAACTCCTCCTGAGCAGGCCCTCCCTGGCAATGGCGCTACTGAATTTGGATGCTTGTTCGGATCCGGCTGCGCCACTGCTCTGTTGCCGGCGTGACCTTTGTCCCCTTGGGCGTCAGGACAGACGTCGGGTACCGCTTGGCGCCGATTTTGTACCGGATCCCCGATGCGACTTGCGCCACCGAGCGCAGCGTAAGCGATGGCTGGGTCGATTGGTCAGGTCTGGCAACTCTGATGAGCGCGGCCGGCCGGAGCCTTAAGGGTGGCGTGGGCCGTCTGCTAAACGAACCCGATCCTTCCGACCGGGGGTTCGACAGCTTCTATGGCACCCCTTAGCCCGAAATCAGCTTCAGCGACCTGGGCGTGCTCAGGCGGAAGGCGGCTCCCCAAGCAGCCGTAGGTTGTATCGCCCTTTGAGTTCCTCAACCCAGTCCATGCTGAAGCGGTGGTGGTACTTTGCGGCTAACGCCTCGCGGCGCGCCGGCGTGGCCTCGCCGCTTCGAAACAGCTCTCCCAGCTCTTCGAAGAATTTCTCGAATCCGGCAGGGGAAATCATCTCCAGGATACGAGCCCGTTGTGGTCCGGCATTCCAGAACGTATGCCAGACGTTGCGCGGCTTGAGGACGTAGGTGCCCACCGGCGCGCGCAGGACCTGGTCGCCAATGCGCGCCCCGATCTCGCCTTCGAGCACGTAGGAATATTCATCCTCCACCTCGTGGATGTGAGGAGGAATGAGAATACCCGGCTCGATCGGGTGCTCGACCACCGATAGCAAACCGTTCGTCTCTTCGCCACAGATCTTGAAAATCACTCCGAAGCCGCCGGCCTCAAAGGATTTCCCGCGCCGCGCTCCGCTGGGGACCGCGAGTTGAGTCGTCTCGATTGGTGCCATGGTCACTCCTCCTATCGGTGTGTGGATCGCGCTCTCAACCAGCTCATCAGGATGTCGGTAATCAGTTCAGCTGCGGCTCGCGTCGACAGCCCGGCCGCGTTCAACGACTTCCACACGCCGAAATCCGTGAGCGCCATCGTAGCCGCAAGCGCAGATCGGCGGCGCCGCAGAGGACCGAGGCTTTCCGCAACCAGGGCCTGGAACCGCCCCTCACGCTGGCTCAGAATCGCGTCGAGGACGGGCAACTCGCGCCGGTCAATACCGGCTCGCGGGATCCAGGGGGCGGACCGCTCATAGTAGGCGAAGATCTCAGCGACCAGGCGCCCAACCCGCCGGTCGAGGCTTCTCACGCCGGCAAGCATCGCGGGTGACGGCGGCCTGGTGCGCCGCGCGTTTTCGGACGTGCAAGCCGGCACCAGTTGGTCGTGAGTTGGGAAATAGCGATACACCGTCCCCACGGCGACGTCGGCCTGGCGGGCGATATCGGCCCAGCTGGTGCCGAGCACTCCTTTCTCGGCGTGAAGGGCAATCGCTGCATCCACGATCCGCCGTCGGGTCTCGGCGCTTGCCTCTGCCCGCCGCTCCATCTTGTAAGCTCGTGGTGCCATTTAATTGAATGCATAGTACATTCAATATCGCGTGTCGTCAAGTTCGGCCTGCCGCAAATTCGAGATATCGCTGTCGACACGTGCTCGATGGTGTGTTTAGGGATCTAGGGACAGGTTTCCGGACACCCCTCGGTTGAAGGCGATGGCTGGGTCAATTGGTCAGGTCTAGCACCTCTCGTTACGGATGTTCCAGACCTGGTTGCATCATCGTTGAACCGGCTAGTCGCACGCTGGCGGCTATGGCAAAACGACGCCGACGACTTGACCCGGAGAAACCCCAGTCCTCTAGCGGGGGGCGCGAGGTCAGGTGGAGGACGCCTACCGTTTCGTCCCCGCATGGGGACAGAGCTGACCGCACAAAGCCAGTACCGATCACGTCGTTAGGGCCCAGCCAGGCGACCGGGGTAAATGGCGTGGGCAGCGGTGCGCTCGCCCTCAGTAGCCAGGGTGACAATCTGCCCGTCTGTCGCAAGCCGACTACCATCTCGTGAGAGAGCGCCTCAACGATGCCCGCTTCCCCGGCCGGGAGAATCTACCCAAGCTGCGCTCCAAGACCGAGGTGACCGAGAGCATGGGTAGCGAGAACTTCGTCTACCTGAACATCGGCGGCAAGACGCGACCTCGGGGATGGATCCCCGCAGCGAAGACCTGCAGGCGGGCCAGACGGCGGAGATCGCCGTCGACACCCAGCACATCCACCTCTTCGACCCGAAGTCCGAGAAGGCGTTCATCAGCGGCGGGAAGCCGGTCCAGAACTAGAGGGCCTTTTCGGGCAGACCGCGCGCTCATTTATGGTGCGCTAGTGCCCAGCCACGGATCTCAGGCGGCTAATGGCTTCCGGCTCTCGGTCGCTCCTAACTCATGCGGGGTGAGCCACGGGCAGGGCAAGCCAACTCGGTGCGAGAGGAACAGCGCCAGGGCCATCAGCGTCTTAACGCCATAAACGATCGAGGTCCGCAGCCCGATCGAGCTCGCATCCTTGAAATAGCGTCCGACGGCCGCAATCTCATGCACTTGAAAGCCGAAGGCGGCTGCCTGCACCATCACCTGGGTGTCGAAAACGAAGTCGTCCGAATTCTCGGCGAAGGGGACGGTCTCGAGAAATCGCCGCGAATATGCCCGATAGCCGGTGTGATACTCGGAAAGGTTCAGCCCGAGCACCCGGTTCTCCGCCCAGGTGAGGAATCGGTTGCCCAGGCGCTTCCATGAGGGCATCCCGGCGGCCGCCGGGTCAATGCCCAGCCAGCGTGATCCCATGACGAGGTCGCCTCGCCCCTCCTCGACCGCCCGGCAGAGCGATGGCACCAGGCCAGGGTCATACTGACCGTCTGGATGCAGCATCACCACCACCTCTGCGCCCATCAGCAGGGCGTTCGTGTAACAGGTCTTCTGGTTGCCGCCGTACCCCAGGTTCTTCGGATGCTTGATGACATCGACGCCGAGCGCGAGTGCGAGCTCAGCGGTATGGTCGGCGCTGGCGTCATCGACCAGCAGGATCCGATCCACCTCGCCCCGGGGGATTTGCGCAAGCACGTCGCGTAGCGTTTTTTCTGCGCGGTACGCGGGTAGCACCACAACGCGTTTGGATCGCCTGGGTGCGGGCGTCGGAAACGTACGGACCTCGTGCCTTTCCCGCTTGATCAGCAGCGGCAGGGATAGCAGCCAGACGAACTCCAATGCGATGGTGAGACCGACGCCCGTGACCAAATAGAGCGCGAGGTCGAGGTAGCCGGCCACTAGCAGCACCCTCTGCCAGGTCGGAGGATCGGTCCGCAGCACCAACCAGGCCGCCAGTGCCAGGGCGGCCAGGTCGAAGCCGTTGATGTACGGGCTCACCAGCAAGGTGCCGATGATGCCCGCGGCAATCGGCAGTTCGGGTCCCTGGTGGCGACTCCTATAGGCGGTGACAAGGGCGATCAACCCGGCCGCGGCGGATATCGCAACGGTCAGTGGGAGCCATCCCACCGCATTCACCACCGTGACCTGATGAGTTCCGACCAGGTCGTGAGCGAGGCTCGACGAGGTGACGAAGTCATGGATCCCTTTGCTGCCCATGGCCACCAATGAGGCGGCCGTCAGCGGTACCGCGGCCAGCAGTAACCCGGCGAAGACCCGCCGGTAACCGGCAGCGAGAAGGGTCAATGGCACCAGGAAGGCGAACTGGGGTTTCAAGGTGATGGCTGCGAGTGCCACGCCCGCGAGCACCTGCCGATTGTGTCTGATAAGCCACCAGCACACGGCCAGCCCCGCGACAACTATCAGCGTGACCTGGCCGAGTCGAAAACTCAGGTAGACGATGAAAATGCTGGCTGCGGCGAACAGCTGCGCCCAACGCCGCAGACCAGTGCCCGGGGCGGCCAGGCGCCACGTTAGCAGCGCCGCGCTCGCCAGGGCGATCCGCCAGATGGTGAGTGCAGCCTCAAAGGGCAGGGTTGTTAGCGGGGTGACGAGCCAGGCGACCAGCGGTGGGTTGAGGTACGGCACGCTTCGACCGCTTGAGGCCGATAGGGCCGGGAGGAAAACCATCGGATCGTAGGCCTGGGCGGTGCCCAGGCCTTGGGCGATCTTGGCGGCCAGGTAATAAAGGTAGAAGTCGGTCGCTCGCGGGGCCCGGTTGGTGAAGACGATGTCGTCCCAGATGTTGAAGGCGATCAGGATGGCGGTGGCCGTCATCGCCGCCGCGAGAGCCAACGACGGAAGGGGGATTGCCCGGCCCGCGATTCGAATACGCGGCGAATACAGTAGTCTGGCCAGGTTAGTGCAACGGGTAGTCCCCGGGAGTCTTGCAACAGGGTTCTTTTGACCCTCCCGTTGGAATTGTGTGGCGAAATCGCTTCCGGCCCGACTGCTGGTGGCCGGATATAGCCTCTTGGTCTTGGCCTGGGTCTTCTCCAACCCTCCCGGAGCCGCGCCGGACGAGCCCTCCAACTACATCAAGACAGTCGCCATTGGGAGCGGCCAGCTCCTGGGACGGCCGGGGAACTACCCCGAGGCCACCGGCGCCGCCTTCGGCTTGACGGGTCCGCAGCTGGCCCGGGCCAGCCTGTCAACCCGGTGGGTGCAGATACCGTTTCGCCTGGTCCCGGCCGGATTTGCCTGCAACGCCTTTCGCCCTGCGCTCTCGGCGGGCTGTCTGCGAGGCGGACTTCCTCAAGCGACATCGACGGACCAACCGACCTACGCCGGCACTTACCAGCCCTTTGTTTATTTGCCGTCCGGCTTGCTCACCTTGTTCGCGAACGATGCCCGGACCGCGCTGATTCTGGCCCGGCTCGGAATCGCCCTGCTCTGCTTAGGGCTGATCGGCCTGGCAAGCTGGCTGCTGGTCCGGGGCGGCAGGAACCCGCTCGCTCTATCCGGGCTCGTCGTTGCCGCCACGCCGATGGTGGTTTTTTCGTCAGCGAGCGTCTCTGCTAGCGGACCGGAGATTTGCGCGGGACTCTGTTTCTTCGCAGTCGTCCTGCGCATTGCCCAACCCAATCGGATCGACCGATGGGACTGGTCCGCGCTCGCTTTCAGCGGTAGCGTGCTCGCCCTGAGCCGCCCATTAGGAGCGTTCTGGGTTGCCCTGGGCGGGCTGACTCTGACTCTGGTTATTGGACCGCCATCGGTCTGGCGTCGACTGCGATCGGGTGGGATCGCCGCGTTAGTGGCGTTAGGCATCGTCACCCTCGCCGCCGGGGCCGGGTTCGGCTGGGAGGCTGCCTTCGAGCCGCACCGGTCGGCCAGCCTCAGCGAGGCGGTCGCGTTTCTACCGGCTGCCCTGGCCAGCTTCTCGCAGACGTTGCGCGGCGAGATCGGCATCTTTGGCTGGCTGGATACAGACTTACCGGCGCTCGCCTATTCAGCCTGGTACATCCTGGTCCTTTCGCTGGTGGCCATCGCAGCCGCGTTGGGAAGCTGGAGGGACCGGCTGGTGCTGCTGAGCCTGGTCGTGCTGAGCGTAGTGGTCACCGTGGTGCTGGCCGCTGCGTTCGTCCTGCCGCTGGGGTTCGGGCTGCAGGGGCGGCATGTCCTGGCGCTTACCGTGGCGGTGCCGCTGTTCGCGGGAGAGATCCTGTACCGCCGGGCAGGCCGCCTGCGCCGCATCGCGGCCGGTCACTGGTTCGTGGCGTTCGCCGCCCTGGCGGCAGCCGTCCAGGCAGTTGGATGGTTCGCGAACGCCCGGCGCTACGCCGTCGGCGTCAACGGGCCGGTCGACTTCATTTCGAACGCGCAGTGGACCCCGCCACTCGGTTGGTGGCCCTGGATGGCGGTGGCGGGCGCCGGTTGCCTCGCGCTGCTGGCGGCCGGCATCGCGGCATTGGCGGCGCCGGCGCAGGCCGCCGCGTCACGTTCAGAACCCCAGCCATTAACTCCAGAGGCGGCTTGATTCCGCGCTTGGTGGATCCCACGACTTTCGCGCTCTAGTTCGGTCCTGGTCTTCCGCTATTCCCGGCGTTGTAGGGATTCGGCCAAACGTTCTGCACAGCGATTGGACCAACAGCGACCACCAGGTCGCCGTCCCGCCACCCGACCGGCCATTCCGCAATCCCATTCGTCGCACTGAAGATATCGAGGTGGTTGCCGCCGCCGGACAAGTCCTCGACGTACGTCCGCAGATGGATGGGCTGGCTCGAATAATCGAGAAGGGAGACAGCGATGCCTCGATCATTCTCCTGGGGTCAGCGGCGTCCAGGCTCGTCGAATTCCGCCGGGTCAAGCTGACGATGATTCTGGCCAGCCGAAGTCGCCGAGCCCGCTCCTAGGGCACGCGTAGTCGCACTGCACCACAGCTAATTCGTAAAGTTCGAATCGGTTAGTGAACGGCGGGCGCCCCATCGTCGCGCGGGCCAGTTCGTCCGTTGCGTACGGCGGAGTGACAAAGAGACTCTCGCGATGCCATTCGGTCGGGTCATTGGCAACAGCATGAAAGTGCACGGCCTCACCGCGAGGGAGGTGCTTGCGACTATGGGCAAGAGCCTCTTGGAGGGTCGGATCCGGCATCAGGCGCAGTGTAGACAAATCGCGACCGGCGCGCGGGCTACCGCCATGGTATGATTCTGGTATGAAACGTGCGGTAAAGGTTGCGATAAGCCTGCCCGACGACCTACTCCATCGAGTCGACCGCGCCCGCAGGGAGCGCAAGGTGAGCCGCAGCGAGTACTTTCGGCAAGCGGCCACCAATTTGCTTGGTCTCAGCGGCGACCAGGATATCGATCGGTACGTCCGTGGCTACGCCGGCCAGCCCGAGACGACTGGCGAAGTGGAGGCTGCCAGAGCCGCGTCTGCGAAGGGTCTGGCCGCCGAGCCCTGGGAGTGAAGCGGGGCGAGATCTGGTGGGCTGAGCTCCCAAGACCAGCCGGTCGCCGCCCGGTGATCCTCCTTTCTCGTGACGAGGCTTACGAGGTGCGCCGGCTCGTCACAATCGCGCCAATCACAACCCGGGTTCGCGACATTCCTGTCGAGGTACCACTCGGCCCGAAAGATGGGATGCCCCGAGAGTGTGTCGCCAATCTCGACACCGTCACAACCATTCCCAAGGATGCCCTAAGAGAACGGCTGACAGTCCTCTCGCGCTCCAAAATGGCCGCGGTCGACGCGGCTCTGAGGTTTGCCCTGGGGCTTCAGAGATAGCTCCGCGGACCGCCTTCTGGTTGAAGGCGATCGCTGGGTCATCTATGAAGAAGCGGCCCGTCAAGTCATCTGGTCAATCTCCGAGGTCGCAGGGGCGGTTGCCGACGAAAGCGACCGCTGAAGCACCACGCTGGGGTTGCCGGAACCATTCATCTATTCGGACCTCGCTGGGTCCATGGTGCCCGAGCCCGTTACCGCTACCTCAATGATCGATCGCCTGCTCCACCACAGCGTCGTGGTGGTACCCAGGGCGAGTCTTTCAGGATGCGCGAAGCCCGCTCACGAGGAGGTGATCGCCCATAGAAATGAGCTCAGGGTGCGGACTTTCAGTTGGCCAAAACCGCGGACTTTCACTTGGCCATTGACAAGCCGTCGGAGCGACGACGGTTATCAGCTACGCCCAAATTAGCCCTGAGCTTGCGGGTCTCCGCCCTCTCAGGTGAGATTCACGGTTACCGTCTCGCCTTCGTACTGCCGTGCCTGCGACTCAACATAGTTGATTTTGATGCGTCAGGCTCACCGCGGCGAGAGACCGGTCTGAGCAGCAGCAGTTGGGTGATGGCCCGATCAAGGTCTCGCTGATTGTTAGAACGTTCTCGGAAGAGAGCTTGGCGGCCCCGCTCCTTCATGACATCAATTGGTCAGGTTTGGCAACTCTGCTCTCCGAGATCGCCTTCGCCCTCCGGAAGTCAGTCGACTGTCTCCTGCCCGTTTGAGCGACCTCCAAGGGAGAGGGCCCGGTTGCTACTTCAGTCCTACCAATGGTAGTATCATAGTATGAAAGTGAGCGTTAGCTTGCCTGAGGAGGATGTTGACTTCCTCGATCAGTACGCCAAAAAGGAGGGCTACGAATCGCGGTCGGCTGTCGTCCAAAAGGCGGTGAGATTACTGCGCGCTTCGGGCTTGGGCGGGGCCTATGAAGAGGCCTGGCGTGAATGGGCGGCGAGCGGCGAGGAGGAGGTGTGGGAGTCCACCTCTGCTGATGGGCTTCCTTCCTAATGCGACGAGGGGAGATCCGAGTCGTCGAATTGGATCCTGGCCGCGGCTCGGAAGCGAGTAGGCGTCGTCCGGTGATCATCGTCAGCAACGAGGGCGCCAATGCCGTTGCGGCGCGCCTTGGGCGCGCCGTAATCACGGTCCTTCCAATCACATCGAACATTCGGCGGATCTACCCGTTTCAGGTTCGTTTGCCGGCTGCGGCTACGGGCCTGCGTCAGGACTCGAAGGCCCAAGCAGAGCAAGTCAGGTCAGTCGCCGTGGAGCGCCTAGGTGAGCGCATAGGCTTAGTTCCGGCCGCGATAATGCTCCAGATCGACGAGGCGCTGCGACTGCATCTCGCCTTGTAGGCCATTCGATCCGCGACCAGCTCGTTCCGTTCGGATCCCGAGCCTCATTGAAGGCGATGGCTGGGCCAGTCGGCTTTGAACTCTGCCTGAACGGTCACGCGTCCATAATGGGTGGGATGTGAACGGCGTCCACGACATGGGTGGCAAGCACGGCTTCGGCAAGGTGCTCGCCGAGCAAGACGAGCCCGTGTTCCACGCCCGCTGGGAAGGAACGGTGCGTGCGATTTTCGAGCGCACTAGCGGCCATTTCTACAACCTGGACGAGTTTCGCCGCACCATGGAACGGATGCCACCTGATGCTTATCTTCGGGCCAGCTACTACGAGAAATGGCTTTATGCGATCGAGGCCATACTCAAGGAGAAGGGAGTCGTGAGCGAACAAGAGCTTGCCACGGGGTCGTCCTCCGCTGCGGCTCCCGCCCCAGGCGCTCGGCCCCGCCAACCGCCACCGCTAGCTCCACGCTTCAAAGTCGCAGACAGAGTCGTGACACGCAACCTGAACCCCAAGGGCCACACGCGACTCCCTCGATATGCGCGCGGCAAGCGGGGTGTCATCCGCAAGGTCAATGGTCCCTTCCCGCTGCCCGACTCCAACGCGCATGGTAAGGGCCCTGACTGGCAGGCGTGCTACGTTGTCGAATTCCATGGCGCCGAACTCTGGGGCGCTGATGCCCATAACGGCGACCGCGTTTGCATCGATCTCTGGGAGGGGTATCTTGAACCGGAGACAACCGCATGACTGACCAGCATCACGATCACGACGACGAGCACAACCATCATCCCGAGGCCCCGTCCGACGTCGCGGCTCGCACTCTCGCCCTCGAGTCGCTGCTGATCGAGAAGGGCCTCCTGACGTCCGAGGAGGTGGATCGGGTGATCTCCGCCTACGAGCACGACATCGGCCCGATGATTGGGGCTCACCTGGTGGCTCGCGCCTGGCTCGAACCCGACTTTCGCGAGCTCCTGCTTGCCGACGCGCCGGCGGCCGTGCGCGAACGCGGCTACGAGTATCGAGCGGAGACACGGCTGGTCGTGGTCGCCAACCAGCCAGGCATTCACAACATGATCGTGTGCACCCTGTGCTCTTGTTATCCGTGGATGGTGATTGGGCTGCCGCCGACCTGGTACAAATCGGCGCCATATCGCTCACGAGCTGTCAGTGAGCCGCGGCTGGTATTGCTCGAGCTGGGACTTGAGCTGCCCGATGAGGTCGAAATCATCGTCTGGGATTCGAGCGCGGAGCTGCGCTACATGGTGCTGCCCGAGCGCCCTGACGGCACCGAGGGTTGGACGGAAGAGGAGCTGGCGGCGATCGTCACGCGAGACTGCATGATCGGCGTCGCCCGTCCACAGGTCCCTCGAATGGCGGTCACAGGATGAATGAGATCGATCCCGCGATCGCCACCCTCGACGGCAAGGCGGCGCTGCCTCGCAAGAACGGCGAACTCGTCTTCCAGGCGCCGCGGGAGGGTCGCGCCTTCGGCCTGGCGGTGGCGCTAAACGAGAAGCGCGCCTATCCCTGGAACGAATTCCGGGTCCAGCTGGTCACCGAGATAGCCGGCGGGAATCCTGATTATTACGAGAACTGGCTCGGTGCCCTCGAGACCGTCCTGATCAATCGCCGCATCGTCACCGAGGACGGCATTCGGCGCCGAGCCTCTGAGTACAGGGCACTGAAGCGAGACCCGGTCTTCTAGCCGCCCAGTCGACGGGGTGCGGGGAGGGCCGGAGCGACCGGCCCTCCCAGGTCGGCTTCGACGTTAGGGTACGGTCGGCCTTTGACCGGCGTTCTCCTGGGCCTCGCGGGCGGCGCTTTCGCCCGCCTCATGCGTGGCATTCTCGTTGGAAACGAAGGGAGCTGCCGAGGTGGCAGCAACCGCCGCCGTGGTGCCGGTACTGGTAGTCGTCGCGGCGCTCGCGCCGAGGGGCCCCGCCAGCGTGGCACCGATGATGCCGCCGGTCAGCAACGACCCGGCGACCGCCGCTCCTGTGATGGCCTTCTGCATTACGTTCATTTTGTTTCACCTC
>Ga0102924_1004110_pt1 | contig 14871 bp, 18 predicted proteins | sample PaiPotPPM11metaG_FD_80116 | JGI IMG/M metagenome (GOLD analysis project Ga0102924, IMG submission 80116) | Iron sulfur acid spring bacterial and archeal communities from Banff, Canada, to study Microbial Dark Matter (Phase II) - Paint Pots PPM... ... | reverse complement strand
TGCTGGCGCAGCGCGGCCCCCAGCCGGGCGCCGAGCGGGCGACGCACGGCGGGAAGGATACCCGCGACGAGTACGGCGCCGAGGGCTACCGCGCGTGGGGCAAGCAGGGCGGCGCGGCTGCCAAGGAGCGGCTGGGCAGGGGGCGCGTCGCCCGCGTCGGCAAGGTCGGCGGCGGCGCCGGTACGACGCCGGAACGCCCCGAGGCGTGGTAGGTTCGTCGCCGGCTGAGGGTCGGGACGCCGAGCGCGCCACGTGGGAGACGACCATGGAAGGCCAGCCCGGCCTCGACGAGAAGCTCCGCAGGCTCGGAGACGACGTCGCCTCCAGGACCTCCGCGGTCCTTGGGGCCTTGGACGCCTTCCGGGAGTTCTGGGTCCGGGATGTCGCACCGCTCGACGCCACCATCCGGGACCTGCAGCAGGACATCCGGCACGAGGCGTCCCCGCCCGAGGAGTACCTCCGGAGCCTCGCCGGGCAGCTCCAGCCCCTCCACGAGTCGCTGGAGCGCCTCGAGCGCGCCCTGGACGCGCTGCTCGGCCAGCTCGCCGAGTACCGACGCTGGCTAGATCGCGTCCAGCGCCGCGACCGCGACCCGCCGACGGCGGACCCCGTCAGCGCCGAGCGCCTGGTCAGGGCCGGCGACCTGAGCGCGCCGCCGCGCGACTTCCCCGCCTCGGCGCCCGAGGGGCACCCAGACCGCAGGCAGCGGCCCCGGTTTGGGGCATCCTGGCGCGACCCTGGGGCATCGCCGGCGTCGTCGGCCGGTTGTACCAGCAGTCGGCCATGGGCGTCCTTGCGCGCCTGCAGGGAGCCATCCTTGATTCGCCGGCGGATGGTGTCGGCGCTGACGCCGAGCTGGGCCGCAGCCTCGGCGATGGTGCGCTCGCTCATTCGTTGGCGGTTCCCCGGCGGTAGGGGCGAGGGATTGGCCCGGTTTCCGGCGGGTTCGTCGGATTATGCGGGTTTTGCGGAGTGGAAAAGGCGGCGATGTTGCGCTCGGCCATCCCCGCCGCTACCAGCCGCGATTTTGGAGGTCTTGCGCACCGCCCAGCCCTAGACGCTGGATCAGGTCGAGCGCTTGCCGAGTTGTGTGGCCATCCGTGAGGGCCAGGTAAAGTAGGACGTTCGCTAGAGCTTCCATCTTGCCTGGCGGCGCGGCGGCTTGAAGGTGCTGATGCAACTTGTCAGTGAGGGCAACGGCCTTCGTAGCGGGTGCGGTGGACACGGCGGTAGATCCTTCATTATCCGGTAATCGGCAGCGACAGTACGGCGTCGCGCAGCTCGACCAGGCCGAGATGGTCGAGGTACTTCTGGGTGGTGGCGACGGAGGCATGCCCTAGGAGCTTCTGGACGGCGATCACGTCGCGCTTGATCCGCAGAGAGCGGATGGCGAAGGTATGCCGCAGGCTGTGCGGGCTGATCCGCTTGGCGTCGATGCCGGCCGCTTCGGTGCAGCGCGCCACCACGTAGCCGGCGGCGCGGGTGGTGAGCCGGCCGCGGGTCCGCTTGGCGGCGGCGCGATCGTGGGCGCGGAACAGCGGGCCGCCCTGGCCGAGCCGGCGGCCGGTGGCGGCCAGGTAGGCGCGCAGGAGCTTGGCGACGTCGGGCTGGATGGGCACGACGCGATCCTTGCGGCCTTTGCCTTGGCGCACGTGCAGGGCCGAGCCGCCTTCCTGGTCGGTCAGCACGTCGCCGATGTCCAGGCCGACCGCCTCGGCGGCGCGCAGGCCGGCGCCCAGCATGACCGCCAGCAGGGCCTTGTCTCTCGGTTGGGTGACCGCGGCCAGGGTGGCGCCGATCTCCGGCTCGCTGAGCACCTGGTAGGGCTTCTGCACGGTCGATCGGGGCGTGCGCAGCGCGGCCTTGACGAGTTCGGCGGGCAGCCGGTGCGCGCCCATGGTCCCGGACCAATGGAGAAAGCTCCGCAGGGCGGCCAGGGCTTGGCTCTGCGACGCCCGCGCGAGGCCGCCCCCGGCGAGGTGGGCGCGGTAGGCGGCGAGTTGCGCCCCGCTCAGGTCCGCCACGGCGGTGACGCCCAGCCAGGCGAAGGCGGCCTGCAGGTGCCGCCGGTAGGCGCGGCGGGTGTGCGGGCTGTCGACGGCGGCGTCGAGGTAGGAGTCAACGACGAAGCGCCAGTTGGCGATAATAGTGAGGGCTGCCACCTCCCTTTGAGAAATCGCTACGTCCGTGGGTATGTCCTCTCTGTAGTCTTTTGATGGTGGATACGCGTAGCCTAGATTGCTCCCTCTTATCGTCATCGATCGTCGTTAACCATCTTTTGTGCTCGCTAATCCCCTGGTTCGGGAGTCCGAAAGTGACTAAGGTGACTGGGGAGGATGGCTTTCTTGTAGGTCCTTGCTTCCATTAGTTGTTTCTCCGTCAGGTCATGGGTGCCAGTCAAGTCGGCCCCGGTCAGGTCGGCGAGGTAAAAGATGGCTCCATTCAGATGGGCTCCATTCAGATGGGCTCCATTCAGCTTGGACGCGCGCAGGATGGCTCTTTCCAGGTGGGCTCCTTCCAGGTGGGCTCCATTCAGGAAAGACCAGACCAGCTTGGCATTCTCCAGGTGGGCTCCTTCCAGGTGGGCCTCGGTCAGGTCGGAACGAAGGGAAAAGGCGTCACTCAGGATGGCTCCCATTAACCAGGTCTTCCGAAAAGGGACCCTCGCCAGATTGGTGGCTCTGAGATCGAGGTGGTAGTCCTTACCCGCGCCAAAGATCCGGTGATAGCGGTCGTCGCCAAAGATCCGTTGAAGGCGACCGATAACAGTGAAGATTGCCCGAATATCGGTGGGCTGCTGGTATATCTTCTCCGACACTCCGGTTGACGCGGCAGATTGTTTGTGTCTAGGATTCCGTGAAGTAGTCCTCCGCTGACGCTGTACTTTGAGTGGGAAAGGCGCATACTCACGGACATAGGCGGTGAGTACGTCCAGCACCGGACCGTGATCCCGTTCCGAGTCTCTAGCGACCCGTTCGAGTGCGTAGATGCCGCCTAAGCGAATCCCCAGCTTGTCGCTCGCCAGTTGTTCAATCGCCTTCGAGAAGCGATCGGTGATCTTGCCTTCCTCCGTGGCATGCACGTTCCGCTGCGCGACCTGCAGGTTCCGCGCCGTGAAATACAGGCCGATGAGGAGGACGCCGCCGCCGATGATCTGCGCGAGGGTGGCGCGCATCGCATTCTCGTCGCTCATGCGGTCGTGCGCGGCGCTGGGACCGGTATAGGCGACGGCGGCGACGTGCCACTCGGGGACTTTCCACAAGAGGAGGACCAGGACCGCGAGCAGCGCGAGCGCGAGGAGAGACCACCGGAGGGCGCTCGTGTCGCGCCGCGGGGCGCGGTAACGATGCGCAAGGGAGGCCCGCAACTGTCCGAACTGGCGCCGCATCGTCACCCTCCCTCGCCGCTTGCCGACCAGGCTGCCGGAGCTATTTTTGCCGATAAACCGCGAGCCTGTTGAAAAGCCCTTGTCGGCCCAATCGAGGATGGACTTGCCCCGTAATCGACCCCTGTACGGGCTGATAACAAGCGCTGCAGCGTCCATTTTCGACCTCGAACGGCTCCAAGAAACGACCGAGCGGTACACGATCGTGGCTTTTTCAACAGGCTCCCACCTTATCGGAAGCATACGGCGTGCTACGTGGCGCTCAGCAGCGCTAGGCAGATCGGGCTAGGGCTGCTGTGCAGCGGGGAGATGGGTGGGGAAACCTGCTGAGCACTTGCCTGGCGGCTACTAGGCAAGCGTCGCGCTCGGTTCCACTGGGGTGCTTGGCAATATTTGGCAGCCGGCGGCCTCGCGTGCGTAGCATCCGCTCGACGCGCTGCTGGGCATCGTTGCGGGCCGTTGCTGCGTACGCTGCACAGCAACGGCCCGCGGCGCTCAGTTGGGGCTGCCGCGAGTCCGGTGCCAGGCGCGACGGGCACGGCCAACGGACGGGATGGCGTCCAGCATCATGGCCGGCGGCGGGATCCGCCCATGGTGCGTCCATTCCCAGACGGAACGGCCATCGGGGTGTTCCTCGACCGCGAGGGCCAAGCCGCAGGGGCAGCGCGCGTCGTAGCCGCCGGCGCGGAAGGTGAACGACCAGGCGTGCTCGTGCATGGTACTGCTCCCTCACCACGGAATCCCGGACGCGTCGGGGTCGCCGGGGTCGATGGTTGCGAGCTGGGCCAGGCCCGTGGCGAGCGCGGCCGCTTGGGACAGCGGCAGCCTGCCGAGGGCCGCGGAGAGGGCCGGCGGTGGCGGCGGGTCCGCCACGTGCCAGACCAGGCGCACACAGTCGGGGTCGGCGCGGAAGGCCAGCGCCACCGCGGTGAAGGGCTCGAAGGCGCGGACCAGCTCCCGAATGACGGTGCCGTCCGCCATTGTCGCCGTGATGATGACTACCCGCTGCATTGATCGCTCCCTGCTCTCGCCGATTGCCGACGTCCGGCAGCCCCGGGGATGGGCCGGCGCCCCGGCGGGGGTTCCGCCTGGGCCGCACGCCAGCAGGGCTAGCGCCGGGCGAACCGGGCCATTCTGCGGGCTGCTTCCTCGGCGCTGGGGCGGAGGCGGCTCACCCGGCGCACCTCGGCGGCCAGGGCGGCGGCGCTGTGCCAGCAGTGACCAGCCGTGCCGTGCTGCCCATGCGGGCAATCGCACGTCGCCTGGAGCTGGCCAACATTGACGATGCGCTGGGTGTACAGCGTGCCGTCAGCCTTGCTGCTGGGGCACTGGTAGACGCCGGCGGCGACCGGGGTGACCACGCGGCCAGCCAGGCGATTCTGGTAGGCGCGCTCGTTCGCGCTGATCCAGGCGGGGGTGACGGGGGCGCTGATCATGACCATCTGCTTGCTCCTTGCTATACGTTACGTTCAACTATCTGTACGTAGTGTACGGCATTTTGTACAGCTTGTCAAGCGTTTCGTAGAGTATCATTGTAAAATCGTCCAACTAGCCGTACACTATGGGGAGTGGGAGATGGAGGGGGCGATGATCGAGAACCGGGTATCGACGCTACTGGGCGCGCGACGCGAGGGCATCACGGACCTGGCGCGCGGCGCCGGCATCAGCCGGACCACTGCGCACACGCTCTACTACGGGACCGCGACGCGGCTGGACTTCCCCACGCTGGAAAAGCTGTGCCGCTACTTCGGCTGCGACGTTGGCGACTTGCTGCACTACGTGCCGGGGCCGCCATCCGATGGCGCGGGGAGCGCATGATGGGGCGGTGGCTTCTTCGGCTCGCGATGCGGCCTGCCGGCCAGCAGGTGCTGATCATGCCCCGGCGGCCAGGAGCGCGGCTGGCCGACATTGGGAACCGAAAGCAGCAGGAGCGGAGGCTGGAACAATAAGCTCCTAGAGGTCTGCGAATTCGCCCGTTCATATCAGTGAATGCTACGGCGGCGCGATGGTCCGAAATATGCGCTCTCGGGTCGTAACTGGGCGCGCCCAAAGATTACGGTTTTGACACCTCTTGTGTTAGCGCTGATACTTGCGCAGATCAACGGAAGGCGTCCGCTCCCCCATGCACTCAATTCTGACGTGGCTCATTAGCAAATGCCGGGAGAGCTACGATGTCTGGACAGAAATTGTCCCCGTTCCGCTTCGCAAGGTTTGGTTGGGGGGTCTCGGCTTCCTGGTTACTGGCGTCGCGATCGGAGTCCTCGCGTCTCGCACTGACGGGCTGCTATTCGGGACGATTGCCCCTTGGTTGGCGACGACTGCCACACACACTTTTCCGCGCTGGTCGGAAGTTGCCGTCTTCCTTATACTCTGCACTTTCTTCCTGTGGGGGTATGGCAAGCAAAAGATTGCCGCAAATGCTGACCGTGCATGCGCAGTTGCGGAGGCTGAACGTAAGGCTGCCATTGAACAGCGCGACCTTCAAGTAGGGACGCTCGTACGGCTTCAGAAGGAAAATGCCGATCTTGAGGAACAATCACGGCGCCTGAGCGAGCAAGTCAAGATCGCAGGGGTGCAGCGTCTCCAGGAGTACGATGCCACGTTGGCCAAGCAAATTCGTTGGCTAGGAGCGCTACAAGACTTTCGCGACGTGCTTAGCACACCAGAGACAGACCGAACAGTTGCAATGCAGCAGGTCGTCGCGTACGTACTTTACGGCGTCTTCGAACTGATCGGTGCGAAGATCACCTGCCAGGGGAGCGTGGCGGTCCCGTTACCATCAGAACCCTACCTAACGATTGCCTACGGGGTTGGTGTGGATGATCATTCCAAAGACGTGCGGCGATTCAGTACTCGAACAGATCTGCTTCCCAAAGAACGTGGCGTCGCTGGAATGGCTTTCGTCAGCGGCAAGTACGAAATCGATCATGACATCCAACACTCCGAGATCTATCAACCGCGTCCGGACCGACCTATCGCGCTGACACCGTACGACTCCATACTCGCCTATCCAATCATGGCAGGGAACCGTAAACTCGGCGTCCTGTGCCTCAACGGAAGATCGGTCGGCTGCTTTAATGAAGACTTCCATGTACGAGTTGCCGGAGCCGCCGCAGCCGTCTTGGCACAGGCAATGCTAGCAGCATCACTTTAACTCTCGACTCCGGCTGGTGGGGCAGGCGCGGTAAGGGGAAGTGGCCCAGACGGGTAGCATTAAGTGACGGTTGGACACAGGGGGAGATGACACTGTAATATCCGTTGCTTATGGTGAACGGGTACAGGAGAGGAAATCCTATGAGCGCCACTGCTACCAACGCACTCGTGGTAACCCTATGAGCGCCACTGCTACCAACGCACTCGTGGTAACCCGTCCAGAGGCGACGTCTGCAGCCACGCGCGAGCATGACCTCTCGATGGCCCGGAAAGATTACTTCCGCCGCAAAGGGACGATCGAGGATGTCAAACGACTAGAGGACGAACTGCCTATTCCTGGCGGCCTTCGGTTGGAACGGCAGGTAGATGTCCCTTAGTGCTGCGGCGGTCACCCGAGCACAATAGGCTGGCGCCTCAACTGACGGGCAGGCCATGGTCCGTGAACAGGCGGACGACTGATTGTGTTGTTGTGACGGCCTTCGCCGCCCCTCGTGCCGCCTCATCGTTGAGGTCAATGCTGCGGAAGATGTCGTCGCTCGTCTTCGCCACGATCAGGATGCGCCCGAAGCGCTCACCATGCCGTGCCGCGTATTCGGCCAGCCCGAGCATCTTCCTGGCGGTATCGCCTTCATCCGTGCGATGCGGTTCAACGATGTCCACCACGAGCCCGGTCTGCTCTTGGCGCACGACCAGGAAGTCCGGGTACATGTTGGCCTCGTCCCCGTGCTCATCCTTGTAGACGACCGAGAAGGACCACTCCTTGCGAGGAGGATTCCGCAGCCACCATCGAGTCTCGGAGCGACCCAGCAGCACATCAAGGACGGATCGCTCCCATCCAGTGACGCTTGTCTTGAAGCTCATATCGGTGGGATCGACATACAAATGCTTCGGCCAGCTCTCGCTACTCGCCGATCCCTGAATCGTTAACAACGGCTTGAATGGCGCGGGCTCAGCGGCCTGGGCGGTCCGCCGAATCCGGCTGTAGCTAGCCCTGGCCTCCTCCGGCAGCCCGTTGACGGCCGGCTGGTACTGCCCCATCCATTGGCTGATCCTTTCGAGGCAGACATGCTCCAGCCGATCACCGACAGCGGGTCGATTGATGAGGATCAAGAGTTCCCGCTTCGCCGCCGAGGCGTCGATGGCAGCGTCAGCTCGGCGCTTGACATACGCCAAATGCAGCCCTTCGCCGAGCCGCCGACCACATGCAGCAAAGAGCTGGTCGAGGTTCGCCTCGTCGAGCTTCACCCTACGCGCTTCCGTAATGGTCTGGCCTCCACCGATCTCGACCGCCAGCCCAATGAGTTCGATTTCCGTCAGGCCCGCGACTTGCCCCCGGAACTGGGCATCACCTGCCAGCGAGCTTCGCTGCTCGTCCAGCTCCCCGAGGACGGTGTCCTTGGCCTCACCGGCCGCCTCCGGCCGCAGCTCGTCCTGTGACAGATAGCGGCCAAGCCCTACCAGGCGCTTCACGTTGGACATGGGAGGGACGCGCCGGGCGCGGTACGTGGGCAGGCCATCGAGCAGCGCGAACGCCTCCTCGCTATCGGGAACCCGGATGAGTTCCCGTGGGAGATCATCTCGTACCTCGACATCTGACGCGATCTGGTCATCGCCGGGCGTCGTGAGCGTCTGCACTACTCGCGCCACGGCGTTTGCGTCGTAGTTCGGAAGGAATAGCGCCACGCTGTTCAGCAGCTCGTCCGTTTCTACCCGCCGCGCGAGCGGGGTCCGGACCATCCGACCGATCAATTGCGCGATGGAGGTGTAGTCCAGCGCTCGACGGAATGACATCATCACCTCGGCGCGCGGGCAGTCCCACCCGGTGTTCAGACTGAGCTTGAAGAGGACGATGCGGATGTCCGGATCATCCTGGATGTCCGAGGGCGCGACCGGACGGACGGTCACTCCGTCCACGGAAATGGGCTGCTTCTCCTCGAAGCAGTGCGCGACTTCCCCGTCAGCAAGCGGCCCCGCCGCCAGGCGGATGATGTCGAGCGTTCGGCGCAAGTCGGTGGCTGTGACTTGCTTCCCTGAAGCGTCCTCGACTTGGACGACGAGGATTGGCCGCACTGCCCCCGCGAGTTGCTCCCTATGGCTGTACACTGACCACTGCTCGGTCAATCGCAGCCACGTCTCGGTGGCATCGCGGAGGAGCGTCCAGTCGGCGGCCACAGCCGTCTTAGGATGAACAACGAGCACCTTGTCCTTGATCAAGCCCGATTCGCGCACAGCGGCGATGTCCACGCCCACATAGCGAGGGACGATGCCGGTTACCCCTTGCAGGAGATTCGTGAAGCGATCCGGGGTCGCGCTGATGCCCACGATCAGCGGAATGGGCGGGATTTCTCCCGGAGATCCCTTGATGAACTTCTGCACGATGGTCGCCGCCAGCTCGCTGTCCGCCCGCCGCTGGAGCATCCCCTTATGGGCCTCGTCGAGGATCAAGACGAGTGCCGCGGGATTCTTGTGGACCGTGTTGGCGATCGTCTCCCAGATTGTGTACGTGCGCTCGTCGCTCGGCATGACCAGGTGCCGCTCCTTGCCGAGCTTTTGGGTGTTGAGGAAATAGAGATGACCAGGCCCGAATTCGGCTTGGTCAAAGGTGTTCTCGATCGTCACGAGGTCGGAGACGCCGAGCACGTTCGACGTCCCGAGAATCTTTCGTCGCGATTGTTCGTTCAGCTCCGGTTGATCGCTGAGCCAGAGGAAGCTCACGCCGTCCAGCCCGGCGTACCTGCCGTCGCCCTCTATGATCTGCTCAATCAACGCCGTCGCCATGAGCGTCTTCCCCGAGCCCGTTGGGGAGGACAACACGATGGCCTGACGATCCCCTCCCGCGCGGACCTCCGCAAACGCGAGCCGGAATCGCCGATACAGGTCCGTGACGCAGGCAGTTTGGAACTCCTTGAGCTGAACCCTCATTGCGTCTCCTCGGTGTTTATCTGGAAGTTGCGCAGATAGTCGCGGTAGAGCATCGAGGTGGGCCAGCGTCCCCCAAGGGCCTCCGCCATCTCGGCGTATGCCTCCTCGGAGTCGGTCACCAGAAACACGCGCTCGACGGCTGTTGAGCATGAAAGAGCCTTCTTGAAGCTCCGCAGCCGTGTTTCATCGAATAGGACGGCATATGCCCCACCCTCAGCGATGGCCCAGCCCTGATTCGCGACTTCGTTGAGCCGGTTCGTACCTCGCGAGCCGCTCATCAACCAGAGGCAGGGATTGATTGCTTCGAAAGCCCTGCCAAGCTCGACTTCGTCTTTATCCAGATAGTCAAGCCGGAAGAACTGGGCGTTCTCCTCAAAGCCGTCGCGGTACGGCGTCCCATCGAGGTAATTGCCGGGCGTGGGAATGCCTTTGGCAGTCTCTCCCGTTAGCGCCGCACTGCAGCGCGGGACCGTGACCCGCTCGAAGATGCCGTGGGCTTCGAATTCAGGGTCGCCCTTGAAGAAGCCCTGCTTGTTCAGGTTAATGGCCTGCTTTTCCTCGACTTCATTGTTAGTAACGAGTATGCATCGTCGCTGTCCGCCATCTTCGCGATTGAGCATGCACGTGGCCTGAAGCGTGGTGCCCGACCCGGCAAAGAAGTCGAGAATGAGCGCGTTTGGTCGATCACCGACTGCCACCTCAATGCAGTCACGAACCGCGTAGACAGACTTGGGGAACGGGAATAGGTCTCGCTCACCGAGGAGCGCCACCAATAGGTGCGTTCCACCAGCCCCCCCAGCAGTGTGGCGTCCCCTGTGCCATACAGTCTTGGCGGTCGTTCGTCGTGCTGCTGTCCGGCGAAGCAGGGCTTGCCCCCGTTCGCCTGTACCCAGAACCTCGATCAGGCCCGCGTCGATCGCATCTATGGTTCCACTCATGACGTACCGGATTGTCCAGGTACCGCGCTCCGTATCGGTGGAGGAGACGTACGCGTACCCCTTCTCAACCAATTGCATCAGTCGCGCAGCGTCTACTCTCCAAATGCCGAGTTTTCCGTCCAATCGGACCGGCCAGGCGACCGGGCACCCGTCGATAACGGTTGGCCGCTCTCTTTCCTCCTGATCGTCAGCATCTCGCTCCCGGCGAAATGGGAGCGGCTCGCCGACCCCAACGATGCTGCGTCCGTGGGGATCGAGCAGAATGGGATAGCACAAGTTCGGCCTGCTGGCGCGATACCAAGCGTTACCGCCACGCATGAGGGACTCCCACCTGATTGCGACCTCGCGTTTGCTCGTGGTCTCGGTGAGCATGTCGTCTGATACAGCGACAGGTCTAGAGGTCCCGAAGAAGCAGAAAAAGGCGTACTCATCGACCCGGGAAAGACCCTCTCCCGAGGCCCCGCTCGGATTGATACAGATAGACACCATCTGCAGAAGGGCATCGGGAAAGAGCTGCTCCAGCAGCATGCCAAGGTGGCGCACCTCGTTCTCATCAACCGTGACGATTAGCACGCCGTCCGGCTTGAGCAGCCGTCTTGCCAAGCGCATGCGCTTCTCCATGAAGGACAACCACTTGCTATGCCGGTAACTGTCGTTGCGGTCGACGAAGTGATTGTTATACGTCCAGTCGCGCGCTCCCGTGTTGTAGGGAGGGTCAATGTAGATACAGTCCACCTGGTCGGCCAAGAGATACGTGAGAAGTTGAAGCGCGTGGTAGTTCTCGCCGTTGATCACGGAGTGGGACGGTCGTTCAGAACTCCTCTCAATGGACCCGAGCGAAGTCAGTGCCGGGTAGATCGGCCGGCCGAAGCTCGCTACCATGAGGACGTCCTCGAGGCCAACCTCCCGCGACGTGCCATCCGTCGAATCACAAAGTACGGCCTTAGATTCAGTCAACTCCTCGACGACGTAGGTTCGCTGCAAATTATCCCGGACCGCGACGAGCGAGCCACGGCGTGGCCGAAGTCCTGGGAGCACGCCTGTCTCGGGAATGTGGCGCTCGAACACCAAGCCGAACGACATCCGTGCCTTAAGCCGGGACAGCTCACCGGCCAACGACCGGCGCAATTGAGCATCGGAAACGCTGGCGATTAGTTCGTCAAAGTAGGCCACTCAGCCCCTCTGCTTTCTGGTCCAAATGCACCGCCCGTGACGTTGTCGTGGGCACTCCGAGGGTAGCCATCATTCGGCGATGTATCAATAGGCATTCAGGGTGAAGATTGTTTGCACTTGGATAGCGAGCGGAATGCCGCCCCAATTCACACTCTAGCACCGCCAAGCCATCGGTGCGTCATGACAACGGGAGAGGCAAGCCTGGTTGAAAATACCTGCGGGACGCCACACGTGAGAGGACGCGCTGGCGCGCCATTCTGGCGCGCTTGTACTATGCGTTCTTGCTCGCCAACTGCCCTTCCAGGCACCGTCATACTGGCGACTTCAGTCCGCGGCCAGCTTCGGTCCACAGGTGGCGCAGCGCCGATACCGCTTCCGCGCCTCTGCGGCTGGATGCTTCTGCGCCCGGCGGCTGTTCGCCGGCCTGTCCTGGCGCGTGGTGCGGCTGGAGGAGATGGGCATCGGGTCCGGGACCACCGCCGAGCCACCGGCGGCGACGGACACCGGCACCGTGGCGCGCGAGCTGCTGCGGCGCGTCCGGGACCGTTAGCTACCCGGCGCCGTTACCCGAACACCGCCGGGTCCGCCCTGGCGACGCGCTCGGCCTTCGCCACGTGGCCGTCGCCCACGCCGAGAAGGCTGGCCGCCTCGCGGCGTGCCGTCCGAGGCGGGCTCGCCAGTACTGGCATTTCTGTCATCTCTGGCTCGGCGAACTACCCGGCATCGTGACGCTCGCGCCTCCGGGCCCGAGCATGACGGGCATGGCGATCCGCGGTGGGGCAGGCATGGAAAAGTCGCCCGGAGGCGGCTACGAACACGGAGAACGAGAAACTAGGCTATCTCTGTGCAGGAATTACAGGTGATACGACTTGACGAGTGAGGAATCGGAAGAACTGGGTAAAGAACGCCGCAATCCCTGTATCGCTCAGGCTAACGACGCGCCGGCACCTGTCCACCGCGTCCGGGTGCATCGAGGTTATCCTGCGAAGGTCAACAAACGATTCCTCTAGCCCTTCCGAATAGGCGGGCAGGTGGAAAGAGTAGAGGTTTGAGTTGTTGCGAATACGATTACGTTGGCCCTCGTCATTTATCTGTGCCAAAGGTCGCACGAGCGCCACCATCCTATGCCTGGGATTGTGATCGATGTCACATCCATATGTCAGCATGATGGCGTTGGAGAACTGGCCATTTGCCACGACCGGCGCGCCTTCGGGCGTCGCGATGCGATAGCCACCGGGCGGCACTAATCCGGCATCCTGCTCGTCCTGTGTCGGCTTCGCGATGTATCGGTACCGCTTCAATCCAGGTTGTCCGCCGGGGAAGGTGTTATTTCGCACTTCCGTAAGCTCGCCCGTAAGGAAGAGATGGGGTACACCAGAGAGGATATCTCCCTGCGTCAGCACTGACGCAAGATCCTGGTAGATCCCTGATTCCGCCGCCATCCCTAGAACGGGTAGTCCTCCGCCTCCGGTGGTATTGTGACCTGCTCGGACGGGTCTGGCTTGCTGATCGTGTGCCACATGGCTGCCAACTCGGACACAGACATAGGAGCCCCCACGTTCGCAGGCAACGCCACATCAACGGCATCGAAACGGTACGCAGCCACGAAGGCTTCATCCGAAGGCACGGACGCGTTACGCCACTCGGCGGCACCGCCCGGAGCACACGTCGCAATATCGTGCCGCGACAACTCGGCAGTACCGAGCGTCGTCCTTTCCGATCCGTAGACGACTGCCGCACCGGGGGTCTCTGCTCGTGTAGCGACTTCGCGACAATAGTCCAGTATTCCCTCGATCTTCAGCGCGTAGCGATCGACTACAAGGACAAAGCACAGGGCTCGCTGAAGAGCACCGACCCGCGTAGCGGGAGAGGTTCGCTCGGCGTCCGCTGCCTCAATGGCCATCGCCAAGCGCGGCGGTAAGTCTCGGCTTGATGGCCCACCGAAAAAGGTCGCCGGAAATCCGGTGGAACTCGTCGAGAATAGAGAAGGCATCTTCGCCATCGCTCCTCACTTGCGCCTGCGTGTAAAAGTCGGAATCGATCACGAATCCCCGGTGGCCCGTGCCGGCCGCATCGAAGAGCCCGTGCCGAATAAGAACGAAAGATTCGGGCTCTATAGCCAGCCTGGTGATAGTCCGTGCATCGATACTGTGTATCTCCGCGCCGATCTCCTCGGTGGCAATAAGCCCAGCGAACGACGGCTGGATAAGTGCAGCCCAGGGGACATCCTCAATATGCAACTCTTCTCGATCGATGAAATTCTGATAACGAAGTCCGATTCGTGTAAATAGAACAGGACGGTAGATTCGTCGGGCCTAGTCGGCCACGAACCGCAGGTTTGCTCGAAAAGAGGGCCAGTCGACATACGTGCGGTCGGTTAACGCTATCGCATCTTGCGAGAGCGTAACCATGCGACGATGGTCGAGCGTAGTGAATGCGTGCGTCCGCCCTCCTAGCGGGAACGAAATGCCTATGCTGGCGATCACTCGGTTCACGTCCTCGGGCAGTTGTTCGAGCGGCACGGAGGGCTCATAGAGCGGATATTCCTGCCGGATCGCTTCCTGGAAATCGGAGGGCGGGTTAGCCGAGATCGCCAAGACCGCGGGGAAGCGGAGTTGGCAGATCACTTCCTTCAGCGGGTTTCGGGCATACTGGACACGCACGGAACTCGGGAAGGGCATTAGCGCCAGCCACCTTTCATCCGGTCGTTACCGCGCCGGCCGTGCCCGAGCAAGGGTCCATTGGTGTGCCTCATCATAGCCCTGATCCGCCATTGGCTGCCAGTCCACCTCCACCGGATCGATTCCGAGCGCCCCGGCGATCGCCCTAATCGTATGCATATATGGACGTGTCTTACCTGCCTCGATTGCATTGATCGTGGCGCGCGACACGCCGGCGCGCTCGGCCAGTTCCCGCTGATTCAGGAACTTTCGCCGCCGCACCTCGCGTAACGTGGCCACGGTTGACGCACTCCCTACCAACTTTTGACATTGTACCCGGTCAAGGGTAAATGGTTCGACCATAGGGTGTCGATAGTTGGCGAGGCCACTGTCCCCCGGACAATGGCCGTCTGGGACGAAGTCTGGTTCCTTAACGGTGAGGCGGATAGTGGTAGCCATCGATGCGGTACTCCCTAATGTTCGTGTCGCAATCGCCCGCTCCTCGATGTTGGCATGGGTCACGGTGGGGCGTGGCCCGGTCCGAACGAAGGCGCTGCCATGGCGCGGCATCGCGGACGTGAATCCGACAAAATCACACACAATGGACAAAGGCGCACTCCCGCCTCACCCCGCCGGCTGC
>Ga0102924_1004109_pt1 | contig 14872 bp, 6 predicted proteins | sample PaiPotPPM11metaG_FD_80116 | JGI IMG/M metagenome (GOLD analysis project Ga0102924, IMG submission 80116) | Iron sulfur acid spring bacterial and archeal communities from Banff, Canada, to study Microbial Dark Matter (Phase II) - Paint Pots PPM... ... | reverse complement strand
ACGAGCCCGGACGCGGTAACCTGCTCGGCCTCGAGCGGCTGGACCACGATGCGGTCCTCGAGCGGCTTGAGAACAACCTTGGTGGCGGTCGACACGCTGACCTCCCCCTTCGGAAATGTCTGTGGGTGAGTTGCTTTTGCGAGGCGACCAGGGTTGGCCTGCCGTCGCGGGTGCCAGACCTGCCTCGTCGCATTAGCACTCTACATCAGTGAGTGCTAACCCCGAACCCTAGCCGCCTGGTTTGACCGCGTCAACACGGGCGGATTGCGGACCACCAGGAACGAAGCGCCTGCGCCAGTCCCGGCGACGGCCGCGATATTTAGCAGCCCGCGTACGAGCGACCACGCAGAGCTACTAAAGTAATCGCACTCCATAGCCGGAGCGCACGAAGGAGCAAGATGGATCAGTCGGGCAACAATCACCTGCTGCTGCGCGCCAGCCAGTCTGGACCGCCCGCCTACAACGGACAGCAGGCCGCCGCCGACCGGATGCGCGAACTGCTCGCGCGCACGGTGCACGATCACATCATCGAGGAGCGGTCGGTCGCCAGCGCGCTGCAGGAGATCCGCCTACGGCTCGACGCGATGGACGAGACGAACGTGACGGCGATCGCGGCCACCATCGACGGCCTGGCCGCCACCCTCGGCACGCTCGACAGCAAGCTCATGGCCCGGATCGAGCGGCTCGACGAACGGCTCGACGACCAGTACGACCGGGTGCGCTCGATCGACGGCAAGCTGGACGCGCAGACCACGGGCATGGACGAGGCGGTGGCCAAGGCCGTCGAGGCCGCCACGACCGACATACTCGGGCGCATCGCGTCGCTCGAGGACACGGTGCTCACGCTGGCCGAGGCGCTGCTGCGCCCCGCCATCCGCATGCCGCAGCAGTCCAACGCCACGCACAACGGCCGCGGCTAAGCGGACCGAGGTCAGGATCAAGATCAAGATCAAGAACGGGAGTATCCAGAACGGGAGCGGCTGACTCCGGCCGCTCCGCCATTACTCCCACTTACTCCCACTCGATCGTGCCCGGCTTACTCCCACTCGATCGTGCCCGGCGGCTTGCTCGTGACGTCGAGGACCACGCGGTTTACCTCGCGGACCTCGTTGGTGATCCGTGTGGAGATCCGCGCGAGCAGGTCGTAAGGCAGCCGGGCCCAGTCGGCGGTCATCGCGTCCTCGCTCGTCACGGGCCTGATCACGACCGGGTGGCCGTAGGTGCGCCCGTCGCCCTGCACCCCGACCGAGCGGACGTCGGCGAGCAGCACCACCGGACACTGCCAGACGGTCTGGTCGAGGCCCGCCGCGGTCAGCTCCGCCCGCGCGATCGCGTCCGCCTCGCGCAGCACCGCGAGCCGCTCCGCGGTGACCTCGCCGATGATCCTGATGCCGAGGCCCGGCCCGGGGAACGGCTGGCGCCACACGATCTCCGATGGCAGTCCGAGCTCCTCGCCGACCTTGCGCACCTCGTCCTTGAACAGCCAGCGCAGCGGCTCAACCAGGTGGAACTTCAGGTCGTCGGGGAGGCCGCCCACGTTGTGGTGCGACTTGATGCTCGCGGTGCCCGTGCCGCCGCCGGACTCGACCACGTCCGGGTAGAGCGTGCCCTGGACCAGGAACTCGGTCGCCTCGCCCTGCGCGCCGGCGTCCGCGGTGATGTCCCGCGCGGCCCGCTCGAACGCGCGGATGAACTCGCGGCCGATGATCTTGCGCTTCTGCTCCGGGTCGGTGACGCCCGCGAGCGCGGCGAGGAACTCGGCGGACGCGTCCACGACGTGCAGCTTGACGCCGGTCGCGGCCACGAAGTCCTGCTCAACCTGCTCGGCCTCACCCTTGCGCAGCAGCCCGTGATCGACGAACACGCAGGTCAGCCGACCGCCAAGCGTACGCTGGACCAGGGCGGCCGCCACCGCGGAGTCGACGCCGCCCGACAGCGCGCAGATCGCGCGGCCTTCGCCGACCTGCTCCCTGATCCGCGCGGTCTCTTCCTCGACGATGTTCACCATCGTCCACGTCGGGCGGCAGCCCGCCGCCTCGAGGAACCGGCGGAGGATCTTGGTGCCGTACTCGGTGTGCATCACCTCGGGGTGGAACTGCACGCCGTACAGGCAGCGCTCGGCGTCCTCGACCGCGGCGGCCGGCGTCGCGGCCGTCTTCGCGGTGACGGTGAACCCCGGCGGCGCGATCGTCGAGGTGTCTCCGTGCGACATCCACACGTTCAGCTCGGGGCCGAGACCCGCGAGCAGCCGCCCCCCGGTGCTCTGACCCGGCCCGTCCAGGACGTGCAGCGGCGTGCCGCCGTACTCCGCCGCGCCGGTCCGCTCGACGGTGCCGCCAAGTTCGCGGACCAGCACCTGGTGCCCGTAGCAGATGCCGAAGACCGGCACGCCCGCCGCGAACAGCCCGGCGGGCGCCGCGGGCGCGTCCTCGGCGTAGACCGACGCCGGGCCGCCGGACAGGATGATCGCCTTCGGCTGCTTGGCGAGCATCTCGTCCACCGGCATCGTGGACGGCACGATCTCCGAGTAGACGTGGCACTCCCGTACGCGGCGGGCGATGAGCTGGGCGTACTGCGCGCCGAAGTCAACGACCAGAACGGTGTCAAACCCACCAGGTCCCGACACATCTACCCCTTCCACCAGGGTCTTTCCCCGTGTAGCCGCAAAGTTTAGTTGGCTCACCCGGTATCGGTGCGCACTGTCCGTGTTGCCGGGCCTGCCCGGAACGGGACCCGGGCGGCAGGTGACGCGCGGGCGGCTTCGGCCGGCATAACGGCGCAGCCGGACCAAATATTTGCATGTTATTAATTTGTTACTCAAATCTCACTAAGATCTCATTGCCGCTCACGAGCTTGAACCAGTGACCGTACTAGCCCCCACCGACAGCGGGGCTGACGCGACTGCCAGGAACTCTCCGGAAAACGGGGCATTCCGGCCGGACATCCAGGGACTGCGGGCGATCGCCGTCACGATGGTGGTGATCTACCACCTGTACCCTTCGGCGCTGCCCGGCGGTTTCGCCGGGGTGGACGTGTTCTTCGTGATCTCCGGGTACCTGATCACCGGCCACCTGTGGCGTGGCTACGCGCGGACCGGAACGGTGGGACTGGCCGACTTCTGGGGACGGCGAGCCCGGCGGCTGATCCCGGCGGCGGCGCTCGTTCTGACCGTGACCTGGATCGCGAGCCGGATAGTGCAGCCCGCGACCCAGCTCGCCGACACGGCACCGCAGATCCTGGCCAGCGCGCTGTACTTCCAGAACTGGCTGCTCTCGGCGGACGCCGTCAGCTACCTGAAGTCCGACGACGCGGCCAGTCCCGTGCAGCACTTCTGGTCGCTTTCGGTCGAGGAGCAGTTCTACCTCGTCTGGCCGCTGCTCTTCCTGCTCGCGGCCTTCCTGACGGCAATGTTCACGGCCCGGCGGGCGGACACGGGGCCCGCCAACACGGGGCCCGCCAACACGGGGCCCGCCAACACGGGACGGGCGGCGCGGCGCGCCCGGATCCGCGGCACCGTCGTCCGCGCGCTGACGGCGGCGCTGGTCACCGCGTCACTGGTGTACTCGGTCTACGAGACGAGCGCGAACCCGTCCGCCGCGTACTTCGTGACCACGACCCGCATGTGGGAGCTTGGCCTCGGCGGCCTCCTCGCTATCGCCCCCGCCAGGCTTACCGGCGCCCTCGCGCGTCGTGGGTGGCTGGGGTGGCTCGGCCTCGCCGCCGTCATCGCCTCGGCGTTTGTGCTCACCGGGTCGATGGCGTTCCCCGGCGCGCTGGCACTGCTCCCTGTCCTCGGCGCGGCCGCGCTGATCGCGGGCGGATCCGCTGAACGCGCTGCCGGCCCGGGGGGACGACCTCCACAAGCCCCTCCGGACAAAGGGTGGTACGGGCCCTGGCGGCTGACGTCAGCACGGCTCATGGTCTTCATTGGCGGGATCTCTTACTCGCTGTACTTGTGGCACTACCCATTGATTAACCTGTACACGGACTGGCGCGGTAAGGCACCCGGCCTGCTGACCGGGCCGGTCATCCTCGCGACCGCCGTCCTGCTCGCCTGGCTGACGAAGGAGTTCGTGGAGGACAAGGTGCGGCTGGCGCCGTTCGTGGCGGGCCACAAGTGGCGGTCGCTCTCGGTGGCGCTCGTCGCCGTCGTGCCGGTCGTCCTCGCACTCGTCTACATCACCGGGGAGCCGGCGCCATGGAACGGGAAACTCGGACCTGACTACCCGGGCGCGGCCGCTCTCGCGGGCAAGGTCACCAACGTCCCCGCCGGGCCTTTCGTCCCGCAGCCGGACGCGATCAGCCAGTCGCTCTACCGGACGGCGGGCTGCCTTGACGACATTCCCGTGAGCAAGCCCAAGGAGTGCGTGTTCGGTGACACCACCAACCCCGTGCTCACCGTCGCACTGGTCGGCGACTCGGCGGCCGGCGAGTGGTTTGACGCACTCAACGCGATCGCGGTGCAGCGGCACTGGAAGCTCGTGACCGAACTGCACTCAAGCTGCCCCTGGTCGGCGGCCTTGATGCTCAACTCCACCGGCATCGGAAACTTCACCGCCTGCCAGGCGTGGGGCGCCGCCGTCCTGCACGACCTCATCACGACCATACGCCCGAACGTGGTGCTTACCAGCGATTACCCGGACATGGCCACGCCCGACCACCCGGTCAAGGAATCGTCGGCGGCCATCGCCGAGATCGGCGCGGGGATGGCTAAGTACTGGACCCAGCTCGAGGAAGCGGGGATCTCGGTAACGGCGATCAAGGAGTCGCCCGACCTCGTCGAGGACGTGCCGACCTGCATCGAGCAGCACCCCGGCGACCTGGCGAAGTGCGACGTGCCGACCTCGAAGGCAATCCTGCGGCACTCGCCCGTCAGCGCGGCGGCGAAGCTGACCGGCGGCAAGGTAAGCGTGGTCGACGCGAACTCGCTCATCTGCGGGCCGGAGGTGTGCGCCCCCGTCGTCGGCAACGTCCTTGTCTTCTCGGACCGCCATCACCTGACCTGGCCCTACTCTCAGTCCACAGCGCCGTTCCTCGAGCCGCTGCTGCTGAAGGCCAACAAGGTCCTCGCACGGTTACCTGGCCGCAGCGGCCTCACGTCTGCTCGTCCCCGCTCTCGGTCACTGAAGCGGCTTGAGCGGGTTCCGCGGGGGACTCCGGTACCGGCATGGGGAGCGGCGTGACCAGCAGGCGGGCGATGCGGCGGCCGTCCATTTCCGTCACCGCGATCCGGTAGCCGGGGATCTCGACCGCGTCGCCCGGCGTAGGCAGTTCGCCGAGCGCCGCGAGCACGTAGCCCGCGACGGTCTCGTAGGGTCCCTCCGGCAGCCTGATCGAGGTCTGCTCGGCGAACTCGTCCAGGTTGAGCAGGCCGTCCACCTCGACTTCGCCCTGCGGCAGCTTGGTGGCGGGCGCCTCGCCCGTGTCGTACTCGTCCCTGATGTCGCCGATGAGCTCCTCGACCAGGTCCTCGAGGGTGACGATGCCCGCGGTGCCGCCGTACTCGTCGACCACGATCGCCAGGTGGACGCGCTCGCGGCGCATCTCGGAAAGCGCGGAGAGCACGGTCTTGCTGATCGGCAGGAACTTGATCGGCCTGACCACCTGGTCGACGAGGGCCGACTTGTCGGGCGCGGCGGGGCCGAGCAGGTCCCTGATGTGCACGAACCCGATGACGTTGTCGTACGAGCCCTGGTAGACGGGCAGCCGCGAGTAGGGGACGCTCGCGGCGATGCGCGCGGCCTCGCCGACCGTCGTGCCCGCGGCGAGGAACTCGACCTCGGTGCGCGGCCGCAGCACCTCGCGGATCTGCCGCTTGCCCGCGTCGAAGACCTCGCCGACGATGCGCCGCTCGTCGACGCTCAGCGTCTGCGTGCCGGCCACGAGCTCGCGCACTTCCTGTTCGGTCATGGCCTGGCGGCCCTGCCGGGGGTCGGCGCCGAGCAGCCGGACCACCAGGTTGACCGAGACGGAGAGCAGCCAGACGACGGGCCGCGCCAGGCGGGCGATCACGTCGAGCGTGGGCGCGGCGAACAGCGCGATCCGCACGGTGCGCTGCAGCGCGAGGCGCTTCGGGGCCAGTTCGCTGAACACCAGCGTGAGGAACGTGATGCACACGGTCACGACAGCGAAGGCGAGCGGTCCGGCCGCGTCGTGGCTCAGGCCCTGGTGGACCATCCAGTTGCTGAGCAGCCCGGCCAGCGTGTCGGCGCCGTAGGCGCCGGTCACCAAGGTCGCGAGGGTAGTGCCGATCTGCACCGACGCGAGGAACCGGTTGGGGTCGGAGGCGAGCCTGGCCGCCGTCGCCCCGCGCCTGCCGCGCTTCGCCAGCGCGCGCACCTGGCCCTCGCGCAGCGAGACGAGTGCCATCTCCGCGGAAGCGAAGAAACCGCCGATGGACACGATAATGAGGACGATGATCACGTCCAGGACGACCTTGCCGCTCAACGCCCGTCGCCGACTTCCTCTGTTGCCCACCCGTTAACTGCTGCCCCGGGCAATTGGTCTGTTCCCCGATGTCCCAGGCCAGTTATTGTCGTCAGTCTAGAACCGATAGCGTATCCGTCCCGTCGAGACGGACCCTCCGGCGCTGCGGATGCGGTATGAGACTGATTGCGGGTAGCGGGTAAGCCGCATCCGTTCGGAACGATCGGTTTTATTCATCGTGAAAACTGAAGTCTGGTTCGCCCCCGGGCGCGCCAACTTGATGGGCGAGCACACGGATTACAACGAGGGGTTCGTGCTGCCGTTCGCGCTCGCCCAGGGCGTGACCGCGACCGCGAGCCCGCGGGACGACGGGCTGCTCGTGCTGCGCTCCAAGCAGGTGCCCGACGAGCCGGCGACCGTTGCCGTCGACTCGGTCGCGCCGGGCGCAGTGACCGGCTGGGCGGCCTACCCGGCGGGCGTCGCGTGGGCGCTGCGCGCCGCGGGGCACGCGGTGCGCGGCGCGTCGGTCGACGTCGACTCCGACCTGCCGGTCGGTGCGGGCGTGTCGTCGTCCGCCGCGATCGAGTGCTCGGTCGCGCTCGCGCTCTGCTCGCTTTCCGGGGTGACGGTGCCGCGCCAGGACCTCGCCGCGATCGCCCGGCGGGCGGAAAACGAGTTCGTCGGCGCGCCGACCGGGATCATCGACCAGTCCGCGACGCTACTCTGCCGTGAGGGTCACGCGCTGCTGCTCGACTGCGGGACGCTCGCGACGACCCAGGTGCCGTTCCTGCCCGCCGCGGCCGGCGTCGCTGCCTTGGTGATCGACACCCGCGTGACGCACGCGCTCGTCTCTGGCGAGTACGCGGCGCGGCGGGCCGAGTGCGAGGCGGCCGCGCGGCTGCTCGGCGTGCCCGCGCTCGGCGCGGTGACCGAGCTGCGCGTGCTTGACCGGCTCGCCGACCCGTTGCTCCGCCGCCGGGCCCGGCACGTGATCACGGACAGCGCCCGGGCCCGGGCGCTGTCCGTGATCACGTGCCGGGCCCGGCGGCGGAGCAACGGGTCGGCGAGCCGGTCAAGCACGCGCAGCTCGGTCACCGCGCCGAGCGCGGGCACGCCGAGCAGCCGCGCGGCCGCCTCGCACTCGGCCCGCCGCGCCGCGTACTCGCCAGAGACGAGCGCGTGCGTCACGCGGGTGTCGATCACCAAGGCAGCGACGCCGGCCGCGGCGGGCAGGAACGGCACCTGGGTCGTCGCGAGCGTCCCGCAGTCGAGCAGCAGCGCGTGACCCTCACGGCAGAGTAGCGTCGCGGACTGGTCGATGATCCCGGTCGGCGCGCCGACGAACTCGTTTTCCGCCCGCCGGGCGATCGCGGCGAGGTCCTGGCGCGGCACCGTCACCCCGGAAAGCGAGCAGAGCGCGAGCGCGACCGAGCACTCGATCGCGGCGGACGACGACACGCCCGCACCGACCGGCAGGTCGGAGTCGACGTCGACCGACGCGCCGCGCACCGCGTGCCCCGCGGCGCGCAGCGCCCACGCGACGCCCGCCGGGTAGGCCGCCCAGCCGGTCACTGCGCCCGGCGCGACCGAGTCGACGGCAACGGTCGCCGGCTCGTCGGGCACCTGCTTGGAGCGCAGCACGAGCAGCCCGTCGTCCCGCGGGCTCGCGGTCGCGGTCACGCCCTGGGCGAGCGCGAACGGCAGCACGAACCCCTCGTTGTAATCCGTGTGCTCGCCCATCAAGTTGGCGCGCCCGGGGGCGAACCAGACTTCAGTTTTCACGATGAATAAAACCGATCGTTCCGAACGGATGCGGCTTACCCGCTACCCGCAATCAGTCTCATACCGCATCCGCAGCGCCGGAGGGTCCGTCTCGACGGGACGGATACGCTATCGGTTCTAGACTGACGACAATAACTGGCCTGGGACATCGGGGAACAGACCAATTGCCCGGGGCAGCAGTTAACGGGTGGGCAACAGAGGAAGTCGGCGACGGGCGTTGAGCGGCAAGGTCGTCCTGGACGTGATCATCGTCCTCATTATCGTGTCCATCGGCGGTTTCTTCGCTTCCGCGGAGATGGCACTCGTCTCGCTGCGCGAGGGCCAGGTGCGCGCGCTGGCGAAGCGCGGCAGGCGCGGGGCGACGGCGGCCAGGCTCGCCTCCGACCCCAACCGGTTCCTCGCGTCGGTGCAGATCGGCACTACCCTCGCGACCTTGGTGACCGGCGCCTACGGCGCCGACACGCTGGCCGGGCTGCTCAGCAACTGGATGGTCCACCAGGGCCTGAGCCACGACGCGGCCGGACCGCTCGCCTTCGCTGTCGTGACCGTGTGCATCACGTTCCTCACGCTGGTGTTCAGCGAACTGGCCCCGAAGCGCCTCGCGCTGCAGCGCACCGTGCGGATCGCGCTGTTCGCCGCGCCCACGCTCGACGTGATCGCCCGCCTGGCGCGGCCCGTCGTCTGGCTGCTCTCCGTCTCGGTCAACCTGGTGGTCCGGCTGCTCGGCGCCGACCCCCGGCAGGGCCGCCAGGCCATGACCGAACAGGAAGTGCGCGAGCTCGTGGCCGGCACGCAGACGCTGAGCGTCGACGAGCGGCGCATCGTCGGCGAGGTCTTCGACGCGGGCAAGCGGCAGATCCGCGAGGTGCTGCGGCCGCGCACCGAGGTCGAGTTCCTCGCCGCGGGCACGACGGTCGGCGAGGCCGCGCGCATCGCCGCGAGCGTCCCCTACTCGCGGCTGCCCGTCTACCAGGGCTCGTACGACAACGTCATCGGGTTCGTGCACATCAGGGACCTGCTCGGCCCCGCCGCGCCCGACAAGTCGGCCCTCGTCGACCAGGTGGTCAGGCCGATCAAGTTCCTGCCGATCAGCAAGACCGTGCTCTCCGCGCTTTCCGAGATGCGCCGCGAGCGCGTCCACCTGGCGATCGTGGTCGACGAGTACGGCGGCACCGCGGGCATCGTCACCCTCGAGGACCTGGTCGAGGAGCTCATCGGCGACATCAGGGACGAGTACGACACGGGCGAGGCGCCCGCCACCAAGCTGCCGCAGGGCGAAGTCGAGGTGGACGGCCTGCTCAACCTGGACGAGTTCGCCGAGCAGACCTCGATCAGGCTGCCGGAGGGACCCTACGAGACCGTCGCGGGCTACGTGCTCGCGGCGCTCGGCGAACTGCCTACGCCGGGCGACGCGGTCGAGATCCCCGGCTACCGGATCGCGGTGACGGAAATGGACGGCCGCCGCATCGCCCGCCTGCTGGTCACGCCGCTCCCCATGCCGGTACCGGAGTCCCCCGCGGAACCCGCTCAAGCCGCTTCAGTGACCGAGAGCGGGGACGAGCAGACGTGAGGCCGCTGCGGCCAGGTAACCGTGCGAGGACCTTGTTGGCCTTCAGCAGCAGCGGCTCGAGGAACGGCGCTGTGGACTGAGAGTAGGGCCAGGTCAGGTGATGGCGGTCCGAGAAGACAAGGACGTTGCCGACGACGGGGGCGCACACCTCCGGCCCGCAGATGAGCGAGTTCGCGTCGACCACGCTTACCTTGCCGCCGGTCAGCTTCGCCGCCGCGCTGACGGGCGAGTGCCGCAGGATTGCCTTCGAGGTCGGCACGTCGCACTTCGCCAGGTCGCCGGGGTGCTGCTCGATGCAGGTCGGCACGTCCTCGACGAGGTCGGGCGACTCCTTGATCGCCGTTACCGAGATCCCCGCTTCCTCGAGCTGGGTCCAGTACTTAGCCATCCCCGCGCCGATCTCGGCGATGGCCGCCGACGATTCCTTGACCGGGTGGTCGGGCGTGGCCATGTCCGGGTAATCGCTGGTAAGCACCACGTTCGGGCGTATGGTCGTGATGAGGTCGTGCAGGACGGCGGCGCCCCACGCCTGGCAGGCGGTGAAGTTTCCGATGCCGGTGGAGTTGAGCATCAAGGCCGCCGACCAGGGGCAGCTTGAGTGCAGTTCGGTCACGAGCTTCCAGTGCCGCTGCACCGCGATCGCGTTGAGTGCGTCAAACCACTCGCCGGCCGCCGAGTCGCCGACCAGTGCGACGGTGAGCACGGGGTTGGTGGTGTCACCGAACACGCACTCCTTGGGCTTGCTCACGGGAATGTCGTCAAGGCAGCCCGCCGTCCGGTAGAGCGACTGGCTGATCGCGTCCGGCTGCGGGACGAAAGGCCCGGCGGGGACGTTGGTGACCTTGCCCGCGAGAGCGGCCGCGCCCGGGTAGTCAGGTCCGAGTTTCCCGTTCCATGGCGCCGGCTCCCCGGTGATGTAGACGAGTGCGAGGACGACCGGCACGACGGCGACGAGCGCCACCGAGAGCGACCGCCACTTGTGGCCCGCCACGAACGGCGCCAGCCGCACCTTGTCCTCCACGAACTCCTTCGTCAGCCAGGCGAGCAGGACGGCGGTCGCGAGGATGACCGGCCCGGTCAGCAGGCCGGGTGCCTTACCGCGCCAGTCCGTGTACAGGTTAATCAATGGGTAGTGCCACAAGTACAGCGAGTAAGAGATCCCGCCAATGAAGACCATGAGCCGTGCTGACGTCAGCCGCCAGGGCCCGTACCACCCTTTGTCCGGAGGGGCTTGTGGAGGTCGTCCCCCCGGGCCGGCAGCGCGTTCAGCGGATCCGCCCGCGATCAGCGCGGCCGCGCCGAGGACAGGGAGCAGTGCCAGCGCGCCGGGGAACGCCATCGACCCGGTGAGCACAAACGCCGAGGCGATGACGGCGGCGAGGCCGAGCCACCCCAGCCACCCACGACGCGCGAGGGCGCCGGTAAGCCTGGCGGGGGCGATAGCGAGGAGGCCGCCGAGGCCAAGCTCCCACATGCGGGTCGTGGTCACGAAGTACGCGGCGGACGGGTTCGCGCTCGTCTCGTAGACCGAGTACACCAGTGACGCGGTGACCAGCGCCGCCGTCAGCGCGCGGACGACGGTGCCGCGGATCCGGGCGCGCCGCGCCGCCCGTCCCGTGTTGGCGGGCCCCGTGTTGGCGGGCCCCGTGTTGGCGGGCCCCGTGTCCGCCCGCCGGGCCGTGAACATTGCCGTCAGGAAGGCCGCGAGCAGGAAGAGCAGCGGCCAGACGAGGTAGAACTGCTCCTCGACCGAAAGCGACCAGAAGTGCTGCACGGGACTGGCCGCGTCGTCGGACTTCAGGTAGCTGACGGCGTCCGCCGAGAGCAGCCAGTTCTGGAAGTACAGCGCGCTGGCCAGGATCTGCGGTGCCGTGTCGGCGAGCTGGGTCGCGGGCTGCACTATCCGGCTCGCGATCCAGGTCACGGTCAGAACGAGCGCCGCCGCCGGGATCAGCCGCCGGGCTCGCCGTCCCCAGAAGTCGGCCAGTCCCACCGTTCCGGTCCGCGCGTAGCCACGCCACAGGTGGCCGGTGATCAGGTACCCGGAGATCACGAAGAACACGTCCACCCCGGCGAAACCGCCGGGCAGCGCCGAAGGGTACAGGTGGTAGATCACCACCATCGTGACGGCGATCGCCCGCAGTCCCTGGATGTCCGGCCGGAATGCCCCGTTTTCCGGAGAGTTCCTGGCAGTCGCGTCAGCCCCGCTGTCGGTGGGGGCTAGTACGGTCACTGGTTCAAGCTCGTGAGCGGCAATGAGATCTTAGTGAGATTTGAGTAACAAATTAATAACATGCAAATATTTGGTCCGGCTGCGCCGTTATGCCGGCCGAAGCCGCCCGCGCGTCACCTGCCGCCCGGGTCCCGTTCCGGGCAGGCCCGGCAACACGGACAGTGCGCACCGATACCGGGTGAGCCAACTAAACTTTGCGGCTACACGGGGAAAGACCCTGGTGGAAGGGGTAGATGTGTCGGGACCTGGTGGGTTTGACACCGTTCTGGTCGTTGACTTCGGCGCGCAGTACGCCCAGCTCATCGCCCGCCGCGTACGGGAGTGCCACGTCTACTCGGAGATCGTGCCGTCCACGATGCCGGTGGACGAGATGCTCGCCAAGCAGCCGAAGGCGATCATCCTGTCCGGCGGCCCGGCGTCGGTCTACGCCGAGGACGCGCCCGCGGCGCCCGCCGGGCTGTTCGCGGCGGGCGTGCCGGTCTTCGGCATCTGCTACGGGCACCAGGTGCTGGTCCGCGAACTTGGCGGCACCGTCGAGCGGACCGGCGCGGCGGAGTACGGCGGCACGCCGCTGCACGTCCTGGACGGGCCGGGTCAGAGCACCGGGGGGCGGCTGCTCGCGGGTCTCGGCCCCGAGCTGAACGTGTGGATGTCGCACGGAGACACCTCGACGATCGCGCCGCCGGGGTTCACCGTCACCGCGAAGACGGCCGCGACGCCGGCCGCCGCGGTCGAGGACGCCGAGCGCTGCCTGTACGGCGTGCAGTTCCACCCCGAGGTGATGCACACCGAGTACGGCACCAAGATCCTCCGCCGGTTCCTCGAGGCGGCGGGCTGCCGCCCGACGTGGACGATGGTGAACATCGTCGAGGAAGAGACCGCGCGGATCAGGGAGCAGGTCGGCGAAGGCCGCGCGATCTGCGCGCTGTCGGGCGGCGTCGACTCCGCGGTGGCGGCCGCCCTGGTCCAGCGTACGCTTGGCGGTCGGCTGACCTGCGTGTTCGTCGATCACGGGCTGCTGCGCAAGGGTGAGGCCGAGCAGGTTGAGCAGGACTTCGTGGCCGCGACCGGCGTCAAGCTGCACGTCGTGGACGCGTCCGCCGAGTTCCTCGCCGCGCTCGCGGGCGTCACCGACCCGGAGCAGAAGCGCAAGATCATCGGCCGCGAGTTCATCCGCGCGTTCGAGCGGGCCGCGCGGGACATCACCGCGGACGCCGGCGCGCAGGGCGAGGCGACCGAGTTCCTGGTCCAGGGCACGCTCTACCCGGACGTGGTCGAGTCCGGCGGCGGCACGGGCACCGCGAGCATCAAGTCGCACCACAACGTGGGCGGCCTCCCCGACGACCTGAAGTTCCACCTGGTTGAGCCGCTGCGCTGGCTGTTCAAGGACGAGGTGCGCAAGGTCGGCGAGGAGCTCGGACTGCCATCGGAGATCGTGTGGCGCCAGCCGTTCCCCGGGCCGGGCCTCGGCATCAGGATCATCGGCGAGGTCACCGCGGAGCGGCTCGCGGTGCTGCGCGAGGCGGACGCGATCGCGCGGGCGGAGCTGACCGCGGCGGGCCTCGACCAGACCGTCTGGCAGTGTCCGGTGGTGCTGCTCGCCGACGTCCGCTCGGTCGGGGTGCAGGGCGACGGGCGCACCTACGGCCACCCGGTCGTGATCAGGCCCGTGACGAGCGAGGACGCGATGACCGCCGACTGGGCCCGGCTGCCTTACGACCTGCTCGCGCGGATCTCCACACGGATCACCAACGAGGTCCGCGAGGTAAACCGCGTGGTCCTCGACGTCACGAGCAAGCCGCCGGGCACGATCGAGTGGGAGTAAGCCGGGCACGATCGAGTGGGAGTAAGTGGGAGTAATGGCGGAGCGGCCGGAGTCAGCCGCTCCCGTTCTGGATACTCCCGTTCTTGATCTTGATCTTGATCCTGACCTCGGTCCGCTTAGCCGCGGCCGTTGTGCGTGGCGTTGGACTGCTGCGGCATGCGGATGGCGGGGCGCAGCAGCGCCTCGGCCAGCGTGAGCACCGTGTCCTCGAGCGACGCGATGCGCCCGAGTATGTCGGTCGTGGCGGCCTCGACGGCCTTGGCCACCGCCTCGTCCATGCCCGTGGTCTGCGCGTCCAGCTTGCCGTCGATCGAGCGCACCCGGTCGTACTGGTCGTCGAGCCGTTCGTCGAGCCGCTCGATCCGGGCCATGAGCTTGCTGTCGAGCGTGCCGAGGGTGGCGGCCAGGCCGTCGATGGTGGCCGCGATCGCCGTCACGTTCGTCTCGTCCATCGCGTCGAGCCGTAGGCGGATCTCCTGCAGCGCGCTGGCGACCGACCGCTCCTCGATGATGTGATCGTGCACCGTGCGCGCGAGCAGTTCGCGCATCCGGTCGGCGGCGGCCTGCTGTCCGTTGTAGGCGGGCGGTCCAGACTGGCTGGCGCGCAGCAGCAGGTGATTGTTGCCCGACTGATCCATCTTGCTCCTTCGTGCGCTCCGGCTATGGAGTGCGATTACTTTAGTAGCTCTGCGTGGTCGCTCGTACGCGGGCTGCTAAATATCGCGGCCGTCGCCGGGACTGGCGCAGGCGCTTCGTTCCTGGTGGTCCGCAATCCGCCCGTGTTGACGCGGTCAAACCAGGCGGCTAGGGTTCGGGGTTAGCACTCACTGATGTAGAGTGCTAATGCGACGAGGCAGGTCTGGCACCCGCGACGGCAGGCCAACCCTGGTCGCCTCGCAAAAGCAACTCACCCACAGACATTTCCGAAGGGGGAGGTCAGCGTGTCGACCGCCACCAAGGTTGTTCTCAAGCCGCTCGAGGACCGCATCGTGGTCCAGCCGCTCGAGGCCGAGCAGGTTACCGCGTCCGGGCTCGT
>Ga0102924_1004108_pt1 | contig 14872 bp, 13 predicted proteins | sample PaiPotPPM11metaG_FD_80116 | JGI IMG/M metagenome (GOLD analysis project Ga0102924, IMG submission 80116) | Iron sulfur acid spring bacterial and archeal communities from Banff, Canada, to study Microbial Dark Matter (Phase II) - Paint Pots PPM... ... | reverse complement strand
GCCCGCATCTGACCCTGGCCCGCCGCCTCCTTGGTCTGCCGCCGGGGTAGAGAGTCGCCAGCCGCGCGCGCTGACAGGACCATATGACTGGCTCCCGACGTGGCCAGGCGCCACAATCGCAGCCAAACAACACCAGGGAGGATTCGCCATGACGCCGACGTCCGCCTCCGCCCGGCTGTCGCGCCGGACATTGCTGGCCGGCGCTGCCGGTATCGGCGCGCTGGCGCCGCGTTTGGCGCGCTCTCAGAATGCGCCGACGCCGAACGCGCAGCTCGGCACCCCCGCCAGCACGGTCACCAGCCCGCCGCGCGACCAGTCGCGCGGGCACCCGACGATCTACCCCGACCCCGACGTGATCGTCATCGAGCCGTCGTTCCGCGGCTTGGCGCCCGGCAATGCGGCTATCCAGCGGCTGTGGACCGGAGCCCAATGGGCCGAGGGTCCGGCCTGGTCGAGCCAGGGCCAGTACCTCGTCTTCAGCGACGTCACCGGCAACACGCAATACCGGTATCTATGGGATGCCGATCGCGTCGTGCCGTTTCGCAAGCCCTCGAACAACACCAACGGCAATTCCTTCGACTTCCAGGGCCGCCAGCTCTCCTGCGAGGATTTCAACCGGCGCGTCGTGCGCTGGGAGCATGACGGCTCGATGACCGTCATCGCCGATTCCTATGACGGAAAAGGGCTCAATTCGCCGAACGACATCGTGCCCCATCCCGACGGATCGATCTGGTTCACCGACCCCGCCTATGGCGACCGCCTCAACGAGGGCCATCCCGATGACCCCGGCGGCGCGACCAACCCGGACGGCAAGCTGAACCCGCGCATCGGCGCTCCCGATGCCGGCGTGCGCGGCGGCAAGAAGCGCGAGCTCTCGACCAACGTCTATCGCTGGGACCCGAGCGGCAAGCTGGAGGTCATGCTGACCGAGGAGCAGCTGCCCGACCCGAACGGGCTGTGCTTCGCCCCCGACCACAAGACGCTGTACGTGATCAGCACCGGCCGTGGACCCGGCGATGTCGGTCCCGGCGGGCAGCGCGTCGTCTACGCCTTCGACGTGCAGGACAAGAAACTCGCCAACCAGCGGCTCTTCGCCGACATGATGCTCGACGGCATCAAATGCGGCCCCGACGGCATGCGCGCCGATGTGTTCGGCAATCTGTGGATCAGCTCGAACGCGCCGCTCGGCTATGCCGGGGTTCTGTGCTTCACCAAGGACGCCAAGCTGCTCGGCCGCATCCGGCTGCCCGAGGTGTGCGCCAACCTCGCCTTTGGCGGCCCGAAGCGCGACCGCCTCTTCATGTGCGCCAGCACCTCGCTGTTCGTCTACCAGACGACGACCCAGGGCGCCGCGCCGGGCTAGACACCACGCTTCGGCGTCTCGGACGCGCTGCCCTCAATCTGCAAGCGGAGCCGGCGCATCAAACCTATGTGATGCTTTCTCACCTTACTCACCCGCTGCCGCCGGTCCGCAGCACCCGCTGCGCGATCGACCAGCGGTGCACCTCGCTGGGGCCGTCGTAGATCCGGAACGGGCGGACGTCGCGGAAGATGCGGGCGACGATCGTGTCGTCGGTGATGCCGAGCCCGCCCAAGACCTGCATGCTGCGGTCGACGATGCGCCAGATCGCCTCCGAGCAGATCACCTTGGCCATGCTCGATTCGTGGCGGCCGCGCTCGCCTTTGTCCAACACCCAGGCGGTGTGCCAGATCGCCAGCCGCGCGGTGTGGATGTCCATCTCGTTGTCGGCCAGCATAAAGCCGACCCCTTCGTGCTCGCCCAACGGCTTGCCGAAGGCGGTGCGGCGCCGGGCATAGTCGGTGGCGATGTCGTGCGCCCGCCGCGCCGCGCCAAGCCAGCGCATGCAATGCGTCAGGCGCGCCGGCGCGAGCCGCGCCTGGGCATAGCGGAACCCCTCGCCGACCTTGCCGAGCACGGCGCTCTCCGGCACCCGCACGCCGTCGAGCCGGATCACCGCATGGCCGCCCGCCATATAGGTGTCGAGGGTGTCGAGGACGCGCTCGACGACGATCCCCGGCGTCGCCATCGGCGCCAGGAACATCGTCGCCCCGGCCGGCCCGAGCGCGTCGCTGTCGTTCTTCGCCATGATGATCGCGAACGCGGCGCCGACCGCGCCGGTGATCAACCATTTCTCGCCGTCGATCACGAAATCGCCGGCATTGCCGCTAGTGTCGCGCCGCGCCGTCGTCGTCAGCATCGACGGGTCGGCGCCGGCGCCGGGCGCCGGCTCGGTCATCATGAAGCAGGAGCGGATGTCGCCCGCTGCCAGCGACCGCAGCCATTCCTCCTTCTGCCGCGCCTCGGCGACCTGTTCGAGCAGGTGCATGTTGGCCTCGTCCGGGGCAAAGCAGTTCATCGCGATCGGCCCCAGCGGCGAATAGCCGGCCGCCTCGAACACGACCGCCTTGCCGCGATGATCGAGCCCGAGCCCGCCCCATTCGGTGCCGACATGCGGCGACAGCAGCCCGGCGCGGCGGCCGAGCGCGACCAGTTCGCGCCGGAACTCCTCGGTCGGTCCGTGCGCCGTCAGCCGCGAGTCGCGCTCGCGCGGGATCATCTCGTCGCGCACGAAGCGCTCGGTGCGCTCCCGCAATTCGGCGATGTCGTCGGGGATCGAGAAATCCATCGGGCGGCTCCGGGCGTCGAGGGCTCGACGGATCGTCGGGCAGCGACGCGGCGGGGGCAAGCGGTTGCGTCGCCAACGCCGCGCCGGCTGCGGCTCAGCCCGAGCGTCCCGGGAGGTGCGCGTCGGCCTCTGCGCCGGAGGGCGCCGGCTCCGCCGCTTTACGCGGTGCTCGGTTCCGCGCCTCGATCTCGCGGAGCCTCTCGGGCCACTGCTCCATTTCGGCGTCGCATTCCGCCCGCGCATCGCCTTCGTAATCGTCCAGCACGATTTCCGGGAGGTAGAGGGCGCTCGAACAGCCGATATTGGCGCGCTGCAATTTGACCAGCACGTCGAACAGCAGGCGTTTGACCCGCAGATCGGTTCCCGTCGCCGCGTCGGTCAGCGTGGCGAAGATCGCTTCGGCGCGCGTCATCCACGTGCCGTCCTCTTTCGGGAAGCGGGACCGCTGCGACAGCGCCTCGCCCAGCAGCGACGCCAACGATTTGGTGCGCCGCGGCCGCCCGCCGGGATTGCCCGATTTGCCTTTCTCGAACCGGCCCTCGACCGGCGGCTTGCCGTAACCGACCCCGTAATCTCCGCTTTGCTCATCCATAGTCAAACCTTTGTTCACGGAATGTACTTGAAATTGGGATCGCAAATTTCTATTGTCAATACCACAACGAATGAAAATCAGAGACTCTCCGGAGGGTCATCGTATGCGAAGAATGGCGGTTAGAAATTCCCTGTTAAATTGCGAAAAATTCCCTGTTCTGAGGGAATTTGGAATTCACCGCTGCCTCGAATGGGTGCCGGGGAACTCTCCCCGTCGAGACAATCGCCATCGTCTCGACGATGCCCGCGCGATAGGGGCGGGCGGCTCGGGGGATTGCCGGTGATCGAGTTCACACTCCGCCGCCTGATCTGCGCTATCCTGCCGCACCCGGTCGCAGGACCGCTGTTGCCGGAACCGGGAGGGACCTCGCGATGAAGCACACGCGCCTCTGGATAATCTTGCTGGCCGGGTCGCTGCTGGTCTTGCCGATGCGGTCGGCGGCGCGCGCCGATACCGCCGCGGCGACCGGTGAAACCAAATTCCCGGTCTCCTGTAGCCCGGCCTCGCAGACGGCGTTCAACAAGGCGGTCTGGACCCTGCATTCGTTCTGGTATCCGGAAGCCCTCAAAGGCTTCACCGAAATCGCCAATGCGGAGCCGAGCTGCGCGATGGCCTATTGGGGCATCGCGATGAGCCATTGGTATCCGCTGTGGTACCCGCCGAACGCTGCCGCCCTGAAGGCCGGCTCGGAGGCGGTCGAGAAGGCGGTGGCGGCGCAACCGAAAACCGAACGCGAGAAGGATTACATCGCGGCGATCGCGGCCTTCTACCGCGATAGCGACAAGCTCGACCACCGCAGCCGGGCGCTCGCCTACGAGAAGGCGATGGAGCAGGTGTATGTCCGCTATCCCGACGACCGGGAGGCCGGCGTGTTCTATGCGCTGGCGCTGAACGCCACGGCGGCGCCGACGGACAAGACGTTCGCGAACAAGAAAAAGGCGGCGGAGATCCTGAACAAGGTCTTTGCCGAGCAGCTGAACCATCCCGGCGCCGTGCATTACCTGATTCATAGCGACGACACGCAGCAGCTGGCCGAAGCCGGCCTGCCGGCGGCGATCTGCTACGCCAAGATCGCGCCGGAAGTGCCGCATGCGCTGCATATGCCGTCGCACATCTTCACCCGGCTCGGGCTGTGGCAGCAGTCGATCGAATCGAACCGCGCCGCTCACGACGCGGCGCTGCGCTATGTGCAGAAGACGCTCGGGGAGGGCGGCTTCGACGGCGAAACCGTCCATACGATGGACTATCTCGAATACGCCTACCTGCAGACCGGCCAGGACATCGAGGCGAAGCAAGTCCGCGACGAACTGCTCGGCTACCGCAAGAGCGACGCCGCCAACCTGCCGACGGCCTATGCGGTCGCCGCGATCCCGGTCCGCTTCGCCCTCGAACGGCGCGATTGGAAGGCGGCGGCCGCCCTGACCGAGCTGCAGGTCTCGGTTTCCCTCGAACGGTTCCCGTGGGCCCAGGCGATGGTGTCGTTCGCCCGCGCCCTGGGGCAGGCGCACACCGGCGATACGAACGGGGCGCAGGCGGAGATCGTCAAATTGCAGGCGCTCAAGGACAAGCTGCTGGAGGCGAAGGACACTTATTGGGCCAATCAGGTCGAGGTGCAGCGCCTCGGCGCCTCGGCGGTCGTGGCGCAGGCACAGGGCGACAACAAAACGGCGATCGAACTGGCGCGGAGGGCGGCCGACCTCGATGCGACGATGGACAAGCATCCGGCCACCCCGGCCGCGGCATTGCCGGCGCGCGAGCTGCTCGCCGACCTGTTGCTCGATTCGAACGATCCGGGTGCGGCTCTGAAGGAATACGAGCAATCGCTGCAATCCGAGCCGAACCGGTTCCGCAGCCTGCTCGGCAAGGCGCGAGCCGCAAAACAAGCCGGCGATGCCGCGACGAGCCGGCAGGCTTACGAGAAACTGCTGAGCCTGAGTAGCCGCGCCGATGGGGACCGGGCGGAGTTGTCGGAAGCAAAAGCGGTGCTGTCGAACTAGCTTGTCGCCCGCGCTTCCTGCCGGCGCCGCTCGCGCCAGGCGATATAGATGCCCGAGGCGATGATGATCCCGGCGCCGATCCAGGTCCACAGATCGGGGAAATTGCCGAAGATCAGGTAGCCGAGGATCGTCGTGCCGACCAGCTCGACATAACCGAGCGGCGCCATCACCGCCGCCGGGCCGAGCTGGAAGGCGCGGATCACCAGGTAATGCCCGCCGCCGCCGAACAGGCCAAGCCCCAGGAACAGCGCGGCGTCGAGCGCGCTCTTCGGGGCGACGAAAATGAAGGGGAGCACGAAGCTCGTCGCCAGCGAGCCGAACAGCGCCGCGAAGACGATGCCGGTCGCGGCGCTGTCGTAGAAGCTGACCCAGCGCGTTGCGATCAGGTACAGCGCGTAGCAGACCGAGGAGACCAGCAGCAATATCGCCGGGCCGTGCAGCCCGCTGCCGGGCCGGATCACCAGCAGCGCACCGGCAAAGCCGATCAGCACCGCGGTCCAGCGCCGCCACCCGACGCTCTCGTGCAGCAGCGGCACCGACAGCGCGGTCACGATCAGCGGCGAGGTGAAGCCGATCGTCGAGGCGGTGGCGAGCGGCACGAACGGGATAGCGAGGACGAAGACGCCGTTGCTCAGCAGCATCAGCACCGAACGGCCGATCTGCACCAGCGGCCGGCGCGTCGCAATCAGGGCGCGGCCGTATCGCGGCAGGAACACGATCGCCATGATGACGAGATGGCCGGTGAAGCGGGCCCAGACGATCTGCGCCACCGGGTAGCTCGCGCCGAGGTATTTCACCGATGCGTTCAGGAACGGGAACATCAGCACGCCGGCGCACATCAATATTGTGCCGCGCAACACCGTGTTCGGGCGCCCGCCTTGCTGCGCCACGGCGGTTGCCATGTGCCTTTCCCCTCCCAAACTGCGCTCCCGATCCCACCTGCCCGGACTCGCTCCGGGCACCCGCGTCTGGAAGCTCCCGCGTGGCCTCAGCCAAAGACGTGGATGACCGGGACGAGCACGGTCAAGGCGACAGTGCGGCCACCGGCCCAGTTTTATCCGGGGCCGCGGGCGCCGTCGCCGCGCGCCCTGTCGCGCTTTGCCGGTCTTCGCGCTACGCTCGCCCGATGATCCCGCATTCCGGCGACGACAGCCGCCTCCCGGACGACGAGCGCGAGCTGCTGCAGCGGGCGCTGGCGCTGGTCCCGCGCCTGGCCGAGCGCGCCCCGGCGGCGACCGCGGCCCGGCAATTGCCGCCCGAGACGATCGCCGAGTACCGCGACGCCGGGCTGCTGCGCATCCTGCAGCCGCGCCGCTTCGGCGGGTTGCAGGGCCGCTTCAGCCTGTTCTCGCGCATTGTCGAGGAATTCACCCATGGCTGCGCCTCCTCGGCCTGGGTCTATGCCGTGCTGACCGAGCATCAATGGGTCATCGCCTGCTACCCCGAGCAGGCCCAGATCGATGTCTGGGGCGACGATCCCGAGGCGGTCGCCTCGTCGTCGCTGGCGCCGCGCGCCGCCGCCACACGCACCGCGGGCGGCTGGCGGTTGAGTGGCCGCTACACGTTTTCGAGCGGCTGCGACTATGCGCAATGGGTGATCGTCGGCGCCTTTCTCGGCGAGAAGGGCGACCCGAAGACCGTCGCCTATGTGCTGGTCCCTCTCGCCGAGGTCGAGATCGTCGACGATTGGCAGGTGCTCGGCCTCGCCGGCACCGGCAGCAAGTCGCTTATCCTGCACGACGTGTTCATCCCGGAGCATCGCTGCGTGATGACCAGCGACCTGTTCTCGGGCGACACGCCGGGCGCCGCGGTGCATCCGGACTGGCCGGTGGTCCGGGCGCCGCGCGGGTTCCTCGTTTCGTATTCGCTGCCGCCGGTGTGCATCGCCTCGGGTCGGCGCGCCCTCGATCGCGTGTGCCGGTCGCTGGTCGGACGGTTGTCGCGCGGCGTGACCAAGCTGGCCGAATCCGAATTCGTGCAGATGACGATCGGCGAAGCCGCCGCCGCGATCGACGCGGCGACACTGCTGTTGCACCACGGCCGCGACTATACCACCGACGAGGTCAGCTCCGGCCGCCGCATCGCCGAGGCCGAAGCGGTGCGCGCCCGCCGCGACATGGTCTACGCCCAGCACCAGGTCGGCTGGGCGCTGGAACGACTATGCGAATTGAGCGGCGCGCGTTGGGTCTACGACAGCGACCCGCTGCAGGAAATCCGCCGCGACGTGATGACCATCCTGACCCACCACGCCGCCAGCCGGCCGGCTGGCTACGCGCCCTACGGCCATTTGCGGCTGCACGACAGCGGCGATTGAGACGCGAGCGAGAGGAAACCGCGATGTCGTTCGAACCTTCGGACAAGGTGAAGCGCCTGCAAGAGCGGGTGCAGGCGTTCATGGCCGAGCATGTCTATCCGGCCGAACCGGTATTCGAGCGCCAGCTCGCCGAGGCACCGTCGCGCTGGCAGATCCCGCCGATCATGGAGGAGCTGAAGGCGAAGGCGCGCGCCGCCGGTCTGTGGAACCTGTTCCTGCCGGAATCGGAGCTTGGCGCCGGCTTGACCAACCTCGAATACGCACCGTTGTGCGAGATCATGGGCCGCTCGCCGATCGCACCCGAAGTCTTCAACTGCTCGGCGCCCGACACCGGCAACATGGAGACGCTGGTGCGCTACGCGACGCCGGAACAGCAGCAGCAATGGCTGAAGCCGCTGCTCGATGGCGAAATCCGCTCCGCCTTTGCGATGACCGAGCCGGCGGTCGCCTCCTCCGACGCGACCAATATCGAGGCCTCGATCCGCCGCGACGGCAATTACGGCTATGTCATCAACGCCCGCAAATGGTGGACCTCGGGCGCGATGGACCCGCGCTGCAAGATCTTCATCCTGATGGGCAAGACCGACCCCGAGGCGCCGCGCCACAAGCAGCAATCGATGATCCTGGTGCCGCGCGACACGCCGGGCGTCACGGTGGTGCGCGCCCTGTCGGTGTTCGGCTACGACGACGCGCCGCACGGCCACGCCGAGGTCGAGTTCAAGGATGTGCGCGTCCCGGCCGAAAACATCCTGCTCGGCGAGGGGCGCGGTTTCGAGATCGCGCAGGGCCGGCTCGGCCCCGGCCGCATCCACCACTGCATGCGCATGATCGGGCTTGCCGAGCGCTCGCTCGAAGCGATGTGCGCGCGGGTCAAGAGCCGCGTTGCGTTCGGCCGGCCGCTGGCCGATCAGGGCGTGATCCGCGAATGGATCGCCGAATCCCGGCTCGAGATCGAGATGGCTCGTCTGTTGACGCTGAAGGCCGCGCACATGATGGACACGGTCGGCAACAAGGCGGCGCAGGCCGAGATCGCGATGATCAAGGTGGCGGCGCCGCGGATGGTGCTGAACACGATCGACCGCGCGATCCAGGCGCATGGCGGCGGCGGCGTCTCGGCCGATTTCGGCCTCGCTTATGCCTGGGCGCGTTCGCGGGTGATGCGCATCGTCGACGGCCCCGACGAGGTCCACAAGCGGGCGATCGCCCGCGTCGAATTGCGGAAGTGAGTTGGGCCGGAAGCGTGCCTGCGTCCTTCGAGACGCCCGCTGGCGCGGGCCATCAGGATGACCGTCGTTTATTCATGCCATCAATAATATCCGTCATGGTGAGGAGCCCCGCGCAGCGGGGCGTCTCGAACCACGCAGGACGCCAATGGAGCCGCTGGAAGCGTTGGAACTGATCGACGAGCGGCCGGACGAGCGCCTCGACGCGACCCGGCTCGATCCGTACCTGCGCGAACGTCTGCCCGGCGCGGAAGGGCCGATGTCGGTGCGCCAGTTCGGCGGCGGCAAGGCCAACCTGACCTACCTGCTGCGCTTCGGCGCGCACGAGTTCGTGTTGCGCCGTCCGCCCTTGGGGCCGATTCCGCCGGGCGCGCACGACATGCGCCGCGAGCACCGCGTTCTGTCCGTCCTGCACCGGCGCTATCCGCTGGCGCCCCGCGGCCTGCTGTTGTGCGAGGATGAAAGCGTCGCCGGCGCCCTCTTTCAGATCATCGAGCGCCGCCACGGCTTCGTGGTTCGCGATGATGTCCCGGAGCCATTTGCTGGCCGCCCCGACTTGAACCGGCGCATTGGCCTCGCCCTGATCGATGCGCTTGCCGATCTGCATTTGGTGCCGCCGGCGGCGGTCGGGCTTGGCGACCTCGGCCGGCCCGACGGCTATGTCGAGCGCCAGCTTCAGGGCTGGATCAAGCGTTGGCAGGCGGCACAGGGCGGGTCGGAGGCGGTCGAGGCCGAGACTGGGATGACGCCGGTGCTCGACTGGCTCGGCCGCGCGCTACCGAAATCCGGTGCGGGGGCGCTATTGCACAACGATTACCGGCTGGACAATTGCCTGCTCGACACCGCCGACCCGGCCCGCATCGTCGCGGTCATGGATTGGGATATGTGCACCCAAGGCGACCCGCTCGCCGACCTGGGCTACGTGCTGAACTATTGGGTCGAGCCGGGCGACCCGCCGGAATGGCGCGACATCGCGGCGATGCCGACCTGGCGCGACGGCTTTCCGTCGCGCGCCGACGCTGTCGCCCGCTACGCCGAGCGCACCGGCTTCGATGTCGCCCCGGTCGGGTGGCACCAGGTCTTTGCCGCCTTCAAGCTCGCCGTCATCATCCAGCAGATCTACATCCGCTGGGTGCGCGGCCAGACCCAGGACCCGCGCTTCCGAACCTACGGCCGCCGCGTCCTCGGACTCGCGGCAAAGGCGCAGCGATTGATCGCCACCAGTTGATCGGGGCTGCTAAACTGCAAGGCGGAGCGGATCGGGAGGAAACGATGCCCCACACGCTGATCTCGTGCGACGATCATATGGATCTCGGGCAATTGCCGGCGGATCTGTGGACGACGCGCCTGCCGGCCGAGTTGCGCGACCGGGCTCCGCATGTCGAGGAGCGAGACGGCCAGGCGGTATGGATCTGCGACGGCAAGGCGTGGGGCACCTGGGGCGGCAAGCCGCCCGCCACCGGCGACCAGCGGGCGGTGAAACCGCTCTACAATGCTTTCGACCGCGGCGGCCTCTACGACCAGAGCGAGCGTCGCCCGGCGGTGGCCGAATTGCGCCTCGCCGACATGGACCGCGACGGCGTCCGGACGCAGGTCATCTACGGCCCGATCTTCCAGATATCGACCGACGACCCGGTGCTGCGCGAGGCCTGCTATCGCGTCTACAACGATTGGCTGATGGAATTCTGCGCCGCCGCCCCCGACCGGCTGATCGGCGCGCCGATGCTGCCCGAGCAACCGGAGGCGGCAACCCGCGAATTGCGGCGGCTGGCGGCGAAGGGCGGAATGCGGCAGGTCTCGCTGATGATCGCCAACGTCAGCCCGAAGCTCGACGACCCGGCCTGGGAGCCGCTGTGGACGGCGCTCGAAGACACCGGGATCATCATCGGCTGGCACATCACCGTTTTCGGCGTGAAGCCCGGCGACCGGGCCGCGGGCAAGGCCGCGAGCGTCTTTGAAAACACCAAAGGCTTCCTCACCAACTTTCTTGAACCGTTCGTCGACCTGTTCGCCTGGGGCATTCTCGAACGGCACCCGAAGTTGCGCATCGTGATGGCCGAGGCCGGCACCGGCTGGCTGCCGTGGCTGGTGCAGGAACTCGACTACCGCCACTGGCGGCTGTGGGAGGCGAAGGAATTCTGGGCCGACAAAGGCGGCGCCGCGCTTGAAACCAAGCCCAGCGAGTTGTTCAAGCGGCAGATCTGGGCGACCTTTCAGGAAGACTACGCCGCGATGTCGCTGATCCCGTTCTTCGGCGAGGGCCATCTGTTGTGGGCGTCTGATTACCCGCACCCGGACAGCGTCTGGCCGCACTCGCGCGCCGCGATCGAGCGGCAGATGCGGGCGCTCTCGCCGGAGATTCGCCAGGCTCTGACGCACGACAACGCCGCTCGGCTTTACGGCCTCGGCTGAGACGCGGGTCCCGCCGAATAGCGCATTGATCTGCCGCCGCATCTGCCGGCAATGAAGCGTCTTGTCGCCGTCTTCGTCTTTGGCCTCGCCATCTCTGCGCCGGCGGCGTTGGCGCAGCAGGCGGCCACACCGGCCGCTAAGGGCGAAGGCGCGGACGTTGCGATGACCTTCGCCTACCGGATGCTGGATCGCCAATTGAACGGCGCCCAGAAGGCGGCGCTTGAGGCAAACCAGCGGGTCTGGCAGCGCGAGCGAGACGCCGGCTGTGGCGACAGAGCCGCTAAGGTACGGTCCGACTGCCTGATCGACGAGACCGAGGCGCGGCGCCGAATGCTCAACGGCGAGGGCCGCAACGGGGCGAGCAGCGGGCCGAGACTGCAGCCGACCTTCTTCCACGAAGCCAAAGCGGGCCAGTACGAGATCGCCGTCGCCTATCCGCAGATCGCCGCCGAGCACAACCTCGCCGATGCGACCTTCGACAAGATCGCGCACGATCTCGTGCTCGGCGACGAGGGGCTGATGCGCGAGTACCGCGGCGGCCAGCGCGGGCCGGCGACCCATTTGGTGACCTACGACATCGCCTTTCTCGGGCCGAAGCTGGCGACGATCATCTTCCGCCACATATCCACCGGCGGCGGACTGCCGCATCCGTTCACCGCGCGCCAGACCCTCGTCTTCGACTTCTCGCTCGGCCGGCCGCTGCGGCCCGAGGACGTGCTGTTTGAGCCGGCCAAGGCGGTCGGGCCGATCGCCGGGATGTGCAAGGAGCGGCTCGAAAAGGCCGCTGCGCGGGAGGGCTGGGCGTTGCCGGCGAAGGCCGATCTCGCGCAGGTCATCAATAACTTCCAGGCCTGGGCGCCGGGACCGTTCGCGCTCGAGATCCTGTTCGACGCCGGCACCGTGGCGCCGGAACCCACCGGCGCACATGAATGTCGGATCGACTATGCCGCATTGTTGCGCTGGCTGACCCCGAGCGGCCCGCTTCCGCCCAAGGACAAGCCGCCTGGCGAATAAGGTGTTGAGGTATCCTGATGGATGAACCGATCGCGATCCGGTCGGCGCGGCGCGACGAGGTGCCGAGGATCGTCTCACTGCTCGCCGACGACGCGATCGGCAGCCGGCGCGAGGACACGACGGACCCGCTGCCCGCCGCCTATTGGCAGGCCTTCGACGAAATGGCCGCCCAGCCCGGCAACCTCCTGCTCGTCGCCGCAGCCGGCGGTGACATCGCCGGCTGCCTGCAATTGACGATGATCCCAGGCCTGTCGCGCCGCGGCAGCAAGCGGGCGCAGATCGAAGGCGTCCGCGTTTCCTCGTCCCGGCGTGGCCGGGGCATCGGCGAAATGCTGGTGCGGCACGCGATCGGAATGGCGCGAGAGGCGGGCTGTGGCCTCGTGCAGCTAACCAGTGACAATGCCCGCATCGATGCCCGCCGTTTTTATGAGCGGCTCGGCTTCGTCGCCAGCCATGTCGGCATGAAATTGAGCCTCGATTGAGACTGGCGCGAGGCTTGCGCCAGACCCGCGTAAAGCGCCCGCCAGCGCGGCGTGGCGCGTCCTTGTCAGAGGCTGAGACGGCACCCATACTGTGACCCGTTATGCGGCGCAGCCCCGAAGATCCGGTCTTTCCTGCCGAGCCCGAAGCACCCTTGCGTCCGTGCGACCATCCGGGTTGCGCGTGCGGCGGGGAATTTCGCGCGCCCCGCTCGCGCCTGGAACTCGACCGCTATTTCTGGTTCTGTCTCCAGCATGTGCGGGCCTATAACGCCGCCTGGAACTATTATGCCGGGATGGATGAGCGTGAGATCGAAGCCGATATCCGCCAGGACACGGTCTGGCAGCGCCCGACCTGGAAGCTTGGGCAGCGCCACACCCCGTTCGATGAGCGGATGCGCGACCCGTTCGGTTTCGCCAATGGCCATGCGAACGGACACGCCAACGGCCACGGCTCGAACCGCACCAACGGCCATCGCGCCAACGGGCATAACGGCTCCGATCACCTCGCCCGTGCCGTGTCGGCCCGCGAGCAGGCGCTTGCCGTGTTCGACATCGAACCGCCTTTCACCGTGGTCCGCCTCAAGGCGCGCTATAAGGTGCTGGTCAAGCAGCACCACCCCGACGCACATGGCGGCGACAAGGCCGCCGAGGAGAAGCTGAAGATCATCAACCAGGCCTATGCGACCCTGAAGGCCAGTTATTTCAACTAAGCCTTCCGCTCTTGGCCACGATCCTTTCCCGACCAGAACCGAAAGCACCCGACGAATGGCAACCGTGCAGCAAGCGGCAACAACTGCGACTCCGACCGGAGAGCCAGACATCAAGATTTCCGTGCGCCAGACCTTCGGGATCGACAGCGATCTCGAAGTGCCGGCGTTCAGCCAGCCGAGCGAACATGTGCCGGAGGTCGACGATGCCTATCGTTTCGACCACGACACGACGCTGGCGATCCTCGCCGGCTTCGCCTTCAACCGCCGCGTGATGATCTGCGGCTATCACGGTACCGGCAAATCGACCCATGTCGAGCAGGTCGCCTCGCGCCTCAATTGGCCGTGCATCCGGGTGAACCTCGACAGCCATATCAGCCGTATCGACCTTGTCGGCAAGGATGCGATCGTGCTGCGCGACAACAAGCAGGTGACCGAGTTCCGCGAAGGGTTGTTGCCGTGGGCATTGCAGCACCCCGTGGCGCTATGCTTCGACGAATACGATGCCGGCCGCCCGGACGTGATGTTCGTGATCCAGCGCGTGCTCGAGGTCGAGGGCAAGCTGACCCTGCTCGACCAGAACCGGGTGATCCGGCCGCATCGGGCGTTCCGGCTGTTCTCGACCGCCAACACGGTCGGGCTCGGCGATACGACCGGCCTCTATCATGGCACCCAGCAGATCAACCAGGGTCAGATGGACCGCTGGAACATCGTCGCGACGCTGAACTATCTGCCGCACGACGCTGAGGTCGATATCGTGCTGGCGAAGGTGCCGAGCTATGACAACGAGGAGGGCCGCCGCCGGATCAGCGCGATGGTGGCGCTCGCCGACCTGACCCGCGCCGGCTTCATCAACGGCGACATCTCGACCGTGATGTCGCCGCGCACGGTCATCACTTGGGCCGAGAACGCGCGCATCTTCAACGATCTGGCCTTCGGCTTCCGGCTGACCTTCCTTAACAAGTGCGACGAGACGGAACGGCCGACGGTTGCCGAATACTACCAGCGCTGCTTCGGCACTGAATTGCCGGAGACCGGGGTCAACGCGACGTTGATGTAGAATGACGCAGCCCGTCTCCCCGACCGAGATCTTCAAGCGTGCCACCGCCGCGACGCTGCGCGCGATCGCCGAGCGCGACGACGTCAATGTCGGCTTCGGGCCGGAGCCGCCGGGGCTCGCCGGGCCGCGCGTCAAATTGCCCAACCCGGCCCGCGATCTGCCGGCCGATGAGGCGGCGCAACTGCGCGGCACCGCCGACAGCCTGGCCTTGCGGCTGCGCCACCATGACGATTCCGTGCACTCGAAGCGCGTGCCCGGCGGCGCCATGGCACGCTCGGTGTTCGAGGCGCTGGAGCAGGCGCGGGTCGAGGCGCTCGGCGCGCGCCGGATGGCCGGGGTCGCCGCCAATCTCGCGGCGATGCTTGACGAGCAGTACCGCCGCCAGGGCTTCGAGCGAATCAGCGAACGCACCGAAGGCACGAT
>Ga0102924_1004106_pt1 | contig 14876 bp, 12 predicted proteins | sample PaiPotPPM11metaG_FD_80116 | JGI IMG/M metagenome (GOLD analysis project Ga0102924, IMG submission 80116) | Iron sulfur acid spring bacterial and archeal communities from Banff, Canada, to study Microbial Dark Matter (Phase II) - Paint Pots PPM... ... | reverse complement strand
CCGCCGACGGCCGCTTCACCATTCAGGTCAGCTTCGAGCTCGGCACCAATCTCGACATCGCCCAGGTGCAGGTGCAGAACCGCGCCGCCATCGCGCAGCCGCGGCTGCCGACCGACGTGCGCAATATCGGCGTGACGGTGACCAAAGCCTCGCCCGATCTGATGATGGTCGTGCACCTTTACTCGCCCGACAAATCGCGCGATGCACTGTTCATTTCCAACTACGCCACGCTCGAAGTCACCGATCCGCTCACCCGCGTCGACGGCGTCGGCTCGATCGTGGTGTTCGGCAGCCGCGACTATTCGATGCGCATCTGGCTCGATCCGGATCGCTTGCAGTCGCTGGGCTTAACCGCCACCGACGTTACCAGCGCCTTGCAAGGGCAGAACATCCAGGTCGCCTCGGGCGTGCTCGATCAGCCGCCGGTCGAGCACCAGGGCGCCTTCCAGGTCGCGGTGAAGACGCTCGGCCGGCTTGATAATCCCGAGGACTTCGCCTCGATCGTCGTCAAGGAGACGCCGGGCGCCGTGGTTCGGCTGAAGGACGTCGCCAAGGTCGAGCTGGCCGCGCTCGATTATTCGTCGAATTCCTATCTCGACCGCGATCCCGCGGTGGCGGTCGCGATCTTCCAGCGCCCGGGATCGAACGCGCTCGCGACCGCGCAAGGCGTCATCAGCCAGATGGAGCAACTGGCAAAACGTTTTCCGCGCGGCGTGAAGTACGCCATTGTCTACAATCCGACGCAGTTTATCCAGCAATCGGTCGATGCGGTGATCGATACCATCGGCGAAGCCATCGTGCTCGTCGTGCTGGTGGTGATCATGTTCTTGCAGACCTGGCGCGCCGCCATCATCCCGCTGGTGGCGATCCCGGTGTCGCTGGTCGGCACGTTCTTCTTCATGGCTGCGTTCGGCTACACGCTGAACAATCTTTCGTTGTTCGGGCTGGTGCTGGCGATCGGCATCGTGGTCGACGATGCCATTGTCGTCGTCGAGAACGCCGAGCGCAACATCGCGGCTGGGCTGGCGCCGCGCGACGCCGCGCGCAAGAGCATGGACGAGGTCGGCTCCGCGCTGGTCGCGATCGCGCTCGTTGTATGCGCCGTGTTCGTTCCGTCGGTGTTCATCACCGGCATTTCCGGGCAATTCTACCGGCAGTTTGCGCTGACCATTACCGGCGCCACGATCATTTCGCTCCTGGTCTCGCTCACCTTGTCGCCGGCCATGTGCGCGCTGCTGCTCAAAGCCCATGATACGGCGCATCGCGATCGCTGGTGGGAGCGGCCGATCCATGTCTGCTTCGGTTATTTCAACCGCGCGTTCGCAGGTGCCGGCTCGGGCATTTCATGGCTTGCGGCCCGTACCGTGCGCCGCGCCGCGATCATGGTCGTGATCTATCTTGTCGTGCTCGCCTTTGGCTTCAATGCGTTCCGCAAGGCGCCGGTCGGTTTCATCCCGCAGGTCGATGCCGGCTACGTCATCGTCATCATCCAACTACCGCCCGGCGCATCGCTGTCGCGCACCGATGCGGTGCAGATGCACGCGCTCGACATCGCGCTCGGCGTACCCGGCGTCGCCCATGCTGTGAACATCGTTGGCCTCTCCGGCGCGACCTTCACCAATGCGCCGAATTCCGGCGCGCTGTTCCTGGTGCTCGATCCATTCAACAAGCGCGCCCGTAGCTCCGGCCAATCGGCCGCTGAAATTCAGACTGAGCTGAAGCGCCGGCTCGACACCATCCAGGACGCATTTATCGCCGTCGCGTTGCCGCCGCCGGTGCGCGGTATCGGCACCGCGGGCGGCTTTCGCATGATGGTCGAGGACCGCGCCGGACACGGCGCGGCAGGCTTGCGCGAAGCGGCGGACGCGCTGGCCGCCCGCGCCAGAGCGACGGCGGGCCTGTCGCAGGTCTTCACTTTGTTCGAGACGTCGACGCCGCAGGTCTATCTCGATATCGACCGCACCAAAGCGCAGCTGCTCGGCGTCAACGTCACCGACGTTTTCAGTGCGCTGCAAATTTTCATTGGCTCATCCTACGTCAACGACTTCAATATGTTCGGCCGCACTTTCCGCGTTACCGCGCAGGCGCGCTACGAGGACCGCCAGCATATCGCCGACGTGCTGAAAATCCGCGTGCGCAATTCCAGCGGCGACACGGTGCCGCTCGGCTCGTTCACCACCGTGACCGACATTGCCGGGCCATATCGCGTGCCGCGCTATAACCTTTATCCCGCCGCCGAGGTCGACGGCGCCGCCGCGCCCGGCTATTCGCAGGGCCAGGCGATCGGGATCATGGACAAGCTTGCGGCCGACACACTGCCGGATGGTTTTGCCACCGAATGGACGACGCTCGCCTTTCAGCAGATCAGGGCCGGTAATACGGCAATGTTCGCGTTCGTGCTGGCGGTGGTGTTCGTATTCCTGGTGCTTGCTGCGCAATACGAGAGCCTGACGCTGCCGCTCGCGGTGATCATGATCGTGCCGATGTGCCTGGTCGCTGCAATCTCCGGCGTGATCCTGCGCGGTCAGGACAACAACATCCTCACCCAGGTCGGGTTCGTGGTGCTGATCGGGCTTGCCGCCAAGAACGCCATCCTGATCGTTGAATTTGCCCGTCGGCTCGAGGATCAGGGCCGCAGCCGATGGGACGCCGCGGTCGAGGCGACGCGGCTGCGGCTGCGCCCGATCCTGATGACTTCGTTCGCCTTCATCCTCGGCGTCACGCCGCTGGTTTGGGCGATCGGCGCCGGCGCGGAACTGCGCCAGACGCTCGGCACGGCGGTGTTCGCCGGCATGATCGGCGTCACTGCGTTCGGGCTGATCTTCACGCCCGTTTTCTATGTCATCGCGCGCTGGATCGCCCAGCTCGGGCCGCGGCGCGGTAAGCAAAAACAGGCGAGCGCGCAGCCGGCCGAGTGACCGCCGCAGATTTCACGAAACCGTGACACCGCGCCCGACCGTACTTACCCGGCGGGGCGTGCCGTCTATTCTCGGCCTTGCCGGAATAACACACGGTGTCCGGTGTTTTTCGCAGGCGGCCTGTGCGTCGTCACATGATCGTAGAAGTCGGGATGTCGTGTTTTAGGGAGGCGGCATCCATCAACCCGGAAGGGCAGACCACATGATTCGCAAATTGCTTGTCGTCGTCGCTATCGTGATGTTCGGCGCGACGGCCGCCGCGGCGCAAAGCTGCGAAGACGTCATCACCAAGCGTCAGAACCTGATGAAGGGCAGCGGGGCTGCGGGGAAGCTTGCCAGCTCCATGATGAGGGGGGAAACACCCTTTGATCTCGATAAGGCGAAGCAGGTTTTCGCCGCCTTCGCCGAGGATGCCAAGGAAATGCCGACGCTGTTCCCTGATTGCTCGAAAACCGGCGACCACACCGCCGCGGGTCCGGCGATCTGGAACAAGCCGGACGAGTTCAAGGCGACCATCGCTAAATTCGCTGCCGACGTGAAAGCGGCGCAGGACAGCACCAAGGACCTTGAGACCTTCAAGGCGAATGTTCAAACTATCGGCAAGAATTGCAACAACTGCCATCAGACTTTCCGCGCCAGACCGAGCTAAAGCCAAATCGGCGAAGCTTGCGGAGGGCGGCCGTTTGTGAGGACGGCCCGCCGTTCGCATTTCGTAGCCTGGGCCATTGCAGCAAATTGCCGTTCTCCCATACTATGGGCGTGATTTGCGGCGCCAGAACGCAGACTTGGGCAGAATAACAGGGTGCGGCGTAGCGGCCTTCTATTTGATCGAGAGCTAACTGCGCATGGCGGTACAGGCACCGGCAATCGTTGACGTGCGCCAGACCGGCGGCACCATGCCGGCCGGAATTTCAAATTGGCTGCGCGGCATCGGCGTGCGGCAGGTCCGTCTCGCCTGCGGCCTTGTCATGTTCACCTACATCTTCTCGCATTTCTTCAATCACGCGCTTGGCAACATTTCCTACGACGCGATGGCAACGTGGCTGTCGTTCCACATCTGGTGGTGGAGAATTCCTGTCGTCAATTTTACGCTGTATGCCGCCGCAGCGACGCATGCCGGGCTCGGTATGTGGGCGCTCTACCAGCGCCGGCATTTTCGCTACACGGTTGCCGAAATCACTCAGCTCACATTGGGGTTCAGTATTCCGCTTTTGATCGCCAGTCATTTCGGCGTCGTGCGAGTCGCTGGACTGTTGTACGGGCGCAATCCGCCGGAATATGCAGCGCCATTGCTGGCCTACTGGGTCGCACGCCCGTACATGATTGCGGTGCAGTTCATTCTGCTCACCGTGGCCTGGACTCACGCCTGCATCGGGCTTTATTTCTGGCTGCGCCTGAAGCCGTTTTTCAAATGGGCGGCGCCACTTTTGCTGGCAGTGGCCGTGCTGCTGCCGCCGCTGGCGATGCTCGGCGCACATCATGGCGCGCAGGAGGCCATCCAGCTCGCCAAGGACCCGCAATGGCGCGCCGCGCATGTGCATCCAGTTACTCCGGCACAGCGCTCGCTCATCGACGACATCACTCTGTTTTACTTTCCCATCGCCTACCTTAGCCTGATCGGTCTGGTGTTTGTCGCGCGTGGGGTGCGCACGCTGCGCGAACGCCGGCGCGGCATGATCACGGTCTCCTACCCCGACCGGCAGGTGCGCGTGCCGAAGGGTATGAGTGTTCTCGAAGCGAGCCTGCGCTTTAATGTGCCGCACGCATCGGTGTGTGGTGGCCGGGCGCGCTGCTCAACCTGCCGCGTTCGCGTCGTCAGCGATCGTGGCGCTCTGCCGCGGCCGTCCGGGCGTGAGGCGTTCGTGCTGGCGCGCGTCGGCGCCAGCGCCGATCCGGCAATTCGCCTGGCGTGTCAGCTGCGCCCGAATAGCAATGTGGCCGTCATCCCCGTGCTGCCGCCGAACCTCGGCGCCGATTTTGTCCGTAATCGGCGCCGTATCAACATCGGCGAGGAGCGTTACATCGTCAGCATGTTCGTCGATATGCGCGGCTCAACCACGCTCGCCGAGGCACGGCTGCCATTCGATATCGTCTTCCTGATCAACCGTTTCCTGGGCGCGGCCTCGCAGGCCGTGATCGACGCCGGCGGCCAGCCCAACCAATTTGTCGGCGATGGCTTGCTCGCTCTGTTCGGAATTGGGGTCGACCCGGCGACCGCTTGCCGGCAGGCGATGCACGCGGCGGCGAATGTTGCCGCGAATGTCGAGTACCTAAATCATCAGTTCGCCGCCGACCTGCGCCAGCCGATCCAATTCGGCATCGGCATTCACGGCGGCGAGGTCATCATCGGCGACATCGGCTTTCGCGATCACACCGTGTTCACGGCGATCGGCGACGCGGTGAATGTCGCTGCGCGTCTGCAGGACCTGACCAAGACGCTTAACTGCGCCGCCATCGTGTCGGAGGAGGTCTGCAAGACCTCGGGCATGGCGGCTGACGCATTGACGCGAACTGAGGTGTCGATCCGCGGCCGCGACGAGCCGATGACAGTTCGCATGGCCACGGACCCGACCGTGCTGGCCAGCCTGATCGATCCGCAAGACGCGCTGCTCGACCCGGAGGCGCAAGTCGCGTGACCCGGACAGGTGGCCGGGCCGCGCCGACGCCGAACCGCACCGATGCTTGTCTTGCCGCCGATTCCAGCAAAGCATAGATAGAACCGCAAAGCCGGTGAGCGGTAAATCCGTTGTTTAGATTGACGGCGGATGGGGGAAAACGCATCGATGCAACGGTTCGCACTGATAGCGGCGGTCTGCGCGATGGCCGGCGCTGTTGCGTTCTGGTTCCTGACCATGCCGGCGACAGTTCCGGCGTCGGCGCTGCCGCAATATGCGCCCAACGTCGACAACGGCAGGACGATGTTCGATATCGGCGGTTGCGCGTCCTGCCACGCCATCCCCAATAAAGATCCTGACAAGGTCGATCGCACGCGGCTCGGCGGCGGTCTCGCCCTGAAATCGCCACTCGGCACCTTCTACGTGCCGAATATTTCATCCGATCCCAAGGATGGTATCGGCAACTGGAGCGAGGCAAATTTCGTGACGGCCTTGTGGCAAGGAACATCGGAGCACGGCAACAACCTGTTCCCGGCGTTTCCCTACACCTCCTATACACATATGCAGCTCGACGACGTCCGCGATCTGTTTGCCTATCTCAAAACCCTGCCGGCGGTGCCGGGCAGGGTGCGCCGGCACGACTTGCCGTTTCCCTTCAATATTCGCCGTCTGGTCGGAGGTTGGAAATTGCTGTTCTTTCACGCCGGACCGTTGGTGCCCGATCCGTCGAAATCGGCGCAGTGGAACAGAGGCGCTTATCTGGTGAACGGCCCTGGACATTGCGCCGAATGCCACAGCCCACGCAACATGCTCGGCGGCATCATCGAAAGCGAACGCTTTGCCGGCGGGCCTTCGCCCGACGGCAACGGCTGGGTGCCGAACATCACGCCGGCGGGCTTGGGAAAATCGGTGCTCGGCAACGTCGATTGGACGGAGAAGGATATCGCGAGCTTCCTTGGCGACGGCATGAATCCGGTCGGCGATTTTGCCGGCGCCGCGATGACCGACGTGATACGCAATACATCCTTGCTCAGCGACGACGACCGTGCGGCGATTGCCAACTACATCTTCACCCTGCCGCCGCGGCAGGGCCCAACGCCGCCGCCGAAGAAATAAATCGCGTGAACACCGGCAAAGGCATTGTGCTGAAACTGATATCCGCGGTGCTGTTCGCCGTGATGTCGGCGCTGATCCGTTATCTCGGCGCGCGCTATCCGATCGGCGAAGTGGTGTTCTACCGCTCGGCATTTGCCATCGTGCCGGTCGTCGTCGTCTATGCCTGGCGCGGCGAGCTGGCGGCCGCCGTGCGCACCGAACGCCCACTCGGTCACGCCAACCGCGGCGTGCTGAGCGTCATCGGCATGTTCTGCAATTTCGGCGCGCTGGCGCGGCTGCCCTTGATCGAGGCGAACGCGATTTCGTTCACCTCGCCGCTGGTCAGCGTGGCGCTCGCCGCGTTCATCCTCAAGGAGCGCGTGCGCATCTACCGCTGGTCGGCGGTGACGATTGGATTCGTGGGCGTCTTGGTCGTGCTGGCGCCGCATTTTTCCGGCGACGAATTGACCATCGCGATGGCGAGCGCAACCAGCGTCGCCGGCGTGATCTACGCGGTCGCGGGCTCCGTCACCAATGCCGGCACCATGATCCAGACGCGCCACCTGACCAAGAGCGAGACGACCTCGTCGATCGTGTTCTATTTCTCGCTGATCTGCGCGCTCGCCGGCCTTGTGACCTGGCCGTTCGGCTGGCTGACGCCGACCAGCCGCGAGTTTGCAGCGCTCATGTGCATCGGCTTTCTCGGCGGTACCGGGCATATTCTCCTGACCGAGAGTTATCGCTACTGCTCCGCCTCGATGCTGGCGCCGTTCGACTATACCTCGATGATCTGGGCGCTGGTGCTCGGCTACGCGTTCTTCGGCGAATTGCCGACGGTCATGATCGTCGCCGGTTCCGCGATCATCGCGGCCGCCGGCCTGTTCGTGATCTGGCGCGAGCGTCAGCTCGCCTTGGCGCGCAGACGGGCGGTGGAGGGAACGACTACGAGCCTCCAAACGCCTTGAAAGTGATGATGGTGCGGGTGTCGGCGACGCCGGGGACGGTCTGCACTTTCTCGGCGATGAAATGGCCGATATCGGTCGACGGATCGACGTAGAATTTCACCAGAAGATCGAAATCGCCCGCGGTCGAGTAGATTTCCGAGGCAATCTCGGCGTCCGCCAGCTTATTGGCGACCTGATAGGACTTGCCGAGCTGGCATTTGATCTGCACGAAAAAGGGGATCATGGGCGGCTCCGGACCGGCAGGATAGCATATATGACGAGCCTGCAAGAGCCGGGCCGTCCGTAGTATCCTTGCGCGAGGCTCAGGAAATCCGCGAATGCATGCACCGCTCGAGCTCGCCGATATCTCAGCCGACGTGCTGGCGCGCATCAAGAGCCGCGCGCCGCGGGTGCATTGCATCACCAATTCGGTGGCGCAAGCTTACACGGCGAACATACTGCTCGCGGCCGGCGCTGTGCCGTCCATGACGATTTCGTCCGAGGAGATCGCGGCCTTTGTCGCCTCAGCCGAGGCGCTTCTGGTCAATCTCGGCACGTTCGATGCCGAACGGCGCGCCGCGATCGAACTGGCGCTGGGCGCGGCGGGGCAGGGCGGCCTGCCCTGGGTGCTCGACCCGGTTTTCATCGAGCGCTCGCCGGCGCGGGCGCAATTCGCGCGCGATCTGGTTGCGCGCGGCCCCACGGTGGTCCGGCTCAATCATCGGGAATTCGCCGCGCTTGCGGGCGGCGATGCCGAGGGCAATGCGCCGGGCCGCTTTGCGCAAGCCCATAAGACGATCGTCGCGCTCACCGGCGAAAACGATGTCGTCACCGACGGCGAACGCTCCGCGGCAATCGCCAACGGCGATGCGCTGATGGGTCTCGTCACCGCCATGGGCTGCGCCGGTTCGGCGCTGGTCTGCGCCGCGCTCGCGGTCGAAACCGATGCGTGGCTCGCGACCAATGCCGCACTGATCGCGCTCGGCGTCGCCGGCGAGGTTGCCGCGCTGAGTGCGCGCGGGCCCGGACGGTTTGCCAGCTGGATCATCGACGCGCTTTATAGTCTCGACCGCGCAACGTTGCGCGCGCACGCCAAGGTGTCGTGATGCAAAGGTTTTCGTGATGCAAGTCGATCTTCGCCTCAATGCCATCGTCGATCCCGAGCGTTGCGGCGGCCACGATCTCGCCGATCTGGCGCGGCTTTGCGCCGAAGGCGGCGCCACGCTCGTGCAATTGCGCGACAAGCTGAGCGAAACCCGCGCCATGATCGCGACGGCACGGGCGATCAAGCAGGCGCTGGCACCGTTCAAAGTGCCGCTCGTCGTCAACGATCGTGTCGATGTCGCACTCGCCGCAGGCGCCGGCGGCGTCCATGTCGGGCAAGACGACATGGCGGTCGAGGACGCGCGGCGGCTGCTCGGCCGCGACGCCATCATCGGCCTGTCGATCAAGACGGTGGCAGAGGCAGACGCCGCGCCGGTCGAGCTGATCGATTATGTCGGCTCCGGCGGCGTCTATGTCACGCTGTCGAAAGAGCAGAAGAACGCACCGATCGGCCCCGAAGGTCTCGCGCGCGTCGTCGCCGCGCTGCACCACCGCGCGCCGAAGCTGCCGGTCTGCGGCATCGCCGGCATCGATGCGACGAACGCGGCTGCGGTCATCGCTGCCGGTGCCGACGGCGTCGCGGTGATCTCGGCATTATCGCTCGCCCCCGATCCGGCCGCCGCGGCGCGCACCTTGCGCAAAATCGTCGATGCGATGCTGGCGAAGCGAGGCACCTGATGGCCGTCGCCATCGCCGTGACCATTGCCGGCTCGGATTCGGGCGGCGGCGCCGGCATCCAGGCGGATTTGAAGACCTTTGCCGCGCTCGGCGTCTATGGCGCGACCGTGATCACGGCGCTGACGGCGCAAAACACCAAGGGCGTTCTCGCGGTTCACGAAGTGCCGGCGGATTTTGTCGCCGCGCAGATGGATGCGGTGTTCGGTGATCTCGACGTCGCCGCGGTGAAGATTGGCATGCTCGCCAACGCGGCGATCATCGAAGCCGTCGCCGCCGCGCTTGACCGTTATCGCGCGCGCAATGTAGTGCTCGATCCGGTCATGATCGCGACATCGGGTGAGAAATTGCTGCGTCCCGACGCGATCGGTGCGTTGCGCAAGCTCGTGTCTCGCGCCCGCGTGCTGACGCCCAACCTGCCCGAAGCCGCGGCGCTGCTCGATGTGCCGGCGGCGCGCGACGAAACCGGGATGCGCGTCCAGGCGGAAAAACTGCTCGCGCTCGGTGCCGGTGCGGTACTGATCAAGGGCGGCCACGGCGCGGGGCCGGAGAGCGTCGATCTTCTGGTTGAAGCAGGTGCCTGCACGCGATTTACCGCGCCGCGGATTGCGACGAAAAATACCCACGGCACCGGCTGCACGCTCGCCTCCGCGGTCGCCGCCGGCCTCGCCAAAGGCCTCGCGCTCAACGAGGCCGTGCGTCAGGCCAAGGCCTATGTCAGCGCCGCCATCGCGGCGGCCGATCAGCTCGACGTCGGCTCCGGCCGCGGCCCGCTGCACCATTTTCATGGCAAGTGGTGATCCAGCCGGGACTTCCGATCGTCGAAAAAAGCCGAGGTCTACGACAACGCCGCGGCCTACGACGCACAAGCGGCGACCGATCATTTCAAGGCTTATGAGGCGACCGTCAGAGACATGGTCACGAAGGGCGCCGTGACCCCATTGTCGTCGGTGTCGATGAACGCGAAGGCGCGGTAAGTCTTCACGCCGCCGCCGGCGCGCCCGGCTGCTTCAGCGGGTGGGCGCGGGCGAAGGCATCGATCGACGCGAGCGAATTGGCGACCCGCGTAAAATTCGGAAATGGCGCGGTATCGACGTTGAAGAATTTCGCGCCGGCCGCCTGACTGGCGATGCAGATGTCGGCGAGCGTGATCGTGTCGCCGTGGCAATAGCGGCCGGTGGCCTTGTCCTTCAGGTTGGTTTCGAGCGCGGTCAGCGCCGCAACATGCCAATGCTGGCACCATTTGATGCGCGTTGGCTCGTCGATCTTCAGCTCGTGCTCCAGATATTCGCGCACCCGCGGCACGATCAGCGGGTGTGAATCGCAGGCGACGATTTGGGCGAGGCCGCGCACCCGCGCGCGTCCTTTTGGATCGCGCGGCAACAGCGGCGGGTTCGGATGCGTCTCGTCGAGATATTCGATGATGGCGAGCGACTCGAACAAGGCCGGTCCATCGCCCTCGACCAGGGCCGGCAGCGCCATCATCGGGTTGACGGCGCGGAATGCGGCCGCGCGCTGCGCACCCTTCATGAGGTTCACGTCCACCACCTCGTCCGGCACGATGCCCTTGAGGTTGAGCGCGATGCGCACGCGATAGGTCGCGAGTGAGCGCCAGAACGAAAAGAGCTTCATTGGAAACCTCCTGATCTTTTTCCCTCCCCCGCTTGCGGGGGAGGGAAGGGAGGGGGCCCGCGGCCTCAACGCTTGCGCACGCGTCGAACACTTGCCCCTCTGGCGTCGCTTCGCTCGCCGCATCCCCCGCACGCGGGGGAGGAAAAGTTAGTCCGCGCCCGGATCGGCCTTCAGTCCCGCCGCCTCGATGCCGGCGATGGCGCACATTTCGTCCTTGTCCGAAGTGTCGCCGGAAATGCCGCAGGCGCCGACGATGGTGTTGCCGCTGTCGCGGATCAGCACGCCGCCCGGATTGGACACCATCCGTCCGCCGCTCGCCGCCGCCAGCATAGTGAAGAACTGCGGCGTCTTCGCCGCGCGGCCTGCCAGCGTGCGCGAGCCAAAGCCCATGCCGAGCGCGCCCCAGGCTTTGCCGAAGGCGATGTCGAAACGCAGGATGCCGGATTTGTCCTCGCGCTTGTAGGCGACGAGATGGCCGCCGGCGTCGAGCACGGCGACGGTGAGCGGCGCGAGATTGGTCTCACGCGCCTTCTTCAGCGCGACGTCGACAATGGTGGAAGCTTGCGCAAGGGTCACTGACATATTGGCTCCGTTGTTTTGGATGAAAGCTAATCTTTGGGACGGCTTGCCCAATAGACCGAGTGGCGCGCGCCGTCGCCGCCGCCCAAGCCCTTTTTGTTCGATTCCTCGAACGCCGCCAGTGCGGCTTTCGCCGCCGGCATATCGGCGCCCTTCGCAGCGCCGGCGTCGACCATTGTGCGCAGGTCCTTGACGGCGTTGGCGATGCTGAAGGTGGTCGGGCCCGGATCGCGATTTTCCATCATCGCGACGATCATGTCGGCGCGCATCTTCAGCCCATTGTTGGCGCCGTTGCTCTCGACGAACAGATCGAGCAGCCGCTTGGGCTCCCAGCCGACATCGCGCGCGATGGCGAAGGCTTCGCCATAGGCCTGCCAGGCGATCATCAGCGGCAGGTTGATTGCAAGCTTCATCGAGGAGCCGGCGCCGACCGGACCGCAATGCTCGACCTTGCGGCAAAGCTGGTCGAGGATCGGTTTGGCACGCGCGGCGGCGGCGGCGTCCGCGCCCATGAGGCCGAGCAGTTTGCCTTGCCGCGCCGGCGCGGTCGAGCCACCGACCGGGCATTCGACGAAGACGGCGCCCTTGCCCTGCACCTTCGAGGCGAGTGCGGTCTCCACTTTCGGCGGCACAGTGCTCATCTCGATGAACAGCTTGTCCTTCACGCCGTCGGATAACAGGCCCGACGGCCCGCTATAAACCGCATCGATCGCTGCGCTGTCGGTCAGGATGGTGATGACCGCCTCGCTGGCGTCAGCGACCGCGCTGGGGCTGGCGGCGACGCTGGCGCCGGCATCGGCAAGCGGCTTGGTTTTCGCCGCCGTGCGGTTCCACACGGTCACTTGGTGCCCGACTTCCAGCAGACGGGCCGCCATCGCGCTGCCCATGGCGCCAAGACCCGCGACTCCGATTTGCATGCGGCGACCTCTCAACGTCCCCATCCCGGCGCGCACATTATGCGATCAATGCGCGGTGAGAAAGCCGCTTGCGCATGGGGAGGGCGGATGTCATATCGCGTCCCCACGCAAAGGGACAATGAGGAGCAGCATGGCTTCGGGTAAAAAAGGCGCCGTCGGAATTGTCGGCCTCGGCATCATGGGCGGATCATTCGCGCAAAATCTCGTTGCCGCGGGATGGCGGGTGATCGGCTATGACATTGACGCGTCGCGGCGGCGGGCCATGAGCCGGCTGGGCGTCGAGATTGCCGCCGATGCCGGCGATGCCGCGCGCAAGGCGCGCACCATCATCACCAGCCTGCCCAGCCCGAAGGCGCTGGCAACGACGGTGGCGACAATCGTCAAGGCCAGAGTGCCGCGCCGCGTGATTGTCGAAGCCTCGACCTTTACGCTCGAGGACAAGACCCGCGCCGAAGCTGCGCTGCGCAAGGCCGGTCACGTCATGCTCGACTGCCCGCTGAGCGGCACCGGCGCGCAGGCCAAGGTCAAGGACCTCGTCGTCTACGCCTCGGGCGGCTCGGCCGAGATCAAAAAGCTGCGCCCGGTGTTCGCGGGCTTCACCCGCGCCGTGCACGATGTCGGCGCGTTCGGCAATGGCAGCCGGATGAAATACGTCGCCAATTTGCTCGTCGCCATCCACAACGTGGCGACCGCCGAGGCGATGGTTCTGGGGATGAAGGCGGGACTGCCGCCGCAACTCATCTACGATCTGATCAAGGCCGGCGCTGGCAATTCGCGCATCTTCGAGCTGCGCGCGCCGATGATGGTGAAGAACAATTACAACGACGCCACCATGAAAATCTCGGTCTGGCAGAAGGACATGGACGTCATCGGCGGCTACGCCCGCAAGATCGGCGTGCCGACGCCGATGTTCGATGCCAGTAGCACGATCTACACCAAGGCGCGCAAAAGCGGCCACGACGATCACGACACCGCCGCCGTCTGTGCCGTGCTGGAAAAGATGGCGGGGGTGAAGCGGAGAAAGGCAGCAAAGAAGCGTTAAGCACCTACTGGAATCATCATCCGCGAAGGCGGATGATCCAGTAATCCCTGACCGTTCGCGGACCACTCAGAGGGCAGAGGATACTGGATGCCCCACCTTCGCGGGGCATGACAAGAAAAGGAGGAAAGCATGTCATCGCTCGAAGGTGAAGCGCGGATGGGTGCTAGGGCGCAGGGCAAGACCCACCAGCAGCGCAGCGAGACGCGCGACAGCATGCGTATCGACTGGGACGTGCCGATCAAAATGGATGACGGCCTGGTGCTGCGCGCCGACGTGTTTCGTCCCGTCGCAGCGGGCCGCTATCCGGTGATCCTGAGCTACGGCCCCTACGCCAAGGGCCTCGCCTTTCAGGACGGCTATCCGAGCGCGTGGCTGCGCATGGTGGAAAAGCATCCCGACGTCACGGCGGGCTCCAGCAATCTTTATCAAAGCTGGGAAGTGGTCGATCCGGAAAAGTGGGTGCCGCACGACTACGCATGCGTGCGCGTCGATTCCCGCGGCGCCGGCTGCTCGCCCGGCGTGATCGACCATTTCTCGCCGCGCGAGACCAGGGATTTTTACGAATGCATCGAATGGGCCGGCGCGCAGCCGTGGTCGAATGGCAAGGTCGGGCTCAACGGCATCTCGTACTACGGCATCAATCAATGGCACGTCGCCAGCCTGGGGCCGCCGCATCTTGCCGCCATGTGCATCTGGGAAGGCGCCGCCGACTGGTATCGCGACATGACGCACCACGGCGGCATTCTCTGCACGTTCTGGGAAAACTGGTACGACATGCAGGTCAAGACCGTGCAATACGGTGCCGGCGAGCGCGGCAAGCGCAGCCGCGTCCACGGCGAGCTGGTGTGCGGGCCGGAGACGCTTTCCGAAGCCGAGCTCGCCAAGAACCGCAGCAATTTCGGCAGCGACATCGTCGCCCATCCGCTCGACGACGATTATCACCGCGCTCGCTCGCCGGTATGGCCGAAGGTCAAGGTGCCGTTTCTGTCGGCGGCCAATTGGGGCGGCCAGCCGCTGCATCCGCGCGGCAATTTCGAAGGCTTTGTCCGCGCCGCGTCGAAGCACAAATGGCTGGAAGTGCACGGTATCGAGCACTGGACGCATTTCTACACCGACTATGGCCGCAAGCTGCAATTGCGTTTCTTCGATCACTTCCTGCACGGCAAGAACAACGGCTGGGACAAGCAAGCGCCGGTGCAGTTGCAGGTGCGTCACATCGACCGCTTTGTCGAGCGCGCGGAACGCGAGTGGCCGCTCAAGCGCACCAAGTGGACGCGGTTTTATCTCGACCCGTCCGGCGGAACGCTAACCCCCACCCTTCCCTCCCCCGCAAGCGGGGGAGGGAAGGGTGGGGG
>Ga0102924_1004105_pt1 | contig 14877 bp, 10 predicted proteins | sample PaiPotPPM11metaG_FD_80116 | JGI IMG/M metagenome (GOLD analysis project Ga0102924, IMG submission 80116) | Iron sulfur acid spring bacterial and archeal communities from Banff, Canada, to study Microbial Dark Matter (Phase II) - Paint Pots PPM... ... | reverse complement strand
TCGTAGGGCTGAGACTGGCCGCCCGCGGGCGCCCAGTCTCAGCCCTACGAGGACCAGGATCTGGCCCAGCGCCTGTCCCGCCTGGACGACCTGCGCTCCCGGGGCATGATCAGCGACAGCGAGTACACCGAGCAGCGCCGGCGGATCATCAGCCAGCTCTGACCCCGGCGGCGAGCGAGGCGCCGTCCGCAGGCCGCGACCCGGCGCACCGCAGGAGCCGTCGGCAGACGCTGTGGAGGGGACAGCGTCTGCCGACGGCTGGCGGAATATGCCCGATGGCCACGGGGCGGGCCGTTGCGGGCCCGCCCCGTGGCGGTGCCGCGGGCGGAGAGAGGGAGCCCGGCGGCGTCTCAAGGTGGCTGCGGAGAAGGCTCGGGATCAGTCGTCTGACCCGGCCGGGCCGGGCTCCTCGAGGCGCCAGGCGTCGGCCACGATGCGCCAGGTGCCGTCGGGCTGGGCCCGGACCACGGTGGAGCCGAGCCCGCTGAGCCGGATCCGCTGGCCGTCGGGCTTGGTTCCGGACAGCCGGCGCTCGCCGAGCACGAGCGCGAGGCCGCCGGCGGGCAGGACGGCCCGGACCCTAGCCGAGACGGGCAGCCGGAGTTCCATCACGCTGAGCAGGACGTCGCCGACGAGCTGGCCGTCCCAGCCCGCTTCTTCCTTGGCCCACGGGCAGAGCAGCGCCCCGGGTTCGTACTGGGCCAGGGCCGCCTCCAGGTCGCCGTCGCTCAGCGCCACGGCCACCAGTTCGAGCACCTCCGCGGGCCGCCGGGCGGCCGGCGGCGGAATCACGTCGGGCAACTTCTGGCTCCTCCGTCCCCGGTGACGGCCGGGCCACCTCGTTGTGGGCCGGCCGAACCCGCCGGTGTAGCGCCAGCCTCCCAGCCGGATGTGGGGGAACGGGTCCGGCACAGGGGGAAACTCAGGGGGGTGCTACCGGCCTTCCATGAGGCGCCGGTAAAGCGCCGTGGTCTCGGCCGCGGGCGGCACGCCGACCTGCTCGCGGAGCAGGTCGACCAGTTCCCGGTAGTGCCGGACGGCGCGGGCCGTCTCGCCCAGGCGCGCCCAGCTGCTCATCAGCTCCCGGTGCGCGGTCTCGTTCAGCGGCTCGTGCGCGATGGCCCGCCGGAAGGCGGTCACCGCCGCCTGATGGCGGCCCGCGGCCGCGTGCAGCCGGCCGGTGGCCAGCAAGGCGGCCTCGAAACTGCGGCGCAGCTCGTCCCGCCGGGCCTGCGCCCACTCCCCTGCGGCCACGTCGGCCAGGAAGTCGCCGCCGTAGGCGGCGACCGCGCGCTGCAGGTGCGGCAGGGCGTCGCTGGCCGACTGGGCCCGGCGGGCCGCCGCGAGCGCCTGCTCGAACGTCTCGACGTCGCAGTCGTGCTCGCGCGCGATGTTGAACGCGTAGCGGCCCTCCGCGTACAGCACCCAGCCGGGATCGCCCAGTGCCCGGCGCAGCTCACGCAGCGCCGTGTGCAGCGCGTTGCCCAGCCGCTGCCGCGACTGGTCGGGCCAGAGCGCGACGCCGAGCTGGTCCCTGGTCATCGGCGGGGAGGTGGCCAGCAGGAACAGCAGCTCGCGCGGCTTGCCGTACCCCCAGTCGGCCGCCGTGACCAGCACGTCGCCGCGGTGCACGGTGGCCGCGCCGAGCGCCCGGATACGGAGCACGGCCGGCGCGGCCGGGACCGCGCCGGCCCCGCCCGTCTCACCCTCGGCCGGGCTGGGTCCCTGGCCGGCCGGCCGGGTAGCCGGGCGCCGCTGCGCCGGAACCGCCGCAGCCAGAGCCGCGTCACCCGGGCCCGCCTTGGCTGTGGCCGCCGCCGGAGCCGCCTCAGCCGGGGCCGCGGCCGGGACGGCCTGAGCCGGGGCCGCCTCGGCCACCGCGGCCGGGCCTGCGCCCGGCAGGTCGGCCTGCAGGTCGTCGATGGAGGCCTGCAGGCCCTGCCGCCAGGCCTCATCGAACGCGTCATCGCCCAGCGCGGCCCGCGCCCCGGCCATGGTCTTGGCGTGCTGGGCGCTCTCGCAGGGTGCGAGCACGGTGCCGATCGCGTCGCGCACCGCCTCGGCCCCGGCCAGCAGCCGCGCGGCCTGCGGCGCGCTGCCCCCGGCCAGCGCCACCGCGGCCAGGTCCTCCAGCACGCTGGCGGTGCGCCAGCGATCACGCAGCTCGCGGTGGACCACGAGGCTCTGGCGCAGCAGCGCCGCCGCGGCCGGGTCGCCCTGGTCGCCGGCCAGCAGGCCGAGCTGCTCCAGCGACCACGCGATGCCCTCGCGGAAGCCGATCTTCTCCGAGAGCGACCGGCTCTCCGCGAGCAGCGCGGCGGCCCGCTGGCTGGCTCCCTGGTAGCGCGCGACCGTGCCCAGGCTGATCAGCGACCAGGCGGTTCCCTCCACGTCGCCGAGGGCCCGGGACTCGTCGAGCGAGGTCGTGCATTCCTCGGTGGCCCGCTCGAAGTCACGCTGCAGCCAGGAGGCGAACCCCAGGTAGGCGTGGGCGCTCGCGACCGCCCAGCGGTCGCCGGCGGCCTCGGCGATGGCCAGGCTCTCCGCGTGCAGCTCCATCGAGCGGGCGTACCGGCCCTGTTCGCGGGCCACGCTGCCCAGGACCTGCAGCGTCCGGGCCACGCCCTGGGCCTCGTCCAGCTCGCGGTACAGCCGCAGCGCGGCCTCGAGCCGGCGGACCGCCGGGACGTAGTCGCACTGCAGCAGCGCGAGCCGCCCGCTGCCCAGCAGCGCCTTGGCCAGCAGCACGGCCGGCGCGTCCGGGCCGATCGTCACGGCCGAGTCCATCCAGTGCCGCACCTCGCTGTAGTGGCCGCGGAGGTAGGCGTAGCGTTCCAGCGGCCCGGCGATCCGCAGCGCCCCGCGCACGTCGCCCGACCCGCGGGCGAACTCCAGGGCGGCGCGGACGTTCGCGGTCTCGGCCTCGATGCGGTTCAGCTCGCGCTCCAGGTCGGGCAGGACCTGGGCGTCGCCGCTCCCGCCGATCCGCGGCTCGATCTGCTCGACGAAGTCGGCGAAGAACCGCAGGTGGGCCCGCCGGGTCGCGCGCTCCTCGGACGCCGCGACCAGGCAGTCCCGCGCGTAGTCGCGGATCGTGACCAGCAGGTGGTAGCGCACCTCGCCGCCGGTGTGGTCGACCCGCAGCAGCGACTTGTCGGCCAGCCGCGTGAGCAGGTCGAGGACCTCGCCCGCCTGGATGTCGTCGCCGGCCGCGACCGCTTCGGCCGCGGCCAGCGTGAACCCGCCCGCGAACACGGCCAGCCGCCGGAACGTCGCTCGCTCGGCCTCGGTGAGCAGGTCGTGGCTCCAGTCGAGCGTGGCGCGCAGGGTCTGGTGGCGGCGCGGCGCCGTCCGGACCCCGCCGACCAGCACCGCGAAGATGTCGTCGAGGCGGTCGGCGAGCTGACCCACGGACAGGATCCGCAGCCGGGCCGCGGCCAGCTCGATGGCCAGCGGCAGGCCGTCGAGCCGCCGGCAGACGTGATGGACGACGGCGGCGTTGTCGTCGGCGAGCCTGAACGACGGCAGCACGAGCTGGGCCCGCTGCTCGAAGAACCGGACCGCGTCGAACTCCACGAGCGTGGACGGGGCCGGCGTGACCTCGTCGTGCGGCAGGGCCAGGGGCGGCACGGCGAGCTGGCGCTCACCGTCGATGCCGAGCATCTCCCGGCTGGTGGCCAGGATGGACAGCGCCGGGCAGGCCCCGAGCAGGCGATGGACCAGCTCCGCGGTGGCCTGCGCCAGGTGCTCGCAGTTGTCCAGCACGATCAGGAGCGAGCGCTCGCCCACCTGCTCGACGATCGTGTCGGCCGCGTCGACTCCGGGGCTCTCCCGGGCGCCGAGCCGGCCCGCGACGGTCAGCGCCACGACCTCGGGATCCTCGACCGGCGCCAGCTCGACCCAGCACACGCCATGCGGGTACGACCCGCGCGCCGCGTCGGCCGCCGCCAGGGCCAGGCGGGTCTTGCCGGTGCCGCCGGGACCGGTCAGGGTCAGCAGCCGGCCCAGCGCCAGCGCGTCCAGCACGTCGCGGAGCTCACGCTGCCGGCCTACGAGCGGCACCAGTTGCACCGGCAGCCGACCAGTCGCCAGCAACGCCATGGCCCCGCCCTTCGCCACGCCGGGCTTCAGCGCGCCCCCGCCAGGGCGCGCCGAATCCAACCGGGCTGACCGGTCAGATTCGCTCTGGGGCAAGTGTCTCATTACATTGCGTCAGCCGCGCGGGGCATGGCGTCCGCGCTCCGCGGGCCACGGCCTGGGTCACGGGCCGAGTCACGGGCCGGCGGCGCCCGGGGGGACCTGCCAGGTGACCGGCAGGCCGTGCGGCGGCGCGGTGCCCAGCACGCGCCGGTTCCCGCCGGGCCAGGTCGTCAGCATGACCAGGCACTGGCCGTCCGCGGTGCGCTGGTAGGGCTCCAGGCAGAGCCAGGCGAACCGCGCCGACGAGGTGGCGGCCGCGCCGAGCGCGGCAATGCTCGCGGTCACCTCGCTGCGCTGGGTTTCGTCCAGGTACTGGCGGACGATCGAATGCCACACCACCGTCCAGGTTCCGTCGGCCAGCGCGGTGCGGCGCAGGGTGCCGGACGCGAGTTCCTCCCGCAGGTCCGCCGGGACCTGCGCCGCGATGGCCAGGGCCCCGCGCAGCCGTTCCATGCGATCGGTCTGGTCCGCCCACACGTAGGCGGCCAGCGCCAGCCGGCCCTCGGGCGCGGTCGGGTCGATCGGCGCGCGATCCCCGCCGGTCCGTTCGACGACCTCGGCCGGCGCGGCGGGCGGCGGCCGCCCCTGCCACGCGCCGGCCAGCACCACCGGGGACGAGGGGTCGCCGTACCGGCCCGCCTGGCCCGCTATGCAGAACCGGTCCGCGCGCAGGTTCAGCCCGGCGCTGGCGCCGATCTCGACCAGGCGGACCGGCAGGCGGGCCTCGGCCGCCAGATGGCACAGGCCGCCGAGCAGTGCCGCGGCCCGGCCCACCTCGTTGGTCTGCGGCGGCCGGTCCAGCCAGCCCCGGACGGCCGCGCGCTGCTCGGCCAGCACCGTGCGCAGCGCCGTCCAGGCTCGCGCCCCGCCGGGCCCGGGATCGGCCGTGCCGCCCGCCGAGGGATAGAACGCCGCGAGCCCGGGTGCCTGCCCGGTCAGGACCAGCGCGTGCACGCCGCCGAGCATCCGCAGGCCGAGCGCGCTCGGCCACGGGCTGGTCAGGTGACCGTCGAGGACATCGGCCGTCGGGCCGCCCGCCAGCACGTCCCCGGCGGCGTGGTCGAGCAGCCCGGCGTAGAGCGGGCTGCCCAGTTGGCGGCAGGCCAGCGCCTGCCGCCGCAGCCGCCGCGCCGCGGTCTCGGCGGCCGGCTCTCCTGGACCCGGGCGGCTCACGCCCCTAACGATGACAGGTCCGCGGGATGCGGCGCGCCTCCGGATCCAAGCGGGGCCGGATGCGTTCGAAATCTATGAAAAGTCGCGGCGTGTCGCTACCGGCGTGCGACTAATGCCGGGGCACAATAAACGAGGCCCCTCCATGTATGAGATGGAGGGGCCTCGCCTGGCGTTACCGGGCGGCGCGCCGATTGCTCGGCGGCCGGGTCCAGCTCGGCCCGCCACCGCCCTCGGCAACCCGTCCCGAGCACCGGTTTCCCGGCCCTCCGGACGTTCCCCGGGGAAACCCCCGGTCGGTCACCGTCTTTAGTGGTGAGTGCAGTTCTACGCCTCTCACCAGGGCCTGCACAAGAGTTTCCCCGCAGCTTTTCCGAGATTCTTTGTTCATCCACAGGACATGCCTCGTTATCCCCCGCCCCCGCCCCGTTGTCCACCGAGATATCCACAAACAATTCACACCCGGGCGACCCAGGCGGTCCGCCCGGGTGCGGCCGACCGCGCACTCGGCCCCGGCCCCCCCGGGGCCGGGCTCTAGACCCGGGAGGCGGGGTGGGGGTGCGCGGGGTCAGGAGCTGGCGCGGGTGCGGATCGCGGCGATCAGGGCCGGGAGTACCTCGTTGAGGTCGCCGATCACCGCGTAGTCGGCGCGGGCGATGATCGGCGCGTCCGGGTCGGTGTTGACCGCCACGATGTGCTTGGCGCTCAGGCAGCCGGCCATGTGCTGGATCGCGCCGCTGATCCCGCAGGCCAGGTACAGCTCCGGCGAGATCCGGGTGCCGGTCTGGCCCACCTGCTGCCGGTGCGGCCGCCAGCCCTCGCTGGTCACCACGCGGGAGACGCCGACGACGCCGCCCAGCAGGCCGGCCAGTTCCTCGAGCACCCCGAACCCTTCGGGCCCGCCGACGCCGCGGCCGCCGCCGACCACCACCCGCGCGGTGGCCAGCGACGCTCCGGCGGCGCGCTCGGCGGACTCGACCGCCTGGACGCGCAGGTCCGTCTCGTCTAGAACGGGCCGGCGGGCGCGCACGTTCGGCACGGCCGGAGCCTGCGCCGGGGCGGGGGCCACCGCGTCGGCCGCGACGGTGAGCAGCGCCCGCGGGGCTTCCAGGAGGCTGTCCTCGAGCAGGCTGCCCGCCCACCGCTGCCGCACGAGCCGGAACCCGGCGGGTTCCGCCGGCCCGCCGGGTGCCGCCGAGACGCAGTTCGCGGCCACCGGCAGCCCGGTGATCGCGCCCAGGTGCGCCATGACCTCGCTGCCCCGGTCGGTGGCCGCGGCGACCACGGCCGTGGCGGACACCTCGTCAGCCAGTCCGGCCAGGGCCCGCGCCCAGGCCTGCGGCGCGTACCCGGTGAGCTGCGGCGATTCCACCGCGTACGCGTCGCCGGCCCCGTAAGCCGACAGATCCCCGACCGGAACCCCGCCGGCCGCCCCGAACCAGACGGCGGCCACCTCGCCCCCGACCGGGGCGGCCAGGGCGCGGGCGAACGTGAGGGCGCGGCGGGAGACGTCGGCGACCGCGGCGCCGTCCGGCTCGACCAGGCAGAGCACGGTCACGGCAGGACCCCCAGCGTGTCGAGCAGCGTGACCAGGGCGGGGACCGCGTCGGCGCCGGTGCCGAGGACCTCGGCCCGCTTGGATTCGCCGGCCGGCACGCGCAGCCGTTCCTTGCGCAGGCCCTCCGGGTGCCACTGTGCTCCTGACCACGGGGGCGAGGACGACTCGATCGTGGCCCGCTTGGCCCGCAGCCGCCCGGGCAGCGAGGGATACCGCGGCAGGTTGATGCCCTCCTTGACCGAGATGACGGCGGGCAGCGAGAGATCGTAGATCTCCTCGGTGCCGCGGTACTCGCGCCGGGCCCGCGCGCTGGCCGCGGCCCCGGCCTCGGCGCCCGCGGTGACTTCCAGGTTCTTGATCCCGGTCACGCAGGGCAGGCCGAGCGCGTGCGCGACCCGCACGCCGACCTGGTAGTCGCCGGTGTCGGCGGCCTCGTTGCCGAACAGCAGCAGGTCGTAGGGGGTCTCGCGGCCGCGGACGGCGGCCACGATCGCCTCGGCGGTGGCGATCGGGCCCCATTCCCGGCCGTCGGTCTCCAGCAGCACCGCCCGGGAGGCGCCGAGGGCCAGCATGTCCCGGAGCTGGCCGGCGGCGTCGGCCGGGCCGAGGGTGAGCACGGTCACGCTGCCGCCGTGCCGCTCGACCAGGCGGACCGCCTCCTCGACCGCGCACTCCTCGTGCGGGCTCACCGTGAAGCCGGACATCCGGGTGTCCACGTCCTGGCCGTCGGCGGTCACGACGATCTTGCCCCCGACCATCGGGACGCGCTTGACGCAGACCAGGATCTCCACGGTGGTCAGCTCCTGATCCGCTCGTTGGCCGGGTCGAACAGCGGCGTCGCGCCCGCCACGGCCACCGTGACCGGGTACGCCTCGCCCAGGTACTCGACGGTCAGCCCGGTGCCGGCCACGGCCTGCTCCGGCGGCAGGTAGGCCATGAGCAGGTGCTTGCCCACCGACGGGCCAGACCCGGCGCTGGTCACGTAGGAGTGCCGCCCCCTGGCGTCCACCAGCGGCTCGCCGGCCTGGGTCAGGATCGGCTCGCCGCCCAGCATGTAGCGCAGCGGCCCGGACGCCGACCGGTGATCGTCGACGGTCAGCGTGCAGAGCACCGCGGCGGGCGGCTCGGCGCGCTGGGCCAGGTAGGCCGGCCGGCCGACGAACGGCTGGTCCTTGACCGAGGGCCGGGTCATCCCGGCCTCGACCAGGGTGTAGTCACCGTCGAGTTCGGCGCCGAACGCGCGGTAGCCCTTCTCCAGCCGGCCGGTCGTGCCGTACACGCCGATGCCCACCGGGACCAGGCCGTGGCCCTGCCCCGCGGCCCAGATCGTGTCCCACACCCGGCGCCCCTCCTCCATCGGCGCGTACAGCTCCCAGCCGAGCTCACCGACGTAGGAGATCCGTGAGGCCAGCACGGTCGCGCCGTCCAGCTCGATCTCGCGGCAGGTGCCGAACTTGAAGCCCTCGTGCGACACGTCGTCGGGGGTGACCGACGCGAGCACGTCTCTGGCCCGCGGCCCCCACAGCCCGAGCGTGGTCCAGGCCGAGGTCAGGTCGGTAACGGCGGCCGTGCCGTCACCGGGCAGATGGCCGGCGAACCACTTCAGGTCGGCCATCCCGGTCGCCCCGCCGGTGACCACGCGGAAATGCCGCGGCCCGAGGCGCATGATGGTCAGGTCGCCCACGAAGCCGCCGCGCTCGTCGAGCAGCGAGGTGTACACGACCCGCCCGGCCCGCACGTCCATCTGCGCGACCGCCACCGACTGCACGGCGGCCAGCGCGCCGGGCCCGGTCACGTCGAACACCGCGAACGCCGACAGGTCGACCAGCCCGCACGCGTCCCGCATGGCCAGGTGCTCGGCGTTGATGATCGGCGACCACCAGCGCGCCTCCCATTCGGCCTCGCGCTCCATCAGCCGCCCGGCGTACCGCTCGAGCAGGCCGGAGTTGGACTCGTACCAGTTCGGCCGCTCCCACCCGGCGGTCTCGATGAACACCGCGCCGAGGTCGCGTTCGCGGTCGTAGACCGGACTGAGCCGGACCGGCCGCCCCGACTCCCACTGCTCCGCCGGGTGCACGATCCCGTACATCTTGTTGAAGCCCTCGCGGGCCCGCGCGGTCACGTGCGCGGTGGTGCGCTGGTGCCCGTAGAACCGCGCCATGTCCGCCTCGTGAATGTCGATCTCCGGCGGGTCCCCGCACATCCACTCCGCGACCGCGCGCCCGATGCCCGGGCCTTCCTTGATCCAGCTCGCGGCGACCGACCACAGGCCGGGCACCTCGGGCGTCTCGCCGAGCACCGGGTGCCCGTCAGGGGTCATCGAGATCAGCCCGTTGATCGCGTACCGGATGCCCACGCGCTCGTCGCCGAGCAGGTCGGGCATCAGCTCCAGGGCGCGGATGAGCTGCGGGTCGAAGTCGCCGGCGGTGAACGGCATCTCCGTCGGGGACAGCACCGCCTCGTCGATCGACGGGATGTCGTCAGGGGGCACGATGATCGGGCGGTGCGCGTACGAGCCCACCTCCATGTCGCCGCCGTGCTGGCGCTCGTACATGTTGGTGTCCACGTCCCGGACGATCGGGTAGCCGATCTCGCCGGGCGTGTCGGCGAACAGCGGGACGGGACCGACACTGATCATTTGATGAACGATCGGGGTGAGCGGGATCCGGGCCCCGGCCATCCGCGCGATCCGCGGGGACCAGACGCCGCAGCAGATCACGCAGACTTCGGTCTCGATGTCGCCCTGGCTGGTCCGGACCGCGCTGACCCGGCCCCCGGGACCCTTGTCGATGCCGAGTACCTCGGTCCCGGGCAGCACCCGCAGCGCGCCAAGTTGCCGGGCCTGCTCGCGCATCAGCGTCCCGGCGCGCAGCGAGTCGACCACGCCGACCGTGGGGAAGTGCGCGCCGCCGAGGATCACGGACTCGTCCAGGTACGGGACCAGCTTGGCCACCTCGGCGGGCGAGACGAGCTGGGCGGGGATGCCCCACGCCTTGGCCGCGGAGCACCGGCGGCGCAGTTCCTGCATGCGCGCCCCGGTCCGGGCCACCTCGATCCCGCCGCTGCGGGTGAACACCCCGAGCTCCTGGTATTGCTCGGAGCTGTCCCGGGTCAGCTCCATCATCATCTTCGAGTACTCGATCGGGAAGATGAAGTTCGAGGCGTGGCCGGTGGACCCGCCCGGGTTCGGCATCGGGCCCGTGTCGACCAGCACCAGCTCGGTCCAGCCGAGCCGCGCGAGGTGATAGGCCAGGCTGTTACCGACGATGCCGGCGCCGATGATCACGGCGCTCGCCCGGGTGGGGGTGTCGTTGGTCACGCTCATTCCGCCGTTCGCCTCGGGGGGTCGGTGCGCCGGCCCCGCCGCCCGGTTCAGGGGGCGGCGGGGCCGATGCAGCCAGTCCGGTTCCGTCGCGCCTACTCGACCGGGATCTCCTTGTTGATCAGGCCGAGGTCGATCCCCTGCCTTCTGCGCACGACCCGCGCGGCGACGTAGACCACGATGGCCAGCACGTACATCGAGCCCATGTAGATCAGCGAGTCGTGGTAGTTCACGAAGTACTTGTCGTTGTACAGCCACTCGACCAAGTTGAACACGAGCAGGCCGATCGTGATGACGCCGGAGACCGGCACGACCGGCACGCCGAGGACCTTGATCCGGCTGGCCGGGGACGCGCGCCACAGGTCCGGCTTGCGCCACGGCAGGATCACCACCGCGATCGCGCTGAACAGGTAGGTGACCGCGATCACCAGGGTCGCGTCGAGCGTGTAGGTCCGGAACGTTGTCGAGTACGCGTAGATCGCGGCCAGCGCGACGGCGGGCAGCAGCATGAGGACCAGCGAGTAGATCGGGACCTTCCGCTTCTCGGACACCTCGGCGGCGCGGTCGGGCAGCACGCGGTCGAAGGCGGCCGCGAAGATGACGCGGGTCGAGGACAGGAACAGCGTGCCCACCCAGCCGAAGAACCACAGGCTCAAGACCAAGATCAAAATGACTTGGAACGCTGCGTTGTGCACCAGCCAGCCCGCGAACAGGAACGGGTAGGGCCAGATGCCGAACGCGGGCGTGAGGTTGTAGTCGAGTGAGTTCAGGTTCTGGTAGAAACCCCAGCCCACGGTCTTGTCGATGAGCAGCAGGAAGATCACGGTGAACAGGATGGTCATCCACAGGCCGACGAACATGCCGGTGAACACGCGCCGGAAGTCACTCGCGCCGCGGATCTCGCCGTACAGCGTCGCGCCCCAGTTCGGCCACAGGATGAAGAACATCATGGCCGGGACGAGCAGCATGCTCTGGCCCAGCGGGCCCCACCCGAACGACGAGGTGGTGTAGCCCGCCTTGACCGCCGCGTGGTTGGTGGCCGCGTAGGCGTTGTTCGCGCCGAACAGGTTGCGCGCCTCGAGGTTGAACGACCGCACGAAGTCGGCGTGCGAGTTGAACAGCAGCAGCCCGGCGACGACCGCGAAGCCGACCAGCGCCGCGTAGAAGCACCACTTCTGGAACCGGGCGTAGCCGCTCATGCCCAGCGAGACCAGGACGCCGGCCAGGGCGATCGTGATCAGGGTGACCACGAAGATCCCGTTCTTGCTGCCGAACCAGGCGTAACCGCCGCCGGGCCAGGTCCATTTGAGCGTGGCCCACAACGGCTGGAAGAGCTGGACCGAGAGAATGTTGCCGTAAATCGGCGCCCACAGCCAGAGGATGAACCACCACCCGCACGCGGCCATGACGAAGCCCACGCCGCTGCCCAGGATCCGGGTCTGCCACACGTAATCCCCGCCCGCGCGGGGGATCGTGACGATCAGGCCCGAGTAGGCGATGACCAGGAACGAGACCCAGACCCCCGAGATCAGGACGGCCGTGAGCAACTGGCCCTTGGGGAAGGCCGGGCCGGCGAACGTGAACTCGTAGATCCCCAGGGTGACGAAGTTGGTCGCCAGGCACGCGTAGATGATCGAGTCACGCACCGACCAGCCCCGCACCAGGCCGGTCGCCTTTCTCAGGAACAGGGTCGGCGTCTCGCCGCCGAGGGCTTCTGTGGCCATAGTTGCCTCCAAGTCACGCGCTTTGCCGCGCACCCCAGCCAGCCAGGTACGAATCCTTCTATGGCATCCCTTAGTGCTTCGATAGGTTGTTCCCGCTATCAGCCGTTTACGAGCAGGTACTTGGCGACCTTTCCCTTCTTCGCGTTCAGGTCCAGCAGTGCGCCCTGCAGCACGCCGTCGCCGTAGACGCTGCCCGGGTTGATGGCGAGCGTCCGGCCCATCTTCCTGACCCCGCGGCTCTCGTGGATGTGGCCGTGGACCGAGAGCATCGGCTGGTGCTTGACGATCGCGTCGCGTACCGCGGTCGAGCCGACGGCCTTCATCACCGCCCCGCCGTGCATGGGCCGGAGTTCGGCGTCCAGCGCGGGCGCCTCGTCGAGCCCGGTGCCGTAGGGCGGGGCGTGGAAGTTGAAGATCGTCCGCTCCATGTCCGGGACCTGGCTGACCACCGCCTCGATCTTGGTGGCCAGTTCGGGCTCCGGCGCCTCGCGGAACGTGTCCCAGGGGGTCGGGTTGGTCCAGCCCATCGAGACGAGGTGGAAGCCGTCCAGTTCGAGCACCTTGCCCTCGGCGAAGCTCACGCAGGGCGACTGCTCGATGATGTCGTCGATCTCCCAGATGTCGTCGTTCCCGCCGTTGAGAATGCAGGGAATCTCGCCGCCGCGCAGCTTTCCGTCGGCCATGTCCAGCCAGCGGTCCAGGGACCGGGTCATCTCCACCGTGAACCGGCGGTCGACCGCGCCCTCTTCGCGGCTGAGTTCCCGCAACTCGTCCGGGCTGACAATGGCCGGGTACGATCCGGCGTTCCGGATCTGGCGCTGGATATCGTCCAGCTCCTGCTGGCTCTCCAGGCGGTACTCCTGGCCGCGCACCGTGACCTTCCAGTACCCCTGGTGCGTCACGATCGGAATCATCACCTTGCCGGTGACATCGCCGCCCAGCACGACCAGATCGGCCTTATAAAACGCAGCGGCATTCAAGAACTTGCGCCAGCAAACCTCGGACCCGTGAATATCGGTGGCGAAAAAAACCTTCATGCGACCACCACACCTATTGATCCGCTTCCTGTGCAACGGTGTAGCATCCCCCGCAACAACCCGTCAAGCACGCGGGGACCTGCGGTGGGTGGCGCCCCCCGGGGCCAGCGCTAGTGGCCGACCTCCTCCGGCTGCTCGTACCAGCGGACGCGATCGCCTACGTTCGCCCGCAGCCGCCATTTCATGCCCTTGGGCGTCGATTCGGCGAGTTCCAGCAGGTAACGGCACTGCGCGAGCGCGTCGAGGGGCGGGTCGGGCGGTATCAGCTCAGGCCGGTCCGCGGCCAGCGCGGGCAGCTTCTTCAGGTTGCCGGTGACCGTCCGCCACCAGCCCCAGTCCGCCCCGAGGAGCTTGGCGAACCGGTCGGAGTCGATCGACACCCCGTGGTCCGCGGCGCCGCTCCCGCTCACCGGGACGCCGCTGAGCAGGTGCAGGGTGTCCCGGGCGTCCTTCTCGTTGAGCTCGACGATCTGCAGCTTGGACAGCAGCACGTCGACCGCGTCAATGGTCAGCGGCAGCTTGTCGAACGCGGGGCGCAGGTCGAGCGTGTGGCACATGGTCAGCCGGTCCACCATGATGTCGACCGGCCGGCCCGAGGGCGCGTTGAAGTACATCTGCCGGTCGCCGTTCAGGTTGTTGAACCGCTTGTCCGGCACGCAGCCGCTCTGCTCCAGGTAACTGGCGACGTTCTTGCGCCCCTTCGAGAGGCACGCGAAGTCCATGTCCTGCCCCGCGCGCAGCCGCGGCGGGAATTCCGGGCACAGCACGCGCACCGCGAGCCCGCCGAGCAGCTTGAGGCCCAGGCCCGCGTCCGCCGCGCCGCGGGCGAGCGCGACGGCCTCCGGGAGCGGGTCGTCGGACGGTATGGCCGGGCTGGCTGGGCCGGGTGTCTCCGTTGCCACGGCTGCTCCCTCACGCTGCGATGCCGAATGCGGACACTCAATGCAATTCAGTGCCATCGGCACGATACTCCCGGCGCAGCCCGGTACGTCACCTCCCACGCAGGGGAGATCATCTCCTCCCACGCAGGCCAGCGCGTCGCGCGGCCGGCTCAGCCCGTAGACTCAAGCCCACGCCGGCGCGCCGCGCCCCGCTGCCGGACGCTATCCCATGGACACGTTCACCAAACCGAAGACCGTCACGGTCCCCGCGCCCCGGCGCCGCCCGTGACCGGTCAGCCGCCCTACCTCAACCTGCCGCTGAGCGAATTCCTCGGGCTGCTGGCCGGGCCGGACCCGGCCCCGAGCGGCGGCGGCGCCGCGGCCCTGGCCGTCTCGATGGGCGCCGGCCTGTGCGCGATGACCGCGAGGCTGTCGGCCCGGCAGCTAGCCGCCGATGAAGCGGACGTTCTGATCAATGAGAGTGAACGCCTCCGGGCCCGGGCGGCCGCACTCGTCCAAGCCGACGCGGATTCCTACGCAGCGGTCCTGGCCGCGCGGCGGCAGCCGGCCGACGGCGACGGCCCGTCCCGGCGCCGCCAGATCGCCGCGGCGCTCTCCGACGCAACCGACGTGCCGATGGAGATCATCGAGCTGGCCGCGGCCGTGGCCCGGATCGCGGCCCGGCTGGCCGCCGGCGGCCACCCGAACCTGTGCGGCGACGCGATCGCCGGCGCCCTGCTGGCCGAGGCCGGGGCCCGGGCGGCGGCGGTCCTGGTCGAGATCAACCTGGCCGCCACCCCCGCCGACGACCGGCGCGCCCGCGCCGCGCGCCTGGTCCAGGACGCGGCGTCCCAGGCCGCCGCCGCGCAGGCCGCCGCCCAGCCCCCGTCCTGACCGCGCCCCGGGCTCGGCCGCCAGGCCCCGCCGCTGCCAACGGACCCCGACCGCCCGGCGGACCCGTTAGACCAGGCCCGCCGGGCGGTCG
>Ga0102924_1004104_pt1 | contig 14880 bp, 7 predicted proteins | sample PaiPotPPM11metaG_FD_80116 | JGI IMG/M metagenome (GOLD analysis project Ga0102924, IMG submission 80116) | Iron sulfur acid spring bacterial and archeal communities from Banff, Canada, to study Microbial Dark Matter (Phase II) - Paint Pots PPM... ... | reverse complement strand
CTTCGGTGGTGGAACTGCATTTACCAACAGTGGATTTGCTGGCGGAAGCAGAACTTGATCTGGTAACCTGTCCGGAGGTCTGGCCCGGCGAACTGGTAAGTGAGCCTGCGCACATTCTCTTGAGCGGCGCTACCGGGTTTCTGGGCGTTTTCCTCTTGCATGAACTCTTGCAGCAGACAGCAGCAGATATTTACTGTCTTGTACGCGCCGTTAGCATTGAGGAAGCCCGGCGCAAGCTGCAACGCACCCTCGAAGTTTCTGGCCTCTGGCAGTCGGCATACAGCGATCGTATCAAACCTGTCGTAGGCGACCTGGCGTTGCCACTTTTTGGTTTATCACCGGCGGCCTTCGAGGAATTGTCTTGCAAGCTGGATGTCATCTACCATAATGGGGCGCTGGTCAACATGGTCTATCCCTACCAGGAACTGAAGGCGGTGAATGTGCTGGGAACAAAGGACATGCTGCGGCTGGCTACGCACGGCAAGATTAAGCCTCTGCACTATATCTCTACGCTGAGCGTGTACGCGCACAAAGACATCACGCCGGTACAATTTGTGCGAGAGCAGGAGTCGATCGACGATTACCACGAACATGTGCGCGGCGGCTACGCGCAGAGCAAGTGGGTGGCCGAAAAGCTCGTCACCATTGCGCGCTCGCGCGGGCTTCCTGTCGCCATTTACCGGCCGGGGCGCATTACCGGCCATAGCCTGACGGGGGCATGGCGCGCTGACGATGTACTCTGTCGCATGATTAAGGGCTGCATTCAGTTGGGCAGTAGCCCCATCTTCGCGGATGACGAGGTGTTGGAAATGACGCCTGTGGACTATGTCAGCCGGGCCGTCGTCGCCCTGGCGCGGCGTAAATCCGCGTTGGGCCAGTCTTTTCATTTGCTCAATCCAGCCGTTGCCAATGTCAATGAACTGGTCGGCTGGATCAACGCCTTTGGTTACCCGGTGCGGCAGGCTCCGTATGAGCAGTGGCTGAGAGAACTGAAGCTCGTCGCGGAAAGTCCCGCGAGCAACGAACTTTCTCCATTCCTGTCGATGCTTCCGCGCAAGGAGCAAGATGAACAACCGTCTGAGCAGGCGGTAAAGGTTCTGTATGACAATCGGAATAGCCGCCTCGGCCTGGCGTCTACAGGCATCGCCTGTCCGCCCGTCGCTGCCGAACTGATTCATACCTACCTCTCATACATGGTGCAGAACGGCTTCCTGCCAGCTCCGCGGGAGGTAGCAGCCTGAAACCGGCAGGGTGTGGCTGCGCATTTGATTGCGCCCGAACCAGCGGGTGCAATCAAACATGGGCGCGATAAATCAGTCCCGACGCAAAGCCTGCGTCGGGGCCGATTTATCGCGCCCCATCAAATATCGTGGATTAGCGTTCGAGCGGTGTGCCGAGGCCAAGATCGCGCGCCGCTTGATAGACATGCGCGGCGAGGGCTATATCTTCGATTGCGAGACCAAAGGGATTGACGAGGATGATATCGTCTGTGTGGCGTCGCCCTGGCTTCGTTCCGGCAACAATGTTGCCAAGTTGCGCATCGACGCGGCGGCAGTGTGTCGCGGCCGCCGGAAGCGGATCATCCGGGCCGATAACTTGCCCCTGGCGATACATTTGTCCCAGTAGTCGGCGGGAATCGTTTTTCACAAGGTTCCAGTCATCGACGATCACCTTGTCGGCTTTGAAGATCACCTCTGGCAAAGGATCATCAAGGGAAATGTTAACCAGGAGCGAGCCGCGTTGCAGCCAGTCGAAGTGAATGTATCCCTCGGTCGTGGTGGTGACTGGCACGATCAACTGTGCCTGTCTGATGGCCTCTTCCGCCGTTGCTGTCACCTGTAGCTCGACGTTGCGCGCCTGTAGCAGCGGCGTAACGTCGCGTTGCAGCGCGGTAACACGCTCCGCTGCGAGTTCAAAGAGCAGTATCCGGCGCAGGTGAGGGAGCCGTTGCGCCAGGAGATCGATATGCGCTCGTGCCAGCGCCCCCGCGCCAATCATGGCGGCACACTGAATCTCTGGCCCGTGCAGCAGGTCGGCTGCGAGCGCGGTAACGCTGGCGGTACGCAGGCTGGAAATGTACGCGCCCTCCATAATGCAAAGGACACGCGCCGAGGTATCATCGTAGAGCAGCGTCACTCCACTTGCTCGTGGCTGCCCGCGCGTGGGGTTGTGTATGTTGGCGTTGATGATCTTTGTTCCTGCGATGTGCCACGAACCGCCGATGTGGCCCGGCATGTTCAGGTTGCGCACACTCTCGCCGCGCGCGTTTGTCCAGCCGAGATAGGCTTCATCCGGCAGGTGAGTTTGCCCGGAACCATGCAGCCGGAAAACTTCGCGTATGATGGCGACGCTATCAAGCTCTTTGCACGCCATCTCCACGTCCTTGCGCGGAAGGTAAAGAATGGGGTCATCTTCGTAGGTAGTCATAAGATGCTTGTCCTCGTAATTGGTTGTAGTGTCGGGGTGAAGGGAACGACGGTCAGTCATGCCGCGTTGCGCTTCACCGGAGACGAGTTACCGTGAAGAGAATATCCTGGACTGGCTCCAGCAGTTCGTTTGGTAGACGAAGCGCCTGCTGCTCCAGCCAGCAGTCGTTGAAGATGGAAGATGTATAGTTCTTCCCGCTATCGGCGCAGACGCAGACCACGTCGTTGACCGCAGGATGCGCCCGCAGGTACTGCGCGCAGGCCGCGAGTACAGCTCCGCTTGATCCGCCTACCGCGATATCGGTTGTGGCGAGCAGGGCGCGGCAGAAGGCGAAAGATTCTTCGTCGCCGACCAGCATGAAGGTGTCATACAGGTTTGCCGCGAGAAAACTGGATGGCCTGGAAGAACCGATGCCGGTGAGCTTGCGCGGCGCTGGCGGCGTGCCGAATACAACTGACCCGCGTGCGTCCACGGCGATGATGCGTGTGGAGGGGCTGACCTCGCGAAAATACCGTCCCATACCCGCCAGCGTACCCCCAGTTGAGACCGAAGCAAAGACGGCATCCACCTTTCCGTTCATCTGGCGATAGATCTCCGGCCCCGTACCGGTATAGTGGGCGGAGGGATTGGCCGGGTTCGCGTACTGATTCGTCCATACGTAGTTCCTGCGTTGTTGACATAATGTTTGTACGCGCTCCAGGCGGGAGAGCAGGTAGCCGCCGTTACCGTCGGGCTGCTGAACCATATCGATCTGCGCGCCCAGCGCCCGCATTTTAGCGATGTTTTCCGCCGTCGTTTTGGGGTCAATGATGGCGGTAAAGCCGTATCCTCTCGCCCGGCACAGCAAGGCCAGCGCCACGCCTAGATTGCCGGAAGTGGATTCTACAACAACTGTCCCCTGGCGCAATATACCCTGGCCTTCCAGACTCTGCACCAGGGCATAGCCGGTGCGATCTTTGACCGATCCGGTAGGATTGGCGCCTTCCAGCTTGAGATGAACCGTGCGGATAGTCCCATCGATGACAAAATGGATCGGCCTTAACGGCGTATTGCCAATGCGCTGTACATAGCGGCAGAGTTCAAGCGGCGTTAAGTCTGCTATGTCCCTGGGTTCCATCAGTACGAGTTCCATCTCTATTTCCTCCTGTTAGTTGCTATCCAGCTCACGGATTGAATGTCTGGGGGATAGCAGGGAGTTCCATGCTCAGGCCGATCACTTTCAGTTTCTTCTGGAGTGATTGACGGGCATAACGCGCCTTGAGCCAGGGGTCTTCGCCTAGAGCGAGCATGTCCGGTATCATCTCTTCTCGCGGCATCAATGCCTGAATGGCCGACGGTGCGTAGTGCGCCAGCGCGGCATGAATGTGTCCGGCGTGCGCCGGGTTTTGCTGGATCATATCGCGCAAGAACTTCACGCCAAAGATGACGTGTCGCGATTCGTCGCGCGCTATGGCGGTGAAGCCGCCGCGAAAGCCGGGGAAGATGTTGTCCTGGCGATACGTTTCAAGGAGCGCGCGCTGGCCTGCAAGGGCCATGGTTCCTTCAATGATGACATGATACAGGCATACCCCTGTGATGAGGTGGGCGATATTGCCCGGTTCTTGCCGGATGCGATTTGCAGCTTCTGACAGCGCGTCGATGAGCAAGTAGCGCGAAGATGGGTTCATATACTCGCGTGTCAGCGCCAGCGTTTCTTCTAAACGTCCCTCGTTTACTCCCATGACTTCGTCGAAAAAGCGGTTGAAGAAAATGGTATGTCGCGCTTCATCGACCAGTTGCGTGGTGAGGAAGAGCCGCATCTCTTCGTCTGGTACAGCCAGAACGTAGGGACTGAGGGCGTCAGTAACGCTGGCTTCGCCTTGAAAGAAGGGAGACATGTCGTAGAAATATTTTTCCTGCTCCTTTTCTGTCATATCTTCCCACTGGATGCGATCGGGAATAAAATCAATATCTTGCGTGCGCCACTGCTGGCGCTCCCAGCGATAATAGAGTTCCCGGTAGGTTGGCAGATGAACCATGCTCTGATCAATGCTGCTCAAAACGGCATCGATGGGCGTTTGCTGCAATTGGATCAGCGTAGCATTGTCTGTCGATGCTTCGATGGACATGGTATCTCGTCTCCTCAACTCTCGTTGCCACTGAGGGCTTTATCGTAATGCCGCGCCAGGTCTTGAGCGATCAATTGCAGCAAAGGAAGGCGTATCTGCTGCTGCTGTAAGTAAAAATGGCCGCCTGGGAGCATCCGCTGTGTGAACGCGCTGCTGGTTTGTTCGCGCCAGGCCAGCAGGTCCTCCTGCCGCACTCGACTATCTTGCAGCCCGCCCAAGACAGAGATAGGGCAGGCGAGAGGCTCTTCTGGCGTGTAGCGGAAGGTCCCGCAGACGGCGAAATCCGCGCGCATGATGGGGAGTAAGAATTGCCGCAGCTCCTCATTTTCCAGCACTTCCGGGTTTGTCCCGTTGAAACTGAGCAGTTTCTTGATGAAGGCAGCTTCGGGCAGCAGGTGCAGTGGAGCTTCCAGATTTGGTATTTGCGGGGCGCGATAGGCGGAAAGAAAGAGCTGGACGGGCAAGGACGCGTTTTGCTGGCGCAGGTGGCGCGCCAGCCCAAAACTGAGCAGCGCGCCCATGCTGTGACCGAAGAAGGCAAAGGGCAGCGTAAAATACGGCTGGAGAGCTTCCGCCAGCGCCTGCACCAGAGGGGCAAACTGCTGGTAGAGCGGCTCGCGCAGGCGATTTTCACGACCGGGAAGCTGAACCGGGCAAACCTCTATCTCCGGCGGCAGCGCGTCCAGCCAGGGACGAAACATGGAAGCGCCGCCGCCCGCGTGTGGGAAGCAAAACAGGCGCAAACGCGCTCGCTGGTCTGGCCTGGCCGCGAAAATCCAGGAGTTAAAGGTTGAAAGCGCGGTCATTGTACGCCCCCGGTCAGTTTCTTGCGCACGCTCAGCGGTCGCATATCTGTCCAGACTTCTTTGATGTAGCTCAGACATTCCTCTTTCGGGCCGTTTTTTCCAGCATCCTGCCATCCCAGCGGGTTTTGCCGTTCAAGGGGCCAGATCGAATATTGTTCCTCGTGGTTGACGACTACCTTGTAGATGATAGTGTCCTCATTGTCGTCTCGTTGCATGATGTATCTCCTCCTCTAGAAATTTGGCTTCGCCGCTGCGAAGGCGCAGGAGCGGGGCGCAATGAATTGTGCCGCTACTCGTAGCGCAAGGTTTGCGCGATTTTGACTCTGGCCGACGCGAACACCGGGCCGACGCTTGCCAGCGAAGCCAGCGCGACGATGATGACAAGCATCCAGACCAGATTGAGCGGGTCGAAGGCAAACGGCACGGGGGCCAGAACGTGCGCCTGAATTTGCACGAATCCGTAGGCGGCGGGGAAGCCGAGTACGAGCGCCAGCGCCCAGGCCAGCATGCCCACCGCCGTTCCTTCGGCCCAGAACACCGAGGCCACTTTTCTGCCCACCGCTCCCATCGAGCGCAGAATGCCGATTTCTCGTCGGCGTTCCAGCACGCTCATCGCTAGCGTATTGGCGAGGGCGATGGCCCCGACCAGCGCGATCACGATGGCGACTACATCGAGCATTGTATAGATCACCTGGTACTTGCTCTGGCTTTGCGCGATCAACTGCTGCGCGGTAACGGTATTCGGCAGGAAGCCAGCCGCGCTCATAGCGTTATTGACCTGCTGTGCCAGCGTATTGATCTGCGCCTGGGTCGGCACTTTGAACGTGGAGCGAATCATGACCGTCTGCGTCACGTTGGGAGCAACCTGCATCAGCGTGTTCACCTGGGCAATCGGCGCGATCAGCGTCCCCAGGTTGCCCGGTCCGATGCCGCTGTAGTCTTTGATGATGCCGATAATGTGCCAGCGCGCGCTGGTGAGCGGCGTATCGAGGGAAATGTTGTCTCCAACTTTCAGGCCCGAATTATCCGCCGCGTCCTTGCTGATGATGACATCGTTTTTGTCGCTGCCGGCGAACCAGCGGCCCGCGAGAACCTGCTTCTGGTAAAGCTGCGTGTCCAATGGAACGCCCGTCAGTTGCGCGTTGCCCCAGCGCGTCGAAACCGTGTTCTGGCTCAACGGCTCGATTCTGCTGATATTGGGAACAGAGGCCAGAGCTTGCTGGAAACGGCTGAGAGGGTAGACATCCGAAACGGAGACCATCACGTCGAAGTGATAGGTATCATAGGTCTGGCTCAGGAAGTTGTTGAACGAATAACTTGCCGTTTGCACCGCGAGGAAGGCCGCGCCCGCGATGGAGAGCGTCACTAGCGTCAGCGCCATGCGCGTGCGCTTGCGGAACAGCCCGCGTACCCCGAACTGCACGGTTTGCGGAAAGACGCCGAAGACGAAGCGCGCGATATGTGTCCAGAGCTTGCCTTGCCGCGCGGCTCCGCTCTCCACGCCGTAGCCGCTCAACGCCTGTTTCACGGTGATGCGCGTGCCGGAGTAGACGGGCAGCACGGCGGCCAGCAGCGGTACTCCCAGCCCAATGGCGACGCTTTCCAGGATTTGCCAGGGCGAGACCTGCAATGGCCCGATATCCAGGTTGACCAGGTTGCCCAGGTAATTTGCCAGCAGATAGCCGCCAGCCGTACCCACGACAATGCCAATGGCCGTGCCGATAGCGCCGTAGATCGTCACCACGGCCATGTAGTGGCGCATGATCTGGCCGCGTCGTCCTCCAATCGCCTTCATCGTGCCGATGTACTGCACCTGTTCCGTCACGAGCGCCATGATGGTGCCGAGCAGCAGAATGATGCTGAGCAGAATGGCGATTGCCGAGAGAACGTCCATGATGGTAAACAGGCCGTTAGCGATACTAGAAACGCTCGTATCGCGCCCGATATCAATGCCCGCGGTCGGCGCTTTGTGCGCGCTCAAGACCTGAGCCAGTTGTTTAGCCGTGTCGTAGCGCAGCGCGTAGTTCTTGACTTGCACCGCGAAGTCAGTGACTCCGTGTACCTGAAAAAGCGTTTCGAAGGCGCTTTCGCCCATGTAGCCCTGGCCCATGCCGGTGATGGACGCTGACGGCAATCCCTGCGTGCGCGCGAAGCCGGAAATGGTCACATTCCGATACGTCCTGCCTACTTGAATGGCGATCTGATTTCCTATTTGCACGTTGTCGAGGGCTTTATCGCTTTCTTCCAGCACGATCTGGTTGGGGCCGGGCAGTTTGCCTTCGACCATCGTAAAGCGACCGATGTGGATGTGCTGGAAGTCGAGGATACCGTAGACCTGGATCAGGACCTGGTTGGAGCCAATGGCCCAATTGGTGACGATGTTCCCGCGTGCCTGCACGGTTTTGACGTTGGGTTGCTGCGAGAGGACGTTTGCCAGGTTGGGGCTGGTCGGGATGGTGTAGAGCTGCATATCGGGCTGAGCGGTAATGTTCGTACTATATGCAAGGCTGCTCTCGAACTGGCTGGAAGCGATGTTGATGGCCGAGAGGCCAATAATTCCAATCGCAATGCCCAGAATAGTCATCGCGGTACGCAGCTTGCGGCGGGTGATGTCTTTAAAGACTTTTTTTGTCAGCGCCTTCATGGCATTATCACCTCGATGCGCTCAGCTTTCTGATAGGAAGCGCCGAAACTGCCACCGACGATACGTCCATCCAGGAGATCGATGCGCCCCCTGGCGCGCGCGGCCAGGTCGCGGTCGTGGGTGACATAGATGACGGTCTTGTGGTGCTGCGTCAGCGTTTCCAGCAGGTCAAACACCTGTACCGCCGATTTCGAGTCCAGGTTTCCGGTGGGTTCATCGGCCACGATTACTGGAGGATCGTTGACGATGGCGCGCGCGATGGCGATGCGCTGCTGTTGCCCACCTGAAAGTTCGCTGGGGAGGCGTTTTGCGTATGTTTCCATGCCCACCATTTGCAGGCATTCTATTGCGCGTGTGCGCCACTGCTTGCGCGGAATCAGCCCGCCCAACTCGAGGGCCAGGAGGACGTTTTCCTGGGCGGTGAGCGTAGGAAGCAATTGAAAGAACTGGAAGACGATGCCGACATTGCGCCCGCGCCACCTCGCCAATCGGTTCTCACTCATTTTGTGCAATTCTTGTTCCGCGAACAGGATGCGCCCGGACGTCGGGCGATCAATGCCGGTGAGCAGATTGAGCAGGGTTGATTTGCCGCTGCCCGACGGCCCATTGATGGCAAAGAGGTTGCCAACGGGAATCGCGAAGGAAAGCGAGTCGAGGATCACGGTTTGCGCTGCTTTGCTCGCGATCACTTTCGAGAGATTTTCAACACGCACCTGGGCAGCAGCTTCTCTCTGCTGCGCCTGTAAAGGTGTAAGTTCTGAGGTAGTCATTGGTACTCCTTCAATAGCTACTGCGGCCAGCCTTCATATCTGCGTCCAGGAGTTCTTCTGGTCTTGTGACAAGCGTACTTGAGAACAGGGGCGCTGTCATGCCGTCCTGACCGTATTTTTCCTACGGATGCGAGCGAACAAGTAGAAAAAATACGGTCAGGACGGCATGACAATGCCCCTTGCGCAAAGTATGCTCTTTTGGAGGAATGTACTTACTGTATCCGGCATCGCCGCGGGAACACTATTAAAGAGGGCCTATGACAAACTCGACTGCACCCGATTCTTCCTATGACACGGCGCTGGCAATTATCGGTCTGGCAGGCCGTTTTCCCGGAGCTACCAACGTCGAGCAGTTCTGGCAGAATGTAGCGCAGGGCATCAAATCTATTCGGTTTTTCTCCGACGCGGAGTTGCTGGCGGCGGGCGTCGAGCCAACGCTGCTGCGATGCCCCAATTATGTCAAAGCGGGCGCGGTCCTCGAAGATAGCGGTCGCTTTGATGCTGCTTTTTTCGGCTATACCCGGCGCGAGGCCGAAGTGATGGACCCGCAGCATCGCCTCTTTATGGAGTGCGCCTGGGAAGCTCTGGAAGACGCCGCTTATAATTTGGAGACTTACATGGGCCTGGTGGGTGTCTTTGCCGGTTCAGCCTTCAGTACCTACCTTTCCAATAACCTCCATCACAATGACCAGTTGAAGGAACTGGTGAGTCGGCTGCAGATCGATCTCGGCAATGAGCATGATTCGCTGGCCTCCGCCGTTTCCTATAAGCTCAATCTCAAGGGGCCGAGCGTCGCGCTGCAAACCTTTTGCTCCACCTCGCTGGTGGCGGTTCACATGGCCTGCCAGAGCCTGTTTACCTACGAATGCGATATAGCTCTCGCCGGCGGCGTGGCGGTCACGACGCCACAGGTGAAGGGCTATCTTTATGAGGAGGGCGGCATTCTTTCACCGGATGGCGAATGCCGCGCCTTCGATGCGCGCGGTCAGGGCAGCGTCATGGGCAATGGCGCGGGTGTGGTCGTCCTCAAACGCTTCCATGAAGCCGTTGAGGATGGCGACCACATCTATGCCGTTATTCGCGGCTCAGCCATCAACAACGACGGCGGCACGCGGGTAAGCTATACCGCGCCCGGCTTGAACGGGCAGAAGGAAGTCATCGCCGAGGCTCTGGGCCACGCGGGTGCGGCTGTCGAGACCATCAGTTATCTCGAGGCGCACGGCACGGCAACTAAACTGGGCGACGCGGTCGAACTGGCGGCGATGATCAAAGCCTTCGACGCGCAGACGCGCAAGAAACGTTTCTGCGCCATCGGCTCGGTCAAGCCCAACGTGGGCCACCTGGATCGCGCTTCGGGCATCACCGGCCTGATCAAAACGACGCTGGCCCTCAAGCATAAACAGTTGCCGCCCAGCCTCAATTTTGAGCGTACTCATCCTGATATTGACCTTGATGACAGCCCATTCTACGTCAATACCGCCTTGCGCGACTGGCCGGGCAGCGATGATGGCACGCCGCGCAGAGCTGGAGTCAGCTCGTTCGGCCTTGGCGGCACCAACGCGCATGTGATCCTCGAAGAAGCTCCTGAGTGCGAGCCGTCTGCTCCCTCACGTCCCTGGCAACTCCTGCTGCTCTCCGCCAAAACCGCGGCGGCTCTCGAAACAATGACCGCAAACCTGGCTGTACAACTCAGGACGCATCACGAACTGCCCCTGGCGGATGTGGCTTATTCCCTCCAGGTGGGGCGCAGCGTCTTTAACCACCGACATATGGTTGTCTGTCGCAACCGCGAGGAGGCCATCGACGCTCTGGAAACACACTCCGTAAGGGATAGAGACACCCGGCACCAGACGCGCAATGACCGCCCGGTGGCCTTCCTGTTTCCAGGTACGGGTGAGCAGAATGCCGGGCTACTACAGGAACTCTATGCGCAGGAGCCAACCTTTCGCGGGATAGTAGATCAGTGTTGCGCTCTCCTCAAGCTGCGTTTTGGTCTCACTGCTGGCCCGTCGTGCTTTTCAGACCGGGCGCAATTGACGCCCTTTATCTTCGAGTATGCGCTGGCTCAGTTACTCGGTGAGTGGGGCGTTCATCCATGCGCTATGTTTGGCTCAGGTCTGGGCAGGTATGTGGCAGGCTGCTTGGCGGGCGTGTTCTCTTTAGAAGATGCCCTGACGCTGGCTGTATATCATACCCAACTGCGACAAGAACCTGCGCCGCACATTACTCTGCACGAGCCGCGGATTCCCCTTATATCCGGTGTGACGAGTACATGGATGACGGATCGGCAAGCCATTGACCAGCAATACTGGATACAGCGCGCGGGTCATACCGATTGCGACGCCATCAGCATCGCATGTCTTTTGCGAGAAACGGAGTATGTGCTGCTGGAAATTGGAGCGGGTCAATGCTTCACTGAGCCTGTCAGGCAGCATCCGGCCTACAGCGATGAACGCGCGCGGGACATTTTCTCGACTTTGCCGCCTCCGCAAGTGCAACAATCAGGGCAGGCGTTTCTCCTGATCGTGTTGGGAAAATTGTGGTTGGCTGGTGTGAGTATCGACTGGACGGGCTTCTATGCGCGCGAGCGGCGGCAGCGTGTGTCCTTGCCCACCTATCCCTTCGAGCGGGAACGGTACTGGATTGATCCGCCGGAGTGGGCCGCGTTGCCCTGGCAGCGCGCAAAACTGGCGCGAGGAAAGAAGCCGGATATTGCCGATTGGTTCTATCTTCCAACGTGGCGACAGATGCCCGGCCTGACCTCTATCCCTCAGCAGACCCGGGAGCTTTGTTCCCTTTGCCTCGTCTTCGTTGATGCCTGTGGTATTGGCGAGCAGCTTGCCAGCAGACTTGCTCAAGAGGGCTGTAGAGTTGTGCGCGTGCGGGCTGGTGAGCAGTTTGCTCTGCTTGAGAAGGATGTTTTTACGATCAGGCCGCGCGAGCGCGACGATTACCAGGCACTGTGTCGCTCACTGGCGGCTTCGGGGCAGTTCCCTACCACCATCCTGCACTGTTGGAGTATTACACCGGAAGATGAGACGACAACAGGCGCGGATGCCTTCCATACTCTGCAAGAGACGGGTTTTTATAGCCTGCTCTTCCTGACGCAGGCTCTGGGTTCGCAGCCCTCTACCGAAGCAGTGCGGATCGTGGCGGTCTCCAACGGCGCGCAGGCGGTAACGGGTCAAGAGTGGACGCGGCCAGAAAAAGCTCCGCTGCTGGGCGCGTGCAAGGTTATCGCGCAGGAGTACCTGCATATCACTTGCCGCAGCGTTGATCTGTCTCTGCCTGACTGCCCCGGCTCTGGCGCTATGCCAGACGCTCCACTGGCTGATCTGCTGTTAGCGGAACTGAGTTCAGGTGCGTTAGACCCGGTGGTGGCGTATCGTAATGGTCAGCGGTGGATACAGACTTACGAAGCCAGGCGGTTGGAGAACGTCGGCCTACAGGCCAGCAGATTGCGCCAGCAGGGAGTCTATATGATCACCGGTGGGCTGGGGAAAGTCGGTCTGACGGTGGCTGTGTACCTGGCTCGCACGGTGCAGGCCCGTCTCGTCCTGCTGGGCCGTTCTGCCTTGCCTGAGCGATGTGAGTGGGCGGCGTGGCTGGAAAGCCACGAGGCAGGCGATCACGTTAGCGCCATCATTCGCTGCGTCCAGACCATAGAGGCTCTTGGGGCCGAGGCGCTACTCGTGCAGGCCGATGTAGCCGACGTGGCGCAGGTGATGGAGGCTATAGAGCAGTCCCGCGCGCAATTTGGCGCGCTGCATGGAGTGATTCACGCGGCGGGCATCTCCGATGAAGCCGCCTATCCGATTATGCAACAGCTTGATAGCCCCGTGTGCGAACAACATTTCCAGCCCAAAGTGTATGGGCTGTATGCTTTAGAGCAGGCGTTAGCGAACTACGATCTGGATTTTTGCGTGCTGTTCTCTTCAATTTCCTCTGTCCTGGGCGGCCTGGGCTTCGCGGCTTACGCTGGAGCAAATCTGTTCATGGATGCCTTTGTTCACTGGCACAATCGACAGGAATCATTATCCGTACCCTGGATCAGCGTCAATTGGGATACCTGGCAGATCGAGGAATCGTCCCATAGCGCCTCTGGATTGGGCAGTACGGTCGCCGAGTATGCTATGAAGCCGGAGGAAGGCACGGAAGCCCTGACTCGTGTCCTGGCAAGTGATAGACTGACACAGATGGTTGTTTCAACCGGCGATATTCAGGAACGTATTCGCCAGTGGGTCCTGCTTGAGTCATTGCAGGATCATGATAGGCACGATACGGATAGTTCAAGCTCGTCGGCGCAGGTCACGGTTCCAGCGCGTGGGGACTACGAGCGCAGATTGACCGAGATCTGGCGGCAGGTGTTGGGCATCGAGCAGGTGGGACTCGACGAGAATTTCTTTGACCTCGGCGGCAACTCGCTGAGCGGCTTGCAGGTGATAAGCAAGATCAGGAAAGTCTTCCGCGTGCAAATTCCCGTGGTGGCGCTGTTTGAGGCTCCCACCATCAGCACGATGGCGGCCTATTTGCAGCCAGCCGCCGCGCCAGCACAGCAGGAACAGTGTCCGGCGCTAGCACGGCGGCGCGAACGGGCGCAACGCGGTACACAGCAAGAGGATATTGCTATTATTGGCCTGTCGGGCCGCTTCCCCGGCGCGCCGACGATCGCGCAGTTCTGGCAGAACCTGCGCAATGGCGTGGAGTCCATCAGCTTCTTCAGCGATGAAGAACTATTGGCAGCTGGCGTCGATCCGGCGCTTTTGCATGACCCCAACTATGTGCGCGCGCGTCCTATCCTGGCGGATGTCGAACACTTTGACGCGGCCTTTTTCGGCTACAGCCCGCGCGAGGCCGAATTGCTGGACCCGCAGCATCGCCTCTTTCTCGAATGCTGCTGGGAGGCGTTGGAGGATGCCGCCTATGACCCGTCCAGCTACAAAGGCTTGATCGGCGTCTTCGGCGGCGCCAATGTCAGTTCGTATCTGCACACGCTGATGATGCGGCCAGAACTTGTCAGTTCCTTGAACGGATTAGTCAATGACCATCAAGTAGCCATCAGTACAGATAGAGACTCGCTGACGACGTCGGTGTCCTACAAACTGAACCTGCGGGGGCCGAGCTACGCGGTGCAAACGTTCTGCTCGACCTCGTTGGTAGCGGCGCACCTGGCCTGCCAGAGCCTGCGGCAAGGCGAATGCGACCTGGCGCTGGCGGGCGGCGTCTCGGTGCGCGTTCCCAGCGTGAGCGGGCATCTCTACCAGGACGGGGGCATGGAATCGCCGGATGGGCATGTACGCACCTTCGACGCGCAGGCGCGTGGCAGCCTGTTCGGTGATGGCGTGGGCGTGGTCGTCCTCAAACGATTGGCCGACGCGCTGGCGGATGGCGATCAGATCGCGGCGGTCATCAAAGGGTCGGCCATCAACAACGACGGCTCGCTCAAGGTGAGCTATACCGCGCCGAGCGTGGCGGGGCAGGCGGAGGTAGTGCGAGCGGCGTTCGCGCAGGCGGGAGTGGATGCCGAGAGCATCAGTTACGTCGAGGCGCACGGCACAGCCACCGCGTTAGGCGACCCCATCGAAGTGGCGGCCTTAACCAAAGCGTACCGCGAGCAGACGGACAGCGTGGGTTATTGCGCCATCGGCTCGGTGAAGACCAACGTGGGACATCTGGATCGCGCGGCGGGCGTCTCCGGGCTGATCAAGACGGTCTTAGCCTTGCGACACGAAGAGGTGCCGCCGAGCCTGCACTATCGCAGTCCGAACCCGGAGATTGATTTCGCGCGCAGCCCATTTTATGTCAACGCGCAGCTGGCGCCGTGGCAGCGAGGGGAGAGGCCGCGGCGAGCAGGCATCAACTCGTTAGGGATGGGCGGGACGAACGTGCATCTGATCGTGGAGGAAGCGCCGGAGGCGGGTGGGACGAGTGCGTCGCGGCCCTGGCAACTGCTGCTGCTGTCGGCGAAGACGGAGACGGCGTTGCAGGCGATGACAAGCAACCTGCGCGTATATTTGCAGCAGCATGAAGAGAGCGATTTAGCGGATGTGGCGTACACGCTGCACGTTGGGCGACAGCGCATGACCTACCGGCGGATGTTGCTCTGCCGCGATCGCGAGGAGGCG
>Ga0102924_1004102_pt1 | contig 14888 bp, 11 predicted proteins | sample PaiPotPPM11metaG_FD_80116 | JGI IMG/M metagenome (GOLD analysis project Ga0102924, IMG submission 80116) | Iron sulfur acid spring bacterial and archeal communities from Banff, Canada, to study Microbial Dark Matter (Phase II) - Paint Pots PPM... ... | reverse complement strand
TAGAAAAAAGCGTCGCGGAGGATCGTCGCCAACCAGATGATCAGATAATCATGCCTTGCCACATGTTCCAGTTCATGGACGACGACTGCCTCCAATTCACGCGGGTCGAGGTGTTCAACCATCCAGGGCGAAAGGACGATCGTGGGATGGCGAATGCCGCAGGTCAGCGCCAGTGGCTTATCGGAGCAAGAGAGCCGCACCTGTGGCCGCGTCGCGCCGAGTTTTCGTGCGAGTTTAGTGGTCATCGCTTGAAATTTCGGAGCAGCAGGATAGGTACGACATGCCACAATCCATGCCATGAGCATGAGCCGTGCAACTCCCAGACCAGCCGCACCAAGCGCGATCCCGCTGACCATAAACAGCAGCGTGATTCCTGCCGAACTGCCCCAGGATGTGAGATTGAACGAACAGAGAATCAAGCCAAGGACCACCAGAGGCAGAAGCAGGACAGCATATTGCAGGGTGCGACGGGAGGTCCAATCACTCACCTGGCGCATAACGCCAAGCAACACCGCGTTGGCAAGCAGAACAAAGCCGATGCCGATGAGACCAATCAGAACCATCACTCGTGTTCCTCCTCTTCCTGGCGTCGGCGCGTGATGTCGTCGAGATACTGGCGCGCTTGTGCGGCAGCCGGAGAGTCTGGCAGCGTGTTCAGTCGCTCAAGCGCCGCCCCAGAAAAGTTGATCAACAGATCCTCGAGGATACGACCAACGAAGCGTGAAACAAACTCCTGCTGTGTCAGGTTGGGGTAGTAGATGTACGCTTGATCCTTCTTTTCGACGCGCAAGAAGCGTTTCTTCGCCAGGCGGCTCATCGTGTTCATGACGGTGGTATAGGCGATCTGCTTCGGTCGCCGTTCATACAACTCTTCAAACACCTCACGCACGATCGTCCCTTGATCTGGAGAACGGCTCCAGATGTATTCCATAATTTCGGCCTCGAGATCGCCAAGCACCTTGCGAATGCCGGGGCGGTCAGGGCGAAACACACTGATATCGGGCTCAGAAGCCATCACTTGCTTTCTCCTCTCTCCTTGTGCTGCCGCATCGTAGTTGCGCCTTCATTGTACCACACGTCGGTATAGGCCATCACAGTACGTATGGAGAACATACCATCGCCAATAGTAGAAAAATACGCCCCCATGTTCTGAGAGATGTCATCACTACCATGCCGACTGAGATACTGATGCTGCCCACCATGATGTACTCGATAGTCACCGAACGAGCAAGACGATGGCTGCGACGAGGACAAGCGCTGCCAGGGCCGCGGTGACTGGCCCGCCCAGCCTCGTCTTGCGCGGTTCAGCGCGCAGATGCAGAATGCCCTGTCGCACCAGGGTGTAGACCGCCAGCGTCCCAACGAAGAAGGCGCCGCCTGCTGGCCCGTGACTCAAGAGCGCCACCAGCGCTGCCAGCCCCAGACTCAAGGCGAGGAGCGACTCCAGCAGTTGTGTGGGGATACGGCGCGCTCCCACGCGTTGATCGGATGACCACACGCCCCAGCGAGAGGCCGTCGGCGGCCCTCCACAGCAGCCAGCGAAGAAGCACCCCACCCGACCCACCGCCATAGCGAACAGCAGCCCCGGAGCCGTCACGTCGAGAAAAACGCCAATTGGCACATGAAGGGCCACAAGCAGGATCGCTGCCGTCACCGTAGCGCCGAGGATGAAGCCCTGGATGCACCATCCATTCATGCTATGCTCGCGCCGTTTCAGGACCATGTACCACACCTTCGCACCGGCGATGCCGACCGCGATGGCGCCAAGCGTGATCGCCCACCAGGGGCCGACCGCGAGATGGTCAACGGAAATGAGCAGGAACTGGACTGCCAGCGCGATAACCATGCCAAGCGTCACCATCGCTCCCCAAATGCCGGGAAGGATACCCGGCACATGGGCGAGGGGGGTCAGGCAGGTTCTCACAGGTTGCTCATCCGATTCCACGGACGTCGCCCACTTGCGCCACAACCGGGCGACTGGATGCAGCGGGCCAGCCGCAGAGGATGCGTTCTTTTGCTCTCTCGCTCCCTGCGCGGGATGAGCGGACCCCAGCACCTGCGCTGTCACGGACCATTCACCAGGATTGATGTCGCGAACGCGGGCCGTGAGGGAAATCGGGCCGCTCCCAGGAACGACCTGCTCGATCGTCTCGTCCTGGACAAACCGATCGCGAGACGAATGCCGCCCTTTCACATCGATGCGACGCCCGGAAAACCTGACGGTGACAGGATACGGTTCCCGACGCGGGGCGGGATCGAACCAGTATGTCACCGCCAGGATCTCCTGCGTCGCACGCTCCAGCAAGGTTGCAAACCCACCGGATGGTGGGGCCGGAGTACTCGACTGGACACTATCAATGCGCGGCGGCGCGCCGCCTATCGAACGCATACGTGTTGGAGACCTCCGTGTTCTCCGTGCCATGCTCATCATCTCCTGTGCTTTCAGTCAGAGATACCCCGGCCGTTCCAGCTCCAGAGTTCTCCTTTTTCACTCTTGATAAGAGTATAAGGCAGAGTAGTACAATTGTCAAAGGTACTATCAGAGATAGTAGATATGTGGAGTCACCTGACTGCAACTCCCAGGCGGGGTTGCTTCCATCAAAGGCTATAAGGTCAAGAGCCTGACATAGGCTTCATGGGGATGGTAGGGATCGTTGGGAGTAAAGATCTGGATAATGATCTGCCAGTGCCCACTCAGCGCCAGATCGCCCTTGCCGCTAAAATGCCCATGTCCATCCAGTTTGAGGGGGACAAAGCCGATACCCAAATCTTTATCGAGCATTTCGGTGTTCACATCAACGCTCACAGTGGTGACAGGCTTCCCGGTATGGGGATTCACAACGCTGACCGTGAATACGTTGGTTCCCAACTGATTTGGGGAAATCTCTAGCGTGACAGTAAACTCGTGATCAAAGGTCTCCAATGTAGCATGAAATGGCTGGTGAACTGCTACCTGTTGCTGCGCTGGCGTTGGAGCGGGAGGTGCGAGCGTCCCTGCGAAGACATTCATCAGGCCGACGCAGACAATGACGGCCACTCCCGCTGCTGGTTCCCAACGGAGTACGCGCGTGAGCCATCGCGTTCGCTTTGCCAGTCGTTTTTCACGCTGTGAAACCCGGTAGACCGCCAGCTTTGTTTGCCGATCTGATTCACCGGTAATCGGGTAGTCTTTTGCTTTCGTCATGGCATATCTGTATTTGGCGTACTCTCGTTTCAGATGGGGACGGAGCCAGAAGACATGCATGGCGCTGGTGATCAGCAACAAACCAACCAGCAGGATCTTGATGATAAGAACCTGCCCATAGAGTGTTGTCAGCAGTTGTTCCCATGATTGCAATTGCACGGTGGCGCTGAAGGGACCTGTCACCGCCATGAGAATTACTCCGGCTATGGCCCAGGGGGTGTAAGACGGCAGCACTGTGAGCAGCGAACGCGCCTGTTCCGCTATTGCATGTTCGCGGAGAAGCGGTACATAGAGTGCGGCAATGGACATCATGCCGCCGATCCACAGCGCTGCCGCCACCAGGTGCAACCAGTCTGCGATCACGGCGGGCAACACGAGCGTACCCCTCACCGCTGCCGCGTGGCTCGACAGCGCCATCGTCGTGAAGAGGATCAATCCAAGAGCCAGGTTGAGCCAGCGGAGAAGACTGTTGGCACGAGACGAGCGACGTTTGAACTGCACCGGATAGAGCGCGAGCCGAAGCGCCAGGATAATCACCAGTTCACGCACGAACCAGAAGAGGCCAAAGGTGCCACTGGTCACCAGATTCACTAGCAGGGAGGGGTCAAGAGCGCTTGCCCATTGGTTGTTGTTGAGGCTGAGCGCCTGGCCGAGCAGGACACCGGTATTTGCCAGCAACAGCAGCAGCAGAACGGGAAGTGCAAACCGGCGCTCAAAGCGTTCGCTGACCTGCTGGCCGGTGACTTCCACCTCTTCATTCGCTGTATCCTCTGACGGCGGAAGGACAAACGTCAACCAGCAGAGCGCCCCAACCCAAAAGATTGCTCCGAGTTCGAGCAAGGTGATCATGAGGAGATTAAAAAACGCGAGGAAGGTGAAGGTATTCCCTCCACCAGACGCGGTCACTTCAGAGGCGATACTGCTGGATATCGTCGGAATGGTTCCATCGGGCCGGGCAAGGGTGAAGAGAAACGAACCGGTCTCGATATGCCCATCGTCATTTGAATCACTCTGCCAGATCACGAGGTAGACCGCAGGCGGAAGATGTGGCTGAAGCGTGACGATCATTTCGCTCGAGTCATCAGGTGAGAGCTGGGCATCGCTATTGTCGATGCGCTGCTGATTTGCCGCGTTTTCGACGCGCACCGTACTGAAGGTGGGATTTAACGCTTCGCTGAACCAGAGGCGAACCTGGTCTGGAGGAACATGCAGAATGGCATCCTGGGAGGGATCAGAACGCAGCAGGACGGCATGGGCGCTGGCGGTAGCCGGGAAGAGCAGCGTGAGACCGATGGCTGCCAGGATCGCCACGAACAAGAGGCGTCGCGGCCCTCCTGGCGGTATCAAAAAGAGTGGCCGATCTTCATAGCTCATGCGCAGTCCTCATTTTCGCTCTCTTGAGAAGATTTCGCAGCGGCGTGTAGCGCCCAGCCATGCCACAACCAGTCAACAACGAACGTCCTTTCACAGGTGATATGCAGTCCCGCTTGCGTACAGAGAGCGTGAACTTCAGCCATCGTAGAGGCATGCCCATATCCCCCTTCAATATGGTGCGCCAACCGCTCAACGATTGCCCATGGCAAAGGAGGTTCTCGCCGCGCGTAATCCTCGATGACGAGTTGCCCACGAGGAGCCAGCAATCGTCTCAATTCTGCCAGGACAGCCACTGGTTCCGGCAGCTCATGCAGCGCATTCGTGCAGGTGATCAGGTCAAACATCGCTGGCGCATACGGCAAATGCACCGTTCCACCACCGCTTATCGCTCGCTGCTCCAACTGCACCTGGGGTTGACCGCTCAGGGCGACGCGAGCTTGCGCCAGCATATCGGCGCTCGCGTCTACGCCGTATCCTTCTATCTCAGGCACACGCTCGATCACCCACTTCAGCAGCAGACCTGTTCCACAGGCGACATCCAGCACTCGTGGTGGACGTTCTTGCTGCCCTCGCACGCTCTGCAAGGCTGGAATGTCAATCATCGTCATCACTACTGTCAGTGTTTTTCTCGTAAACGTGCGCCAGCGCCTGTTATAGGAGCGAGCCCGCCCCCCACGATAGTAACTGCTCATCTGTTCCTTCCCGATGAAACCATTGGCAGACTTGTTTATCTGTCACGTATTATAAAGGGGATATGGTACAAGTATCAAGAGTACTATGAAGGATAGTAGCTTTGCTCATCTCAGGAGTCACGGAGGTGTTTTTGCCCGGATGCAAGCAGCACATCACGTCTTTCGTCCGCCGATTTAGATACTATCGGGCATAGTACTCTTGACGGTTGTATATCTCCTCGCTATAATCTGAGAAACCGCAATGGTTCATAGTATCGTTCTGATAAGGTGTGCGAGGAACTTCTAATGGAAGATGAAAAGACTGTACCAGCGAATGGACGTTCCGGCGAGCCGGATGCTGGCAAAATACTTCCTGATCAGCAACCCGCAGAAAAGCGAAGGCGATCCAGACGACGGGTCCTCATCTTTGCGGCGGTCGGTCTCTTCAACGCTGGCTTGCTGGTACTCCTTGCGTCACAACTGCTGATTCCGGCGAGTCAGGGCGGCGCCGCGTCAATCAGTCCGCTGATAGGACACCCGGCTCCGGATTTTACGCTGCCCCTGCTCAGCGCCGATCCAGCGCCTCCCATTCACCTTGCAAGCCTCAAGGGAAAACCCGTTATGATCAACTTCTGGGCTTCATGGTGTGATGTCTGTAGGCTGGAAGCGCCGCTGTTAGAGAACATTTGGCAGCGCACCCAAAGCCAGGGCATCGTCTTTCTCGGCATCGATTATGCCGATGCGCAAAGCGATGGCCTGAACTTTCTGCATCAGTATGGGATCACCTATCCGAACGTCACAGACACCACTGGAAAAGTAGCGATTAACTATGGCCTGACCGGTGTGCCGGAAACCTTTTTCATTGATCGGCGTGGTATCATTGTGCAGAAGGTGATCGGTGAACTGACCGAACAGACATTGCAAGAGAATCTGAACATCCTTTTGCAGAAAACATAGCCAGGATATCCTTTCCATGAAGCTGGCCCCAGAGCTGATCAGACCATGAACACCCAGAAATATCGCTCTCAGAACGAAGCGCAAGACAACGAAAGGCAGCCTGCCAGGTCAGAGCTGCTGGCTTCTTCTCCTGCAAGCTGGCGTCCTGCTCGCCGCTCGGCATGGCGACGCAGTGATCTCTGGTTTCTGTTCGCGGTGTTGCTGCTTGGCCTTTTTACCCTCGTGATCCTTCCAGGTGGGACGACGACGCAAGCGCAGCAAGGAAGCGCCTCACAGCCGCATACCGTTGCTGCGGCAACGGGGTCGGCCGGACAAGTTGCCACAGCAACGAACACACCGTCTCCTGCATTTCGCGAATATCCGTTTCCGCAGGCGAACAGCCAGGTCATGCGACTTACTGTTGACCACGAGGGGCGAGTCTGGTTTGGCGAAATGGGCCTGAACGCTCTCGCTGACTTTGATCCACGGACGCAGACTTTTCAGCAAAGGACGCCGCCAGATGGACACAGTGGTATCATGGGGATCCAGGTCGCGTCTGATGATACGATCTGGTTTGCCGAGCAATATGCCAATTACATCGGACACTACTTCCCCAGAACCGGCACATACCAGATCTATCATCTCCCCACACTCATCGTCCCAAATCCCAGCAGTCCGGGCAAAACGCTGACTCTACCCAGTGCGCCGAACGATCTGACGATCGATACTCACGGGAACATCTGGTTTCCTGAACTCAATGCTGGCGCTATCGGGGAACTGAACCCGCGAACCGGCCATATCACGCAATATCCGCTGGGAAAGACTCTACCCGATCAGCAGCTCAACCCCTATGGCATCGCGGTTGATCCAGAAGGGATGGTCTGGTTCACGGAAATCAGCGCTGACCATCTGGGCCGGCTCGACCCGGCAACGGGCAAGATCAGCTACTTCACGAAGCCGGGCAAGACACAGGCATTGATGGAAATTGCTAGCGATGCGCAGGGAACCATCTGGAGTACCTCGTTCTCCTCGCAATCGCTCCTGCGTCTTGATCCGCGCACGGGAACATTCACGTCCTATCAAGCCGCTCCAACTGCGGGTGGACTCTACGGCCTGGTGGTGAGTTCGTCAGGTGAGGTCTGGGTCACACTTTTGTCAGAGAGTATGCTTGCCCGCCTTGACGTTGCAACTGGACATTTCACCGACTACGCTGTTCCCACTCCGAACAGCGAACCGCTCGCGCTGGCGATGGGCGCCGACCAAACGCTCTGGTTCACCGAAATTGACAAGCTTGGGATGATGCATGTGGTAGCGTGAGCATGAATCCTCAATACACTCACTGCGTTGGCAACCTTTTCAGTTGATTGACCACTTGCTGCTCATAACTGTCAACGAGTGACAGATCGGGCCAGATGCGATGCGCTGTGCTATCGGCAGCCAGCAGCACGCCGAAGCGGTAGAGGCAGTAGGCTAACGGCTTCGCATGGGGAGACAACGCGGCGTTCCGCGTTGGAGCCACGTACGCGACGGCCAGGCAACCGGCGGCCGGGTCAGGGCCGGAAATGTAGCGCCAGGTGAGCGAGAGGTGGAGATCAGGTGCAGTCGCGTAGGTCGAATCTTGCGCCAGGTTGCTCTCTGCGCCGTCACAAGGCGGGTTGGCGGCCAGATAGGCGCCGTAACCCCGCGGCGGTTGAGCTGTGACCTGCCATCTGGAGCCATGCCAGCGTACCCCGAACAATGCCAGGTACTCGAAACCGCTGTTGTCTGTTTCATCCGGCTGATCGCGCGCAATCACCTGTCCGCTTAGTGTCGCGTAGTTCCACTGCGAGCGAATGGGCGCGAAGAGATACCACGCGGAGGAAGCGCCTTGCGGAAAGTCCATCTGTGGGAGAGGACAGAATGTATGGCAGTTCTGGATGTTGATCTGGCATGGCGAGGCGAGGAGGTAATAGGCGCCGATACACGGCGCGTTGGAGTTCGGGTCGGCGTCCAGTTGGAACTGTTCGGTGGCCTTGAGCGGCTGCGTCGCGGTAGCGATGAAATGGGCGGCTTGCAAATCGGCATAGTGTTCTCCAGTCTGTACCGTTGCGCTTGCTTGCCACGTAGCGAGGTGTGTTTGCATGGCTTGTACCAACCCGCTGCGCTGGCTTTGAGAAAGATCGGTTAGCGTAACGGAAAAGGTGATGAGCCAGGTATTGGGCATACCTCCTACTGTCGCCGCGTTATCGCGCAAGCAGCTTTGCGGGTCGAACTCGACCGGCACGTTGACGGTGCAGCGCTGCGGCGGAAATGGCGGAACATTCCATTCTACCTGGTACGCACCCTCGGATAATCTCATCGGCGGTGGCAACTTCTGGTTGGGACCCATCGCTCCCAGGATCGCGCTCTGCTTCACCGGGCGCCCATTGAGAGAAATCGTTCCCCACGAGGGACTGGTCGTGAAGTAGACAGACGCATCCGCTGAAGTTGCCGTGGAGGTCGCCGTTGCTGCCTGAGTTCCGTTGATCGAGCGCGCGGTAAAGATGCCGCCCAGAGCGACCGCTAGCGCCAGCGCCACCAGAGCGGCGATAAGCAGGGGCCTGCGGCTGCGGCGTTCGGGCGGAAGCTCATATTTGTCCTCTAATCCGTTATCCTGATCGTCGATATTGTTCATGCTCTGCTCCCACTTGTAGTAACCATCTGAGAGAAAGGCAGGGAGACAAATGCCACATCGTCTCCCCGCGTTTTCCCATAAAGGACGCGACTCGCAAGGGTGTTACCCACCAGAGAGTGAATCCGTTTGCTCACTCTCTCCCTCTAAAACGAGAGAGGCGTTCAGAACCCTACAGATGTTCAATGGGAGCGCCGCACAAGCATGAGTGACAGAGCCTTGTAGGGTTTGACGAGGTTATCTCGTTGTAGTAATAGAGAACGAGAGACATCTTTTCGCGAAAGTGAGTCAGGCGAATGCCTGGGAGTGATCCTGTGTTTTCTCTGGCGCAGCAGAATACCGTGTCCAGCGATGAGCAAGAACTGACCGAGGTGGTGAAACGCGCTCAGGAAGGCGACGAGGCCGCGTTTGATCGCCTGTTTCAGACCTACAATATTCGTATTTGCACCTACCTCCTGCGCATGGTTGGCAATGAGGAGGAGGCGCACGATCTTGCCCAGGAAACGTTTCTCAAAGCCTGGCGGGCGCTATCCCAGGCAACACACGCGGATGAACTGCGCTTCGATTCATGGCTCTATCGCATTGCTACACGGACTGCCATCGACTACCTGCGCGGGAGCCAGTTTCGTTGGCTGCGCCGCATTCAGCAGGTAGTTGAGACCAACCCGGCTGCGCGTTTGCCGGGGCCGGAGGATCGTATCGCCGAAATGGAGCATATTACCCAGGCGCTGGCGCAGGTGACACCGAAATACCGGGCTTGCCTGCTTTTGCAAATTGAGGTTGGCTTTTCTCAGAAGGAGATCGCGCAGTTGTTAGGCAGCAATGAGAAGAGCGTGAGCGTCTACGTGAGCCGCGGGCGCGAGCAGTTTCGCCGAGCTTACCTGCACCTGGCAGGTAATCAGGCATCACACGGGAGGGAACAGCAATGAGAAGAGCATTCCCTGTACCCTGTGCGGACTGGGCGGAACAACTCGCGGCACAGGATACCGACGATCTCACTGCTGCCGAGCGTTTCGCGCTCAAGCAACATGTACAATCGTGCGCGGCTTGCGCCGCCGTGCAGTTATTCTATACACAAATGGATGCTGACATTCGCAGTCTGCCTTCCGCCAAACCACTGCACTCGCTGAGTCTCCCTGCTTTACCGGAAGCGAATGCGGTTCTCAGCTTACAGCGTATGAACACCCAGGCTCCCGGTCTGCACGGCGCAAGATATACTACGGGAACTGCGCTCGCCCGTAACCATGAAGACGAAGCCGCCTACAGGTTCCGCTCATCTCGCCGTGCCGCTTTCACTCGCACTGTCGAGATGACTCTGGCAGTTGCGACGGTTGCCTGCTTGATTCTGGCCGCACTGCTGATCCTTCGCCATCCCTCGTCCGCGACGGGCGGAACAACGCTGACGCCGCAGGAAGTCTATCGCCAGAGTACAAGGGGGAAGCCCGCGCTGGTTGACTCGTTGCAGGCCGAAGACGCAAACGATTGGGATGTGGGCGTCAATTGCTCGTTCAGTGGCGGCGCGTACCATGTCACCAGTGAGAAAGCGCACTATGTCGAATATTGTCTGGCAAACACGCCCAGTTTCAGCAATGTCGCTTTCCAGGCGCAAATGACTATTCTCAAAGGAAACGATGGGGGATTAGTCTTTCGTGCCGTTTCTGAGACGCAGCTCTACCGTTTCGTCGTCAACCAGAATGGAACCTATTACCTGTCTGTGTCGGGCAGCGCAGCCAACTGTAAAGGACTGGCGAACGGAACGAGTTCGGCCATTAACAAAGGTCTGGGTCAGACGAACCTGCTGACCGTGATTGCACGCGGGCAAACGATGTGGCTCTACATCAATGGCAAGTACGTGACGCAGACTCATGACGGAACGCCTGCCGCGGGCGCAATCGGCTTCCTCGCGCTCAATGAAACAACTCCCACGGATGTTGTCTATCGCAATGTGAAGGTATGGCGCTTATAAGCGTGTGACAGTGGGAAAAGAAAAGGTCGTGTACGAGTCTCTGGCGTCACCCATGTGCTAGACTGAAGCAAACTCGTTTTGTGTTGAAGATGACCGAGGCTTCTCATGGCGATACTTCTCGCGCTCGTTGCAACAATCCTGACCTCATTTCTTCCGATCCTGAACAAGCGCATCTTGCGTGATGCACGCCCGGCGCTGGTGGCCTGGGTGATCAATGCCGCGTCTTTGCCCATCCTGGCCGCAGGAACGCTCCTGCTGACGCAATGCTCGTTCGCGTTCCAGGATAAAGCCAGACCATTGACCTGTGTGGCGCATCTCCCGCACGTCGATGGCATCTTTGTTGTGGCTCTGCTTGCTTCTGCCCTGCTCAATTGGGTGGCGACCGTTCTTTCTACCATTGCCCTGGCGCAGGCCGATGCCTCGCTGGTCAGTCCCCTCCTCACGTTCAATCCTGCCTTTACGCTGGTTATTGCCTGGCTGGCATTGGCAGAAACGCCAGGTATTCGCCAGGCAGTCGGTGTCGCGGTGATCCTCGTTGGAGCCTATCTCCTTGATGTCGAGGAAGCGCGAACGGGTCTGTTTGCCCCGATGCGGACGCTGTTTCACCGACCGGGGACACTCCTGGCGCTTGGAGCCTCGGCTCTGTGGGGATCAACGACGGTCCTGGAAAAGCTGGCTATCGATCATCTGTCCCCACCGAGCGGCCCGGTCGTGGCGCTCAGCAGCACGTTTCTCCTGGTTCTGCTGCTCACTCCGGGCGCGCTTCGCTCCGTCCGTTCCGACCGCTCATGGCATCTCACGAGAGCCAGGGATGGGCTTCGGCTTCATGCCCGTGCGCTCTCTGCGGCAGTCATCCTGGCGGGGATTGCCCCGCTTTTCGGCTTTACCGCCATTGCCCTTGGCCTGGTTGGCTATGTCACCGCTCTTTTCAAACTCGGAGCCATCTTCACCATTCTGTGGGCGAAGCTGTTTCTTGGCGAAGGGCGACTCAAGTCCAGGCTGCTTGGAGCGGGCGTGATGCTTATCGGCGGTCTGTTCATTGCCGTGTAGCGCCTCGGTCGTTCAACACAGTACAGGCAAACCGCAAGAGGTTACATAGATGTCTGACATGTGCTACACTTTCATCTGCTAAACCCACGGGATGCGCAACGAGACGGACTTTCGGCTGAATTGGCTTGATAGCTACGCTCAATGCTCCAGCTTGTTTGTGGGAAGGGTCAGCAACACCTCTCGCGTCTGCAAACAGGAGAGTCCGCAGGAAGGCTCTCCTGCTCGTTTTGTGCCGAGGCAACATTCGTGGCGCACCCCAGAGAGACGTCATGCCAGGCCCCCTCCCAACGATCTCAGCTACAGAACATCGACTAGTCCGCGGTGTCGCCGCAGGTGACGTTGGCGACCGCGCCGGTTATCGCACTCGCGCGATCGGAGGCCATCAGCACCGCTGCATTCGCTACTTCCGCGACCCTGGGCAGCCGCTTGAGCATGGTACTCTCCGCAAGACCAGCCTCGAACGCCTCCCGCGACACGCCGGCAAGCTCAGCAAGCTCATTGAAAAACCTGTCCAATTTGGGCGCATCGGGAGAGCCAGCTGAGCGCAGGCAGATGACCCGGATGCCAGCAGGTCCCAGTTCCCCGGCTAGTTGGCGACAGAGATTCTCGATGGCGGCACAGGCAACGCCGAAGTTGCCGGTGTTCGTCGGGACGAAGCGGCCGGCGGGTGTGGCAGTGATCGCCAGGATCACGCCTGACCCTTTGCGGCTCATGTGCCGCGCCGCTGCCGTCGTCGTCACAAACTGGGTCTTCATGGCGTCGGCGATGGGCTGGGTGAACTCCTCCTGCGTCATCTCGACGAGTGGGGCGCCCTGCACGTATCCGATCCCGATGGCATTGAAGGAAATATCAATGCCTCCGGCCTTCTGGACCACCTCGGCGAGGTGCTGCTCAACGGCCTGCGCGTCGAGGGCGTCCACTTGCGCCACCTCCGCGCTGCCTCCGGCTCTCGTGATTTCCTCGGCCACTGCCGAAAGGGGTGCCAGCGTGCGACCGGCAAGGAAGAGCCTGGCCCCCTCGCGGGCGAAGGCGCTAGCCACCGCACTGCCGATATCTCCTCCCGCCCCGTAGATCACCGCATTCTTTTTTTCTAGTAGCATGTCCATCCTCCTGGTTGGTACATTGTTTTGGTCTGTGTCGTCGGATGCCGACTTTCCTCTCTCGCCTCCGAGCTTCTGGATGGCTCAGTCATGCGACACGGACGACCCGCTGCCAAGAATGGCAGCGTACTCAGCATAGCATGCGCAGGCAGCAAAAACTTCTCCTATCTTGCTCAAATCTCCTGGGCCGTCTCTTTGCCGCGGAGATGCAATACCACTCGTTGCGCATCTCGTGGGCACAACAGGGAGCCTCGCTCCATTTCTACTATCGCCTTTCACTATCGAGCCATATGATCCAGCATAGGGTGCTGTAGTACAAAAGGGGCGGCAATGAGCGACCTATTCAACAGGTTAGGAGATCAGAGTGCGAACGCACGAGTACTCTATCAGGCAGCGAATCGAAAAAGTAGCTCATCCAGTTTTTGACCTGAAGGCCAGCCAGTACGAAACCACAAAAGATGCTGCATACCCTTTTGTTAGTCTCATACTGGCTGGTCAATGAACGCATTAGACTTGTTAGAACACCTCGATAATCCTTCTGCCTCTGCTACACTTGTTGTTTTCTTGTTCATTCTCTGATCTGCTGGGAACACGAGAACAGAATATCGGGCGTCTCTGGTTACAGAAAAGCCATCCGTGTCCCTCTACTTGCCGAGGTAGAAGCGAATGCAGGAATGAGGAGGAGAATAGTCAAAGGCTCAACCTGCTGCGCAAGGGAAGCGAACGGGGAGCAGGAAACGACGCGAGCTTTCACTTGACAGTGTTTCTACAACATTGTGACGCCTCTTGCCTGCGGTGTGAGGAGGTTGTGACATCGCTTTTTCTGTGCGGGTGAAGAGGTACCACATCTGCATACTCGCTCAAGCGAGCGATCATCTCCCCCACTGAAGCATTTCCTTTTTTGCCCAGTTCTGAAAGAAGAGATGGTTGAGGCCGTTTTCCGTGAAGCATACCTGACAGTTCTGGCGCGCCGCGTTGCGTTCACAGATCTCCGGTTCGCGAGAGAACTGGAGATGATACTCCAGAAAGGGACCAGGTTCTGATCGGCATATGTTGTATCCTGAACGGAGCCAGCGGTGAAAGCGCGATCAGAGCATCGTCAGAACGATGCCACCTCGGCTTCTCAAGCCAAATCAGTATTATCATGAAGGACAAGAGAGAAGATGACAGACCAGCAAGGGGCGCACACCACCACGAAAGGGCGACGCATCCAACGCAAGCGCCGTCGTGATGCTGGGTCGTCCCGCTTTCGCACCCGTGATGCCGATCTCCTGCGCCTGGGAGCCGAACAAACGTTTGTGCGCTTCGACACCGCGGCGGAATGGCTCGCTCCCGGCTATACTCCTGCCTGTCTTGTCCCACCATCTGAGCAGCTCGCGGATCCAACCCCATCCATCAAACGACCGTGGCCGGCTGATCTCCGTCATCGCTTGATGGCCGTTTCGCGGCTGCTGCGCAAGTTGGAGGCGAGAGGTAACGTGGAAGTCATCCAACCCTGGGGAGACCAGCCCGCCTGGTTTCGGGTGACCAGTTTCGGTCTACGATTCCTCGGCCTGGACTGGCCGGAAATCCTCTTCCCGCAGACCTACGAGGACCTGGAGAACCGGCTGCGCCACGATCACTATTTCACTTCGCACACCCATCTCGTCAACCAGGTGCGCCTGGCACTTGTCCGTCGGAGCGCTGATGCTCCGGCAGACCACTGGCGGGGAGAGCGCGCCATCGAGACCGCATTGCCCCCTCGCGAACACGGGATGCGCCGCCCACACAAACCGGATGGCATCCTCTCCCTGGAAGAAGATGGAATCTGGGAAGCCAAATCTGCCGATAGAACCAGAGTCCAGTATACAGTTGAGATGAGGGCAGGCCAGATTCTTGCCATCGAAGTCGAATGTACGCAAAAGAGTGACCAGCGCCTGGCCGAGATTCTCCCCGATCTGCTTGCCCATCACGATTA
>Ga0102924_1004100_pt1 | contig 14898 bp, 19 predicted proteins | sample PaiPotPPM11metaG_FD_80116 | JGI IMG/M metagenome (GOLD analysis project Ga0102924, IMG submission 80116) | Iron sulfur acid spring bacterial and archeal communities from Banff, Canada, to study Microbial Dark Matter (Phase II) - Paint Pots PPM... ... | reverse complement strand
TGGCTGTAGATGTTGGTCGTGGTGGACGAGTTGCGGTGGCCAACCCGGCCACTGACCGTGCGGACGGGCACACCTGCGTCAAGGAGCTCGGCGACCTGAGTGTGTCGGAGCCCGTGCAGCTTCACCGTGTCGGGCACTCCCGCCCGCCGGCGCAGCCGTCGGAATGACGTGTCCAGGTTCGACGGCCACCAATGGACCGACCCGTCCGGGGCAGAGGAGAACACGAACGCGTCCTCGGCTAGACCGGCGCCGAAGGCCAGAGCGCGCTCTGCCATCGCTGCCCGGTGCTGCTTCAACACATTGACTGCCAGCGGAGACAGGGTTATTACGCGGTGCTGGTGGTTCTTGGTGTCCTTCTCATAGGCGCCGCCGTCCTCGCCGATCGAGCGGTCGAAGCGCACCTTGCCGCTTTCGAAGTTGACCTTCGACCACCGCAGGCCGCATAGCTCACCCCGCCGGGCGCCTGTATCGGCCGCCAGCACGATGCACGCAGCAAGGTCGGAGTTGGTCTTCAGCGCCTCATCGATCAGCACCGGGATCACCGACGGTGGAACGGGGACGGGCTCAGGCTTTGCGACTCGGGGCGGTCGGGCGTCCTTGGCCGGGTTGTAGGAGATCCACCTCCAGCGGACCGCCGTCTCCAAGACCCGACGAAGGACGATGTGCGTCTGGTGGATGGTGCTGTACGAGTAACCCTTCTTCGCGAGCGCCCGGTAGAACCTGTCGAGCTCCTCGGCGGTGAGCTTGGTGATCCGCCGGTTACCGAGGGCCGGGATGATCTGGTTCTCGGCCACGCGCCGGTACCCCCGCAGCGTCGTGCGCTCGAGCCCCTCAGAGGCGGCCTGTTCGAGGCCGGCCTCGATCAGCTTGGCGACGGTGTGCGACCCGACCTGGAGGCGACCATTCCCGGCGTCGACGGTTAGCTCGGCAAGCTTCCTGTCCGCATCGCGGGCGTTGCCCTCGAAGACGACGCTCCGCTGTCGCCGTCGACCGGTGAGCGGGTCGTACCCGGCGTCGATCCGAAGCTCCCACGTCCCCGGCCGCTGGCCCTTCCGCTTGCTTCCTCGCATCTCGACCCACCGATCCGTGAGATTTTGGTGAGATTCCCGTGAGATACGGTACTTCCGGAGCTTCTCGGAGGCCAGCGCATGGCCTCTGACCAGCCCTTTTGAGGTGGGCCGCCTGGGTCTCGAACCCAGCACCTTGGGATTAAAAGTCCCCTGCTCTACCGGATGAGCTAGCGGCCCGGGGACGAACGACCCCGCCCGCCATTCTTACCGGCCGGCGCCTGAGGGCGGGCCGGGGAGGCCTGTCGGCGGGCTGGGGAGCGCGAGGTCCGGCGGACGACGAGCTCGCACGCCTCCTCGATCGCGGTCACGAGCCCCCCTTGTTCGTTCCGGGCCATGAAGTGGTCTCCTTCCGCGACGTGAATCGTCGCGGTCGGGACCGCCATCGCCAGCTTCACCTGCCGGCGAACCGGGACGAGGGTGTCCAGCGAGGTGGCGACGACGGCAACGGGGATGTCGACCCCGGTGATCCACTCCCGCGACGTGAACCGGCCGAGGCTCGCGGCCGCCTCGAAGATCGATGCGATGTCGCTGCGCCGGAACTCCTCGATCATCCAGTCCGCGTAGGGCTCCTCGGTCGCCCTGCGGGCGAGGACCCTGGCGCCGACGCCGAGGATCGGCGACCACGGGACCATCTGCGCGCCGATGGCCAGCCACGGCATGACGGCGAACATCGCCCAGTCCCGAGGCGCCCCACGAAAGTCGCGGCTGGTCGCGCACAGCACGAGGCCACGGACCCGATCCGGATGGCGGTGCCACACGAGCTGCCCGATTGGTCCACCCATGGAGTACCCGACCGGGATGAACTCGTCGATCTCGAGTTGGTCGGCAACGGCCACCACGTCGTCCGCGCAGTCGGCCAGGCGGAACCGCCTCCCGGCACGGATCCCTCTCCCGTGCCCGCGATGATCGATGGCGAGCACCCGGTAGTGCTGGCTGAGCCGCTGGTACGCGAACCACCAGTTCAGATCGGCGGTTGCACCGAGCCCGTGGAGGAGGAAGAGCACGGGGGCGCCCGGGGGGCCGGCGGCGTCGCGCACGAACGTCATGCCCCGTCCGGGCAGGTACAGGGTCCGGCCCTGTGGTAGCGGCGGCGCGGTGGCCATGACCTCGGCATGACCCGAGCGGGACAGGCTGATCATGGGCAAACCTCACCACGGCCCGGCAATCGAGCGCCAACCGCGGACCCGACCCGTCTCTCCGGCGCGGAAGGTGACCGTTCCGATTGTCCGGTGGGAAACGTGACCCCTCCCATCTGACCGTTGCCGAGGTTCGGGGCAGCGACGCTGCTGGGTAGGGTCGGTTCGATGGACGACTCCCGAGCCCGATCGATTCTCGACGACGAACGCGATCGCCTGGCCGTGATCCAGGCCGACCTGCGCAATGAAGGTTTGGCCTTGGCCAGCGAGAAGGATGACCTCGTGGAGCTCAACGTGGTCGATCAGCACCCGGCCGACGTCGGCACTGAGACGCATGACCGCAGCCGCGACCTCGGGATGCTCGAACAGGTGGAGGCCGAGCTCCGAGACATCGAGGATGCTCTCCGCCGCTTGGACGAGGGCACGTACGGGCGTTGCGAGGTGTGCAGCAAGCCGATACCCGACGAGCGGCTCGAGGCGAACCCGACAGCCCGCTTCGACATCGAACACGAGCGGTCCCGGGAGTCGGGAGCCTTGCGCGGGCCGTCGGCGCAGTAGCCCTCGGGTCGGGCCCTCGGTCAGTCCCGCTCAATCAGCTCGATCCGGTTCCCGAACGGATCATCCACGTAGGCCTGCTCCATCCCGTCGATCCCGTCGCCAGGTGTCACCGTGACCCCTGCCGCCTCCAGCGATTGAATGAGCGCGCCGAGCCCGGCCACGGCGAGTGCAGGATGCGCCTTGCGGGCCGGCCTGAAGTCCTCTTCGACGCCAACGTGGACCCGGAGCTCACCCCGTTCGAACCAGCACCCACCTCGAGCGGCCAGCGGCTCCGGCTTGGGCACCCGAGGAATACCGAGGACACCCGAGTAGAAGGCCTCGGCCTTCTCCTCGCCGCCGGGCGGCATGGCCAGCTGCACGTGGTCGAGGGCCGTGACTTCACCGGATGCCGCGTCAACGCTCACCCGGTCAGGATCGCACGTGGGGAGGCGGGGCGCCCGGTCCTCGCCAGGCGCGGGGTCATCACGCTCGCTGAACGACGTCGGTGCCCATGGGCCCGACCGCATCGCCCGGTCGGAGCTGGGCCTCGCTCACCTCGACCCACAGGCCGCCGAGGTTGGGAACGTGTTCGGGCATGACCCCGAGATGGTGGGTGATGACACGAATGAGCGCGCCATGTGAGACCACCAGCACGTTCTTGCCCGGGAATCTTTCGGCGACTCGGTGGAGGGCGGCGACGCCGCGCGCGGTCACGGATCCGATCGCTTCACCACCCGGGATGGCGGCGAATTGGGTCCGCAGGGCGCCGGGCCAGCGCTGTTCGATCTCGTCACGGGTGAGGCCGGTCCACGCCCCCGCGCCTCGTTCCCGCAGACCTCGCACGGTCAGCACGGGTTCCCACGGGCGGCCCTCGGCCAGCAATTCAGCCGAGCGCCACGCCCGGCTGAGATCCGACGCCGCCGCGGCCTCGACCTGGTCGAGGATCGGATCCTCGCGGGCGGCGGCGCACGCGGCGGCGCCGCTCTCCGACAGCGCCGGATCGGCCCATCCTTGCCAGCGCCCGTCGGCGTTCCATTCCGACTGGGCGTGGCGGATCAAGAGGAGGCGGGCGCCCACCCGGAGGAGTCAACCACGGCCCGGAGGAGCGAGGCACGGCCGGAGGACCACGCAGGGCCGTCCGAGCGGGGAAACACCGGAGGAGCGAGTCACGACCGGAGGAGCCAGGTACGGGTGCTGAGTAGGCTCCCGCGGTGCCCACCGTGCGTTTCTTCGCAGCCGCGCGTGAGGCGGCCGGGCGGGCGAGCGACGAACTGCCGGGTGCCTCCGTGGCCGAGGTGCTCGCGGTGGCGTGCGAGCGGTACGGGTCCGAGTTCGAGGCGGTCCTGCACTCGAGCCGGGTGTGGGTGAACGGATCGCCCGCAGACCCGGAGGACGCCGTTGGACCGGCCGACGAGGTCGCAGTGCTGCCGCCGGTCTCGGGTGGCTCGACGTGAATGACGAAGCGGCCGGCGGCGACGGAGTGCCGTATGTGCCTCCGGCGCCGTTCGTGCTCCCGCCGTCGACCGAGCAGGTGCGCCGCCGGGCGCCACCGGAGGTGGCTCGCGCTGAGCAAGCTCGGCCTGGCATTCCGTTCGACCGCAGTGGATCGGCGCACCAGGGTGCAGTTGGTAATGACGCGCCGCCGCTGCCCCCGAAGAGCCCGCCCGGTGTCAACCCGGACATGCCCGGTCCTGCACCCGTGGGAGATGGCCGAGCCCGCGAGACTGTGAAAGAGCCGGACGGGCGGCCGCCGCTGATCCCTCCACCAGATCTGGCCGGGCCAAAGATCGTGTTGGGGATGGCGTGGGCATTCGTCACCGGTGCGGCGCTTCTGGCCGGGTCGGTCACCCTCGGCGCCTGGTTTGCAGTCGTCGCCGGGCTGGCCGGTGTGCAGGCGGCTCGCAGCTGGAAGCGCAACCCGAACCGTCACCCGGTGCCGCCCGCCGCCGGCGCGGCAGCGATGGTGGCCGTGCTCGGCGGGTGTTTCGGCCCGCTTGGCTTCGCGCTGGCGAGCGCGGTGGCCGCGGTCGGCGCCGCGGTGTGGGCCACCGTCGTCGTGACCCGGCGGGCGGGGGCGGACGCCCCGGGAGGCGACGTCTTGATGACGCTCGCGTGTGCGGCCGTGCCGGCCGCGGCCGCGGCCGGGCCGGTGCTGCTGCGCAGCCATGGGCTGGTGCCGGCGCTGGTCCTGTTGGTGTTCGCGTTGGTTCACGACGCCAGCGCGTTCCTGATCGGGGCCGGGGCACGGCGGTCGTGGGAGGGACCGCTGGCGGGTGTGGCCAGCATCCTGAGCGTCACCCTGGCCGTGGCTGCGATCTTTCCCCAGTTCAAAGGCGCGTCGCCGTGGGCATTGGGAATCCTCGCCGCGATCCTCACCCCGCTCGGTCCCGTCGTCGCCGGTTTCGTCGTCGGCAGCCGCCGGACCCGGATCCCCGCGCTCCGGCGCCTCGACTCGCTGGTGGTGCTGGGTCCGTTGTGGGCTCTCGCGGCCGCTGCTCTCGTCGGCTGAGGCGCGGGGAGCAACGGTCGGACCCGGTACTAGGGTCGCTCTCAATTCGAATCGAGAGGAGAACATGCATGGCGCAGTACACGCTCCCCGACCTGCCCTACGACTTCGGGGCTCTGGAGCCGCACTACTCGGGCCAGATCCTCGAGTTGCACCACGACAAGCACCACGCGGCGTACGTGACAGGAGCCAACACCACGCTCGACAAGCTCGCCGAGGCGCGGGAGAAGGGTGACTTCGGGGCGATCGTCGGGTTGGAAAAGACGTTGGCGTTCAACGTCAGCGGCCACGTGCTCCACTCCGTGTTCTGGAAGAACCTCTCGCCGGACGGTGGCGACAAGCCGACCGGCGATCTGGCGTCTGCGCTCGACGAGCACTTCGGTGGGTTCGACGCGTTCAAGGCCCAGATGACCCAGGCCAGCGCCACGGTCCAAGGGTCAGGGTGGGGTGCGCTGGCGTGGGAGCCGCTCGGCCAGCGCCTCCTGATCGAGCAGATCTACGACCACCAGGGCAACGTCGGCAACGGCTCCATCCCCATCCTGGTCTTCGACGCCTGGGAGCACGCCTGGTACCTCCAGTACAAGAACGTGAAGGCCGACTTCTTCGCGGCCCTGTGGAACATCATCAACTGGAACGACGTCGCCGCTCGCCTGAGCGCGGCGAAGGGCGTGTCGATCGCGGGCTAGCCACCTCCGGATCGGGGTCCCGCGCGACTGTGACCGCCTGCAGATGACGTGCCGGCGGTCACGGTCACGTTCCCCCAACCAGTGCGCGGCGCGCCCGACCCCCCGGTACGCTCCAGGGTTGTGTCTGATGCTCTGGATCGCTTGGTCGCCGGCAACGAGTCGGCCGCGTTCACCGGCCTGAGCGTGGGTGAGCTGCGGGAGCGCCGCAACGAGCTGCAGCGCACCGAGCAGACGCTGTCGTACCTGCGGCGGTTGGTGCAGGGGCGGCTCGACATCGTCGTCGACGAGCGGCAGCGGCGCATCGACGGCGCCGGCGCCAGGGATCTGTCCGGCCTGGTCGACGACCTACCCAAGATCCTGGCCGAGCACAGCGCCGGCGGGGGTCGGGGCGCGCTGCCCGAGGTCACGCTGCCGGCGGCGGACATCGACGACTTCTCGGCCGATCTCGATCGGATCATCGACGCCGACCGGCTCGGGCGCCTGGCCGACCTGAGCGAAGCGGACCTCGACGCCGCGGTCGAGGGCCTCAGCGGGCTCGAGCACCGAGTGTCCCAGCACCGCCGCAGCCTGCACAACGCCATCGACTCCTTCCAAGAGGAGATCGTGCGCCGATACAAGACAGGCGAGGCGTCGGTCGACGCCCTCCTCCCCTGATCGATGAGCCCATCCCCGCACCGCACCGCCCTCGTCGTGGACGACGAAGAGGTCATCCGCCGGCTGGTCCGGACCGTGCTCGAAGCCGATGAGTTCGTCGTCTCCGAAGCGCCCGACGGCCCGGTCGCGCTGCGCACGGCGGCCGAAGCCAAGCCCGCGATCATCATCCTCGACGTGATGATGCCGGACATGGACGGGGTCGAGGTGTGCCGCCGGCTCGACCACGAGGCGGTCAAAGTGGTGATGCTCACCGCGCGCGACGACCCCGAGCTCGAGCGGCGCTGCAAGGAGGCGGGTGCGGACGCGTTCTTGACCAAGCCCTTCAGCTCGACCGAGCTGCTGGCCGTCCTCGAAGGCCTGATCGGATGATGACCGACCCGTCCCGTCCCGCCGGGCCATCGCCGGCTTCGGCCGGTGGGCCGGCCTCTACTGGTGGGGCCGGCGAGTCGGCGACCGACGCCCTCGAGCGCCAGCTCCACGTCTTCGCCAAGGACGCCGTCGCCGCGTACCGCAGCGAGCGGGTACGCGCCGCAGAGCTGGAGCGGGCGCTCAACACGCTCGAGACCGCGTTCTTGGAGACCATTCGGTCCCTGGCGTTCACGGTCGAGGCCAAGGACGCCTACACCGGCCAACATCTCGAGCGATGCCGCGTCTATGGGCTCGCGGTCCTGGACAAGCTCGGCATCGCGTCGGACTACCCGGACGCCCAGTACGGGTTCCTGCTCCACGACTCGGGCAAGGTCGGCGTGCCGGACAGCATCCTGGGCAAACCCGGTCCGCTCACGACGGCCGAGTGGCGGGTCATGCGGACCCACCCGTTGATCGGGTACCAGATGCTGGCCGAGATCCCGTTCCTCAGCACGGCGGCCGAGATCGTGCGGTCGCACCACGAGATGTTCGACGGCGGTGGGTACCCGGAAGGTCTGGCTCGGGAGCAGATCCCGTTGCCGGCGCGGGTGTTCAGCGTCGTCGACGCCTACGACGCAATGACCACCAACCGGCCATACCGGGCCGCGTTGAGCGCCGAACATGCCGCGGGCGAGATCTCGCGCATGGCCGGCAGCCAGTTCGACCCCGAGGTGTCGAAGGCGTTCGTCGAATTGGCGCCGACCCTCCCGACGGTCACCGGCGGCTGACCCTCCCGACGTCCGGCGGGTGACCCTGCCGACGGGCACCGGCGGGTGACCCTGCCGCCGTTCGGCCAGCCTGGTCGTTTGGCCTCCGCGGGCGTCCGGGGTGCCCGGTGCTTGCTGAGGTAAGCACTAGCGTGAGGGGGTGCAGGAGATCCCGGACCGCTGGCGTGACCTGGGCAAGTTCATCCGGGAACAGCGCGATCTGTCCCGTTTGTCGCTGCGGCGGCTGTCGGACCTGGCCGGGATTTCGAACCCGTACCTGAGCCAGATCGAGCGCGGGTTGCGGAAGCCCTCCGCCGAGATCCTCCAACAGATCGCGAAAGCGCTTCGGATCTCAGCCGAGACGCTCTACGAACGGGCAGGGCTGCTCGAGGTGCACGAGGGGGCAGGCGACACCGTCGCCGCGATCTTGCGGGACCCCTCCCTCACCGACGACGCCCGCCAGACCCTGATCAAGGTGTACGTCTCGTTGCGGATGGACGTGCCGAGCGCCTCGCCGGTCGTCGCGCCCGAACCCGGTGAAGCCGGCGCCGGCGTCGGAGGCCCCGCCGCGGGCGCGAGCGATGCCGCCACGCCGGGAACGACCGACCCAGGGTCGCCGCCGCCGGCCGGCACCGACCCGGAGGTTCCCGGGGCGGGTTTGGGGACCGCATCCGGGTAGGGTCGTCGGGTCGTGCGACGCCTCGCGGTCTTGTCCCTGCACACGTCGCCGCTCGCCCAGCCCGGTTCGGGGGACGGGGGCGGCATGAACGTGTACGTGCGCGAGCTGGCCGCGGCCATGGCCCGGCAAGGGACCCACGTCGACGTCTACACGCGCGCCGACGACCCTTCGGTGCCGGCGGTCGTGGCTGTCGAGCCCGGTTTTGCCGTGCACCACATCGCGGCGGGCCCGCTTGCGCCGGTACCGAAAGACGAGCTCCCCGCCCTCGTCGACGAGTTCGTCGAGGGGGTGTCGGCTCGTTTGGTGGGTGACCATCCGGCGGACGCGCTCCACGCCAACTACTGGCTGTCGGGGGTGGCGGGGCACGAGCTCAAGCACCGCTTCGACATCCCACTCGGATGCACCTTCCACACCCTGGCCCGGGTCAAGGGCGAGGCCGGCGTCGTCGACCCGACCGACAGCGACGAGCGGATCAAGGCCGAGATGGCCGTCATCGGTTGCAGCGACGCGGTGCTCGCAGCCTGTGACGAGGAGGCCGAGCAGTTGGTGCGCCTCTACGACGCCGACTTCGACCGCGTCGCGATCGTGCCGCCGGGCGTCGACCGCGCCTTCTTCTCCCCGGGCGCCAGGGCTGGCCTGTCCCCGGGCGCGAGGGCCGGTGCCCGCCGGGCCATCGGCGTCGACATCGATCGGCCGGTGCTCTTGGCCGTCGGCCGGATCCAGCCGCTCAAAGGCCTCGACGTCGCGGTCCGAGCGCTCGCGGCGATGGACTCGAGCTGCGTGCTCGTCGTCGTCGGCGGTCCCAGCGGGCGCGACGGGAGCGCGTACCTGGCCCGGGTCCGGGAAGAGGCGCGGGCCATGGGCGTGCTCGACCGCATCCGGTGGGTGCCGCCGCAGCCGCACGAGCTGTTGAGCTCCTACTACCGCGCCGCCGACGTGGTGCTGGTGCCGAGCCAGACCGAGTCCTTCGGGCTGGTGGCACTGGAAGCCGCCGCGTGCGGCGTGCCGGTCGTGGCGACCGCGGTCGGGGGCCTGCGGACGCTGGTGGTCGACGGCGTCACGGGCTACTTGCGCGACCGGACTCCCGAGGCGTTTGCGGATGCAGCGAGCCGCATCCTGCGTGACGGCCGGGGAGACGAGATGGGCGCGGCGGCCTCCGCCCACGCCGACAACTTCACGTGGGGGTCGGCCGGGAGCCGGATGCGTGAGCTGTTCGGGGAACTGGCCGACCGGGTGCCGGTCGAGTGCCGGTGACCGGGGACGATCGTCCGGCCAACCCGGAGCAGGTCGAGGAGTTCGGTCGTCTCATCGATCGGTGGGCGAGCAACGAGCAGTCGACCAACGATCTCGTGTCACACGTCGAGTTCGTCCCGGCCGAGCGGCGATGGCTGGTTCGGATCCGAGGTGAGGACAAGGCAGTCATCACGGTCTGGCTGACCCTCGGCGAACGCACGCTGCGGTATGAGACCTACTTCCTGCCCGCGCCCGAGGAGAACATCGAGCGGTGCTGGGAGTACCTGCTACGGCTCAACGCCCGGCTCTACGGGATGCGGTTCGCCATCGGGGCCGAGGATGCGGTGTACCTCATGGGCCAGGTCCCGTTGAAGGCCGTCGACGATGAGGAGCTCGACCGGATCGTGGGCGCGTCCTACAGCTACACCGAGCAGTACTTTCGCGCCGCGCTGGCGATCGGGTTCGCGTCGCGGGTGGCCGGCTGATCTCAGTGGTAGTGGCCGCCTGATCTGGGCGGTGCTGGCCGGCGTGCGGGTCTCTCGCCGGCCCTTGTCGGGTGTCAGCGCGACTCGATAAGGTGGGTGTCGAGCCCGAGGTGCGGAGCGATCCTTCGTTCGGGGAAGTACGGAGGATCGGGAGGTTCCTCGGGCTCAGCCGCGTTCGTGCGGAGGGCTCCGCCGGGTCGTGCGGGGCTCAGCCGCGTTCGTGCGGACGATAAGGTCCGCCGATGCGCCTGGTGGTGGTCGGTGGCGGCAAGATGGGCGAAGCTCTCGTCGGCGGGGCCGTGCGGGGGAACTTCGCCAGCACGAGTGAGATCGCCGTGGTCGAAGCACTTCCCGGGCGCCGCGATGAACTGTCCGCCGCCTTCCCCGGTCTGAGCGTCGGCTCATCGATGCCCGAAGAGCCCGAGGGCGTCGTGATCGCAGTGAAACCAGCCGACGTGGAGGCGGCATGTGCTGCGATCCGCGCCGCCAGGCCCGGCCGCGTGCTGTCGATCGCGGCCGGCGTGACCCTGGCCCGCCTCGAGGAATGGCTGCCCTCGCTGCCCGTCGTGCGGGCCATGCCCAACACCGCGGCTCTCGTCGGGGCCGGCGCCGCCGCGATCGCGGCGGGGACCGCCGCCGGCCCGGCTGATCTCGACTGGGCCGAGGATGTGCTCGGCGCGGTCGGCCTGGTCGTGAGGGTCCCGGAGAAGGCCCTCGACGCGGTGACCGGCCTGTCGGGGTCGGGGCCCGCATACGTGTTCCTCGTGGCCGAGGCGTTGGTCGACGCCGGCGTCCTCGTCGGACTCGACCGATCGACCAGCGCGGCGCTGACACGCCAGACGTTGCTAGGCGCGGCGCGGCTGCTCGACGAGACCGGTCAGTTGCCGGAGGAGCTCCGTGCCGCGGTCACGTCCCCGGCCGGGACGACCGCGGCCGGCCTGCGCGTCCTGGAACAGCGTGCGGTGCGCGCCGCGTTCGTCGATGCGGTGGCCGCCGCCACGCTGCGCAGTCAGGAGCTCGGCCGGTCCTGAAGGTCCTCGGCTCGAGGCTCGGACCATCCACCACCGAACGTGCCCTATCCGCTAGTGGCGTTCGTAGCGTACGCTGGGCGGCGGAGAGGGGTGAAGGTTATGACGCAGTCTCCCCCAACGAAGTCGAACTTCGTCACGGTGAGTGAAGTCGCGCGGCAACTACGCGTGTCCAACATGACGGTCTACCGGCTCATCAACGCCGGCGACCTCCCCGCGGTTCGCGTCGGGAAGTCGTACCGGATTCGGGAGGGCGACCTCGACGCCTACCTCTCCGGTCGCTACACCCAGGCGGGCTGAGGGCGCCGGTCACCGCCTCGGCTACCGTCGGCGAGCCCATGGCTCGCCGTTACGAGACCGTCTCGTTCCTGTCCGACTACGGCCACGCCGACGAGTTCGTCGGGGTCGTCCACTCTGTCATCCGGTCGATCGCTCCCCATGTTCGGGTCATCGACCTCGTTCACGATCTCGAGCCGTTCGACGTCCGGGCCGCGTCCCTGGCGCTCTCCAGGGTGGTCCAGTACGTCGCCCCTGGGATCGTCCTCGCGGTCGTCGATCCGGGGGTCGCGACCGACCGCCGGCCCATCGCGGTCGAGGTGGGCGCTGACGGCGAGGGGGTGCTGATCGGGCCCGACAACGGTTTGCTGGCTCCCGCCGTGGCCATGAGCGGCGGCGCGACCCGGGTGATCGAGCTCTCGAACCCCGACTACCAACTCCCAGCGCCAGGCCCGACCTTCGCCGGCCGCGACGTCTTCGCCCCCGCCGCGGCCCACCTGGCCTTGGGTGTTCCCCTCGGCGATTTCGGGCCCGAGGTCGACCCGTACTCCCTGCGGCCCGGCCTGATCCCGTTGACACGGGAAGAGGGTGAGACCCTCGCGGCTGAGGTGCTGTGGGTGGACCGCTTCGGGAACTGTCAGCTCAACGTCGATCCGGCGGAGTTGGAAGGGTGGGGTGATCCTCTCGTCCTGCGCCTCCCGGGAGAGCAGGTGCGCCGGGCCCGCCGGGCGCGCTCGTTCGCCGACATCGGAAGCGGTCAGGTCGGCTTGATCATCGACTCCTACGGGCTGGTCGCGATCGCGGTCGACCGGAGTTCGGCGGCCGAGGCCCTCCACCTCCATCCCGGTGCGCCGGTCACGATCGAACGGGGGACGTGAGCCTCACCGGCTGTGGGACGATCGTCGGGTGCGGCCCGCCACCACCATTGCCCTCGGCGTCTTGCTCCTCGCCATCTTCCTCGCTGCTGCCATTCAGTTCGTCGGGATGGCGGTGCGCTGATTTCGCCCGGCCCTGCGTCACCGGGGTCCGACCAGTTTGATCAGGTTGGGGTGTCGGGTTGGGCCGCAGCGGTGACGCCGCGGCACAGGCGGACGATCTCGTGTTCGAGGGCGCCGAGACCGTCGCTCTTGCCGCACAGCACTACTCCGACCTCGGCGGCGCGAGCCGACACCACCGGATCGACAAACGCGCTGTACATGATGATCGTCTGGTCGGGCCGGTTGGCCCGGATCCGCCGGGATGTCTCGATCCCGTCGAGGACCGGCATCATGTAGTCGATCACCACGACATCCGGGTCGAGACGGTTGGCGGCCTCCACCGCGGCTTCACCGTTCGAGGCTTGACCGACCACCTCAAAGTCGTCGATCTCCAGGATCGTCACGACCATCTCGCGGACGTGGTCTGTGTCGTCCACGACCAGCACGCGGATGCGCTCGCTGCCGTCCATGTCTCTCCTTATCGGCCTGTGGTAGCGCTGGACGAGTCTTTCTTTTCCTGGGCGGACCCGCAGCGCGTGCCCATCAGAGCGCCGATGCCAGCCGGTCGCGGGTGAAGCGAGTGGCGCCGCGGACCAGCAACGTGATGGCGATGAGCCACACGATGCCGCCCACCGCGAAGGCGATCGGGAGGCTGACGAGCAGCAGTCCCGTCGACTGGGCGACGGCGGCGAAGATCAGCGGCAGGATGACGGCCCCCCCGAGCTGGTTGGCCTCCTGCGCGGTGCGCGCCCGGGCTGATACCCGCACCATCACCCCCATCCCCAGCGCGGCCACGGCCGGCGCCAGCCACAGGATCATGACCGCCCACAGCTGGGTCGGGACGAACACCCGGTGCACGATTGGCCACGCCACGCCGTTCGCCACGAAGGCGAACACGACGAATCCGATCCACGACACGCCGACCGCCGGCAGCCAGGCACCGAGCACCTTGGCGTAGAAGAGATCCTTCTCGGCCACGGGGAGGTGCAACAAGCCTTCCAACGTCCTGCGTTCCTTCTCGCCGGCGAAGGCGTCCGCGGCCAGGACGCTCGCCACCATCAACGGCACGATGAGGAAGAGCGGGGCCAGGAGGTAGCCGTCGACGAGCACAACGAGCTGCTCGCGGGCGGGCAGCCGAGTGATCGGTCGAGCCATGTCGTGGGGCAGCTTGCCGAGAACGCCGTGGAGGTCAGGGGACTGAGCGGACCGGGCGGCGAGACCGATTCCGAACGGCAGGACGACCAGCAGCAGGAACGGCACAAGGAGCATCGGGAGGATGACCCCCTTCGAGCGCCGGATGGCGGTGAAGTCCTTCGCCACGACGGCTCGCATCACCGACCAGTCCCTGGCCGGGAGCAGCCGGCGGTCGCCGCCGGCGGGCCGGCCTCGGCCGGTGGGACCACCGCGGCCGGTGGGACCACCGCGGCCGGTGGGAGCGCCACGGCCGGTGGGGTCATCGCGGGCGGTGGCTCGACTTTGGTCGGTGGCATTGCTTTGGCCCGTGGCGGTCACAGCTCCGCTCCCGTCCGGCCGGTCAGCGCGAAGTAGACGTCCTCGAGGGTCGGCGGTCGGGGCACGACGGCGTACACCGCGGTTTCCGCCGTGACGATCGAGGCGACCAGCGCAGGGATGGCGCCGCGATCCTCGACGACGGCGGACAGGCCACGCTCGGTCGGCTGTGCGTCCGACACTCCCGGGACCGAAGTCACGTTCTCCAACAGGTTCGCGTCAGCCGCAAGGCCAAGCTCGACCTCTACCCGCAGCCCGCGCCACATCCTGGCGGCCAGCTCCGTCGGCGCCCCGAACGCAAGCAGCTTTCCCCTCTCGATGATCGCAACCCGTCGACAAAGCCGGGCCGCCTCGATCAGGAAATGTGTGCACAGGACCACCGTGGCCCCCTCGTCGGCGGCAAGGGTGCCGATGAGATCCAAGACATCCCGTGTAGCGGCAGGATCGAGGCCGGAGGTGGGCTCGTCGAGGAAGAGCACCTCGGGCCGGTGGAGGAGGGCGCGGGCGAGCGCGACCCGCTTGCGTTCCCCGGTCGAGAGGCCCTGGGCCAGCCGGTCGGCTTGGTCCTGCATGCCGAAGCGCCGCAGCAGCTCGGCGGCCCGCTCCTTGGCGTCGGCGATCGGGATCCCCCGGATGCGGGCATGGGTGACGATGTTGTCGGTGATCGTCAGGCGGTCATCGAGCCCGCCCGCCTCGGTGAGGACACCCGTGCGACGGCGCAGGTCGGTCCCCTGCGTGACGGGATCGAGGCCCAGCACGCGTGCTCGGCCGCGGTCCGGCGTCAGAACACCGTCGAGAAGGCGGACAGTGGTGGTCTTCCCCGCCCCGTTGGGACCCAGCAGCGCGATCACCTCGCCGGGCTCGGCCTCGATGGAGAGGCCGTCGAGCGCCCACGTCTCGCCGAACCGCCGGCCGAGGTCCTCGGCGGTGATCACCGGCGGCATCTCCCCAGTCTGGTCGCGTGGGAGGGGTTCTGGGCGCGGGGCGGTTCGGGACGGTCTCGCGGC
>Ga0102924_1004099_pt1 | contig 14900 bp, 14 predicted proteins | sample PaiPotPPM11metaG_FD_80116 | JGI IMG/M metagenome (GOLD analysis project Ga0102924, IMG submission 80116) | Iron sulfur acid spring bacterial and archeal communities from Banff, Canada, to study Microbial Dark Matter (Phase II) - Paint Pots PPM... ... | reverse complement strand
GCGGTCGAGAACTTCGAGCTGCGCATCGTCGACGACTCCGATCAGGAGGTCCCGATCGGGTCACTCGGCGAGATTGCCATTAAAGGACCGGGCGTGATGCTGGGCTACTGGGGCCGGTCGCAGGACACCGCCGCAGCAATTAAAAACGGCTGGTTTCACTCTGGCGACATCGGCACCATGGACGAGCAGGGCTATGTCTTCATCGTCGATCGCGTCAAAGACATGATCAACCGCTCGGGATTCAAGGTCTGGCCGTCCGAAGTTGAGCAGCTCCTTTACCGCCATCACGCCGTCAAGGAAGTCGCCGTCTACGGCGTGCCCGACGCGGAGAGTGGCGAAGCCGTCGCGGCGGCGATCGTGGTGCGTCCCGGCCAATCACCCACGCAGGAGCAAATCATCCAGTACTGCCGCAGCCAGCTTGCCGTCTACAAGGCTCCAGGCCGCGTCGACTTCGTCAAGGAACTACCCAAGAGCACGACCGGAAAGATCCTGAAACGAGTGTTGCGCGCGCAGGCGTCGCCACTCGGTTAGCCCGCGAGCGGCTGCTGCTGGTCCGAAGGAGGCGGGGGCTGCGTGGTCATCTGGTTCATGTAACGGGCCGCGTCCGTCGGCGTCATGCCCTGGGTGGTGGCCGCCAGGTAGTAGAGGCCTGGGAGGATTTGCTTACTCTCCTCAGCCGAAAGGCGCTGGCTCAGCTCCATCGCGATTGCCTGCACCTCGCCAGGCTGACGCTTGACCCGCGCCCATGCCTCCTTGAACGATGCCAATGCCTGGGTTGAAAGCGCCGGTCGGTCTGCGGAACCGGAATATTGCTGGAGGCGTCCTACGACCGGACGTAGTTTCACGCCGTAAAAGACAGCCAGGGCGACTGAGACGGCGAAGACAACCAGGCCCAGGTTCACCCTCCGGGTTATGAGCATCAGGCCGACCGCGCCCGCGACCATGGCGCCCTCGGCGAGGAGATCGGGCATCGTCGTCCCCAAAGAGGGGTTCGGGCGCCAAGCGGCAGGCCCGAACCGCCGTACGGCGCCCACCACAGGGATCACCAGCGCGACGATAAAGCCCGCGGTCGCCCAGGAGAAGGGGAGATTCTGCAGCAGGATGGCTGCGAGTGCGATGACCGTAATCAGTACCTGGAAGACCAGCATCTGTATCCCGGCGCTGCGCGAGGGCCGAACCGCGGCGGCTCCGATGCAGCCGAGGAGCCCGATTCCGGACGCCAGGATGGCGAGGCCGGCGAGCAGGTGCGCATTCGTCGGCGGGCGCTCGTGGGCGAGGAGTGCCAGGCCGTACGGGATCGTAAACAGCGCGGTCAGCGCGGCCCAGCGGCGCACGTGGGCAGTATCCGCGACCGTGACGGGGCCCCCATCGCGATTCGGTAACAGGTCACTTTAGATTTGGCCGGAGGTCGCCGCCACGCGATCTCCGGCCCCGTCTAAGTCTCTAGCTTCCCTCTACAACGTAGAGCCGGTTGCCATCCGGATCGCGAAAGGAGAACATGGGCGGCACGCCCGGACCCAGACGCATGACCTCAGGATCGGCGTCGACGCCGCTGGCCTTGAGCCGCGCGTGCAGGGCATCGGCATCGTCGGTCTGGAAGCGGATGCCGGTGTCCGAGCCGGCGTGGGAGGTGGGTCCCTCCGGGGCCAGGGCCAGCGTAGTTGCAGAACTCGCTGGCGCTACTTCGACCCACCGCTGTCCGGGTCCAAAGGGCACGTCCAGCCGCTTCTCAAACCCGAGCTTGTTGACGTAGAAGTCGATCGACCTCTCGTGGTCCGTGACGGCAATCGCCACAGTCCGGATCTCCGAAATCGCAACCTTTGATTTCACGTCCATATTGCATCCTCCAGTTGAGAAAGGGCCTTCATACACTCTAAGACGGGGGCGGGCACCCAAACTCATCGGTGCAGTGGACGGGTGATCGGGTACACATGGTCTGTGCCCAACGATGCCCCTGCCGTCACCGCCCTACGGCGGATTGCCTTCCTTCTGGAGCTGGCCCAGGAGCCGACGTACCGCGTGCGCGCCTTTCGCCGCGCCGCCGACCTGGTTTCGGCACTTACCGGGGACGAGCTGGAACGAAGGATCCGTGAGGGTACGCTCCAGCAGCTGCCCGGCATCGGCGCTGTGACGGCGCTGACGATCACCGAAGCCCAGCGCGGGGAAGTCCCGGTCTACCTGCGGCGGCTGGAATCAACCGAAGGTCGCTCCGTTGCCGACGATGCCGCTGCGCTACGGGCGGCGCTTCGGGGCGACTGCCACACCCACTCCGACTGGTCCGACGGTGGCAGCAGCATCCTGGAGATGGCTGAGGCAGGGCGCTCTCTCGGTCATGAGTACATGGTCCTCACCGACCACTCGCCGCGACTCACGGTGGCCAATGGCCTCTCTACGGAGCGGTTACGCCAGCAGCTCGAGGAAGTTGCCCGGCTCAACGTCGGACTGGCCCCCTTCCGCATCCTCACCGGCATCGAGGTCGATATCAACGAGGACGGCTCGCTCGACCAGGAGGCTGGCCTTCTCGACAGGCTCGACATCGTTGTCGCCAGTGTGCACTTGAAACTGCGCATGCCCCGCGAGCAGATGACCGAACGAATGTTGACCGCAGTCGCGAACCCCCGCACCAACGTACTCGGCCATTGCACCGGCCGCATCGTCGTCGGCAGAGGGCGGCCGGAGTCGGAGTTCGACGCGGAGGCCGTTTTCGAGGCCTGCCGGCGGTTCGACGTGGCAGTGGAGATCAACTCGCGTCCCGAGCGGCTCGACCCGCCCGAGCGGTTGCTCCGACTGGCGGTGGAAGCAGGTTGCCGCTTCGCGATCGACACCGATGCCCACGCCCCCGGGCAGCTCGGCTGGCAAATCCGCGGTTGCGAGCGGGCCGCCGCCTGCGGAGTTGCGGCGGAGACCGTCATCAACACGCTCAGCGCCACCGAGCTGGCCGCCTGGGCGGACCGCTCCTAGCCGGTGAAATGATAGACGGCGTGTCGCAGGCGATCTCCATTTCTGGTCTTGTAAAGGGGTTCGGATCGACGCGCGCTCTCGACGGTCTCGACCTGTCGGTCGAGACTGGCGAGGTCCACGGATTTCTCGGGCCGAACGGCTCGGGCAAGACGACGACTATCCGTATCTTGCTCGGGTTGCTCCGCGCGGACGCGGGGAAGGTCACATTGCTTGGAGGCGACCCGTGGCGCGACGCCGTCCGGCTGCATCGCCGACTCGCATACGTGCCCGGCGAGGTCAGTTTGTGGCCGAACCTGTCTGGAGGCGAGGTGATCGATCTGTTCGGCCGGTTGCGGGGCGACTTCAATCGGCGGCGGCGCGACGAACTTCTCGAACGTTTTCAGCTCGACCCAACCAGGAAGACCCGCTCCTATTCGAAGGGCAACCGGCAGAAAGTGGGCTTGATTGCGGCGCTGGCGTCTCATACCGAACTCCTCCTGCTCGACGAGCCGACATCGGGACTCGACCCGCTCATGGAGGCGGTGTTCCAGGACTGCATTCGCGAGGTCAAGGCCGAGGGCCGAACGGTATTGCTCTCCAGCCATATCCTTGCTGAGGTCGAGGCGCTGTGCGATCGGCTGAGCATCATCAGGCTGGGCCGGGTGGTTGAACGGGGCACCCTGGACGAGCTGAGGCATCTCACCCGTACATCGATAACAGCGGATACCGAGTTTCCGGCTGAGGGCCTGGCCGACCTTCCCGGCCTTCACGGCCTCGAGATCGACGGCACGCACGTCCGCTTCGAGGCCGACACGGATCACCTCGACGTCGCGGTCCGCCGGCTTAGCGAGCTCGGGGTCCGCAGCCTGGTCAGCCATCCGCCCACACTCGAAGAGCTGTTCCTGCGGCACTACGGCGACGAGCTCGCAAACGAACCCGAACGCCTCCAGCGCAATCGCAAAGCGAAACCGTGACCGCAGTGATGACCGCGCTGAGTGGAACCCACGAGCTGACCCGCTTCATCCTGCGGCGCGACCGCATCCGGATCCTGGTCTGGATCGTCGCCATCGTCGCACTGGCGGGGCTTACCGCAGCCGGCATCGAGGGCGTCTTCCCGACCCAGGCTGCCCTTGATCAAACAGCCGCTGCCACCCAACATAACGCCGCAGCCATCGCGTTCAATGGCCCCGCCCAGGGTCTCAACACGGTCGGCGGGCAGGTAGCGTTTCAATTTGGCGCTGGGGGAATGGTGTTGGTGGCCCTGATGAGCCTGTTCATGGTCGGCCGGCTCACCCGGGGCGAGGAAGAGGCCGGACGCCTTGAACTGATGCGCTCGCTTCCGGTCGGGGGCCTCGCGCCCACCCTCGCCGCGTCGCTCACCGTGGCCGCCATGAACATTGCAGTCGGCGTGCTTACGATCGCCGCACTGCTTGCCCAGGGCCTCCCCGCGGCCGGGTCGTTGGTGTTCGGGATGTCGTTCATCCTGATCGGGCTGGTCTTCGGCGGCTTCGCCCTGGTCGCGGCCCAGCTCACCGAGAACACCCGCGTCGTGTACGGCGCCGCAGGAGCCATGCTCGGTGCAGCCTTCGTGCTGCGCGCCGTGGGCGACATCGGCGACGGAACCGTCTCCTGGTTCTCCCCAATCGGGTGGGCCCAGAAGGCGCGGCCATTCGCGGGTGAGCGCTGGTGGCCCTTACTGCTCTTGCTCACGGCGACCGTCGTACTGGTCGCCGCGGCCATCGCTCTGGCCGCCCGGCGGGATCTCGGCGCAGGGCTGGTGGCCGCGCAGGCCGGAAGGCCCAGGGCTTCCCGGAGCCTCGGGCACCCACTTGGCCTGGCCTTCCGCCTGCAGCGGGGCGGCCTGCTCGGGTGGAGTGCCGGCCTCCTGGTCGCCGGCATCGCCTATGGCTGGATCGCCCCGACCGTCGACTCGTTCATCGGCCAGAACAAGGCGCTGGCGGAAATACTGGCCGGTGCTGGAGGTGCGAACATTACGGACTCCTACTTCGCCGCCTCGTTCCGCCTCATGGCGCTCCTGGCCACCGGTTTCGCCATTCAGGCCGCCCTCCGGTTGCGTAGCGAGGAGACTTCGATGCGGGCAGAGTCGGTGCTGGCGACTCCGGTATCGCGCTGGCGATGGGGGGCGAGTCACGTTACGGTTGCCTTCGCAGGCAGCGTGATACTGCTCGGCGTCGCCGGACTGGCCACCGGCCTGACCTATGGCGCCGCGGGCGGCGATCTGAATCGTGCTCCTGGCCTGGTCGGCGCTGCCCTCTTCTACGCGCCAGCCATGTGGCTGATGGTCGGACTCGCCGTCGCGCTCGTGGGCCTCATGCCCCGTTTGGCCGCCGCGTCATGGGCGGTCCTCGCGGCATGCGTCGTCGCCGGATTCCTCGGTGCAGTCCTGCATCTCCCCGGCTGGCTTCGAAATCTGTCGCCATTCGAGCGCGTACCCCAGCTACCCGCTAAGAGCCTGACCCTCTTGCCCCTTGTCGTAATCTCCGCGGTCGCGGCCGGCTTGACCTTAGCCGGCCTATTCGGACTCCGACGCCGCGACATCGGCGAGTTCTGATCAGTGATCTGCCTAACGGGCCGATGACCCTCCATCCGTCTCGAGCGCCGGTGGACGGAGGGATCTCCCGGTGATGTCGTTGTTTCTGGCGTGCCTCGGATCCATCGCCCGGAGCTTGGCTGGATCGGCGAGCATCTCGTCGACATGGACGTTGTCCGGGGCAGTGGGTTTCGAGTCGTCCCGTGGATCCCGCTGGTCGACTCACACGGCATCGACCGCGCCTACAGTCTCGACGGGACTGGCAAGCCCGCGATGGTTCAGATCAAGACCAGCGGTTCCCTCGACGAGGTGGGACGATACCACTGGACCGTCAGGGTTGGCTCGTCTCGGAAGCTGGACGGAGTTTCGATGGTGCTTGGGATTGCGGACCCAAGCGGATTGCCAACCGGCGACATCTACTGGTGTCTTGATGCGGCTGCCGTGCGAGGGCTGGCGAGCAAGGAGTATGACCGCGCCTTGCGAGCGGAGGTGTACCAGCTCGCTGCCTATCCAACACGCGAAGACAAGCTCTCTTCGTATCGCTTCACTCGCAATGATTTATGGCGCCGGCTCATTCCCGGTGAGCTCCTTCTCCAGGCGGCACCTCTGCGATTTCCCACGCTGGAAATCGATCAAGGCGGCGTCTACGAGTTTGCCACCATCACCGACATCATGGTCGGTAATCGCAAAGATCTGCTGATCTTCCGACCGGCCTTCGACATTCACGGTCGCGACCTCCTCGTCCAACTCCTCGGATCGCCGCATGCCGGCTACCTTCAAATCAAGGGGACAGGGGTTATCCGGGGTGACAACCAGGTTCGTGTCCGCGTCCGTCGCTCGACCTTCAGGGCGGCTGACGATTTCTGGATAGTGATGCGCTTGTGGAATCGGCGCCTCGGCGCGATTCACCCTGAGATGTGGCTGGTTTCATCAAAGGAACTCGAGCGCCGAACGGCACATCAGCGAGACATTAATTACCACACGCTCGACGCCCATCTTGATCCGTCGAAGGACCGCTGGGCCGACTGCCGCTACCCGGCGAACGAGCTGGCCGATGTCCTGCGTACCGCTCTGACCCGGTTTCGCCTGGCTGCGTGAAAGTGCCATCCAGGCCCGGTTCACCGCGTGCAGCCTCTTATCGCCCTCCAGGCTGCGGTTGACTATGCTGGCGCGAATGGGGAAACCTTGAGGAGGACTGGCGGCGGCACGGCCGAGTCGCGGAAGGCGCAGCGTTCGTCGACGTCCAGCAAACCGAAGGGCCCCCAGCTCCCGCCTGCCTGGGTCGTCAGGCGCCTGCTCGGCCTTCGGGAAGTGTGGGGGCGAGGTTATACGAGGATGGTCCCACCTGAGATTGTTCCGATCGAGCACAGCTTCCGGCTGATCCTGAACAAATCGCTGATGGTGGCGGTCGAGCTAGGGATCGCCGACCAGCTGGAGGCAGGACCGCGGACAGCAGAGGAACTCGCCCTGATCGTCGGTGCCAATCCCGATGCCCTGGACCGCATGCTCGCCTTCCTCGTCTCGGCTGGGCTATTAGGACGCTCTCGAGACGGCAAATACAAGAACAACGCCGTCTCGAACACCCTTCGAAAGAACCATCCGCGGTCACCGCGCGACTGGGTCCTGTTCGCCGGTGCTGATTGGATCTGGGATGCCTGGAACCAGTTAGGTCACTCGGTGCGGACCGGCGAAAGCGGAATGGTGAAGGCCCACGGCACGCCGTTCTTCGACTACGTAAGCTCGAGTAACCCGGCCGCTGGCTCGGCATTCACAAGAGCGCTCGCCTTTTATTCTCGATTGCAAGGTCCGATCCTCGCCGCCAAGTACGACTTCTCCGCCGTCAACCGCCTGTGCGACGTTGGTGGCGGAAGTGGCACCCTCCTCGTTGAGGTCCTCAAGGTCCACCCCAATGTCAATGGCGTCCTGTTTGAGGTCCCGGAAGTGCTTGCTGCCGCGAAGGAGAACCTGGCCACTCAGGGGCTTGCCGATCGGTGCGAGTTCGTCGGTGGTAATTTCCTCGAGTCGGTCCCGACGGGCTGCGATCACTACATGCTGCAGTTCGTCCTCCACGACTGGAGCGACGATTCCTGCGCAACCATCCTGGGCAACCTAAAGACTGCAATGCGGAGGGACGGAAAGGTCCTCGTCATAGAGAACGTACTTGAGGCAAACGGCCGGGACCCATGGACATTGCGGGCATCGGACCTACTGATGCTGGTCTTGACCGGATCTGGGCGGGAGCGGACGCGAGACGAGTTCGCGGCGCTCTTTCAGAGGACAGGTTTCCGCCTGGCCAGGGACGTGACTCTCCCATCACTTGCGCACGTCTTCGAGCTCGTGCCCGTTGATCCACCCGCCGCGAGGCGGTGACCTGGCGACTGCAGGCAGAGGGCGTGGCGCCCCAATACGTGGGCGATTGCGACCCTGGCATTCGAATTCGGAAATTGGCGGGGGCGCGACGGGAACGATCCGTCCTTCGACATCGCCAAGGATGCCGAACGTCGGTTTTGAAGACCGCGGAGCCCACCTGAGCCCATGCACCCCCGTGCCGGCTGAGCTTACAGAACGGCGTCGATCTTCTGGCGGAGGTTTGCCTTCGGCTGGTAGCCGACGATGCGCTGGGCGGGCTTGCCGCCCCGGAACAGGATCAAGGTGGGAATGCTGAGCACGCCGAACTTCGAGGCGGTGGTGGGGTTGGCGTCGACGTCGAGCTCGGCGATCGTGACGCGGCCGGCGTATTCCGCGGCCAGCTCTTCGACCATTGGCTTGAGCATCTTGCAGGGCGCGCACCAGGTGGCCCAGAAGTCGACCAGCACGGGTTGCTGGGACGTGCCAACCGTTGTCTCGAAGTTCTGGTCGGTTACCTGGATGACGTTCTTACTGGACATGTCTAGGACTTCTCCTCTGTTTTAGCAGGCGAAGGGGTTGCCGGAGTGTCCGACTTGGAGTCGGATTTGGTTCCGCTCTCGGTTGGGGTCTTGGCCTTGGTGTCCGTCTTGGCGGTATCGCCGCTCGACTTGCCGTCCTTGTCTCCCGACTTGCCGTCTTTGTCTCCGGCTCCATCGCCGACGTTCCCGGCTGGAATTCCACCTGAGCCTCGGGAATCGGTCTTGTAGAAGCCCTGCCCCTTGAAGACGATACCAACGGGATAGAAGACGCGGGTGGCGGGAGCGCCGCACTCCGGGCACTGGGTCAGGGGAGCCTCGGTGATGCGCTGAACGATTTCCCACCGGTGTCCGCGGCTGCAGTGATATCCGTATGTCGGCATGCCAGTTAGGTTATACCCGGATTTCTGATTCGGAGAAACGCGGGCGGTGTCCGGCCGCTAGTTGATCCAGAGCTTGCTCTTGGGGCGGGGTTCCTCGGAGGCGGCTTCGGTGAAGTCACCAGGCTGTAACAACCCGCTCTGCATCATCTCGGCAACGCGATCGAAGAAGGCCTCGTCGGGAGCCGGCTGGGCTTCCGGAAGCGGGTCCTGGCGGGTTTCGCCGAGGAAGCGCTGGACGGCGGCGCAGATGATCTCGCTGCGACTCTGCGGCGAGGCGGCCGTGACCCGGTTCAGGGCATCCAGGAGAAACTCGGGCATGTAGATGACGACGCGCTTCCCGCTCATTTGGTTTCAGCATACTAGCGAAGCTGTATTCGCGGAGCAAGCCGAATCGGCTCACAAAAATGAAACAAAGCAACCGATCAAATGCACTCAGCAGACGGGCTGGAACCAGCTAGAGACGGGGGATCCTGATCGCAGGGTCCAGTGGGTTGAAGACAATTCCTGACAGCGGCTTTGGATAGAAATAGGTGGACTTCTGTGGCATGACCCGGCCGGCTCCGGCAACGGCCAGGACGTCGGAAACCTCAGGAGGGCGGAGCAAAAATGCCGCCTGGGCACGGCCGCCAGCGACCTCATCCAGGACGAAGTCCGGGTCCCGCGAGTAGCTCACATAGCGCTCCTCGTCCAACACTTTTTCCTCGAGGCCGAGGTGCTTCTCCAGGATTTCGCGATGCAGCAAAGAAACGTCCAGCCTCCCGACCGGGTCAGCATCGCCTGCCGGTTCCGAGAGGTCGACTGTCGCCATGGCGCCGTCCTGCAGGGCAATCCCGACCCGATGCGAAGGACCCTCCTGCATCGCCGCGAGCAGTTGGCCGCGGTCGGTTTGGGGCGTCACCGGGCCCGATTCGGGAAGCCGGCGGAGCAGCTCCTTGCCGTCGAAACTTTCGAGGCCGCGGAGCAACCGGTGGGTCGGCAGGATGAGGAGGCCGGGGTCGTCGGCGTCGACCAACATGATCAACGCGAAGTTGAAGGCGGCATCCGCGGGTGCATCCGGGTGCTCGAGGCGCATGCGGTTTCGGTAGTTGAGAGCGGTCTCATAGCGATGATGTCCATCTGCCATGAAGAGCCGGCTCTCGCGGAGCACGGCAGCGATCCCCTTCAGGCGGTCGTCAACCGGAAGCGACCAGATTCGATGCTCTTCGTCGCCCTGGAGCGTTACTGAGAGACGCGGTTTCTCTCGCATGACGGGTTCGAGGAGACGAGCGACCTCATGCAAGGGATCCTGAAATAGTGCGAAGACGGGACTCAGGTTGGCGCCCACCGCGCGGGTGAGGGAAAGGCGATCGGCTTTGGCCCGAGCGTGGGTACGCTCGTGGGCCAGGATGCCGGTGCCAAACGGCTCCAGTTCGACGACAGCCAGGATGCCGACCCTCCGACGTTCCTGATCGAGTAGCGGGTCACGGAAACGCTCCTCGTAGATGAAGGCGCCTGGTTGTGCCTCACGCCGGAGGATGCCGGTCCGCAGCCATTCCTGGAAAAATCCGGCCGCCCGCGTGTACTTGTTGTCTTCCGTGTTATCGCTGGCCCTCACCTCGCCGGCGATCAGCCGAACGACGTTGCGTGGATCCTGGCGGTAATACCGCTTCTGGTCCTCGGCGGTGATGATGTCGTACGGAGGAGCCACGACCTGGGCCAGGTCCACCTTCGACGGGTCGTACATGATGCCCTGGAAGGGGCGGACCTCTGCCAACGCCTTACAGGGTGACCGACAGGACGGCGGTCATGCCAGGCACCTCCCGAATCCGGGCCTGGATCGAGTCGGGTACAGGCTCGTCGACGGACAGGATCATGACCGCGTCGCCGCGGGGACGGTCGCGGCCGACCTGCATGCTGGCGATATTGATGTTGTTCTCACCCAGCAGCGTCCCGATGGCGCCGATGATCCCGGGCCGGTCGGTGTGCCAGCTCATCAGGAATGTCCCGCTGGGGACGAGGTCGATGCGGAAGTCGTTGAAGGTGACGATGTGGGGCTCGTTCAAAAGCAGGGTGCCACCGACGCGGGTTTCCCCCTGGTCTCCGATCGCCTCCAGCATGATCAGGTTGGCGAACTCGCTCGGACGCGGGCTTCGCTGCTCCACCACCTCGATGCCATGCGCCGTAGCTACCGCGCGCGCGTTGACCGGGTTCACACGCTCCGAACTGAAGCGGCCGAGAAAAGCCGTCAGCGCCGCTGCCGTCAGGACCGAGCAGTCGTAGCCGGCTATGGCACCGACGTAATCGAACTGCAGGCGCCGGGCAGGACGGCGGGCAACCTGCGCATAGAACCGCCCGATACCTTCGGCCACCGCTATGAAGGGGCGGAGAAAGGCCATCTCCTCCGGCAGAACCACGGGTGCGTTGAGGGCAAAGCGCGGCAGGCCGCCATCCAGCACAGCAATCACCTGGTCGGCAATTTCAACCGCGACGCTGATCTGTGCCTCCTCGGTTGAGGCGCCCAGGTGCGGCGTGGTGATCACCTGCGGCAGCTTGAAGAGCGGGTTATCTCCGGGCGGTTCCTTTTCGAAGACGTCGAGGGCGACTCCTGCCACGCGGCCGGACTTGACCGCGTCCAGCAGGGCAGCCTCATCGACGATGCCCCCGCGAGCCACGTTCAGAAGGCGCAGTCCCGGCCTGGCAAGGGCCAGGCTGCCGGCATTGACCAGGTGGCGAGTCGCCTGCGTCAAGGGAACGTGCAGCGTGACGAAGTCCGCCTCCGCCATCAATTCCTCGAAAGAGATCAGGCGTACGCCCAGCTGGGTTGCCCTCTCGGCCGAAAGGACCGGGTCGGCGGCGATCACGTGCATTCCGAAGGCCTGCGCCCGACGGGTTACTTCCAGCCCGATGTTCCCCAGGCCGACGACTCCCAGGGTTTTCTCCCGCAACTCCGTGCCGAGGAAGCGTGACCTTTCCCAGCGACCTGCCTTGACCGCCTCGTCCGCCTGGGGCACATGACGAGCGAGGGCAAGCATCATCGCCATCGTGTGCTCCGCCGCCGCGATCGTGTTTCCCGACGGTGCATTGACAACAAGCACTCCGGCCCGGGTGGCGCTGGCAACGTCGATGTTGTCCACGCCGGCGCCGGCACGGCCGACAACCTTGAGCCGGATACCTGCCTCGATGATTTCCGCGCCGACTCGAGTTTCGCTGCGTACCACCAGCGCCTCGTACTGACCGATGCGGTCCTTTAGCTCGGCCTGGGTCTGCTTGTGATGGACATCCACATCCGCGTGCGCTCGAAGCCGCTCCAGCCCCGCATCCGCGATTGGGTCGGCTACCAGGACCCGGGGCACGCGATCAGGCGACGAGGCTTGGCTGCGAGCTCTTCAGCGCTTGACGTGCCGCGGCCAGCGCGGCCCCGGCCTTTACCGGATGGCCGTGCTTCTCGAGCCCCTTCTCGAGAGCCTGGACAGTGGCATCGACGTCGGCATCGAAGACGGATCCGAGGTGCCCGATGCGAAAGATCTTGCCCGCAAGCTTGCCCTGGCCTTCACCGACCACCAGGCCGAGTTCACGCCAGCTTGCCAGCACGGCGTCGGCCTTCTCGCCCTGTAAGGCATCGGGGAAGAAGACCGCGGTCACCGTGGGCGAGGCAACCTCTTCCTGGGCCAGTAGCCGGAGGCCGAGTGCGGTCGCCGCGGCACGAAAGGCGGCAGCAATCCGGCGGTGCCGGGCGAAGATTGCCTGGAGGCCCTCCTCGTGCATCATCTGCAGCGCCTCCCGGAGGCCAAACAGGATGCCCACGGCCGGTGTGGTGAAGGTCATCCCCTTTTGCTGCATCTTGTGAGCCCGCTCCCAGTCGAAATAGAAGCGAGGCGAGCGACTCTCTGCCTGCCGCTCCCATGCCTTCTTGCTGACACTCAACATGGTCACACCGGGTGGGAGCATCCAACCTTTTTGCGAGGCGGTGATTGCGACGTCCACCTGCCACTTGTCGACCGGGATATCGATCGAGCCGATGGAGCTGACTCCGTCCACTACAAGGAGCCGGCCGCGGCCCTTAACGATCTCCGCAATCTGGTTCATCGGATTCGTGACGCCGGTGGATGTCTCATTGTGGGTCACGAGAACGGTCGCGATGTCGTGCTCACGGGACAGGAGGTCATCGAGATCTTGCGGATCCGCAGCTTCTCCCCAGGGAAGCGTGTAGCGCAGAACATTGGCGCCAAAGGCGGTGGCCAGGTCGGCGAAACGATCGCCGAAGGCTCCTATGGTTACGGCAAGCACGCGCTCACCGGGAGAGACCACGTTTGCCACCGCGGACTCGAGGCCACCGGTGCCTGAAGCGGGAAAGATCAGCATGTCGTTCTGGGTTTGAAAGGCCCAGCGCAGACCCTGCTCGAGTTCGGGCAGAAGCGCGCGAAACTCGGGACTGCGATGGTTGATCATTGGAGCGTTCATCGCCTTCTGAACGCGATCCGGGACGGGTGTTGGGCCGGGAATGCGCAACTGGGACGGCGGGTTCATGGCGCTCTAGTCTACCGATCGGGGCTGTAGGCGGCCACTCAGAATCGGCGCGATGCCTGGCGCCGGCGGCGAACAGGGCGGTGCCGGTACTGTTGCGGCCGCCGGGGTCGCCGAATGGCGAACCGCATCAAGATCCAGAGGCCGATGATGCCACCGATCAGCACCGCCCACCTGGTGGCGGCGCTGCTGCGTATCGCATTCGCGGCGGCAGCTGACTGTGCTGCTCGCTCCGCTGCGGCGGCCGCCTCGGCGCGCACGATCTGAGTACGGGTCGCTTCGATCTGGGGATCGAACGCGAGCAAACCCTGGTAGACGCCCGCGGCGATGGCATCACGAAAGGCCCCCTGCCTCAGCAGTGACGCTTCCCGGGGGTTGGTCAGGTAGACCGGCTCGACGGTGGCGGTGGGGATGTCCGAGTGAATCCACAGCTCCGGCTTCTGCGCCACCCCGTCGTCGGCGATCTGGTAGGCACGCAGGCTCTGAGCCAGGCCGGAATCGATCGCCTGGGCGAACGCCAGGCTGTCGGGCTTCGGATAGAACGTCGTTTCGCCATTGATGGTCGAATCGCCGTCGAAGGCGTTGACGTGCAGGCTGACGAAGAGCCTGGCTCCGGAGGCATGCACGCGGTTCCATCGCTCCGAAATCTCAACGTATTGGTCGCTGGTCCGGGTGAGAACAACCTTGACCCGTTCGCCTTGCAGCAGAGCACGAAGGCGCTTGGCCAGGTCGAGGGTGATGTCCTTCTCCATGACACTACCCATTACCACGCCCGGATCCCAAAGCTGGTTGGGGTCGTTGGTAACGCTGCCGCCGTGGCCCGGGTCGATAGCGATGACGTAGGGCGCGGGCATGGCTGGTAGGGGCTCCGAAGCAAGGGCCCGAGCCGTTGACATGGACGTTAGCAAGACGACCCCGACCGCGAGCGCGGCCGGGAGGCGCGGGGAGCGCAAACAGGATGAAGTATAGGGCAGGTTTAGACTTCGGCCATGGCCGGCGCGCCTGAGCCCCGATTCCGATTACGCAGCGAGTCGGTCTCGCGCCTGGAGGGCTTCAGCGACACCGCCTTCGGCTTTGCCATCACCCTGCTTGTGGTCTCGCTGGCGGTGCCGACCAGGTTCGATGAGCTGCTTCAGCAATTGCGCGGGCTTCCCGTTTTCGCCGTCACGTTCGCGATGGTCGCGACCATCTGGTACGCCCAATACATCTTTTTTCGCCGATATGCACTGAGCGATGCGATGACGGTGTTTCTCACGTTGCTACTGCTCTTCGTGGTGCTCTTTTACGTTTATCCGCTCAAGTTTCTTTTTGGTGTCGCCTTCGGGACCACTGGCGTATCGATGCAGGAAAAGGACGTTCCTTTCCTCTTTCTCATCTACGGTCTCGGCTTCGCGGGAGTCAGCCTGGTGCTCGCGCTGCTTTATTTGCATGCCTACCAGAGGCGCGACGAACTTCAGCTGAACGGGTGGGAGCGGCTCGTGACCCGCGTCTCGGTTGCCGACCACCTGGCCACGATGATGGTCGGCTTCGTATCTGCCGGCCTGGCTCAGGTTGTTCCTTCGCCGAACACAGCTACCGTTGCAGGCTTTGCCTACTTCCTGGTCGTGGTCCCAAAGTGGGTAGCGGGCCGGTACCGGC
>Ga0102924_1004098_pt1 | contig 14903 bp, 13 predicted proteins | sample PaiPotPPM11metaG_FD_80116 | JGI IMG/M metagenome (GOLD analysis project Ga0102924, IMG submission 80116) | Iron sulfur acid spring bacterial and archeal communities from Banff, Canada, to study Microbial Dark Matter (Phase II) - Paint Pots PPM... ... | reverse complement strand
GTTTTCTTGCGCTGAACTACATGACCGCAAGCGGCGATTTTCATTCGGCGATCGGTCTCGGGTCGCTCAACGCCGCCGCTTTCATGTTGTCGTTCGCTTGTCTCGTGCTGCCGGCCGGACGCGTTGCCGGAATCGACGCGCTGCTCGCGCGAAGGCCATCGTCCCGCGCCGTCAAAGCGGAATTCGTGGACGAGCCGATCGCGGGGCCGCGAGCGCCGCCGGACTAGGTACAGCCACCGGCTTTATGGTATAGTCGTCCCGGCCCGGAGAGGTGGGTGAGTGGCTGAAACCAGTCGTTTGCTAAATGACCGACGGCTAAAAACTGTCCGAGGGTTCGAATCCCTCCCTCTCCGAATTCAAAAAAACTCCTTAAAGGGAAAAAATAAACCCCGAGGTATCACTCGGGGCTGTGCGGTCGTAGCTCAATTGGATAGAGCAACAGGCTACGAACTTGTAGGTTGGGGGTTCGAGTCCCTCCGACCGCGCGTTCTCCTTATTGCATATTATTGGGCGTTAAAACAAACTTCGCGTCGGGATAGTCAATCGTCCAATCGAAGTGACGCAAGAAATCGTTGCCGATGGCGCCGCCGTCCTCACCAAACACTCCCGAACCGACAAAACAGAGCGGCGGACTCTGATATTTGTACGGGCCGCGCCACTCTCGCGTAACCGTTGCGAAAGCATCATGAAGAACGGTTCGCCGGTATCGAAATATGGAAAGGCCGTGAGCGTGTCGCGGTAAGCGACACCGCTTCGTTTTTCCGCGAACGGATCGACGACTCTTCCGTTGGTGCGCGTGCCGGTCGCAACCCACCCTTGAACGCTCGGGTCGCCTGCCTGCCAGCCGACGTATTGGGCGTGCTTAGCAAACAGCCCCGAGGCGCGGGGCGGTAAAACCATCCTTGATTGTGGGTAGCCTTGATGCCTCGCGCCGGGATTTGTTAAAGTAGAGCGTCGAACGACGCAGAAGCAACGGCTCGGTAGCTCAGTGGTAGAGCGGGGGACTCATAAGCCCTAGGTCGTAGGTTCAAATCCTACCCGAGTCACTAATTCTCTCTGAAGGGACGAGTCATGTCTACGATCCCATGCGATTTCTGTCCGCATCCGGTCGAGCGCGGTCAAATGGAAGAGATCGAGATTTCGCATTACGTCCCCGATAGCGCCGGAGACGACTTGGCATACGCGCGAACGTATTTCTTTGGACATCCAGATTGCGTGCGCAAGTTCTACCGGACGCTCGTCGATCATAAGTTGGATCTCTTCAAGCATATTCCGAGCGCGGGGAACTCTCCGGAGGGTTCGCGGTAAGACCGAGTAAGTGGCGCTTGTTGCGTTTCGGAAATCGCGCGCTCGTAGCTCAATTGGATAGAGCACCACCCTCCGAAGGTGGGGGTTGCCGGTTCAAGTCCGGCCGAGCGCATTTTTTTCGTCATGGATTCTGACTCGCCAGACGAGCGTTACGTGCGCCGCGCCTTGGAGCTGGCTGCGGAAGCAGAAGCGGCGGGCGACGTGCCGATCGGTGCGGTGCTCGTCGCCGGCGATCTCGTGATCGAAGCCAAGAACGAAAAGGAAGCGCGCGGTGACGCCACTGCGCACGCCGAGATGATCGCACTGCAGAAGGCGGCCTCGCGGTTGCGAGAATGGCGGCTTCCCGAAGCCACGATGTACGTGACCAAAGAGCCGTGCGTCATGTGTGCGGGCGCAATGGTGGCGGCGCGAATCAAACGGCTCGTATATGGCTGTAAGGATCCCAAAGGTGGAGCGGCCGGAAGCATCGTCGATGTGGTGCAGAATCCCGAACTGAACCACCGCTTGGAGGTAACCAGCGGCGTATTAGAAGATGAAACGGCCGCCCAGCTGCAGGCGTTCTTCCAAAAACGTCGCTAATACTAGCGCCTGGAGAGGTGGTCGAGTGGTTGAAGGCACCCGCCTCGAAAGCGGGCGAACGTGATGAGCGTTCCGAGAGTTCGAATCTCTCCCTCTCCGAATTAAAACAGGGCCCGGCTAATTGCCGGGCTTTTTGTTAGGTTCCAAATGGAGGGTGATAGTCTTCAAGCGGGATTATCGCTTTTCCATAAGCCGCGCCATTTAACACGTCGCCCATGAAGATGCCGTCCCAAAAACGCAGGTTGGCGCTCGAAAGACCAGGCGGGACACGAAACTCAAGTTCCACGGTTCGCGCCGCGCCGGCCGGCAGGATGAACGAACGGTGCGTCACGGGGTAAAAGTTATGGCCGAATCCTTGGTTGTCGAAGGCGCGCACGTAAGCGATCTCGTCGCGCCAGTGGTAATCTACGATCTTCGCCCAATTTTGAACGACCACAGCCACGCGATATTGCGCCGTTCCATCCGGCAGCTGACGCCGTTTCGTCTGCATGACCGTGAAGAAGAAGTCGTCGTGCTGAATCGGCGTTCCGACCGCTACGACATGGGGTACGCGCAGAATCGCCCAAGCTGCGAAGCCCGCGGCGAGGAGAAGGATGACTGCCGCGGTGCCGCCCGCGGCGTACCAAACCTTGCGCATTTACAGTTACAAGTCAGGACGACGGTGAAGGCGGAGCGGCAAGTCGCGGATCGGGAGCCGTCGGCGGAAATGAAAATTGATCGTACGTCGTATCCGAGACGACCTGGAAGGATAGCGGCCCGACACGTTGGCGCGAGGTAAACGTACCGTGCGTAATGACCCAGTGGTTCTGCAGCACCTGGTAATCGAGGGTGATCACTTCGTCGCCATCGGTAGTGCGCATCTCAATGTGCGCCGGCAGGTGCGAACTCGGATCTTCGATCACCTGCGCGGGATATAACGAGCCGGCTGTATATTGCGGCGTGGGCGAAATGACAATGTGAGCTCGCGCTGCCGTTGAGTCCGCGGCGTAGTTCGGCGCCCAGAAAGTAAAATACGGAACGACCGCGTCGACGCTCGAATCGGGTTGTGGTACCGGCCAAAGGCCCGGCGGAGATCGCTGCAAGGTGATATCGACGCGCTTGAGATTCGCAAACCAATCGAACGTGAACTGCGTGAACGGATCGAAGTAGGGAATGATCGGGAACGCCTGCCCCGTCCGTTCGGCGCCTTGCGGCAAGTCGCGCATCACCGCATAGTTGTCGGCCTGACGTACTTGAACGAAACGGTTAATATCCTGCGTTCGGCCAAGGCTCGCGGCGCCCACATGCGTGCGTTCGCGATACACGATGTACGCCGGGGCATTTTGTACGTACGCCTGGGCGGTTCGGTTCAGAAGGTTAGCGAGCGCGACATCGGCGGAAAGCATTCTCCTAATTGCTTCGCGCGAAGGGGCGGATTCACCGCCGGGGAAAAGCGTCGCATGAGCGTCAGCCTTCAGGACGAGGTCCTTTCGCGTGTCGTCGAACTCCGGCGCGAGATCCATCGCCATCCGGAACTGGGTTTCGAAGAAACTCGCACGCAGAGCTTGATCGAGCGCGAGCTCGACGCGCTGGGCGTGGAACACCGGCGCTGCGCAAAGACCGGCGTCGTCGCAGTCGTTCGCGGCGCGAAACCGGGGCATGTTGTCGGGCTGCGGGCGGATATGGATGCGCTGCCCGTTTCGGAGCGTTCCGGCGAACCGTTTTCATCCGAAGTCGAGGGCAAGATGCACGCGTGCGGACACGATGCGCACACGGCGATGCTGCTCGGCGCGGCCCACGTTTTGCAGGGGATGCGCAGCGATCTCCACGGAACGGCCGTGCTGCTCTTTCAACCGGCGGAAGAAGGCGCGGGCCTCCCGGCAATCGGCGGCGCCGAACCGATGATCGCTGAAGGTGCGCTCGACGATCCAAACGTCGAGGCAATCGCGATGCTGCACGTCGACACGCGTTTGGAAACGGGCCAAATAGGCATCACGCCCGGCCCGGTCAGCGCGTCCGCTGACGAGATGCATATCGTGGTGCGAGGGCGCGGCGGCCATGGCGCGTATCCACACACGGCGACCGACACGATTCCCGCGACCGCCGCGATGATCTTAGCGCTGCAAAACATCGCTGCGCGCGAGACCGACCCGCTCAAGAGCGTGGTGGTAACGATCGGTACGATTACCGGCGGGTATCGCAGCAACATCATCGCCGATGAAGTAAAAATGACGGGAACGCTGCGCGCCCACGATCCGGAGATCCGCGACGGCTTGGAAACTCGCTTGCGACGGATCTTGGGCGGCGTCGCGGATGCTTATGGCGTCAGCGTAGAGGTGAACGTTCACTACGGTTACCCGCCCGTGGTTAACAACGTTGCGCTTGCTGAAAATTTTGCGCTGTACATGAAAACCCACTCGCAGCTGCAAGTCGAGCGGCCTGCGCCTACAATGGGCGCAGAAGATTTCGCGTATTACGCGCAACGCGTTCCGGGGCTGCTCGTTCGACTGGGCATCCGCAACGAAAAGGCCGGTTCAACGCACTCAGGACACAGCGCGCTCTTCCGGATCGACGAAAAAGCCTTGCCGGTCGGAGTGCAAACGCTGGTGGCCTTTGCCACGGCGGTGGGCGCCGGCGCCGTAGCGGCCTCCTAGCCCCTAGGTCTTGTGGATAACCCCGGGAAAGGCACTACATGTAGTGGTAGCGAACCTACCGGCCATGGAAATTCGTGCGTCCGTCGACGTTCAGACGCCGGCCGAAAGTGCGTTCTCGTTGCTGTGCGAGGTGGAAAAATGGCCGCTGTGGCTTCCGTTCCTGCGCACGGCAAAGCTGCATGAGCCGGCGCAAGGCCTCGGACTGGGCAGCGAGATCTTTGTGAGATCGGCGATTCCCGGCGAGAGCGAGCAGCTCTTCGAAGTCGATCGGTTCATAAGAAACCATCACGTTTCACTCGTAGGCGCGTACTCGACGCGCCGGCGACTCGATTTCCGGATCGAAGGCCAGAGCACGCGCTCGCGGCTGCATGCGCGGCTTGAGTATCCCGCGTACGGCGGCCGGCTGGGCGTCCTTTACGAACGCGTTCGCAGCGCGCGCAAACTTGCGACGCAGTTTGAAGAAGCCGTGCTGCATTTCAAGCACTTGGTCGAATACAACACCGAAAAGGACGCGTTGCTCGCGGATTTTTGAGGTATACTTCGACCATGCCGCTGTACGACTACAAGTGTTCGGCTTGTAAAAAGGTCACGGAAGTCCGTCACGGATTCGGAGAGAACGTTAGCGGAGCGTGTCCGGAATGCGGCGGCAAGTTAGATCGCGTTTTTAATCCCGCGCCTATCGTGTTCAAGGGATCGGGATTTTACGTGACCGATTCGCGTGGAAAATCTCAATCGGGCTCGGCGAAAGAATCTCCGGCCACAACGGACGCGTCCGCCAAAGATGCGCCGGCAAAGGACGCTCCCGCCAAAGATGTATCCACGAAGGACGCTGCTACGAAGAACACTCCGGCGAAGGACCCGGCTGCTTAAAACATGAGCGTTTGGGATTGGGCCTTGATTGCGTTATGTGCGGCCGGCGCGTTGCTGGCGTTCGTTGGTTTGCTGCAAGCGCTTATCGGCGGAGTTCGTTTGAACAAGCGGTTGTCGGCGCTGCGCGAATCGCCCTTCGTGACGAAACTCGAGTCCCTGCAGATTCAATTCGATCGCTTGGCGCGCACCGGGGCCGATGCGCGAGAGCTCGAACGGCGCACGAAGGCTGCTTTGGATTCGATGCGCGCGAGTATGGAAGAAAGCGGGCTGTACCCGATCCGCGATTCATTGCGCGGGTGCGCGGCCGAACTGCGCGCGCTAGCCGAAGAACTCTCCTAAGAAGAAATCTGCGCGGCGCTTAGCGCTTCCCTAAAGCTCGGGAAGCTAACATCGATGCTAGCGTCATCGTCCACGGCGAGCTGGCCCGCACCGGCGGCCAGCACGGCGGTTGCCATAGCCGTGCGGTGATCGCCATGCGTTTCCACGGTCGCGCCGGTCGCGCGTGGCGTACCCCCCGCGATGGCTATGCCGCCGGGAAGCGTTTGCACTTCGATGCCGGCTGCGCGCAGTAGCCTGACAATGGCGGAAACGCGGTCGGATTCTTTGTTGCGCAAATCGTGGATGCCGGTGATGCGGGTTTCGCCGCGCGCGAAAGCAGCGGCCACCGCCAGCACCGGGATTTCGTCGATGGCGCGCAAGGCAACGTCGGCTCCGACCGATACGCCGCGCAGCGGCGCGGATTCGACGCTAATATCCGCAATCGGCTCGCCGGATTGTTCGCGCACGTTTTCCAGATGAATCCGCGCTCCCATGGATTGTAGGGCGTCGAGCAGGCCGGTGCGGGACGGATTGACGCCGACGCCTTCGAGGCGCAGCGAGCTGCCCTCGGCAATGGTGGCCGCGACGATGAAGAAGGCCGCCGCCGAAAAATCACCGGCGACGTGGACGGGTTCAAACGCTTGCGGAAACGATCGCAATTCGACGTGCTCGCGATCGAACTCGACATCCGCTCCCCAATAACGAAGCAGACGCTCCGTATGATCGCGGGAGCTTCTGTCGCCGGTGACGGTAACGGGAACGCGGCCGAACACACCTGCAAGTAAGAGCGCCGTTTTTACCTGTGCAGAAGGCGCGAGCAAGATGAAGCGACGGGTTTGGGGTTCGCTTGTGCCTTGCACATCGGCGGGGAGGGAGCCGTTCGTGGTTTCGATCCGCGCTCCAAAGGCGCGCAATTGGGCGGCAATCGGTTCCATCGGGCGCCGGCGCAGCGAGTCGTCGCCATCGAAACGGGCGCGCAGATTGGCGCCCGCGCAAACTCCCATGAGCATGCGGGCGGTCGAACCCGAGTTCATGCAGTCGATGGGATTGTGCGGATCGCGCAGCAGCGTGCCGTTCACGATCAGCGTGTCATCGCTGGCCTGACGCAGGATGACGCCCATCTGCGATATCGCCGAGGCCGTGGCGGAGACGTCGCGACCCGGATTTAGCTTATGAAGAGTTACGGGCCGCGAGCTGCTTGCCGCCAGGATCAAGGCTCGATGCGAGATCGATTTGTCGCCGGGAACGCGGACCGTGCCGCGCAATGCTCCCGGCGTGAATATCATCCGCTTCCGCGCGGAACGAACTGTGGGTTCGTACATTTCTTGCTGCCGATCCCGAAGTGGTGGGGAAGGAGGGATTTGAACCCTCACGAGTTTTGCCCGGCCGCTTTTGAGGCGGCTGCGTCTACCGTTCCGCCACTTCCCCTCGGTGTTAATGCAGAGTTGGCAGAGGCGGCAGTTTCGCGAATGCCGCCAAGCCCGCCTGCGCTTCAACGAGAGAGCGCGCAAACGTCACGCCATAGCGCAGCTTGTCCGTTCCGCCGCGAGCAAACGTCAACGTCAACAATGCATCGCGATCGTGCGGGAGGAGAGTATGCGCTTTCACATCTGCCTTAGGCCAGGCGACCATGACGACGCGCCTCCTCTCGCGCTCGTAGAGTCCGTATGCATTTGCCAGCTGCACGATACGTGTACCCGGCACGATGGCAAATGATGTTATCTGCTGCGGGAGCTCGCTCGAAGTGCCGTTAAAGCGGACGTGATACTTCATCGCGATGACATCAGCGAGCAGCGCAACGAAAACGGTCTTTTCGAAGATTGCTCCGTGCGGCGGTGCATCGGGTGCGCTGTATGTGAACGTGGCGCCGGCGCCATCTGCAATCTGCACTTTTTGCACGGTGTAGCAGCGGTTGAATGTACCGGCAACAATCGGATGCGTGTAACGTCCTATATAGTCGCGCGCGGTAGGCGGCAGCGGCGCAGACCACGCGTCGCGCAGACCGCCGACTGTCGTGAAGAGATTTTCTCCGGTGGCTTTGTCTTGCCATACCAACGCGCGCGCTCCGGCGCACGGCGATATGATCAGGCGCAGCCACATGTTTTCGAGGATGGCGTTTCCATAGCCGTCCTCATACACGTCGCCGGGATAGATACCAGCCGCGCGTACAGGCCACAACGGGAACTTTGCTCCGATCCAACTTCCGGGCCGTAGGGCAACGCGTTCTCCGGATTGCGGAGCGGGCGTGAACTGCTCGACCGGTTTTGCCCGCACGTACAGATGCTCAGGAACGTTGATGGGTATCAGGGCCGCATCGCGAGGCGGCACAGCTAACGAAGGGGATACTGCTCGCAAGTTATTCGCACGGAGCGCACTTGAGGGTATGCGGATAATTGTCCGCTCGTAGTTCACGACGCTCAAGAAACCAAAGCGTTCGCTGGGATCGACGAGCAGCACGGCGTTTGGAATCCCGCCCGCCGCGGGATGGGAGATGTTCGAGGCTTGCGCGTCGGCGGCAGTGCGGCCGCCGCGGACGCGGTACGTTTCGAGCTTGGCCTGGACGTTGCGAGTAAAGGGAAGGTTCCGCGGACTCGGCGGAACGATGAGTACCGGATAGCGCCGGAGATCGCCAAGCGAGGCAAAGTGCAGATCCACCAACGCGCACGTAATGCGCGCGGCGCGGCAAGCGCGCTGTGCGTCCATCGTTGCTTGCGCAATGGCGAAGATGTCCTCGTTTGTGAGCTGTGCCGGATCGTAGGCGCTCGTTAGATACGCGATGGCAGCGTCGGCTTTCACGTGCATCTGTGCGAGCAGCGGGCCAACGGAGTGAAGAAGCTCGCCGAAGCGGTAGGTCGGCAGCCAGCGGCCTTGATGCGTGAGCTGCAGCGACAACGCCGCATCCCAGGAATAAAACGCATTGGCCCACGGAGCTTCCCAGCCGGCCGGATTCAACGTATCCTGCACTGGAAAGTTGACGACACCGTGCGCGCCTTGCTGCAGGAGCGTATTGAGCGCGAGCGTCGTGTTGCTGGGATCCGCCGGACGCGGCCAAGCCTGATCCGCGCCTTGCAGCCAGCCGGCTTGAAACTCGCTGATCATGACCGGTACGTGCGGCTGCGTGGCGATCAGGCCGGTTGAAAACTCCAGTTGCGAGCGATCGTGTTCGCCGATGCTGTACGCGTCGCTTTGATACCAGTTGCCCCACGCCCAAACGGGCGCGGATGCGGTGACCTTCATATCGTACGTGTTGATAAAAAGTGGCACCCTCAAACCAGCGACACCGCGTACTACCGATACCAGATAGCCGATGTATCGCTGAAAGTGCGGCGCAGGCCAAGTTTGGTTGTCAAGATACGCGCCTTGATCGTCATCGAGTGCAACTGCGATAACATCTTGGCGCCACGGCGCGAGGGCGCGCAGAACAGTGCGTAGCCAGCGGGTAGCGTAGCGCATGTGCGTGGCGTTGCGCATCCATTCGGCGGCCGCATCGTCGGAGTGCTGGTTCTGCAACGTCGCTGTCGCCGGGTACCGCCCCTCAAGTACGTCGCTTAGCGGCATATTGTATTCTGGGCGCCGCAGCAGCCAACCGGGATAGCCGCCATTGCGCCACTCGTTGCGAATGACCGGCCCGGGCCGCAGGATCACTTTGAAACCATCGCGATCGATGAGGCGCAGCAAACCCGCCAGGTCGCGCCGCGAATTCGTGCGTCCGTTGAAATCGAAGATCCCGTCCCGCACTTCGTGCCAATTCCACATGACGTAAAGATCGATCGTGTTGATGCCCATCGCCCGGTACTGCGCGAGCGAAGGTCCCCATTGCGCATGGGGAATGCGTTCGTAGAAGAAGGCTGCGCCGTACACAAAGAACGGTTTCCCGTCGACTGTATAGATGGGATAGCCGTCGCGCTCAACGATGGCGCTGCCCGGCCAGCCGGCTGCGGTTGCATGCGCCGACGTGAGCGCGATGCACGCGAGGATGAGCGCAACCGCAAATGGCCAGCGGCGCTGCACCCTCGCCGTGATAAGATATGCAACGGCACCGAGCAGCAGCCATCCAACGCCCAGTGCGATCGCGAACGTTCCGGTATAGGCGAAAGCAAAAAGCCAGCCCGCCAGTGCCACCAGCGCAGGCAGCGGATAAAGCCACATCCTAAAGGGCGCGTGGTCCTTGCGCGCGCGAAGAACAAAAAGACCCACGATCTGCATCACGCCTTGAATCAACACGATGCCGGCGGTTAGGATGGCGATCACGTTGCCCAACTCGAACACGCACGCTACGAGCGCGGCAGCGCCGATGACAAGCAGCGCAACATCCGGAAAATGTCCCCGCGAGTCCAGGTGTGCAAAGGGGCGAAAGAATTCTCCATCCTTGGCAGCCGCGTACGGTATGCGGGCAAACCCTACGAGATTACCGTAGACCGAGGCAAATGCGGTGACGAGAATGAGCACCGTAACGATGCGCGCAGCCACGGGGCCCCACGATTCCGCCACGATCGTCGAGGCGATGAATTGCGGATTGCCGGCGGGAACGCCGTGCGCCAGCACGCCGACCTGCAACGCGACATACAACACTGCCACGATGAGAATCGAAAAAACGATGGCGAGCGGAATTGTGCGATGCGGATCGCGCACCTCGTCTCCGAGCAACGCGGCGTCGCTATATCCGGTGTAATCATAGAGCGTGACATATAAAGCTCCGCCTAGACCGGCCAGGAACCCGAGGCCTAAACCCGTGTGCGCAGGCAGCGTAAAAGCGTGCGGTATGTATGAGTGCGAGAATGCCGCCGCCATAACGAGGAGCAGCGTTCCGATTGCTACCACGGCGAATGCCGAACCGATCGTTGCAACCGTGGTGATGCGCCGGTAGAGAAGCCCGATGGTCAAGATGCCCACGGCAATTGCGGTCCACACTTGCGCGGCGTGCGAAGCGCCGATGCCCGGAACTAAATAGCCAAGATAGATCGCGAATCCAAGGTAGCCCGTCGCCAAAAGGCACGGTGCAAAAAGCAAGAATTGCCAGTTAAAGAGAAAGGCCAGTAATCGCCCCCAGCGCTCGCGGCCGAAGATTTCGCGCAGGTAGACGTACGTGCCGCCGCTTCCGGGATAGCGCGACGAAAGCTCCGCCCAGACCAACCCGTCACACAGTGCGACGATCGCGCCCGCGATCCAGCCGATCAGAGCCAACGGTCCTGCGAGGAACGCAAGGACCAGCGGAATAGTAATCAGCGGCCCGATGCCGATCATCGTGATCGCATTGATCGCGATGCCGCTGCGTAAGCCGATCCCCCGGATCATCCGCCGACCTTCGGGGTAGTGACTCTCGGACCTGGCGGCGAAAAGCGCGGCATGAGAGATTCGAAATCGCGGCTCGCGCGTTTGCTACGGCTTGCCGGCGACGTTCGCATCGAGTTCATCGAAAGCGCGGCCTTGCAAAAGAATCCGCTTGGCGATCCCGCCGAACGGCCGGTGGTTGCGTATTTGCCGCCGGGCTACGACCCGCAGGGTTCGCGGCGTTATCCGGTGCTGTACTGTTTGCACGGTTACACCGGTGATGCCGCCGCACTCGTCAGCGCCAGGCCGTGGGAAACCAACGTCGTGCAGTGGATGGACCGGCTGGTTTCGTCGCGTCGCATGCCCGACGCGATTCTCGTGATCGTCGATGGATTTACGCGATTGGGCGGCTCGCAGTACGTGAATTCGATCCACAACGGCGATTATGCAACCTACGTCATTCGAGACGTCGTGGAACACGTCGACGCTACGTATCGAACGATCGCCTCCGAGGGCGGGCGTGCGGTCTTGGGAAAATCTTCCGGCGGCTTCGGCGCGCTGTACCTGTCGATGCAGTATCCGGGCGTCTTCGCAGCGTTCGCTTCGCATAGCGGAGACTCGTATTTCGAATATGCCCACCCGCGGTCGTTCCCCGACGTTCACCGCACGCTGGAAAAACACGACTGGAACATCGGGGCGTTCGTCGCCCGTTTTGAAGGGCTGAACAAGCGGCAAGCGGCGGAATACGCGACGATGGAGATGCTTGGTTATGCCGCTGCATATTCGCCGCGCAGCGCAGCGGCTTTTGATTTAGAAATGCCGTTCGAGCGCCTCACCGGCGAGCTCGACGAAAAGGTCTTCGATCGCTGGCTCGCCTTCGATCCGGCCCGGATGTGCCTGCAGAAACGAGCGGAACTAGCGCGCCTGCGCTTGCGTTACTTGGATTGCGGCCGCAAGGACGAGTATGGTCTCGACATCGGCGCTCGCGTGATGGCGCGGCGCTTTCGCGAGCTTGGCCTCGAGGTGCGGCACGAAGAATTTGATGACGATCATCGAAATGTAGGCTACCGTTACGAAATCTCGCTGCCGGCGTTAGCCGGCGTCTTGGAGTCGCAGTGAACCGTTTCGCTCTCGCGCTTATGATATGCGCGCTGATTGTGTCCGCGAAAGCGCTCGCGCAGACGCCGCCGCCGCCGTCCCCCGACGCGACGCCGACGCCGGTGCCGAACACGTACAATGATCCGGCCATGTCGTACAAGGCTCCGCTCGATTTCTATCAGATAATGTTCAATCCGCACGATCCAGCCAGATTCGATCAAGCGACGGTCGTGGCCGCTTGGATCCGCAATCCCGGAAAGCCCGGGCAAATGTCGATCACGATCACCATGGAGAATCACGACGGATCGCTGGACGGGTTTGAAATGATTACAGAAAACGACCTGCGCGATAAAGCCGACAGCGTGTTCTTCAAAAAACGCAACTTGACTCAGCTTGCAAATGGTATGCCGGCGTATTGGCAGGAGATCAGCATCGGCTCCGGCTTCGATGAGCTCAAACGATTTGAATACGTGTGGATCGATGGGGTGCGCGGCGTCGTGCTGGCGATCACGGGCAAATTCGGCGAGCTCGATGAACCTATGGCAAAAAAAGCCCTTGACGGCGCCTACGGCGTCATGTATCCAAAGAACAGAATCTAAGCGGCGAGCGCCCCGCGCAGGTCGTCGATCAGGTCGTCGATGTCTTCGATGCCGACGGAAAGGCGCAGCAATCGATCGGTCAGCCCGCGGCGTTCGCGCTCTTCCTTTGGTATCGACCCGTGCGTCATCCGCGCCGGATGACAGATCAGCGATTCGACTCCGCCTAGACTCTCCGCGAGGCTAAAATACTTGAGCTTATTCGGGAAGGCGAGGGCGCGTGCGTCATCACCTTTTAGCGTGAATGAAACCATTCCGCCGAAGCCGCTCATCTGGCGTTTTGCGAGCTCGTGCTGCGGATGACTGGGGAGGCCAGGGTAATAGACGCGCTCGATCTCCGAATGCCCGGCTAGGAATTCCGCAACCGCTTGAGCATTTTTTGCGTGCTCGCGCATGCGCACGGCTAACGTCTTTGCGCCCCGCATCGTCAGCCACGCATCGTTCGGCCCCGGTACCCCGCCCGCTGAATTCTGTTGAAACTTTATCGCTTCGTACAGATCCTTGTCGTCGGTGATGGCAGCTCCGCCCACGACGTCACTGTGGCCGCCGATGTATTTGGTGGTTGAGTGAACGACGACGTCGGCGCCCAGCGCGAGCGGCTGCTGAAAGTACGGCGTAGCAAATGTGTTATCGACGGCGACAATGATGTCGGGTGCCGCGGTTGCCACCGCCCGAATATCGGCTAAGTGCAGCATCGGGTTCGTAGGCGTTTCGAGCCAAACCATCTTGGTGGTCGGACGAATCGCCTTGCGCAGTGCGTCCAGGTCGGTCATGTCGAGATAGGTGAACTCCAATCCATAGCGTCCGTAGACGTTCGAAAAGAGCCTATACGTGCCACCGTACAGATCGTCGGAAACGATCGCGTGGTCGCCGGAGGACAACAAACCGATGACGGCCGCGGTGGCCGCCACGCCGCTCGAGAATGCGCAGCCGAACCGGGCGCTTTCCAACGCTGCCAGTTGAGTTTCGAGCGCTTTGCGCGTTGGGTTAGCGGTGCGGCTGTAATCGAAGCCTTTGTGCACCCCGACTGCTTCCTGCGTGTACGTGGAGGTCTGATAGATCGGCACGATCGTGGCGCCCGTCGTCGGATCGGCTCCCTGCCCGGCGTGGATAGCCCTGGTGCTGAACTTCACGCTATCAGCCTTTGACGGGCTCGGAGGCGGCGGAGAGATAACTGATGATGTCCTGGCGTGTCAGCACGCCGATAGGCTCGTCTTCATCCGTGACCACGACGGCGTGATTGGCCAGCGCCAAAAGCTTGTACGCGAGTTCGATCGCTTCACTTTGATCGAGCACCGGAAACGGACTTCCCATCACTTCGCTCACCGGCTTGTGAATGATGTCGGCGCGATCGAAGACCGCCTGCATGACCGCGACGTCGTTAATGCTGCCGATCTGTTCGTGGCCGCGCATGACCGGAATCTGCGAAATCTCGTACTGCCGGAGAAGATCGAGCGCGTCTTTCACGACGTCGGTATCCTTCACGGTGATCATCGGCGGCAGCGGGCGCTTGCTGCGCAGCACGTCGCCGACGATAGCCCGCCGCTTGCCTTCGGCCAGGAAACCGTTGGCGATCATCCATTCGTCGTTGAAGATTTTCGACATATAGCCGCGTCCCGAGTCCGGAAAGATGACAACGAGCACGGCGCTTTGCGGCAATGTTTTGGCCAGCTTGATGGCCGCGACCGCCGCAGTGCCTGAGGAACCGCCCACGAGCAAGCCTTCCTCGCGCGTAATACGCCGCGTCATCAAGAACGACTCGCGATCCGAAACGCGCACGACTTCATCGATCACTTTGAGATCGACAGTTTCGGGCAAATAATTCAAACCGATGCCTTCGACTGCATATGATTTCGGCGTATCCCCCGAATAAATCGAACCTTCCGGATCCGCGCCGACCACGTGTATCTTGGGATTCTGTTCCTTGAGATAGCGCGCCGTCCCGGAAATGGTGCCGCCGGTGCCGATGCCGGCGACGAGGTGCGTAATTTGCCCGCCCGTCGCTTCCCAAATTTCGGGTCCCGTCGTGTGGTAGTGCGCTTCGGGATTGTGCTGATTGTGGAATTGGTTGGGTTGAAACGCTCCCGCAATCTCGGCCGCGAGCCGGTTCGCTACGCCGTAATACGATTCGGGCGACTCGTTGGGCACATTGGTCGGCGTGACGACGACTTCGGCGCCGTAAGCGCGCAACAGATCGACTTTCTCTTTTGCCATTTTATCGGGCATGACG